>Ga0196958_10000700_pt1 | contig 10972 bp, 10 predicted proteins | sample S1v_10metaG_FD_148654 | JGI IMG/M metagenome (GOLD analysis project Ga0196958, IMG submission 148654) | Soil microbial communities from Anza Borrego desert, Southern California, United States - S1+v_10 | ecosystem: Environmental > Terrestrial > Soil > Desert | place: USA: California | collected...
ACGGCGGTCCAGGTCGAACAGCGCGCGCACCTCACCACCGACGAGCTGGTGCGCCGCATGGAGGTCGCGGGGCCGGCCCAGGCGCGCTGGCGCGGGCGGCGCCGGCTGCTGCGGATGGTGCCCATGACCGAGGAGATCGACGGGACGCCGGAGACCTGGCGGATGGGCTACCTGCTCGACGTGGTCCTCACGCGGGACAACTGGATGCACCGGGTCGACATCACCCGGGCCACGGGCCGTCCCCACGAGCTCGACGCCGCCCACGACGGGCGGATCGTGGCCGACGTCGTCGCCGAGTGGGCGCGGCGCCACGGCCGCCCGTTCGTCCTGCACCTCTCCGGCCCGGCCGGCGGGTCGTTCACCCAGGGCGGCGGCCCGGATCGCGAGGAGATCGCCCTCGACGCGGTCGAGTTCTGCCGCGTCCTCTCCGGCCGTGCCCCCGGTGCGGGCCTGCTCGCCACCGCCGTGCCGTTCTGACCGTGCCGGCCGGCGCGGCGGGCCCGTGGCGAGGCGTTGCGGGGTCGCCTCAGCGGACGAGGTTCGTCCGGCACCGGTTCAGCAGCGCCCGCAGGGCCGACCGGTCGTCGGCGTCGAGGCCGTCGAGCATCCGCTCCTCGACCTCCGCGGCGCCGGGCGCCACCTGCGCCAGCAGCGCCCGGCCCTCGTCGGACAGCCCGATCAGCAGGCGACGCCCGTGCGTCGGGTCGGGGCTGCGGGTGATCCAGCGGCCCCGCTCGAGCGCGGCGACGAGGTCGCCCATCGCCTGGGCGCTGACGAACGCGTTGCGCGCGAGCTCGGCGCTCGTCTGCCCCTCGCGGCGGGCCAGGACGGTGAGCGCGGTCCACTGCGGCGTGGTGATGCCGGTGCCCCGCAGCAGCTCGTCGAGCCGGGCGCGGACGGCGAGCTCGACCTGCTTGACCGCGTAGAGCAACGAGGGACCCTGCTGGTGTCCCGCCCGCGCTTCCGCCGTCATCGATCCCTCCTCGTCCCACCGGCTTCCGCTTCCGGGGCAGAACGCCTAATATCAGGTTTCCTGATATTCTGAGGAGTCTGCCATGACCGCCACCCCGCGTCACGCGATGGTGCCGGGTCTGGGGTCCTGGCCGGCGCGGCGGGCGCGCGCGGCGGCCCACCGGCCGGCGCTCGTGGGCCCGGACCGCACGCTGACGTACGGCGAGCTCGCGGCGCGGGTCGACCGGCTGGCCGAGGGCCTGCGCGCCCGCGGCGTCGCCCCCGGCGACCGCGTCGCCCAGATCGGCGTGAACGCGGTGGGCGTGCTGGAGACGTTCTTCGCGGTCTGGCGCCTCGGGGCCGTCGTGGTCCCGCTCAACCATCGCCTCGCCGCGGCGGAGATCCGCTACATGCTCGACGACGCGGGCGCCTCTCTGCTGGTCGTCGGACCCGAGGCCGCCCGGCTCGCCGCCGCGGCCGCGCCGCCGTGCCCGGTCCTGCGCACCGACGGCGAGTTCGAGGAGATCGCGACGTCCGGCGCTGCGCCGGGCACGTCCCCGCCCGTCGGCCCCGACGACCCGGCGATCCTGCTCTACACCTCGGGCACCACCGGGCGTCCCAAGGCCGCGGTGCTCAGCCACGGCAACCTCACCTGGAACACGATCAACCAACTCGCCGACACCGACGTCGCGAGCACCGACCGCGCGCTGTGCATCGCGCCGCTGTTCCACTGCGTCGGCCTCGGCCAGATCACGCTCCCGACGCTGCTCAAGGGCGGCTCGGTCGAACCGGTGCCGTCCTTCGACCCCGGGGCGGTGCTGACCCGCATCGGCGCCGCGGGGATCACCAGCTTCGCCGCGGTGCCGACGATGCTGCAGATGATGGTCGAGCACCCCGGCTGGCCGGACGCCGAGCTCGGGACGCTGCACACCGTGCTCTACGGCGGCTCGCCGGTGCAGGAACGCGTCGCGCGGGCCTGGCTCGACCGCGGCGTCCGGCTCCAGCAGGGCTACGGCATGACCGAGGCGTCGCCCGGGGTCTGCATGGTCCCGCGCGACGGCGACCCGGCCCGGCCGGTGTCGGTGGGCGTGCCGCACTTCTTCACCGACACCGCGATGCTGCGCGACGGCGCGCGCGGCCCGCTGCCCGGCGAGCCCGCCGAGCTGCTCGTGCGCGGGCCCCACGTCTTCGCCGGCTACTGGGGACGGCCCGGGGAGTCCGCGGCCGCGTTCGTCGACGGCGACTGGTTCCGCACCGGCGACGTGCTGCGCGTCGACCCCGACGGCTGGGCCGACGTCGTCGACCGCGTCCAGGACGTGATCATCTCGGGCGGCGAGAACATCTACCCCGCCGAGGTCGAGGCGGTCCTGGTGCGCCGCGACGAGGTCGCCGACGCCGCCGTCGTCGGCGTGCCGGACGATCGCTGGGGCGAGGTCGGCGCCGCCTACGTCCAGGTGCGCGAGGGACGGGAGCTCGACGAGGACGCCGTGCGCGCCCACCTCGAGGCGCACCTCGCCCGCTACAAGATCCCGAAGTACCTGCTCGCCGTGGAGGCGCTGCCCCGCAACGCCACCGGCAAGATCCGACGCGTGGAGCTGCGCTCGCGGGCCCTGCCCGGCGCCGATCCGGAGGGAGCCCGATGACCGGGGCCGCACAGGACGACACGACCGCCTCGCTGCTCCCCCGCTCCCTGACCCTGCACCGCGACGGGCCGGTCGCGATCCTGCGCCTCGCCCGTCCGGCCAAGCGCAACGCGCTCGACGACGCCACCGTCCTCGGCCTGGAGGCGTTCTTCGCGACACCGCCGCCGGACGTGCGCGCCGTGGTGCTCGACGCCGAGGGCGAGCACTTCAGCGCCGGCCTCGACCTCGGCGAGCTCAGCGCGCGCGACGCGGTCGCCGGGCTCGAGCACTCCCGGATGTGGCACCGGGCCTTCGCGCGTGTCGAGCGCGGCCGCCTGCCCGTCGTCGCCGTGCTCAAGGGCGCGGTCGTCGGCGGTGGACTGGAGCTGGCCTGCGCCACCCACGTGCGCGTCGCCGAGCCGAGCGCCTTCTACGCCCTGCCCGAACCCCAGCGCGGGCTCTTCGTCGGCGGCGGGGCCTCGGTGCGGGTGCCGCGGCTCATCGGGGTGCACCGCATGACCGACCTCATGCTCACCGGCCGCGTCCTCGACGCCCACGAGGGCCAGGCGCTCGGCGTCTCCACCTACCTCACCGAACACGGTGGGGGCCTCGCGCAGGCCCTCGAGCTGGCCCACCGGATCGCCGACAACCCCCCGGTCAGCACCTTCGCCGTGCTCCAGGCCCTGCCGCGCATCGCCGCCGCACGCGAGGAGGAGGGCTACCTCCTCGAGGCGCTCATGGCGGCCGTCGCGTCGAGCAGCACCGAGGCCCAGGAGCGCATGCAGGCCTTCCTCGACGGGCGCGCGGGCAAGGTGCACCGGTGACCCCGCCTCCCGAGAGCACGCGGATCGCGCGCTTCGTCGCCTGGCTCGCCGCCGAGCGCGGCCTGGTGTTCGACGACCGCGACGCCCTGCACCGCTGGTCGGTCACCGACCTCGACGGCTTCTGGTCGGCGATCGCGGAGTTCTTCGGGGTCCGCTTCGCCACGCCCCCGACGGCCGTGCTCGGGCGCCGGACGATGCCGGGCGCGCAGTGGTTCCCGGGCGCGACCCTGAACTACGCCGAGCACGCACTGGGACCGCACGAGGGCACGGCGCTGCTGGCCTCCTCGCAGACCCGCGCGCCCCAGGAGTGGACGTGGGCGCAGTTGCGCGACGCGGTCGGGCGCGCCCGGGCGGGGCTCGCGCGCCTCGGGGTGGGCCGTGGCGACCGGGTCGTCGCCTACGCCCCGAACATCCCCGAGACCGTGATCGCGCACCTCGCCTGCGCCGGCCTCGGGGCGGTGTGGGCGTCGTGCGCCCCGGAGTTCGGGGCGCGCAGCGTGATCGACCGCTTCGCCCAGATCGAGCCGGCCGTGCTGATCGCGGTCGGGGGCTACGTCCACGGCGAGCAGCCCGTCGACCGCTCCGCCGAGGTCGCCGCCGTGCGCGCGGGCCTGCCGACCCTGCGCCACGTCGTCGCCGTCCCCTACGGCCCCGGGGAGGTGCCCGACGCCCTCGCGTGGGGGGACCTGCTCGCCGCCGACCCCCGGCCCGCCGAGCCGGTGCCGTTCGACCACCCCCTGGTCGTGCTGTTCTCCTCGGGCACGACGGGGATCCCGAAGGCGATCGTGCACTCCCACGGCGGGGTCCTGCTCGAGCACCTCAAGAACCACGGCCTGAGCTGGGACATGGGCCCGGGCGACCGGATGCTGTGGTTCTCCACCACCGCCTGGATGATGTGGAACGCGCTGGTCTCCGGGCTGCTGCTCGGCAGCGCGATCGTCCTCGTCGACGGCAACCCGCTCCACCCGGATCTCGGGTGGCAGTGGCGCCTCGCCGAGGCCGCCCGCGTCACGCACTTCGGGGCCTCGCCGGGCTTCCTCATGGCGTGCCGCGCCGCCGGCCTGCACCCGGCGCGGGACCACGACCTCGCGCCGCTGCGCCAGATCGGCGCAGCCGGCAGCCCGCTGCCGCCCGAGGGCTACCGGTGGGTGGCCGAGGAGTTCGGGCCGGGCGTGCTGCTCAACGTGGGCAGCGGGGGCACCGACGTCTGCAGCGGCATCGTGCAGGGCGACCCGTGGCTGCCCGTGGTCGAGGGCGAGATCGCCGGACCCGCGCTGGGCGTCGACGCCGCGGCGTTCGACGAAGCCGGGAACGAGGTCGTCGGCGAACGGGGCGAGCTCGTCATCCGCGCGCCGATGCCGTCCATGCCGGTCGGCTTCTGGGGCGACGAGGGCGGCGAGCGCCTCCGCGCGACCTACTTCGACCACTACCCCGGCGTCTGGCGCCACGGCGACTGGGTCCGGTTCTCCCCCTCCGGCTCCGTCGTCGTCTCGGGCCGCTCGGACGCCACGCTCAACCGCGGTGGCGTGCGACTGGGCACCGCCGAGTTCTACGCGGTGGTCGAGGAGCTCCCCGAGGTCGCCGACAGCCTCGTGGTCCACCTCGAGGACGCCGCGGGCGGCCCCGGGGAGCTGCTGCTGTTCGTCGTCCCGGCCGAGGGCCACGCCGTGGACGACGCCCTGGCCGCCCGCGTCCGTGACGCCCTGCGCTCGGCGCTGTCCCCGCGCCACGTCCCCGACCGGGTGCTCGGCCTCGCGGCGGTACCGCGCAACCGCACCGGCAAGAAGCTCGAGGTCCCGGCCAAGCGCATCCTGCTCGGGGCCGACCCCGCGCTGGTCGCCTCCCGCGACACCCTCGCCGACCCGGGCAGCCTCGATCCCTTCGTGGAGCTCGCCCGATGAGGGTGGCGGTGGTCGGCACCGGCGTGATCGGCACCAGCTGGGTGCGGCTGTTCCTCGCCCACGGCCACGACGTCGTCGCCACCGACCCCGCACCCGGGGCCGAGGAGCGGCTGCGGGAGACGGTCGGGGACGTCGACCGCCTGCGGTCCACGAGCGACCCGGCACAGGCCGTCACGGGCGCGGACTTCGTGCAGGAGAACGGGCCCGAGCGCCTGGAGGTCAAACACGAGCTGCTGGGGGTGCTCGACGCCGCCACCCCGCCGCACGCGGTGATCGCCAGTAGCTCCTCGGTGCTGCGTCCCACCGACCTCGCCCGCGGCGCGGCCGTGCACCCCGAGCGGGTGCTCGTCGGGCACCCGCTCAACCCGCCGCACCTCGTGCCGCTGGTCGAGGTCGTCCCCGGCGAGCGGACGTCCGAGGCGGCGCTCGAGGCCGCGGTCGCGTGCTACCGCGCGGTGGGCCGGACCCCGCTCCGGCTGCGCGCCGAGCTCCCGGGCCACCTCGCGAACCGCCTGCAGGCCGCCCTGTGGCGCGAGGCGTACTCGCTGGTCGCGCGCGGCGTGGCGACGGTCGCCGACGTCGACACCGCGATCACCGAGGGCCCCGGCCTGCGGTGGGCCGCGCTCGGGCCGTTCGTCGGCCAGCACCTCTCGGGCGGCCCCGGCGGCATCGCCCACGTCCTGGAGCACCTCGGGCCGGGCACCGAGGCGCTGTGGGCCGACCTCGGCGAGGCCTCGCACACCCCGGAGCTGGTCGCGCGGATCACCGACCAGGTCGACGCGGCCCTCGCCGGCACCGAGCCCGACGACCTCCTCGCGCGTCGCGACGCGGTGATCCGCGCCGTGCTCGCCGCCCGCGGAGCGGAGCGGGACCGGGCACCACACACCACCCGCCACCCGGAGAGCCGCTGATGGACCCCGTGATGGACCTGCAGGCGCTGACCGCCATCGACGTGCACACCCACGTCGAGCAGGACGCCCACGGCTGCTACGCCCTGACCGACGAGCTGCTCGACGCGTCGGCGCAGTACTTCCGCAGCGACCAGGACCGCACCCCGACCGTCGAGGCGATCGCCGCGCACCACCGCGAGCGCTCCATGGCCGCCGTCGTCTTCACCGTCGAGGCACCCGCGGCGACGGGGCACCCGCCGCTGTCGAGCGAGGAGATCGTCGACCGGGCCGCGGCGTTCCCCGACGTGCTGATCCCGTTCGGGTCGGTCGACCCCCACGGTGGGCGCGCGGCGGTGCGCCGGGTCCGCGCGCTCGTCGAGCGCGGCGCACGGGGCTTCAAGTTCCACCCCACGCTGCAGGGTTTCGCGCCGAACGAACGCACGTTCTACCCGCTCTACGAGGCGATCACCGAGGCGGGCGTCCCGGCGCTGTTCCACACCGGGCAGACGGGCATCGGTGCCGGGCTGCCGGGTGGCGCGGGCCTCAAGCTGCGCTACTCCGACCCGATGCTGCTCGACGACGTCGCCGCCGACTTCCCCGCGCTGACGATGATCTTCGCGCACCCGTCGGTGCCGTGGCAGGACGCCGCCATCTCGATCGCGACGCACAAGGCCAACGTGTTCATCGACCTCTCGGGCTGGTCGCCGAAGTACTTCCCGCCCCAGCTCGTGCGCGCGGCGGGCCGGCAGCTGCGCGACAAGGTGCTCTTCGGTTCCGACTTCCCGGTGATCACGCCCGACCGCTGGCTGGCCGCCTTCGCCGACCTCGACATCCCCGACGACGTGCGGCCGAAGATCCTCAAGGACAACGCCGCGCGGGTGCTCGGCCTGGCGTGAGGTCTGCAGCGAACGCGCTGTTCGCTGCCTCTGTGCGCGCGAAGTCCCCGTTCGCGCCCGCGATCGGCCCGCCGTCAGGCGCCCGGCAGCGCCCGGTCCACCGCCGCGACGGCGTCGTCCAGGGCCACGGAGCTCTGGCTGCCGTCGAGGAGGTCCTTGAGCTGGATCTCCCCGGCCTCGAGGTCGCGGTCGCCGAGCACCAGCGCGAAGCGCGCCCCCGAGCGGTCCGCCGCCTTCATCGCGCCCTTGAGCCCCTTGTGCCCGTAGGCCAGGTCGGCGCGTACGCCCGCACGCCGCAGCGCGCCGACGATCGCGACGAGCCGATCACGGGCCGCGTCGCCCAGCGGCACGCCGAAGACCTCGACCCGCCCGGCCGTGCCCTGCGGGGCCTCCTCGGCGCGGCAGGCGAGCAGCGTGCGGTCGACGCCGATGCCGAACCCGACGCCGGAGAGCGGCTGCCCGCCGAGCTCGGCCATGAGGCCGTCGTAGCGCCCTCCACCGCCGATGCCCGACTGCGAGCCCAGCCCGTCGTGGACGAACTCGAACGTCGTCTTCGTGTAGTAGTCGAGGCCGCGCACCATCCACGGGTTCTCGACGTAGGCGACGCCCAGGGCATCGAGGTGGCGCTTCACCTCGGCGTGGTGGGCGGCCGCGGAGTCGGAGAGGTGGTCGACCATCAGCGGCGCGCCCTCGAGCTGCGCGCGGACCTCGGGACGCTTGTCGTCGAGCACCCGCAGCGGGTTGATGCGCGCCCGCTCACGCGTGGCCTCGTCGAGGTCGAGCCCCTCGAGGAACCGCGTCAGCTCGGCGCGGTACTGCGGGCGCGTCGTCGCGTCGCCCAGGCTCGTGATCTCCAGCCGGTAGCCGCGCAGGCCCAGTGCGCGGAAGCCGGCATCGGCGACGGCGAGGACCTCCGCGTCCAGCGCCGGGTCGTCGACGCCGATCGCCTCGACGCCGACCTGCTGGAGCTGGCGGAACCGGCCGGCCTGGGGGCGCTCGTAGCGGAAGAACGGCCCGGCGTAGCGGAGCTTCACCGGCAGCCCGCCGCGGTCGAGCCCGTGCTCGATCACCGAGCGCACGACGCCGGCGGTGCCCTCGGGGCGCAGCGTCACCGAGCGCCCACCCCGGTCGTCGAAGGAGTACATCTCCTTGGAGACGACGTCGGTGGACTCCCCCACCCCGCGGGCGTAGAGCGCGGTCTCCTCGAAGACCGGCAGCTCGATGTGGGCGTAGCCGGCGCGATCGGCCTCGCGGACGAGCGTGTCCCGGACCGTGGTGAACTCCGGCCCGACGTACTCGGGGATCCCCTTGGGCGCGCGGAACCCGCCGGGCGGCACGGCGGTCACAGGTGACGCCCGGGGGCGTTCGTCAGGCCCCGGACGAACGGGTTGCTGTCGCGCTCGCGCCCCACGGTCGTCATCGGCCCGTGGCCGGGCAGCACGGCGGTGTCGTCGGGCAGGCTGAGGATCTTGTCGCGCAGCGAGGCCATCATCTCCTCGGTCGACCCGCCGGGCAGGTCGGTGCGCCCGATCCCGCCCTGGAACAGCGTGTCGCCGGCGAGCAGGAACGGGCGGGCGTCCTCGGTGGCCGACCGGAACACGACCGACCCGCGCGTGTGGCCGGGCGTGTGGTCGACGGCCAGGTGCAGGCCGGCGAGGTCGAGGGCGGCCCCGTCCGCCAGCACCTCGACCCTGCGCGGCTCGCGGAACTCCAGGCCCGGGTACATCGCTGCGAGCTGCGCGCCCATCGGCCCGACCCCGGCGATCGGGTCGGCGAGCATCGAGCGGTCCTCGGGGTGGATCCAGGCCGGGATGTCGTCCCCGTCGCAGACCGGGGTCACCGACCACATGTGGTCGAGGTGGCCGTGCGTGAGCAGTACCGCGACCGGGGACAGCCGGTGCCGCGCGATCACCTCGCGCAGCCCCTCCTCGGCGTCCTGGCCGGGATCGACGATCACGCAGGACTCCCCGGGGCCGGGCGCGACCACGTAGCAGTTGGTCTGGAACACCCCGGCCGCGAAGGCCTCGACCAGCACGTCCTCGTCCACCTCTCCTGGCTCGGCGCGTCGCGTCCACCCTAGTCGAGGGCCTCATGGGGACCCCGGAGCGCGGTTCCTACGATGTCCGCCGTGCCGACGAACGAGCAGCGCCGGAAGGCCGCCAAGCGCAAGCTGGAACGCCAGATCGAGCGGCGGGCGGAGCGGGCGCGGCGGCGACGCCAGCGGCTGACGCTGATCTCGATCGTCGGCGTGGTGGCGGTCGTCGCGGTGGCGGCGGGCATCTACCTCGCCGTGTCGGGCCCGGATGAGCCCGAGCCGGCGGCGGCCCCGCCGGCCTGCCAGTACAACCCGTCGGAGCCCGCGGCCAAGCCCAACACCCCGCCCGACCCGAACCCGCCGGCCACCGGGACCGTCGACGTGACCCTCCAGACCTCGCAGGGCGCGATCCCGATGACCCTCGACCGCGCGTCGGCACCCTGCGCGGTCAACGCCGTGGTGAGCCTCGCCCAGCAGGGCTTCTACGACGACACCCCGTGCCCGCGGCTCGTGACGAGCCAGGGCCTGCAGGTGCTGCAGTGCGGCGACCCGACCGGCTCCGGCGCGGGCGGGCCGGGCTACCAGTACGCCGAGGAGCCCCCGCAGGGCCTCGCGCCGTCGCCGCTGAGCCCGGAGGCGGCGAACTACTCGCGCGGCCTGGTCGCGATGGCCAAGAGCTCGCAGCCGGGGTCGACGGGCAGCCAGTTCTTCCTCGTCTACGGCGACTCGGCCCTGCCGCCGGAGTACTCGGTGGTCGGGCGGATCGCGACCGAGGGCCTGGGCGTGCTCGACCGCATCGGCGCGGGCGGCGACGACGGGTCGAACCAGGCCGGCGGCGGGGCGCCGCGCATCCCGGTGCAGATCCAGCGCGCGGTGGTCTCGGCGCCCGCGCCCTGACGCTCGCCCGCGTCAGCGGTGTGGCACCGCAGACACCGAGTGTCCGCAACGCCACACGCTCGACACGGCTCGCGGGTCGGCAGCGGACCGACAGCGTCTCGAGAGCGAGGCGGTCAGCGTCGGGACACCACGCCGGGGACACCGGCGCGGCGCCGCCCACGCGCCGATCCGGCGCGGGACCGCCGATTCACGGGCGGATCGCGCTCGGGGAACCGGAGACGCCGGCGGAGGACCCGGGGGGCGCGCTGAGCACGCACCCGACCGTCGACGCCTTGCTCCACGGCCCGACGTGGCCACCCGGTCGGTCCCGGCGTAGCTCGCATTCGTCCAAGACCGCTCCGGTCCGCGGTCGTAGCGTCGCCGTCCCCGCCCCGACTTGGAGGTCGACGTGGACACGGTGAAAGGCACGGTGGAGGACACGGTGGAGGGCACGGTGGTGCAGGACCTGATCGCCCTGGCCGACGAGTGGAGCGCGGCGATCGTCTCCGACGACGCCGACCGCATCGCCGCGTTCATGGCCGACGACTGGGTCATCGTCTCGTGGACGGGCGTCACGGCTCGCGAGGACTTCCTGTCCTTCGTCCGCTCGGGGGCGCTCGGACATTCGCGGATGGAGGGGGTGGGCGAGCGGCGGGTCCGCGTGTACGGCGACACGGCGCTGCTCACCGTCCGCGTCCTCAGCACGGCTCAGTTCGGCGGTGAGGACATCGACGCCGACGAGTGGACGACCGACGTCTTCGTCCGTCGCGACGGCCGATGGCGCTGCACGCTGACCCACATCACCCCGGTCGCGCCCGCGGCCTGAGCGCGAACGGGGACTTCGGGCGCATAGAAGCAGCGAACAGCGCGTTCGCTGCCACGGGTCAGGCGCTCAGCGGCACGGCGTTCGGGTGCAGCGGCGCCGGGAGGTCGGTGCTGCCGTGGGGGTCGAGGTAGCGGTCGACCGCGGCGGCGGC
>Ga0196958_10000701_pt1 | contig 10962 bp, 4 predicted proteins | sample S1v_10metaG_FD_148654 | JGI IMG/M metagenome (GOLD analysis project Ga0196958, IMG submission 148654) | Soil microbial communities from Anza Borrego desert, Southern California, United States - S1+v_10 | ecosystem: Environmental > Terrestrial > Soil > Desert | place: USA: California | collected...
GACATGCTGCTCCTCCCCGACCCCGAGACGGCGCGTATCGACCCGTTCCGTAAGGCGAAGACGCTCTCGCTGAACTTCTTCGTGCACGACCCATTCACCCGTGAGGCGTACAGCCGCGACCCGCGCAACATCGCGCGCAAGGCCGAGCAGTACATCTCCGAGTACGGCGTCGCCGACAACGTGTTCTTCGGTCCGGAAGCCGAGTTCTACATCTTCGACTCGATCCGGTTCGACTCCGCCGAGCACGCCTCGTTCCACGAGATCGACTCCGTCGAGGGCTGGTGGAACACCGGTGCCGACGTGCCGGGCGGCAACCAGGGTTACAAGACGAAGTTCAAGGGCGGCTACTTCCCCGTCCCGCCGGTCGACCACTTCGCCGACCTGCGCGACGAGATCGTCCGTAACCTGCAGGGCTCCGGTTTCGAGATCGAGCGCGCGCACCACGAAGTGGGCACCGCCGGTCAGACCGAGATCAACTACAAGTTCAACACCCTGCTTCACGCTGCCGACGACCTGCAGCTGTTCAAGTACATCGTGAAGAACACCGTGTTCGCCGCCGGCAAGACCGCGACCTTCATGCCGAAGCCGCTCGCCGGCGACAACGGCTCGGGCATGCACTGCCACCAGTCGCTGTGGAAGGACGGCACGCCGCTGTTCCACGACGAGTCGGGATACGCGGGCCTGTCCGACACGGCCCGTCACTACATCGGTGGCCTGCTCAAGCACGCGCCGAGCCTGCTCGCCTTCACCAACCCGACCGTCAACTCGTACCACCGGCTCGTGCCGGGCTTCGAGGCCCCGGTCAGCCTGGTGTACTCGCAGCGGAACCGGTCGGCTTGTGTCCGTATCCCCATCACGGGCAACAACCCGAAGGCCAAGCGTGCCGAGTTCCGGTGCCCGGACTCGTCCGGTAACCCGTACTTGGCGTTCTCGGCGATGATGATGGCCGGTCTCGACGGCATCAAGAACAAGATCGAGCCGCCGGAGCCCATCGACAAGGACCTCTACGAGCTGCCGCCGGAAGAGGCGCAGAACGTCAAGCTCGTTCCTGGCGATCTCGGCGCGGTTCTCGACACGCTGGAAGCCGACCACGACTACCTGCTCGAGGGTGGCGTGTTCACCCCCGACGTGATCGACACGTGGATCTCCTACAAGCGTGAGAACGAGATCGATCCGCTGCGGCTGCGCCCGCACCCGTACGAATTCTCGCTGTACTACGACGTGTGATCCTGGGAGTCTTTAGAGTGACCCGACCAGCGGAAACGTCGTTCAAGCCACTCTCCTAGACCGACTACAAGCCGTTTGAGAACGAAGATCATGGCCCGCCAGCATTGTGCTGGCGGGCCATGATCGTGTTCGGCCCAACACGATCAACACGGCCCATACCCGACCTGGCCTGTGAAAACGTCCCGTTCTCGCAGGCCAGCCAGTACCCACAATTCGTTACACAACGTAACCGTAACTCGTCGACGAAGTACCGCCCAGGTCGTTCACATGTGGGAGAACAGCAGGAACCCGACTGGTCGTCTTCAGAAGCCTTCGTCGCCACAACATGGTTATGTTTACAACCGACCAAGAGCCGGTGTGGTGGTTACCGACCCGTTCCGAAGCTCACGATGATCTGGCCGTAACGATGCACACCGACCAACTGGCTATACCTGTCAGAGCCAGCCGCTAACCTGACCGGCGTCACATAAGACCAGGAGTTGGAGATGCACACGAAGGTGGCCCCTCCGATCGCCCGCAGGTATGCCGTGTCCGTCACCACGGGCGCCCGGGAGGCCGCGTACTCATGTCTTGTTTCGTCTCGTCGCCAGCGTTGGCCAGTCGGAGCGCCTGCCCTGTGCCGGAGTGGCCAGCTGGGTGCTTGGTGCTGTCGCACCCATAATGGAAGATGTTCTTGACGTTCGACAAACGAAGCTGGGGGGCGATGGCTAGGTGACGGACGAACTCGGGCCGGTGAGTACGACGTTGCCCCGCGTGGAACGGCGAGCGGCCATGTGTGGCTACCCCTTGCCGCCTGAAGTTCGGCCGAAGCCGTCGACGATGGGCGGCTGGTTCCCCTACGTGATCGAGGCAAGCGGCTCGAACATCCACTACATGACCGGTCACAACAGGCGGCCGCAGGCCCGACCCCCCTTCAACGTCCCGAAGTTCAACGCCAGCGAGGTTGTCGGCAACCAGGTACATAGAGGCGGAGCGTCACCCGGTTTCAGGCCGAAGGATGGTGACGTCTGAGTGCGCATCATCGACAACCTCAATGAGTTCTTCGGCGACGATCTAAAGGCTTCGATCAAGCCTGGCTCCAAGCTGCGTATCGCGGCGAGCACGTTCTCGATCTTCGCATTCGAAGCACTGAGGCGGGAACTTCAGTCGATCAAGGAGCTTGAGTTCATCTTCACCGCGCCGTCGTTCACAACGACGAAGGCGACCGACAAACCCGCGCAGGAGAACCGGCAGTTCTTTATCCCGAACGACAAGAGCCAGGATGCCGCACTGTACGGCACAGAGTTCGAGATTCGGCTGCGCAACAAGCTGACTCAACGGGCCATCGCACGTGAATGCGCTGAGTGGGTGCGACAGAAGGTCACGTTCCGCTCGAACCACACAGGCGCGCCGATGCAGTCGTTCGCTGTGGTCGATGACACCGCCGCCTACGCACCCCTCCACGGCTTCACGACCGCTGACCTCGGGTATGAGCGCGGCCCCGCGGTGTCGAACATGGTGCACAAGATCGACGACAAGCTGGCAACGCGCCAATACATGCAGCTCTTCGACCAGATCTGGCACAACCCAGACCAACTCGACGACGTGACCGAGGCGGTCCGAGAGCACATCGCGAGCGTGTATGCCGAGAACTCCCCACAGCGGGTCTACTTCCTGATCCTCTACAACCTCTTCAACGAGTTCCTCGAAGACATCAGCGAGGACGTGCTGCCGAACGACCGCACTGGTTACCAGGGCACCGAGATTTGGAATGCGCTCTACAACTTCCAGAAGGACGCTGCGACCGGCGTGATCAACAAGTTGGAGACCTACAACGGTTGCATCCTCGCCGACAGCGTGGGACTCGGGAAGACGTTCACAGCGCTGGCGGTGATCAAGTATTACGAGCTGCGCAACAAGACCGTACTCGTGCTGGCACCGAAGAAGCTCACTGAAAACTGGACGAACTACAACTCGAACTACACAACGAATATCTTCACAAAAGACCGCTTCAACTACGACGTCCTCGCCCACACCGACCTGTCGCGCGACGGTGGCGAGTCCCTGGGCAAGCGGCTGGACCTGATCAACTGGGGCAACTACGACCTGGTCGTGATCGACGAGTCTCACAACTTCCGCAATGCCGACATCATCGCCCAGCGGGAGACCCGCTACCAGCGGCTGATGCGCAAGGTCATCCGTGCGGGCGTGAAGACAAAGGTGTTGATGCTCTCCGCGACCCCTGTCAACAACCGCTTCAACGATCTGCGCAATCAGCTGGCCCTCGCCTACGAGGGGGATTCGACGCAGCTCGCCACGAAACTCAACATTCAGTCGATCGAGGAGGTGTTCCGGCAAGCCCAGCGCGTCTTCAACGAGTGGTCCGACCTACCGCCTGAGCTGCGCACAACTGACGCCATCCTCGCCCAGCTGGACTTCGACTTCTTCGAGTTGCTGGACGCCGTGACCATCGCCCGCTCGCGCAAACACATCCAGGCGTTCTATGACACCGCCGCCATTGGCGCGTTCCCAGAGCGGATGAAGCCGGAATCCCTGCGGCCGCCACTGACTGACCTGGCAGACGCCCCGACTTTCAATGAGATCTTCGAACAGCTCCAGCTCCTGACCCTGGCGGTGTACACGCCGCTGGCGTATGTGTTCGAAAGCCGCCGAGACAAGTACGAGCAGATCTACGGGGCAGGTGCCGGCCAGAACTACATGGGTGGTGAAAACGCGAACCTTGGCGCAGCGAACCGCGAGCAGGGCATCCGCAAGCTCATGACGGTGAATCTGCTCAAGCGGCTGGAAAGCAGCATCGAGGCGTTCCGCCTGACCCTCAATCGGCTGGAGCACGCGGTCGCCGACGCCATCGAAGCTGTAGACAACCACGCCGCGAACATCGCCGACATCGTCTCCGCGTTCACCGACGTGGACACTAACGATGACGACTTCGAGTTCCCCACCAGCGGCACGGTCGGCCGGAAGGTGCAGATCGACCTGGCCGACATGGATGTCGAGTCGTGGAGCCGCGACCTCGCCCACGACGGCACGGTGATCCAGAACCTGCTGCACTCGGTCAGCGGCATCACGCCGGAGCGAGATTCCAAGCTTCGCGCGCTGCTCAAGCGGCTCGACGCCAAGTTCCAGCAGCCACTGAACCACGGCAACCGCAAGGTTCTGATCTTTTCCGCGTTCGCAGACACGGCCGAGTACCTCTACAAGAACCTCGCCCCAGCGCTGAAGCAGCACGGCTACCACAGCGCCCTCGTCACCGGCCAGGGCAACCCGTCCACGACAGTCGGCAAGGGATACAGCTTCCAGCAGATCCTCACCCTGTTTTCCCCGCAGTCGAAGCAGCGCCACCTGGTGATGCCGCAGGAGACCTCGGAGATCGACCTACTAGTAGGCACCGACTGCATCAGTGAAGGCCAGAACCTCCAGGACTGCGACTTCCTGGTCAATTACGACATCCACTGGAACCCCGTGCGGATCATCCAGCGATTTGGCCGAATCGATCGCATCGGCTCGACCAACGAGCGCATCCAGCTCGTGAACTTCTGGCCAGACATCTCGCTGGACGAATACATCAACCTCAAGGAGCGCGTCGAGAACCGCATGGTCGCCGCCAACCTCGGCGGAACGGGCGACGACAACATTCTCGACCCGGAGGCCAGCGATGCCGCATTCCGTAAGGAGCAGCTGCGCAAGCTTCAGGACGAAGTGATCGAACTCGAAGACGTTCGCACCGGCGTGTCGATCACCGACCTCGGCCTGAACGACTTCCGCATGGACCTGCTCGGCTACCTCAAGGAGTACGGCGACCTGGCCGGCACCCCGAAGGGACTGCACGCGGTCATCCCCGCCCAACCCGAAAAGGGGCTCAAGCCCGGCGCGATCTTCGTGCTGCGCAACATCAACGCCGACCAACATCTCAACCGTGGCAACAGGCTGCATCCGCACTACCTCGTCTACCTCGACGACGACGGACAGGTGATCGCCGATCACACCGAGGTCAAGCACCTGCTCGACCTGATCCGCGCCGGATGCCGGAACCGTGACGAGCCCGCACGGGAGGTGTGCCGCGTTTTCAACGCTGCCACTCGCGATGGGGCCGAAATGGGCGCTTACAGCCATCTACTCACCGATGCGATCCACTCGATGATCGACGTCACCGACGAGCGCGACGTCGATAGCCTGTTCAGCCCCGGCCGCACGACTGCGCTCGCGCAGACCATCGCCGGGCTCGATGACTTCGAGCTGATCGCCTTCCTCGCCATCGTCGAGGAGCCGGCCAATGGCTGACGCCTCACCAGCGATCCACGCCGACACCGCCCCGGTCCTGTACCGCTGGCCCGCGAACGCCGCGTTCGGCCGCACCGTCCCGAAGACGAAGTTCTACGAGCATGGCAACGTCCGCACCGCGCTGCGCGAGAAATTCGTCAATGACATTCAGCGCATCACCTGGGCCTACAAGCTCGCCGACGACACCATCCGCTTGCGCGGCACGACCGCGGTGCCCGAGATCCAGATCTTCACCGTCGAGACCAAGGGCGAGGACGTCTCCGACGACGTGCTGACCGCCATCGACAGATCCGTGCACTTCCCGATCATCTTCGAAGTCGCCAGCAACGACCGTGTGCGCATGGTCGCGGCCCAGAAGGCGCTCGACGGCAAAGTGCCCAAGGTCAGACCGTACTTCACGACCGACTGGCGACCCTCTGATGCGCCCCGCCGACCTCTACCCGCGGCGCTCGATCTGCCGGGCCTGTACGAGGCGATACTCACATCGCTGCTACCGGTCACGACACGCGTCGGCGAGACGGTGTCACAGGCAACCGAAAGACTGGGCCGCGCCCGCAAGCTCGAGCGTGAGATCGCCGCGCTGAACAAGAAGCTACGCACCGAACCACAACTCAACCGCAAGATCGAACTCCGCAAGCAGATCAAGGAACGCACCGCGGTGCTCATCGAGCTGATCGACCTCAACCCGAGCAACAAGGAATGACAGTGGACAAGCTCAAGATGCACTCGCCAGACCTCACCCAGCACAACATCGACGCCATCGCCGAGCTGTTCCCCACGGCCGTTACCGAGACTCTCGACTCCAACGGCAAGCCGGTGCGCGCTGTCGACTTCGATCTGCTGCGCCAGGAACTCTCCGACCACATCGTCGAAGGGCCGCAGGAGCGCTACCAGCTCGACTGGCCCGGCAAGCGCGCGGCTGCCTTCGCCGCCAACGCGCCGATCGCCAAGACCTTGCGCCCTGTCCGCGACGAATCGGTCGACTTCGACACGACCCGGAACCTCTTCATCGAGGGTGACAACCTTGAGGCGCTCAAGCTGCTCCAGGAGTCATATCTCGGCAAGGTCAAGCTGATCTACATCGACCCTCCGTACAACACGGGCAACGACTTCGTTTACGAGGACGACTTCGCCGAGTCGAGTACTGACTACCTCACCCGCTCGAGCCAGAAGTCCGAGACCGGTGACCGCCTCATCGCGAACACCGAGGCGAACGGTCGCTTTCACTCCGACTGGCTCGGCATGATGTACTCCCGGCTGAAGCTGGCGCGCGGTCTGCTGTCCGACGACGGTGTCATGATCGTCGCCATCGGCGACCACGAGCATGGGAACCTCCGCCTGCTCCTCGACCAGGTCCTCGGGTCGGAGAACTTCATCGCGAATGTGACCTGGCAGGGCACGGGAAAGAACGATGCGCGCTACACCGCGGGCGGCGTGGACTACATGCTCATCTACGCCAGGAACGAGCGTCTGCTTCGTTCTCTCGACACTCGCTGGAAAGAGCCCAAGCCCGGGCTGGACGATGTCGAGGCGATCGCTCGCCGTGCTTGGCAGCAGTCAGGGGGTGACCACGCGAAGGCAACCACAATCTTTCGCAGCGGAGTCAGGGCGATCAAGGCCGACTTGGAGCCAGCCGTGTTCCGGTACGACCAGATCGACGACGAAGGTCGCGTTTTCCGAGCGACCGACATCACGAGCCCAAACCCGCGCCCCAACCTCATGTACGAGGTGACACATCCGAAGACCGGAAAAGCCGTCCGGACGCCGACAAATGGCTGGCGCTACTCGCGCGAGACGATGAATGAACTGATCGCTCAAGGCCGAGTGCTTTTCGGGCCTGATGAGACAACCTCGCCAAGCATCAAGAGGTTCCTAGCGGAGCAGAGCGATCGCGTTCCATATCCAACCTTCACGCAGTCACGTATGCCGGGTACCAAGAAGCTCGCTGACTTGCTGGGCGCCAATGTCTTTGACTACCCGAAGGACACCGCAGTCCTGGCACGGTGGATCGGCGCGATCACCCGAGACAACCCGGACGCACTCATCCTCGATTTCTTCGCCGGCTCCGGTTCGACTGGCCATGCCGTCATGGAACTCAATGCGGCAGATGGCGGGCATCGCCGATACATCCTCGTCCAGCTCGACGAGGCGGTTGACCACCCTGACTACGACTCCATCGCCGACATCGCCCGTGAGCGCCTACGCCGTGCCAGCGCACAAGTGAAGCAGGAGACTGGGCTGCCGGGCACCAATCTCGACTTCGGCTTCCGATCGCTACACGTGGCGACGACCAACATGGCTGACACGCTCGCGACCGCGGACGGCCTGGTGCAGCTCTCGCTATCCGAGGCTGTCGAGAGCGTGAAACCAGACCGCACCGACGAAGACTTGCTCTTCCAGGTGCTGCTCGACTGGGGGCTCGACCTCGCCGAGCCGATCACGGTCGAGGATGTCGGTGCCCGGCGAGTGCTGTCGGTCGCCGATGGCGCTCTGATCGCATGCTTTGCCAAAGAGATCACCGACGGTGTCGTGAAGGCGATCGCCAAGCAGCATCCGCTGCGCGCCGTGTTCCTGGATGCGGGCTTCGCGAGCGACGCCGCACGTATCAACGCCGAGCAGATCTTCCGCGAGGTGTCACCCGAGACAGAGGTAAGGGCGATCTGACCCGATGAAGCTCCAGTTCAAGGTCCAGCAGTACCAGACCGAGGCCGTCGATGCCGTTGTCGACGTGTTCACTGGGCAGCCGTATGCCGACGGCGTGAAGTACCGCATCGACCCCGGCAAGGACGCTGCGCAAACCTTGCTGGACGACGCCGGTCTGCGCAACGCGGAGATCGCTCTGACTCCCCCACAACTACTGACGAACGTGCACCGGGTGCAGCAGGCGCGCGGGCTGGAGCAGTCGAAAGACCTCAAGGACCCCGTCAAGAAGTCAGCGGCCCCGATCAATCTCGACGTCGAGATGGAAACCGGTACGGGCAAGACCTACGTGTACATCAAGACGATCATGGAGCTGCACAAGCGATACGGGTGGTCGAAGTACATCGTGGTCGTGCCGTCGATTGCGATCCGCGAGGGCGTGAAGAAGTCCTTCGACATCACAGCCGAGCACTTCCAGCAGCTCTACGGCACCAAGCCTCGCACGTTCGTCTACAACTCCTCGCGGCTGCATGAGCTGGAGCGATTCTCCTCCGACTCGGGCGTGCAGGTGATGATCATCAACATCCAGGCGTTCAACGCCACCGGCAAGGACGCCCGCCGCATCTACGAGGTGCTCGACGACTTCCAGTCGCGAAGGCCGATCGACGTGATCGCGGCGAACCGTCCGATTCTGATCATCGACGAGCCGCAGAAGATCGAAGGTGATGGGAAGAAGCCGTCGAAATCGCTGGAGGCGCTCGGGTTGTTCAAGGCGCTGTTCGCTTTGCGCTACTCGGCGACCCACAAGATCGAGCGCACCAAGGTACACCGCCTGGACGCCGTGGACGCGTACAACCAGAAGCTGGTGAAGAAGATCGCGGTGCGCGGCATCAAGGTCAGGCACCTGGCCGGCAGCACCGCCTACCTGTACGTGGACGGGCTGGAGGTCGGCAAAAGTACGGACTTCCCGAAGGCTCGGATCGAACTGGAGGTGCAGACCGCCCAGGGCATCAGACGGCAGGTGAAGCGGCTGAGCCAGGGCATGAATCTGCACGACATCTCCGGCGGCATCGAGGCGTACAGGGGCCTGTTCATCAGGGATGTCGATGCGAACCGCGACATCGTCGAGCTGAGCAACGGTGACCTCATCGGCGCCGGCGAGATCACCCAGGACGTGACCGACGACGTGAAGCGCCGGATCCAGATCCGGGAAGTCATCCGCGCCCACCTCGATAAAGAGCGCGAACTGTTCGCGCAAGGCATCAAGGCACTGTCGCTGTTCTTCATCGACGAGGTCGCCAAATACCGCGACTACGACAGCGCGGACACGCTGGGCGAGTACGCCCGCGTGTTCGAGGAGGAGTACGAGGCGGTGCTCGCTGACTACCTGGGCCAGCTCGACTTCGACGAGGCCGCCGAGCGATACCGCGCGCATGTCGAGGCGATCCCGGTGCGGTCGACGCACGAGGGCTACTTCTCGATCGACAAGAAGACCGGCCACTCAATCGACGGCAAGATCGCCGCGCGTGGCGACTTCGCAGGTCAGTCGGACGACGTCGATGCCTACGACCTGATCCTCAAGGACAAGGAGCGGCTTCTGTCGTTCGAGGAGCCGGTGCGATTCATCTGGTCGCACTCGGCGCTGCGCGAGGGCTGGGACAACCCCAATGTGTTCGTCATGGGCATGCTCAAGAAGAGCGACAACACCACCACGCGGCGACAGGAGATCGGCCGGGGCCTGCGCCTGTCGGTCGACCAGCACGGCGAGCGGATGGACAACCCCGTCATCGTCCACGAAATCAACGAGCTCACCGTCGTCACCGACGAGTCCTACACCGACTTCGTCACCGCCCTGCAGAAGGAGATCATCGAGTCGCTGTCGGCCCGCCCGCGCAAGGCGACCGTCGACTACTTCATCGGTAAGCAAATCAAGCTCGCCGACGGCTCCACCAGCGTGCTGGAAAAGTCGCTCGCGCAGGCGCTCTACAACCACCTGATCCGTAACGACTACATCGACGACGATGGCCTGGTGACGCAGGCGTACAGGGACGCCCGCGCCGACGGAACGCTCGCCGCCCCTATGGCCGAAGTGCTCAAGCCGGTCATCGACTTCGTGTGGCCACTCGTCGATGCGCTGTACCTCGACGTGCCCAAGCCGGCCGACGGCCGCAAGCCGAAGAAGATCCCGTTCAACGAAGCGAACTTCAAGAAGCGCGAGTTCCAAGAGCTGTGGAGCCGCATCAACCACAAGTCCGTCTACCAGGTCGAGTTCGACTCCTCCGAGCTGATCAAGAACTGCATCCACACGCTCGACAAGTCGCTCAACGTGACAGTCATGCAGTACCTGGTCGAGGCCGGCAAGCAGGTCGTGGGACTTGAAGTCGAGCAGCTCGAAGCAGGGACCGGGTTCAAGGTGTCGGAGACGAAAGTCGAGCACTCCGCCGTCTCGGCGGGCTCCACGGTGAAATACGACCTGCTCGGGGAAATCGCGGAGAAGACCCAGCTCACCCGCCGGACCTGCGCGGCAATCCTTACGGGCATCAACCCCGGCACGTTCGCGAAGTTCAAGCAGAACCCCGAGCAGTTCATCACCGAGGCCGCCCGGCTCATCAACGAGCAGAAGGCCACGTTGATCGTCGAGCACCTCAGTTACGACCCGCTCGAAGGCCGCTACGACTCCTCGATCTTCACCGAGAATCAGACCGCGCAAGACCTGTCGAAGGCCGGCGACAAGCTCAAGAAGAGCGTCTACGAGTACGTGGTCACCGACTCGCAGGTCGAGCGGTTGTTCGTCGAGCAGCTCGACGTCAGCGA
>Ga0196958_10000702_pt1 | contig 10960 bp, 13 predicted proteins | sample S1v_10metaG_FD_148654 | JGI IMG/M metagenome (GOLD analysis project Ga0196958, IMG submission 148654) | Soil microbial communities from Anza Borrego desert, Southern California, United States - S1+v_10 | ecosystem: Environmental > Terrestrial > Soil > Desert | place: USA: California | collected...
CCGGCAGCGGTAGTCGGCGATGACGTAGGGCCCGCGCTGGACCCGGCCGACCAGCCCATCCGGCTCGACCACCAGGCCGGTCTCCTCCGCCATCTCACGGACGAGCGCCGCCGCGTCGTCCTCGCCTGGCTCGACGCGGCCGCCGGGCAGCGACCACAGCCCGCGGCCCGGCTCGTTGGCGCGCTGGACGAGCAGCAGCCGTCCCGCGGCGTCGTAGGCCAGCGCCCCCACACAGGGGACGAGTCCTTCACTCTCGGTCATCGACGACGACCATACGGGCCCGCGTGCCGGATACCGCGGGCACGACCGGTGCGGTACAAAGCAGAGGCACGGGTCTCCGTCACGTCCAGAACGGTGGTTGTGGTGAACGTCAAGAAGATCGTCGGAGTGCTCGCGGTCGCGCTGCTCCTCTGGTTCGTCTTCACGCAGCCGGACAACGCCGCAGGGTCCATGCAGAACATCGGCACCACGCTCCGCGACGGCGCCGACTCCGTCATCCGCTTCTTCACCCAGCTCGTCTAGCCCGGTGCTCGCGCCCCGGGAGATCGACGAGTACCTGCTCCCCACGGAGCGCAGGGTCATCCGCCTGCGGCAGCACTGGGCGGTGATGCTGGGCGAGGTCACGAACACGGCGCTCTTCCTGCTGGCCCTGGTGATCGGCGAGAGCCTGCTGCCGGACAGCGTGCTGATCGACAACCTCGCCTTCTACCTGGCGCTGGTCGCGGTGCTGCGGTTCACGGTGCTCACGATCCTGTGGTGGATCGAGCGCATCGTCATCACCGACAAGCGCGTGATGCTCGCGCGCGGCATCATCACCCACAACGTCGGCATGATGCCGCTGGGCAAGGTCACCGACCTGACGTTCCGCCGCACGCTCGGCGGGCGCCTGTTCGGCTACGGCACGATCGTGGTGGAGTCCGCAGGCCAGATCCAGGCGCTCAACAAGATCGACTACCTTCCACGGCCCGAGGAGATCTACGAGGCCCTGTCGGAGCTCGTGTTCGGGGAGAAGGGCAAGACCCGCGCCACCGGCATGCTGGCGCGGCCCCGCTGGCGCCGCTGACCCCACCGGCCCGGGGTAGTCTCGGGCGTGCCCCGCCCCCGCAGCGACCTGCCCCGCATCGATCTGCACTGCCACTCCACCGCGTCCGACGGCACCGACACGCCTGCGGGTCTCGTCGCGGCCGCAGCGGACGCGGATGTCGACGTAGTGGCGATCACCGACCACGACACCACGGCCGGCTGGGCCGAGGCGGCGGCGGCGCTGCGACCGGGGATGCGGCTCGTGCGGGGCGCCGAGTTCTCCTGCGTGAGCCCCACCGGGCGCGAGGACCGCGACGTCGCGGTGCACCTGCTGGGCTACCAGTTCGACCCCGCCCACCCCGCGATCGTGGCCGAGCAGGCGCGGCTGCGGTCCGAGCGGGTGGACCGGCTGCACCGGATGACCGGGAAGATGGCCGCCGACGGCTACCCGGTCGACCCGGACGCCGTGCTCGCCCAGCTCCCGGAGGGCGCCAGCGCCGGCCGCCCGCACCTCGCGCGCGCGCTCGTCGCCGCGGGCGTGGTCGGCTCGGTCAACGACGCGTTCGCCACCCTGCTCTACAACGGCAGTCCGTACTACGTGCCGAAGGCCGACACCCCCGTCCGCACGGCCATCGACATGGTGCGGGCCGCGGGCGGCGTGGCAGTGTTCGCCCACCCCCTCGCCCGCAGGCGGGGCCGGGTCGTGGAGCCGTCCGTCATCGCCGGGCTGGCGGCTGCGGGCCTCGCCGGGGTGGAGGTCGACCACCCCGACCACGGTCCGGAGGACCGGGCGCTGCTGCGCCGGCTCGCGGCCGAGACGGGTCTGGTGGTCACGGGGTCGAGCGACTACCACGGCACGAACAAGACCACCCCGATCGCGGCCGAGACCACGGCGCCGGACGCGCTGGAGCAGCTGCTCGCCGGGGCGAGCGGGCTGGAGCTGGCGACGGGGTGAGACCCGCCCCGCGCGCGGGCGCATCCCCGGCGGGGTCCGGGCGCAGCAGGCAGCTACCGTCCTCGGCGTGGACTGTGGCACGCAGCTCGGGTTCGACTTCGTCACCACCCGGCTCGTGCGCGTCACCCCGTCCAAGCTCGCCACCTGGGACGACTGCCCGCGCCGCTACCGCCTGACCTACCTGGACCGCCCGTCCCCGTCCCGCGGCGGGGCGCGCGCCGGCAGCACCCTCGGCGCGGTCGTGCACCTGGCCCTGCGGGCACTGTTCGACCTCCCGCCGGGGGAGCGGACGCCGCGGGCCGCGAGCGGGCTCGTGGACCGGTACTGGAACAGCGAGGGGTTCCGGGACGCCGCGCAGGCCGCGGAGTACCGGGAGCGGGCCCGCGGCTGGGTGGCCGACTACGCCGCCGAGCTCGACCCGGACGCCGAGCCGGTCGGCGTGGAGCGGTGGGTGTCGGTGGCCACCGACCGGATCGTCGCCGAAGGCCGGGTCGACCGGATCGACCGGCGCGGCGACGAGCTCGTGATCGTGGACTACAAGACCGGCCGCCGCACGCCCGCACCCCCCGACACCGCGGCCGCGCGGGCGCTCGCGCTCTACGCCGTGGCCGTCGAGGGCACGCTGCACCGGACGTGCCGCCAGGTGGAGCTGCACCACCTGCCCAGCGGTGAGGTGGCGGCGTGGCGGCACGACGCGGCGTCGCTGCGCGAGCACGTCGGCGCGGCCGAGGCCACGGCCACCGAGCTCGACTCCGCCGCCGCCGCGCTCGCCGCGGGCGGCGACGCCGACGCCCTCTTCCCGGCCCGTCCCGCGCCGCGCTGCGGCGGCTGCGATGTGCGCAGGCACTGCCCGCAAGGCCGGGCAGCCGCGCCGGAGGAGGCGCCGTGGGCCGGGCTCGCACCGTGAACGAGCCCCGGGCCGTCCGGTGGCTGTGCGGGCTGTCCGGCCTGCTGGCGGGCGGCCTCGTGGCGCTGGTGCTGGCGCTGGTCGCGGCGTGGTTCCTCGCGGAGCAGCTCGCCGTTCCGGGCCCGGGCGTGCCGACGATCGCCGGCCACGCCGTCGCCGCCGTCGTCGCCGTGCTGGCCCAGTGGCAGGCCGACCGCCGTCACGGGGTCCCTGCCGTCCTGGCCGCGCTGGTCGTCGTCCTCGTCACCGCGATGGTGCTGCTCCTCCGGTGGTTCGCCTGACGGCCGCGGCGCCCCCTTCGCGGACGCTCCGCACGGCCAGCAGCGAGCTGCGCAGGACGGCGAGCCCGGCGGTCGTGGCCAACTCCTCGCCGGGCACCCACGGGAGCCCGTAGAGCCGCTTCGCCCAGCCCGGCATCAGCCCGATCGCCACCGCCGCCACGCACGTCCACGCCGGTCGGGCGGGGGTCAGCAGCGCGACGCGCAGCGGCATCGGGGCCACCAGCAGGCGCCGGGCCGCCCGGTGCGCCGTCGGGCTCGCCGCCAGGTCGGGACGCACGGCGGCGTAGTAGGCGTCCACCTCGGCCCGGCTGCGCGGCAGGTCCGTGGCGCCGAGCAGCGCACCCGCCCGCACCTGCTCGGCGAGGAACCGGTCCTCATCGGCCGCGTCGATCAGGCCCAGCCGCCGCACGGCCGCGGAGAACGAGCTCACCTCGGTGACGTGCACCCACCGCAGCAGGTCGGGGTCGTCGGCGGAGTAGGGCAGGCCGGTCACCGGATCGACGCCGCGCACCCGGCGGTGGATCCCCCGCACGCGGGCGGCGGCGCGCTCGGCCGTGGCGGTGTCGGCGAACGCGAGCGTGGTGACGTACTCGGCGGTGCGCTGCAGGCGCGGCCAGAAGTCGTCGGGGAACGAGGAGTGCTGGTCGACCCCCGCCATCGCCCGCGGGTGCAGCGCCTGCAGGAACAGCGCGCTGATGCCACCGATCAGCGCTGCGGGGTCGCCGATGACCCGGCGCGTGACACTTTCGGGCGGGAAGTGCGGTGTGGTGCTCACCTCACCAGGTTCACCTCATCGTGGCCGGACGGCCACTCGGCTCCCCGGGTGTGCACTCCGCGTGAGAGCGGCGACGGGGCCCGTCCCGGTCAGGCCGGGGCCGGGCGCAGCGCGACGACCTCGTCGCCCCGCTGTTCCAGCAGCACCTCGCCGAGCGAGGCGAGCCGGACCGGGCCGTCCGGCCGCTGCACCGGGATCGTGCGCAGCGACGCCCCGGTGCCGGGGTCGAGGACGAGGAGCCCGTCCGGAACGGGAGCGAGCAGCCCGCCGCCGTACGCGACCGCCGGGCCGAGGGTGCCCGGGACGGCCCAGACCGGGGTGAGGTCCCGGCCGTCGAGGGCGATCGTGCGGGATCCGGTCCACCAGGAGAACCGCTCGCCGTCGGACTCCACGGCCGCGACCCCGCCCGGCGGATCGGCGATCTCGGTGTCCGGGATCTCCAGCGGGTGCGCACCGACCTGCTGTCCGGCGCTGTCGAACAGCAGCAACCGGGGCGGCCCGGGCAGCGCCACGGCGACGCGGTCCGCCGAGACCGCCACCACGACCGCGCCCGGGCCGGGCAGCGGGACGGAGAACTCCTCCTGCGGCTTCTCCGCGCCGTCCTCGCCGTCGGGGGCGACGACGGTGAGCCGGTCCGCCGGCTCGCCGGGGCAGCGTTCGACGACCGCGAGCCGGTCGGAGCCGATCGCGGTGGAGCCGTGCGCGCAGTCCGGCCGCGGCTGCTCGTCGGGCTGCGCGGCGGCGGGAACGTCGCCGTACTCGAGCGTCTTGACCAGGTCGCTGCGCAGGACCTCCAGGTAGTCGCCGCCCGTCGCGACCACCGACGAGCCGGACGCGAGCAGCCGGGTGCCCGGGTGGACGTCCGGGTTGCCCGCTCCGGCGCGCGCGCCCGTGTCCGGGCGCAGCGAGGTGAGCTCGCTGCAGTAGCCGGATCCGCCCTCGTACAGCGCGAGGACCCGCCCCAGGCCGTCGTCGGCGCGGGGGAACCCGGCGGCCACCGTGCACAGCGGCCGGTCGCGGGCGTAGCTCCAGTGCTCCCGGCCGGTGGCGGCGTGGCGGCCGACGACCCGGGATCCGCCGGCCGTGACGACGGCGGGACCGGCCACGACCGGGGTGGCGGTGGCGCCGCTCGGCGCGCGCCAGACCTCCGTGACGGCCGTCGGGACGCCCGCGGCCGCCGGGGGCGCGGCGATCGGCTCCGCGGCCGGGTCCGCCGAGGTGCCCGCGACGTCGCCGGTGCTCCAGAGCACCGCAGCCCCACCGAGCAGCAGGACGGTGAGCACCGCCGCCGCGACGACGTCGCCGCGACGGCGCCGCTCCGGCCGCAACCGCGCTGGGCGCGGACGATCGCGGGTGTCGGGACCCATTCCCGGCCGCCGCGCGCGCTAGTGGGACACCAGGTCAGCTCGCGGCCGCGTCCGTGGCCTGCGGTTCGCCGGTCGCCTCACCCGCCGCGCGGCGGCGGGCGCCCCCGCGGCGACGGCGACGGCGCGGCCGCTCACCCTCGGAGCGCGCGCCCGCGTCGGGACCGGTCTGCACATCGCCGGTGTCGGCCGAGGCGCTGCCGGCCTCCGGGGCGGACTCGGAGGCACCCTCGGCGGGCCCGCTGAGCGTCACCCCCGCCCGGCTGCGGGTGCGCACGCGCTCCTTGCGCGGGCGCCGGGGCACCGCGACGTCGTCCTCGCCACGGCGGCCGCTCGGCTTGCTGCGGCCGGAGCGGCGCTTGGCGCCGTTGTCGCCCTCGGTATCGATGTACTCGGCGTCCAGCCCGGCGCGGGTGCGCTTGGAGCGCGGCAGGCGACCGGTGGCGCTGGTGGGGATCGAGAGGTCCGCGTACAGGTGGTCGGACGTGGAGTACGTCTCGACCGGCTCGTCGATGCCGAGCCCCAGGTCGTCGCTGATCAGCTTCCAGCGCGGGATCTCGTCCCAGTCCACGAGCGTGACGGCCACGCCCTCCTTGCCCGCGCGGCCGGTGCGGCCGATCCGGTGGACGTAGGTCTTCGAGTCCTCGGGGCACTGGTAGTTGACGACGTGCGTGACGTCGGTGACGTCGATACCGCGGGCCGCGACGTCGGTGGCCACCAGCACGTCGACCTTGCCGGAGCGGAACGCGCGCAGCGCCTGCTCGCGGGCGCCCTGGCCCAGGTCGCCGTGCACGGCGGCCGCCGCGAAGCCGCGGTCGGCCAGGTCGTCGGCCACCCGCTGCACGGTCCGCTTGGTGCGGGCGAAGATCATCGTGAGGCCGCGCTCGTCGGCCTGCAGCACGCGGGTGAGCAGCTCGACCTTGTCCATCGCGTGCGCGCGGTAGACCAGCTGGCGGGTGCGCTCGTGGACCGAGCCCTGGTCGGCCTCCTCGGCCCGGATGTGCGTGGGCCGGTCCAGGAACGCGCGCGACAGCTGGATGATCGGGCCGGGCATCGTGGCCGAGAACAGCATCGTGTGCCGCTTCTCGGGCAGCATGCGCATGATGCGCTCGACGTCGGGCAGGAATCCGAGGTCGAGCATCTCGTCGGCCTCGTCGAGCACGAGGGCCTGCACGCGGCCGAGCACGAGGTGGCGCTGCTCGGCGAGGTCGAGCAGGCGCCCGGGGGTGCCGACGACCACGTCGACGCCCTTGCGCAGGGCGGCGAGCTGCGGCTCGTACGCGCGGCCGCCGTAGATGGCGGTGACCCGGACCCCGAGGTGCTTGCCGGCGTCGGCGATGTCCTTGGCGACCTGCACGCACAGCTCGCGCGTGGGCACCACGACGAGCGCCTGCGGGACGTCCTTCGTGCGGTCGGCGGCCTCGCCGTCGGCGTTGGCCGCGGGCTGCTCCGACGGCGGCACCACGCGCTGCAGCAGCGGGACGCCGAAGCCGAGGGTCTTGCCCATGCCCGTGCGGGCCTGGCCGATGACGTCCTCGCCCGCGAGCGCGAGCGGGAGGGTGAGCTCCTGGATGGCGAACGTGCGCTCGATGCCGGCCTCGGCGAGCGCCTTGACGATCTCCGGCCGGACGCCGAGCTCGGCGAAGGTGGGGGACTCGGCCTTGACGGGGGCTCCGGCCTGCAGGGGATGCGCCTCCACGACCTCGTCGGTCGGGTCGGCGGTCGGCGGGTTCTCGATGGCGCCGTTGCCGATGGCGCCGGTGTCGTTCGAGGTGGTCTCGGGTGAGGTGTCGTTCTCGACGGACAGCTTGATCGCCTCTCTCCGCGCGCAGGAGCCGGGGCTGCTCCTCGACCACCGGCGCGGACGCGCTCGGGTGGGAGAGCAGGCAAGGCGCTGCACGCACCATGTCGTTGCGGCTGTCGGTGCGATCCCGGGCTCCGGGAGTGCCGACCGGCGGGCCGCCGGTGTGCGCGCACCCCGATCGGGCGCTGCGCTGCCCCGTATCGTACCGGTTCGGGCCCGGTCGACGCAGCCCGGCACGCCCGCGGGTGCCGGGAAATGCGCCTCGACGACCGTCATCCCGCTGCATGCGCCGGGCTCGTGACGTCGCTCACCACGTTAGGCTCGGTCGTATGGGGAGTGCGCAGGCGGTCGACCACGCCGGAGCGGACCGCGCCACCGTCGACCTGCTCGGCGTGCTGGCCTACGGCGAGCTGTCGGCGTTCGACCGGCTGGCCGAGGACGCGCGGCACGCGCCGACGCTCGCCGGCCGGGCGGCCCTGTCGGCCATGGCGGCCGCCGAGATCGGCCACTTCCGGATGCTCGAGGAGCATCTGCTCGGGCTCGGCGTGCCGATCGAGGACGCGATGCTCCCCTTCGTCGCGCAGTGGGACGCCTACCACGCGTCCACCGCGCCCCGCAGTTGGCTGGAGTCGCTGGTCAAGGCCTACCTCGGCGACGGGCTCGCCGCCGACTTCTACCGCGAGATCGCCGGCTGGCTGCCCGGGCCGACGGGCGACCTGGTCCAGCAGGTCCTCGAGGACACCGGGCACAGCGCGTTCGCGGAGCGCGAGGTGAAGGCGGCGTGCGAGAGCGGCAGGCAGGTGCACGACCGGCTGGCGCTGTGGGGGCGCAGGCTGCTCGGCGAGGCCGTCACGCAGGCCCAGCACATCGTGGCCGAGCGCGACGAGCTGGCCGAGTTCATCGTGTCGGGGTCGGTGTCGGGCTCCGGTGACCTGTCGGGCATCGCCGCGCTGCTGCGACGCCTGCAGTCCAACCACGGCAAGCGGATGGCCCGGCTCGGGCTCAACTGATCCGCGGGTTCGCCCAGGGCGGAGCGCCCGCACCGCCGCAGCGCCTCCTGCTCGACTAGCCTGGGCCGTGCAGTCCAGTAGGCAGTTCGACCAGGAGGTCCCCGGTGGAGGTCAAGATCGGCATCGCCGAGAGCGCACGCGAGCTCGTGGTGTCCAGCGGCCAGACACCGGACGAGGTCCAGGCGCTGGTGGACGACGCGCTCAAGGACGGCGACGGGCTCCTGCGCCTCGTCGACGACAAGGGCAGGCGCTACCTCGTGCGCGCCGCCCAGATCGCGTACGTGGAGATCGCGCCCGCCGCGGCGGGCCGCGTGGGCTTCGCCATCGGCTAGGAGGGTCCTGAACAACTCCGGCCGTAGCGCGCAGTAGGTCGGAGTTGTTCAGGCGCTCCTCGGCCACCCGTGAGTGGATACGAGTGCTGGAGCACTCGTATCCACTCACGACCCCCTCAGGCGGCGGCGCGCAGCAGCTCCGCCGGCTTGCGCAGGATGCCCGGGAGCACCTGGCTCGGGCGCTGCTGCTCGCCGTGCACGGCGTTCAGCACCACGACGGCACCGGTGAGCACCGGCACCGCCCACTGCAGCACCCGCATCTGCCGCTGCGCCTTCTCGACGGCTGGCGGCGTCGCGGGGGCCGGTTCGGTGCTGCCCTCGACGGGCGTCCCGGTGGCGGCGTCCAGCTTCCGGCCGAGCGCCGCGCTCCAGGCGGTGGCCCCGACCGCCGCGACCGTCACCGCCGTCTTCGCCATCGACGAGGCGGCCACCCCGCGCTGGGCGACCACGCGCCCCTTGTTGCCGTAGGCCACGGCCGCGGCGCTCACCAGGTGGACGGCGACGGAGGCGCTCGTCACCCGGCCCCACCGGGCCCAGCCCGCGTTCGCCACCCGCAGCCGCTCGCGCTCGTCGGCGACGGCCGCGGCGGCGCTGTTGATCCCGATCGCGCCGGCCAGGGTGCCGCCGAACCAGGCGGCGAGGCTGAGGTCGTGCAGGCTGCGGACGACGGTGTTGCGCTCGGACATCGGGCTCCCTCTGCTGTGCGGCGCCGGCGGCGCCGTTCCGGCGGGGCGTACCCGGCTCCGACCGGCCCACGCGGGCCGGTCGGCCCAGTCGGGGGTCAGCCGTCGAGGTCCGGCTGGTCCGGCCGGAACGGCGGGGTGCCCACACCGGTGATGCGGTAGCGCCCCCACGGGTCGGCCTCGCCGAGGCGGCCCTCCGCGCGGCCGCCGTCCGTGCGGAGCTCGACGGGGCCGCCGGGCAGGTCCCCGCAGGCGGGGCGCACCCGGCCGAACCAGTGCAGCCGCCCGTCGTGGGGCTCGTGCCGGGCGTCGAGCCGCGCGTGCACGGGCAGGTCGCGCCCGTCGACGGTCAGGACGGCCGGGCCGGTGTAGCCCTCGTCGTGGTCATCCACGGTCGGCCTCCCGCAGGACGAGCGGGCCGGGCGCGTCGGCCATCGCGAGCACACCCGACATGCCGCCCCAGATGAGCGTGGTCAGGTAGTCGGTGAGGGCCTCGCGGCTCATCGTGCGGCGCTCCAGCCACCAGTCGCCCGCGCTCTGCACCATCCCGACCAGGCCCTGCGCCCAGGCCTCGGCGCCGCCGGAGTCGAGCCCCAGCGCGCGCAGCCGCTCGCCGATGATGGTGGCCAGCATGCGGGCGATCTGCTCGCGCGCGTCGTCGACCACCTCGGCGCCCGGCTCGCGCTCGATCGGGTGGTGCACCACGAAGCGCCACAGCTGCGGCTCGTCCTCGATCCCCGCGAGGAACGCGTCGATCACGCCTCGGACGAGCTGTGCGGGCTCGCGCTCGGGGTCGAGCTCGGGGGCCATGCGCGCCAGCAGCATCTCGGCGGCCTGCCGGCCGACCGCGCGCTGCAGGTCGGCCCGGTCGGTGAAGTGCCGGTAGAGCACGGGCTTGGTGATGCCGGCCGCCGCCGAGATCTCTGCGACGGACACGGCGGGCCCATGTCTGCGCACCGCCTCGATGGCCGCCTGCACCATCTCGGCGCGGCGCGCGGCGCGCCGCTGCTGCCGGTCGGCCGGGGTTCCCGCCTTGACACGGGGCACGTCGCGAGGCACGGTACCAGTGGTAACAGTTACCGCCGGTAACAGCAAGGGTCGTCGGGAGGCCGGAACGATGGCAGCGACAGCGGCGCCCGCCGGAACGCCCCGCCGGGTGCTCGTCACCGGGGCGGCGGGCGGCTTCGGCGCCCCCACCGTGACACGGTTGCGCGAGCAGGGAGCGCAGGTCGTCGGGCTCGACCGAACCGATGGCGAGCACGTCGTCGCGTGCGACATCACCGACGCCGCCGCCGTCGAGCGCGCGGTCGCGGATGCCGTGGGCCGGCTGGGCGGGCTGGACGCCGTCGTGCACTACGCCGGGATCGGCACGCCGAACGACGCGGGCGGGCCGCTGGAGCCGGCCGCCCTGCGCGTGATCGACGTCAACCTGCTCGGCGCGTGGCGCGTCACCGCCGCCGCGCTCCCCGCGCTGCTGGCGGGCGACCGCGGCGGGCGCGGACGCGTGGTCTTCGTCTCCAGCGAGCTCGCGTACCTGACCCTGCCGTTCGTGTCGGCCTACAGCGTCGCGAAGCGCGGGATGACCGCGTACGCCGACGCCCTGCGGCTGGAGTACGGCACCGAGCTGCACGTCAGCACCGTGTACCCGGGCTACGTGCGCACGCCGATCCACGCGGAGGGGCGCGAGGTCGGGCTGGCACTGGAGGGCCAGGTGCGGCGTGAGGAGGTCGAGGACGTCGTCGGCACCGTGCTGCGCGCGCTCACCGCGCGCCGCCCGCCGCGCGACACCGCCTGCACCCGTGCGGGGAACCTCGAGCTGTGGGCGG
>Ga0196958_10000703_pt1 | contig 10943 bp, 8 predicted proteins | sample S1v_10metaG_FD_148654 | JGI IMG/M metagenome (GOLD analysis project Ga0196958, IMG submission 148654) | Soil microbial communities from Anza Borrego desert, Southern California, United States - S1+v_10 | ecosystem: Environmental > Terrestrial > Soil > Desert | place: USA: California | collected...
CCAGCCGATCCTCTTGACCGTCGACGACGATCCCGCCGTGTCCCGTTCGGTCGCCCGCGACCTGCGCAGAAGGTACGGGAAGGACTACCGGATCATCCGGGCCGATTCCGGCGCCGACGCCCTCGAAGCGCTGCGCGAAATCAAGCTGCGTGGCGACGCCGTGGCCGCGATCCTCGCCGACTACCGGATGCCGCAGATGGACGGCATCGTCTTCCTCGAGAAGGCGATGGACCTGTTCCCGCACGCCCGCCGCGCGCTGCTGACCGCCTACGCCGACACCGACGCCGCGATCCAGGCGATCAACGTCGTCGACGTCGACCACTACCTCCTCAAGCCGTGGAATCCGCCGGAGGAGAAGCTCTACCCGGTCATCGACGCGCTGGTGGAGACCTGGCGCGCGGTGGGGGAGCGGCCGGTCGACGAGATCAAGCTCATCGGCCATCGGTACTCGTCGCCGTCGTTCCACCTGCGCGACTTCCTGGCGCGCAACGCCGTGCCGTACCGCTGGTACTCCGTGGACGACGACGAGGGCCGCCGGATCCTCGACGCGGCGGACGCGACACCGCAGGACATCCCGGTGCTGGTCACGCCGGACGGTACGGTGTTGCGGCAGCCGTCCGGGCCCGAGCTCGCCGACGCCGTCGGCCTGTCCACCCGGCCCGTGCGGGAGTTCTACGACCTGATCGTGATCGGCGGCGGGCCCGCCGGGCTCGGGGCGGCCGTGTACGGCGCGTCGGAGGGGCTGCGCACGGTCATCGTCGAGCGCAAGGCGACCGGTGGACAGGCGGGCACCAGTTCCCGCATCGAGAACTATCTCGGCTTCCCCGACGGCGTCTCCGGCGCGCAGCTCACCGATCGCGCGCGGCGGCAGGCACTCAAGTTCGGCGCCGAGGTGCTCACCGCCCGCGACGTCGTCGGACTCGAAGCGCGCGGTTCGGCGCGCGTGGTCATGTTCGGCGACGGGACCGAGATCGCCGCGCATTCCGTGGTGCTGGCCAGCGGCGTCACCTATCGGGCGCTGGAGGCTCCCGGAGTCGCCGAGCTCGTCGGCCGCGGTGTGTACTACGGCTCCGCCGCCACCGAAGCGCCCGAGTGCAAGGGCGAGCACGTCTACATCGTGGGCGGCGCGAATTCCGCGGGTCAGGCGGCGGTGTTCTTCTCCAAGCACGCCGCCGACGTCACCATCCTCGTCCGCGGCCAGTCGCTCGAAGCGTCGATGTCGCACTACCTGATCGAGCAGATCGCCGGGATCGGGAACATCCACGTCCGCACTCGGACCACCGTGGTCGAGGCGCACGGCGACGATCACCTCGAACGGCTGACCCTGTGCGAGAACGGCTCCGCCACGGAGACCGTGCCCACCGGTCACCTCTTCATCTTCATCGGCGCCGCGCCGCGCACCGATTGGCTCGGCACGGAGATCCAGCGAGACGACCACGGTTTCGTGCGGACCGGCCCCGATCTGCTCACCGACGGCGGCCCGCCGCCGGGCTGGCCGCTGGACCGCGACCCGCACTACCTGGAGTCGTCCGTTCCCGGTGTGTTCGTGGCGGGCGACGTGCGGGCGGCATCGGTGAAGCGTGTCGCGTCGGCCGTGGGCGAAGGCGCCATGGCGGTCACCCTCGTCCACCGTTATCTGGAGGAGCAATGAGCGTTCTGCCCAGAGAGGAACTGCGCGGGCTCTTCCTGTTCGAGCATCTCAGCGACGAGCAGCTCGACTGGATCGACGAGCACGCCGTGGTGGAGCAGTACAGCGGCGGCACCACGGTCATGCGCGAGGGGGAGCCCGCCACCTGCTTCTACCTGCTGCTGTCGGGGGCGTTGCGGATGACACGGCTCGTCGGCGGCACCGAGGTCGAGACGATCCGGTCCGATCAGCGCGGCGCCTACTGCGGTGCGACGCAGTTCTTCGTGCACCAGGAGACCGAACACACCTACGGCGCTTCGGTGCACGCGGTCAGCGATCTCACCTTCCTGACCTTGCCCGCGGCCGAGTTCGCCACCGAGTTCCGCCGCTGGTTCCCGATGGCGACGCATCTGCTGGAGGGCATGTACCTCGGCTGGCGCAACAGCGACACCGTGATCGGTTCGCGGCGGCGGCTGCTGGCGCTCGGCGAACTGTCCGCCGGATTGACCCACGAACTCAACAACCCGGCCGCGGCGGCCGTCCGCGCGACGGCGTCGCTGCGGGAGCGGGTCGCCGGGATGCGGCACAAACTCGCGATGCTGGCGAAGAAGAACGTCGACCCGGCGCTGCTGGAGCAGTTGCTCGAGATCCAGGAAGAGCTGGTCGAACAGGTCGCCTCGGCGCCGAAGCTGTCCGCCATGCAGCAGGCCGACCGCGAGGACGAGATCGGTGACTGGTTCGACGGCCACGGCATCGACCAGGGCTGGGACCTCGCCGACATCTACGTCCGCGCGGGCCTGACCGTGCCGGATCTGGACCGGTTGCTGGACTCGGTGGGGGAGACCTTCCTCGACGGCGCCGTCCGCTGGCTGGCGTACGCGCTCGAAACCGAGATGCTGATGGGCGAGATCGAGGATTCGACCACCCGCATCTCGGTGCTGGTCGGCAAGGCCAAGCAGTACTCCCAGATGGATCGCGCGCCACACCAGTGGATCGACGTCCACGAAGGACTCGACTCCACCCTCGTCATGCTCGCCGGCAAGATCGGGCCGGGAATCCGGGTCGTCAAGGAGTACGACTACGCGGTGCCGAGGATCCCGGCGTACGCGGGCGAGCTGAACCAGGTGTGGACGAACGTCATCGACAACGCGCTCGGTGCCATGGGGTCCGAGGGCACGCTGACCCTCCGGACGTCCCGGGTGAACGAGCACGTGCACGTCGAGATCGGCGACACCGGACCCGGGATCCCGGCGGAGGTGCGGCAGCGGATCTTCGAGCCGTTCTTCACCACGAAACCGGTGGGGCAGGGGACCGGGCTCGGCCTGGACATCTCCTGGCGCATCGTCGTCGAACGGCATCAGGGCGACCTCCGGGTCGATTCGGTGCCGGGTGACACGCGGTTCACCGTGTGCCTGCCGGTCTCGGAGCAGTCCGTGATCTGATTCCTTCCATCCCAATGGTTCGCCAGGAACTGACGACTTCTTTCGTTCATCGATCGTTCATTTCGAAATGGCTCCCCCGCGCGTCAAAAGAGTCGAACGGGCTGAAAGATCGAGCCGGTGAACGAGGGGGTGGGCCGGTGAAACGCCGTCTGTCGATCGGCCTGGCAGTGGTGCTGCTGCTGGCCGTGGTCGCCGTGATCGTCTGGGACCGCGGCGGTGACGAAAACACCGCGCAGGGGACCGATCCGACCACGGTGCGCGGTGTCATCGGATCGGAGAAGCTGGCCTTCTTCTCCGATCGGCGGGTAGTGGAAGCGTTCGCCCGGCATGGGCTGAAGGTCGAGGTCGACACCGCCGGTTCGCGGCAGATCGCGAGCATGGACCTCGGGAAGTACGAGTTCGCGTTCCCGTCCTCGTCGCCGGCCGCGCAGCGGATCCAGCGCGACCACAAGGTGACCGGCGTGCACACGCCGTTCCAGTCGCCGATGGCGGTCGCGACCTTCGAGCCGATCGTGCACCTTTTGAGCGCCAACGGGGTGGTGCGCAAGGGCGCCGGGGATTACCAGGTGCTCGACGTCGCGAAGTACCTCGAACTCGCGCAGCGGGGCACGCGCTGGGACCAGCTTCCCGGCAACACCGCCTTCCCGGCCCGCAAGAACGTGCTGGTCACGACCACGGATCCGCGCGAATCGAACTCGGCGGCGATGTACCTGTCGATCGTTTCCTTCGTCGCCAACGGCAACAACGTGGTCAGCACGCCGGAGGCCGAGGCGAAGGTGCTGCCCTCGGTGTCGAAGTTGTTCATCGACCAGGGTTACACCCAGAACAGCACCGAAGGCCCGTTCGAGGACTACCTCGCCGCGGGCATGGGCAAGACGCCGATGGCGCTGATCTACGAGTCGCAGTTCGTCGACCGGCTGGTCCGCGCGGACGGCTCGATCCGGCCGGACATGCGCCTGCTCTACACGGCGCCGACGGTGTACTCGAAGCACACGCTGGTCCCGCTGAAGCCGAACGGCGACCGGGTGGGCAGGCTGCTGGCGACCGACCCGGAACTGGGCAGGCTCGCCGCCACCTTCGGCTTCCGCACCGGGAACCCGCGTTTGTTCACCGACGTCGTGGCCGCGGCCAAGGCGCCGGTGCCCGCGGATCTGGTGGACGCCGTCGAGCCGCCGTCGTTCGAGACGCTGGAGCGCCTGCTCGACGCCGTGAAGAAACAGTACTGATGGACGATTTCACGCTCACTCCCCCCGAACCGGTGGAGGCGATCCCGGCCGAGCGGGCAGCGGGCCTGGTCACGCTCGCACCGGAGGTGCACGCCGAGGTCGCGAAGCGCGCGGAGAGTTTCGCCCGGCGCCTCGAAGCGCTCGACGTCCGGTCTCCGGAGTTCACCCGCGTGCTGGACGAGCTGCTCGCGGTCGGCGAGTCCGACATGCGGGCGGCGGCGACCGTGGCGGGTGCGCTGCTGGACCGCTCGTCGCGGGCGCTGGCGGAAATCGGGTCACCGCAGCAGCAGGCGACAGTCAGCCTTGCCGGGCTCCGGCGGGCCGTGGCGGAGATCGACCCGGCGAAACTGCCGATCACCGGCCGCAAACTGATGGGGCTGATCCCGGTCGCGGGCAGCGCGAAGAAGGCGCTGGACCGCTACCGCGCGGCCAACGAGCCGGTGAACGCGCTGGTACTGGACCTGCGTGCGCGGCAGGACGTCCTGCGGCGGGACAACGCCGCGCTCAAGGGTGAGCGCGAGCGGCTGTGGGCGACGCTCGGCAAGCTGTCGGAAGCGGCCGCGTTCGCCGAAGCCGTCGACACCGCGGTCGAGCGCCAGGCCGGGATCTTCGATTTCACCGACCCCGCGCGAGCCAAGTCGCTGCGGGCCGACGCACTGCATCCGATCCGGCAGCGGCACCAGGATCTGCTGACCCAGCTCGCGGTGAGCGCGCAGGGCTATCTGGCGCTGGATCTGGTGCGGCGCAACAACGACGAGCTGATCCGAGGAATCGAGCGGGCGGTGTCGACCACGGTCGCGGCGCTCCGGGTCGCGCTGTTGGTGAGCGGCGCGCTCGCCGGGCAGCGCGACGTCCTCGACGAGGTGCAGGCCGTGCAGGCCACCACCGAGGGGCTGCTCAGGACCAACGCCGAAATGCTGGAACTGCGCAGCGCCGAGATCCAGCGCGCGGGCAGTGATCCGGCGGTCGCGGTGGCGACGATCCGCGAGTCGTTCGAGCGGATCTACCGCAGTATCGACGCGATCGACGAGTTCAAGGCGGGGGCCGTCTCGACGATGGCGGCGACCGTCGAGGCACTGTCCGGGGAGATCCGGCGAGCCGAAGACCATCTGCGCCGCTCTCACGAGACGGCGACGGCCGAGGGGGCATCGTGAAACGCTGGACGGTCTTGGCGGTCAGCGCGATTTGTGCGCTGTCGCTGGTTTCCTGCGATTCGAGCGAAGGCGGAACCGGTGGCCTGGGAGAGGCCGAGCCGGGCACCTTGAGGGTGCTCGCGGGCAGTGAGCTGGCGGATATGCAGCCGTTGCTGGAGCAGGAGGCGGCGGCGACGGGGGTCAAGGTGAAGTTCCAGTTCACCGGGACGCTGGAAGGCGTCGAAACCCTGGGCAGCGGGAAGGCGGACGGCCAGTACGACGCCGTCTGGTTCTCGTCGAACCGGTACCCCGCGGCGGTTCCGGAGGCCGCGAAACGGCTGGGTGAACAGGTGAAGATCATGGGTTCACCGGTGGTGCTCGGCCTGTCCGCGTCGGCGGCGCAGCGGCTCGGCTGGGCCGGGCGGCCGGTGGGCTGGGGCGAGATCGCCGAGCAGGCCGGGAAGAAGGCCTTCACCTACGGCATGACCGACCCGTCGGCGTCGAATTCGGGTTTCTCGGCACTCGTCGGGGTGGCTTCGGCGCTCGCGGGAGCGGGCAACGCCGTCGATGCGCAGCAGATCGCGACCGTTACCCCGAAACTGACCGAGTTCTTCAGCGCGCAGGCGATGTCCGCGGGTTCGTCGGGCTGGCTTTCCGAGGCGTATCAGCGCCGGGCGAGCGGGCAGGATCCCGGCAAGAAGGTCGACGGGCTGATCAACTACGAGTCCGTCCTGCTGTCGATGAACGCGACCGGGAAGCTCCCCGAACCGCTGACGCTGGTGTACCCCTCCGACGGCGTCGTCACCGCCGATTACCCGCTGACCCTGTTGCAGAGCGCCAATCCCGACGCGCGGAACGCGCATCGCAAGCTGGCCGAACGGCTGCGCACGCCGGACACGCAGCGCAAGATCATGGAGACCACGCAACGCCGCCCCGTCGTGCCCGGTGTTCCACTCGGGCCACAGTTCGCGCGGAAGGACCTCGTCGAGTTGCCGTTCCCCGCGACGCAGGAAGCGGTCGACGCGTTGCTGGGCGCCTACTTCGACAAGATCCGGCGTCCGTCGCGGACGCTGTACGTGCTCGACACCTCCGGTTCCATGTCGGGTGACCGGATCGAGTCGCTGCGCACCGCGCTGATCGGGCTGACCGGCGCCGACGGTTCGCTGACCGGCCGGTACCGCCGGTTCCGCAGCCGCGAAGAGGTCACGATGCTGCCGTTCGACACCGTGCCCGGCAGCCCGGAGACCTTCGTCGTCCCGGAAGGCGATCCCCAGCCGACGTTGGACAAGATCAAGCGCTTCGCCGAAGGCCTCGACGCGAACGGCGGCACGGCGATCTACGACAGTCTTCAGCGTGCGCACGACATCATGGGACCTTTGGTCGCGCGCGACCCCGATCGGTTCACCTCGATCGTGCTGATGACCGACGGGCAGAACGCGAACGGTTCCACGTTCGCGGACTTCCGGCTGAGGTTCCCGTCGCTGCCGGAGGCGGTGCGGCAGATCCCGGTGTTCACCGTGATCTTCGGGGAAGGAGACTCAGCCGAACTCGGCGAGGTGGCGAAACGTACCGGCGGCAACGTGTTCGACGCGCGTGGCGACGTCCTGCCCAAGGTGTTCCAGGAAATCCGCGGGTACCAGTGATCCGGTACCTCGGCTCCACGAAGAACCTCGCCGGCTGCGTCGGTGGGCTGATCGGGCTCGCCCTGTACCTGACCGGCGTCGTCGGCGCGTTGTGGCCGGTGGTGGTCGCCGGGCTGTACACGGTGTTCGCCCTGCTCGCGCCGCCCGAACGGGTCCGGCTGGTCTCCCCCGACGCCGAGGCCGAGGCCGGTCAGCTGCGCGTGGACCTCGGCTCGCTGGTGGACAAGGTGACCGTGCGGGCCCAGCGGATGCCGGAGTCCTCTGTGGACGGTGTCCGGCGGATCGCAGGCGTGCTCGAAGACCTGCTTTCGCGACCGGAGCGATGGGCGGCCAACCCGGACGTCCGGCACGCCGTCACCCGGCTGGCACGGACGGATCTGCCGCTATCCGTGGAGACCTACCTCAACCTGCCGTGGTGGTTCGCCGCCCGGCGGCGCGCGAGCGGCGAGCCGAGCGCGTCCGAGGAACTCCTGGCACAACTGGAGCTGCTGGAAACCGAAGCGCATCGCATCGCGGAACGGTTCTACGCGGGCGACGTCCACCAGCAGGCCGATCACACGCGATATCTGCGCGAGCGCGGCGAATCCGCCTAGGTGTCCCGATCATCGGCAAGTGAAGAAAAGTCTGCCGGTCGTTCTGCATGGGCGGGCCCGCTTTCCCGTGGTGGACTCGTGAAGCCGATCCGGTCGGGGTCGGTTTTCGTCTTCGGTGAGGGAGTTCAGACGTGCGCAAGTACAGACATTGGGCAGCGGCCGCGGCCGCGGTGGTGGTGTGCCTTGCCGGCGGCACCCCGGCGAACGCCGAACAGCGCGACGATCACTGCGTCGCCGACACGGCGACCGGAGTGGTCCGGTGCTTCGACAGCCTCGACGAATCACTCGCCGCGGCGTCGGCCGGCGAGGTCGGTGCCTCCGCGACGGTGATCAGCGTGCTGTACGAAAACGTGAACTTCGGCGGCGCCAGCGTCGCCGTCACCGGATCGCCGTGTGTCGAGGGGACCAACCAGACCGTCGGCTTCCTCGGGAACTGGAACGACAGGATCTCCTCGTTCCAGACCTTTTACAACTGCTACATCACGATGTACGAGCACGCCGAATACCAGGGCGAACGCCAGGAATGGTACGCCAACGACAGCGGCAACTACGGGTCGAACATGAACGACCGCGGCAGTTCGGTGGTGTACTCGCGCGGACCGTCCCGCGCCGAACTGCTCAAGGACTGCGGCCACGCCACCAAGACCTGCAACGCCCACGTCGACCAGCGTGGCCAGGACTTCTACGGCAACTGGGGCCGGGTGGACACGGTGTACAACTGCAGTGCCAACAAGATCACCCAGGTGATCGGCAAACGCGACACCCGCAGCGGGAAGAACACGGTGTCGAACGAGATCAGCGTGAGCGCGGGCTTCGAGTTCCTCGTCGACTGGTCGGTCGCGTACAAGCGCACGTGGGGCCAGGAATGGGGCTGGGAGACCAGCGAGAGCGTCGAGACCCGGATCGAGGTCAATCCTGGCTACTGGGCGGGCCTGGACCGCTCACCGGTGATGCGGGTGGCCAGCGGCTCGTACGACATGTGGTACGACAAGCGCAAATGGGGCCACAACCAGTGGTACGTCTGGAACTTCAGCGGTGAAGGACCGGCGCCCGGCGTCGTGGGCCAGACCAGGACGGTCGGCAAGAAGATGACCTCGGACGAGAAGAAGAAGGTGTGCGGGAAGTCGGCCGGTCTCGTGCGGTCGGCCGCCGGAGCACAGGCGGAAAGCGCCACCGCGCCTGCCGCACCCGCGGTGCGCGTCGCGCAGGGATCGTTGCACAGCTAGCCGGGTGGTCCGGCTCGGCGGCCGTCAGCGGCCGCCGAGCCCCGGCAAGGTCAGGGTGGTCACCGCCGTCGTCACCCAGGCCAGCAGGTCGCCGAGCGGGATGGTGGAGAGCCGTTCCGGCCACTCCTCCGCCAGTGCGTGCAGGACGAGGTGACCGTCGTGCGACTCGACGGCGGTGAGCCGGATCCCTTGCGGGAGGTCCGGCAGGGGCAGCACGATCGGCTTGAGGCGGGACGGCGGGCCGAACCGGCGGCGTCCGATGTGGACGGACATCGGCCGGAGGACGACGGCATCGCCCTCCACGGTGGGCTCCAGGGCGAGATGCCCCCAATGGGGCCGCTTTTCCCAGTGGACGTGGAAATGTCCGTCGTCGCCGGGGGTCACGATGATGCCCGGCCGGGCCTCGGCCACCCGCGTCTGCAGTACTTCGGGCGAAACCCGGATCGCCATCCGCACCTGTTCGGGGATGGCGGCGGGGGACGGGAGTGAGCGGAGACGGACGTTCGATGCCAGCACGGTGATGCGTTCGAGCGGCGTCTCCGGCCAGTCGACGTCGTCGGCGACGAGGCGGACGTCGCCGATCCGGCCGGTGGCGGCCAGGCTCAGGCTGTCGGCCTGGTAGTCGAGTGCGGTCAGCGTGAGGCCGACGTCGTGGCCGTCCACCTTGGTCGTCAGCCGTCGCCCGACCAGCTGTTCGGTGACGGTCTTCAACACCGCCGCCGGGGTGACGGGCACGTTCGGCAGCAGCGCCCGCCCGGCGGCGGCCAGGCCGAACAGCTCGGGAAGCGGGTTCAGGTCGAACCATCTGCCGTCGCTCATCCGCCCAGTGTCGCCGAACGGGGCGCCGATCGCCGCCGCAGGGGGTCAGCGGGCCGCGAAACGGGCGATGACGCCCGCCAGGATCACCCAGAACGCCGCGGCCAGGCCGTAGTCGAGAATGACCGCGAGATTCGGATCACTCACCGGGAAAAGGCCCGGCCAGAACAACGCCAGCGGTTTGGCCAGCGCCTGGATGAAGATGAAGAAACCGTTGCCCGCGTTGGCTCCTGCGAGCACCATCACCATGTACAGCAGCTCGATGAAAGCGAACACCGCACCGATGCCGGTGATGACCCGCACGGCGGTGTTGCTCCTACTGGTGGTTCGCCATCTGGACATGCCGGAAAAGTTCCCGGATTCCGCGGTGACAAACGCTTCAACGGCCAGATTGCGCCGATTGGCCGTACCTTGGCCACTGCGCGGAGGCACACCGTGACAGAGTGGCATCCGCCGGCCGCGTGGCACCCTGCGGGCGCTGGAGCCGGGCCGGCCGGTGAGGCGGCCGTGGCATGGCGGAACGGTGCGCAAGCCGCCGTGGTGGCGTTCAAGTCCCGGTGAACGGCGCTGTGCTTTTTTGTGCTCTCTCGTGGGGTCACCCGTTCGACGTGTCGGCGGAGCACGGATCGTCGGTACTGGCGCACACTCGCCGGACGCGCCGTCAGGCGTCCAGCGGTGCGCCGCGCCACTGCCAGCCGGTGCGGGAGGGGCGTCCGGGGAGGTCCACCCGCGCCGTCGCCCACAGCAACGCCGTCCAGGGATCGACGTCGGCGGCGTCGACTTCCGGGAACATCCGCGTGAGCACGCGCGAACAGATGTCGCGTGGCGGGTCGAGGGTGACGTCGAGGCCCCTGGCCATGTCCTCGCCGTGGACCAGGACCTCGACGCAGCCCATTCCGGCGAAACCCTCGAGGTCGGCACGGCCGCTCGGGTGGTACGCGCGGACGTCCGGGTCCGCCGTGCGGAGCGTGGCGCCCAGGATGCCGCCGCCGACCGTGACGAACTCCAGCAGCTCCGCCGGCGTCGCGGCCCGGTCGGCGACGGATTCGAAACGGACGAAACGCGGCGTCGACGGCCGGGCGATCAGCAGTCCCGCGTAGGAGATCAGGCAGTCGCCGAGATGCTCGGCCGTGTGCCAGGCGTCGAGTTCACCGGTGCCCGGCGCCGCCGACCAGTCACGGTCCGACGCTTGCCTCAGTCCGCCGACCACACCGGCCAGGGCCGCGTCGAGGTCGGC
>Ga0196958_10000704_pt1 | contig 10937 bp, 9 predicted proteins | sample S1v_10metaG_FD_148654 | JGI IMG/M metagenome (GOLD analysis project Ga0196958, IMG submission 148654) | Soil microbial communities from Anza Borrego desert, Southern California, United States - S1+v_10 | ecosystem: Environmental > Terrestrial > Soil > Desert | place: USA: California | collected...
GACGTCGTAGGCACCCAGCCGGAGGTCGCGGAGGAGCTCGATCCGCTTGAGCGTGTCGACCTCGGAGTGCAGGTAGCGGGTCCGGACCCCAGCGTCGAGCAGGTAGTCGGTGAGGTCCTCCGACATCTTCTTCGTCAGCGTGGTGACGAGGACCCGCTCGTTGCGCTCGGTGCGCAGCCGGATCTCGTGGATCAGGTCGTCGATCTGGCCCTTGGTCGGCTTCACCACCACCTCGGGGTCGACCAGGCCGGTCGGCCGGATGATCTGCTCGACGACGTCGCCGCCGACCTTGTCCAGCTCGTAGCCGCCGGGCGTCGCCGACAGGTAGATGGTCTGACCGATCCGCTCCAGGAACTCCTCCCACCGCAGCGGCCGGTTGTCCATCGCGCTCGGGAGCCGGAAGCCGTGCTCGACCAGGTTGCGCTTGCGGGACATGTCGCCCTCGTACATGCCGCCGACCTGCGGGACGGTCACGTGCGACTCGTCGACGACCAGCACGAAGTCCTCGGGAAAGTAGTCGAGCAGGCAGTTCGGCGCCGAGCCCGGGGAGCGACCGTCGATGTGCATCGAGTAGTTCTCGATGCCGGAGCAGGTGCCGATCTGCCGCATCATCTCGATGTCGTACGTCGTCCGCATCCGCAGCCGCTGGGCCTCCAGCATCTTGCCCTGCCGCTCGAAGGTAGCGAGCTGCTGCTCGAGCTCCGCCTCGATGCCACGGATGGCCCGCTCCATCCGGTCGTGGCCGGCGACGTAGTGGCTGGCCGGGAAGATGTAGAGCTCCTCGTCCTCGGTGAGCACCTCGCCGGTGACCGGGTGCAGCGTCATCAGCCGCTCGATCTCGTCGCCGAAGAACTCGATCCGGACCGCCATCTCCTCGTAGACGGGGAACACCTCCAGGGTGTCGCCGCGCACCCTGAACGTGCCTCGGGTGAAGGCGAGGTCGTTGCGGTTGTACTGGATCTCGACCAGCCGCCGCAGGATGGAGTCGCGGTCGTGCTCCTCGCCCACCCGCAGCCGGATCATCCGGTCGACGTACTCCTGCGGCGTCCCGAGGCCGTAGATGCAGGACACCGTGGACACCACGATCACGTCGCGCCTGGTGAGCAGGCTGTTGGTCGCCGAGTGACGGAGCCGCTCCACCTCCTCGTTGATCGAGCTGTCCTTCTCGATGTAGGTGTCGGTCTGCGGGACGTAGGCCTCGGGCTGGTAGTAGTCGTAGTAGGAGACGAAGTACTCGACGGCGTTCCTCGGGAACAGCTGGCGCAGCTCGTTGGCGAACTGCGCCGCGAGCGTCTTGTTCGGCTGGAGGACCAGCACCGGACGCTGCACCTGCTCGGCGACCCAGGCGACGGTCGCGGTCTTGCCGGTGCCGGTCGCGCCGAGAAGCACGATGTCCTCGACGCCGGCCTGGATCCGCCCGGTGATCTCCTTGATCGCCGCCGGCTGGTCGCCCGAGGGCTGGTAGTCGGACTCGACCCGGAACGGGTGGACGCGACGCTCGAGATCGGTGACCGGACGCATGGGTACGAGCGTACGACCGGCCACCGACGGTGGCCGCGCCGAGGACGTCAGCGGGATCGGTCGGGCTGCACGCGCAGCGTGCGCAGCGCGGTGGCCAGCATCCGGTAGTGGCCGACCAGCATCACGATCTCGATCGCCTCGCGCTCGTCGTACTCCGCCCGCAGCCGCGACCAGGCCTCGTCGCCCAGGTCCTCCCGCTCGAGCAGCTCGTCGACGGCTTCGAGCAGCACCCGCTCCCGTCCCGCGAAGCTCTCGCCGGCCTCGACCCGTCCGATCTCGGCACGGGTCAGGCCGGCCCGGGCGCCGAGCCGGCGGTGCTGGCTGAGCTCGTACGCCGACCTGGTCCGGCTCGCGACCCGCAGGATCACCATCTCGGTCTCGCGGCGCCCGAGCCGTCCCCCCGGCATCAGGCGGCCGGCGAAGTGCAGCCAGCCCCAGAACAGCCGCCGGTGGCGGCCGAGGGTCAGGAAGACCGCCGGCGGCTCGGTTCCGGAGACGCGGCCCGCGACCCGGGCGAACCCGGCGATCGCAGGCCCGACGTCACGCCAGCCGCCGGGCCGGACCCGCGCCGCGGCCCCGCCGTGCCCGGTCATCGCAGGTCCGCCCGCCGGGCCCGCTCGACCGCGGGCAGCGCGCGGTTCGCGCCGTAGTTGAGGGCGCGCATCGCGACCGCGTAGCCGGGCGGGAACCAGCGCTGCGCCCAGTGCGCGAGCCGGATGTCGAGAGAGGTGTAGACCCAGTAGCGGTTGCGGCGCACCCCCTTCCAGATCGCCTCCGCCGCCTGCTCCGGCGACACCGCCCGTCTGCGGAAGTGGTCGCGCGCGCGGGTGAACGACCGGCTCTGGCGGTCCACCCCGGCGATCTCGATCGTCTCGACCAGGCCGGTGTCGACGCCGCCCGGGCACACGAGGCTGACCCCGATCCGGTGCTTGCGCAGGTCGAACCGGAGGACCTCGGAGACGCCACGGAGGCCGAACTTGCTGGCGCTGTACGCGGCGTGCCAGGGCATGCCGATGATGCCGGCGGCCGAGGAGACGTTGACCAGCTGCCCGCCGCGGCCGGCCTCGATCATCGGCGGCACCAGCTCCTCGATCACGTGCACCGGGCCCATCAGGTTCACCTCGACCAGCCGGCGCCACTGCTCGTGCTCCATGCCGCGGACCGTCCCCCACGCGGCGATCCCGGCGACGTTGAGCACGACGTCCATCGCGCCGGAGACGTCGGCGACGCGGGCGGCCAGGCGGCGTACGGCGTCACGGTCGGCGACGTCCGCAGCCTCGGCGAGCGCGACCTGTCCGCCCGCCGCACGGATCTCGTCCACGACGGCGGCGAGCGGCTCGGCGCGCAGGTCGGTGAGGTGGAGCACGGCTTCCTCGCGGGCCGCCTGCACCGCGACCGCTCGGCCGATCCCGCTCGCGGCCCCGGTGACGAACACGTGGCGTCCGCTCAGGTCGCGGACGGGTGCTCTCACTCTCTCTCCTCGGTGAGCGCTCCGACACCCAGCCGCGGGGAGGCGCCTCGGTAGGACGGACGGCTCGCCGCGCCGTAGTACCCGGCCCGGCTCGTCCTCAGGTGCCCCGCCGTGAGGGTGAACCCGTGCTCGACGATCGTCCCGATCTCCCGGCCGAACAGGAGGTTGGCGCTGATCGCGTCGGTGATCCCGGCTCGCCGGTTGTCGTAGATGGCGTCGACGAGGGCACCGGTGTCGTTGATGAACGCCACCAGGTCCCGCTGGTTCCGCGAGAGGAAGTCGGTCGCGTCCTGAGCGAGGCTGGTCCCGCCGCTCATCAGCCGGGTCAGCGCGGCCTCCTGCGTGACCAGGGTGTCGAGGAACACCAGCCCGTCCTCGGTCGCGGCCAGGAGGTCCGGTGCGACCTCGTCCACCAACCGGACGTTCGCCGCGAGCGCCGCCAGGTTCGCGCGCAGCTGCGGCATCCGCGGGTTGAGCCGGTCGAGGTAGCCGTTGAGGGTGGCAACGGTCCGTGCCAGCTGTCCGCCGCGCCCGTCCAGCGCCTGCGCGGCCGAACCGATCGCCGACGCGAGCTCGGCCGGTCCCAGCGCGTTCACCAGCCGGTCGATGTCGTCCAGCGCCTGCTGGACCTCCAGCGTCCCCTGGGTGCGGTCGGCCTCGATCACGTCCCCGGCCTGCAGGTTCTCGTCGGACGGCTCGCCGTGCACCACCAGGTCCACGAACGTCGTGCCGAACACCGTCGCCGGCAGGATCCGCGCGACCACGTTGTCCGGCACGTGCTGCATGTCCTCCTCGGAGAACTCCATGTCGATCTTCACGCCACCACCCTCGGCGGCGCCGATGGAGCTCACCCGGCCCACGAGCACCCCGTTGAGCTTCACGTCCGACCCGGGACGCAGGGCTCCTCCAGCGGTCTCCACCACCGCGGTCGCGTGGGGGGCCTGGCCGAACGTCCCGTTGCCCCGCAGAGAGATCAGCGCCCCCACGACCGCCAGCGCCACCAGGACCAGCAGGCCGCGCCGCGCCAGCGCGTTCCGCGGGAGCTCCCGCACGCCCTTCACCTCCGGTCCGGTCACCCCCGCGAGATGTAACGCATCCTACGCGCCGGGGTCACGGGCGCCCTCAGAGCAGCGGGCGCAAGGGATGGAGCACCATCTCGGTGAACTTGCGGTGCAGGTCGCGGGCCTCCCACTCCCCGCTGGTCAGCTCGAGGCAGTTCGACTGGTCGACGAGGAAGACCTCCTCCAGCTCCTTGGCGAGTCCTTCGTCGATCACCTCGACGTTGATCTCGTAGTTGCCCTGGAGGCTGAGCCGGTCGATGTTCGCCGTCCCGACCGTGGACCACGTGCCGTCGACGGTCGCGGTCTTGGCGTGCACCATCGCGTCCCGGTAGCGAAGGATCCGCACGCCCGCGTCGAGGAGCTGGCTGAAGTACCCGCGGGAGATCCAGTCCGCGACGATGTGGTTGGACTTCAACGGGAGCAGGAGGCGGACGTCGACGCCGCGGCGCGCGGCGTCCTTGAGCGCGTCGACGAAGTCCTGGTCTGCCAGGAAGTAGGCCTGGGTCATCCAGACGTTGCGGCTGGCCCGGTTGATCGCCTCCAGGTACATGCCGCGGATCGGGAACATCCAGAGCCGCGGGACGTTGCGGTGCACGCGGATCTTCGGTTCCCACGTCGAAGCGGTCTCCAGCAGCAGCGGCCGCTGCGAGCCGCGGATCAGCCGGCGCCGGTTGAGGTTCCAGAAGTCGGCGAAGCTGCGCTTGAGGTCGAAGACCGCGGGGCCGGTGACCCGGACGTGGGTGTCGCGCCACTCCGTCTCGTACGCCGATCCGACGTTGTAGCCGCCGATGAAGCCGACCCGGTCGTCGACCACCAGGATCTTGCGGTGGTCGCGTCCGTACCGCCGGAGGTCGAAGAACCGCCACCCGGCGGCGTAGACCGGGTACCGGAGGACCTTCATCGATGCCGGGAACCGCTTGAACGCGGGCGACACGACCAGGTTCGCGAACCCGTCGTAGATGCAGTACACCTCGACGCCGCGGTCGGCAGCGGCCGCCAGCGCCTGCTTGAACCGCTCGCCGGTGGCGTCGCCCTTCCAGATGTAGGTCTCGAACAGGACCTGCCGCTCGGCCCCGTCGATCGCGGCGATCATGTCGTCGTACAGGTCCCGGCCGAAGGTGTACGTCGTCACGTCGCCCTCGCCGACCGGTACCGTCGACGGCTCGCGCACCGGGAACGGCTTCGGCTTCTTCCCGCGCCGGCGGTAGGAGTCGACCAGCGACATCACGACCGCGATGCCGACCTGGAGGCCGAAGACCGTCAGCAGGAGCCGGCGCACGATCGTCATGAGGCCCGGTCCTCGCGGTGTGGGGTCGCGCCCGGTGCCGTCACTGTGCCGTCGTCCCACACCCTCAATCTAGAGGGTCACTCCTCCGACGGTGGAGGGACGGTGATGAAGTCGAAGCCCGCGACGGCCCAGCCCGCCCCGTCCCGCACCATGGTGAGGGTGACCCACTGCTCCTCGACCCGGAACCCCTTGTTGCGGGTGTCGCGGATCTCCTGACGGACGAAGGCAACCACCCTTGCCTCCTCGTCGCTGACAGCGAGGTACGCCGTCTCCCCGATCTCCCCCTCGGCGATGGCCCGCGTCCTCGCGACGATCTCCTCCAGCTGCTCGGCGTTCTGGGTGAGCGTCGTGCGGAGCTCCTCGTCCTGGATGACCTCCAGCCAGTCGAAGGAGCCCTCGAGGTCGCGGTAGTCGTAGCTGGTCATGTCCACCAGCAGCTCACGGGCGGCGGCCTCGGCGTCGACGGCGGTCTCGTACGGACCCAGCGCGGCCTCGGCCCGGTCGAGGTCCTCCTCGGCCGCCTGCTCGCGGACCGCGAACCACGCCGTCAGCGAGAGCGCGACGACGAGCGCGACCGCCAGGAGCTGCACGAGGGTGCGTGGGTTCCTCAACGCGTCGGTCCCGGCGCGTGGGCAGCGCCCCGCTGGAGCGTCGCGAAGGAGGCCGAGCAGCGTCCGTCGGTGTCGAAGGCGCCCTGGTCGGTCGACCAGGCCTGGTCCCGGGTCGAGCCGTAGCTGCACCGGTTGGTGCGGCTCGGGATCAGCTCGATCCTCAGCTGCCCGGTGTCGAGCACCCCGACGAGGGCCCCGAGGCCGTCGGCGTACTCCTGGAGGATGGCGCGCAGGTGCGGCTCGTAGGACATGAGCACGTCGACGAAGCTGACACCGACGCTGAGGTAGCCGGGTAGCACCTCGTTGGCGTCCCGGATCAGGGCCTCGAGGTCCTCGAGCTGTCCGGGCGTGCGGTCGAGGACATCGACGAAGTCGCCGCGGTAGTCGCGCAGGAAGGCCGCGAACTCCCGCGCCCTGGTCCCGAGCGTGCGCAGCGAGCCGGCGTTGTCGGTGCCGATGTCGAGCACCGTCGCCGAGTTGCGGATCACCCGGTCGGTCTCCGGCCACACGTCCTCGAGGGTCTGCAGGACCTGGGTGCCCTGGTCCAGGACGCGGCCGATGTCGTCGCCGGTGCCCTTGAGACCGGTCGAGAGCTCGTGGAGCACGATCCGCAGCTTCCGGTCGTCGATCTGGCGCAGCACGTCGTTCACTGCGACGACCGTGGAGCTGAGGCTCTCGGGGATGTCGGTCGACTCGGCGCCGACCAGGTCACCGCTCGCGAGGTAGGGACCGTCCATGGTCTGCGGCTGGAAGTCCAGGTACTGCTCGCCGACCGGCGACAGGCTGCGCACCCGGGCCAGCGAGTCCGCCGGGATGTCGGCCCCGGAGCTGATGCTCACCGTCGCGAGGACCCCCCGGCCGCCGTCGGCCGGGACGATCCGCGTGACCCTGCCGACCTTGACCCCTCGGTAGGTGACCGCGGATCCCTCGAACAGCCCGCCGGTCTGCTCCAGCTCCACCTCCACGGTCACCGGCCGCGAGGTCAGCGGCTGGTCGAGGACCACCGCGAAGATGTAGGCGGTCGCGATCGCCAGCACGACCACGATGCCCACCGCGCTCAGGTAGAGCCGGTCGGTCAGGATGTCCCGGATCCTCGCCACGTCAGCCCCCTCCGCCCGGCACGCCGTCGAACAGGTCGAGCACGTCGCCGAGCAGGTCACCGAGCGGCCCCAGCGTCTGGTTGCCGGACAGGTCGGTACCGGTCAGGTCCAGGTCGAGCGCGATGTTGAGGTAGTCGCCCGGGACGACCTCCCTGGCGGCGGCCGCCGCGCGCACCAGGGCGCGGAGCGACTCGTTGAAGCGCCCCCGGTTGGCGGCCAGCTCGGCCAGCACCGGCTCCACCTCGGCCAGCAGCTGGAGCAGACGGGTGCGGGTCGCGTTCGCCACGCTGTTGGCGGCACCGGAGAACCGCTCGACCTCCTGGAGCAGCCGGGTGAGCTCCGGGGTCGCCCGCCTGAGCACCGCCGCCGCCGGCCGGATCTCCCGGACCGCGCGGTTGATCAGCTGCTCGCGGTCGCTGAGCGTCCCCGACAGCGAGTTCAGGGCGGTCAGCACGGCGTCGATGCTCCCGGTCGTGGCGTTGGCCTCGGCCAGGAAGACCGCGGACCGGTCGAGCAGCCCGCGGATCGCGTCCTCGTTGCCGCCGAGAACCGTGTTCAGCTCTTCGGTGATCGTCTGGAGCTGACCGAGGCCGCCACCGTTGACGAGCAGCGAGGCCTGGGCGAGCGCGTCCTCGACCGTCGGGGCGGTCTCGGTGTCCGGCAGCCCGAGGGTGGCGCCGTCGGTGACCGGCTCGCCGGTCCGCTCGTTGTCGATGTCGATGAACAGCTCGCCGAGCGGGGTGGTGTACCGCAGTCGGGCGGTCGCGCCCTCCCGCACCTCGGCGTCGGTCCGCACGTCCATGGTCACCTGGGCGACGTAGTCCTCCACCGTGATCGAGGTGACCTTCCCGCTGTCGACCCCGTCGACCTTGACCGGCGCCCCCTCGGCGAGGTTGAGGGCCTCGTCGAACTCGGCCTTCAGCTCGACGGTGTCCCCGGACACACCGGTTCCCGGGACCGGGACGTCGCGCATCGTCATGCTGCAGCCGGTGGTGGCGACGAGGAGCGCGCCGGCGGTCGCCGCGACGGCAACGACCCGCAGCCGTCGGCCGGCGGCCGCCCCGGTCATCGGTTGCCTCCCAGGTTGCCGAGCGGGTCCAGGCTGAGCAGCTCGCACACTGCCGGCGGCAGCTGGTCGCAGAGGTCACGCAGCACGCCGCCGAGCGGGTCCAGCGCGACCGGGTCGAGCACGACCGGCAGCTCGTCGCCGTTCGTGGCGAGCTGGATGTTCTGGAGCGCGACCGGGAAGACCCGGAGGATCTCCCGGAGCCGGTCCTGCTTCGTGAGCAGGGTCCGCATCAGCTCGGTCGAGCCGCCGAGGAGGTCGACGACCTCGGCGCGGTTCTCGACCGCGAACTCCGCGACGGTGGTCACTGCCCGGTCGAGCGAGTCGAGGGCGCGCCGGAAGTTGCCGCGTTCGGCGGCGAGCAGGTCACTGGCCCGGGCGACCTGCTGGATGAACGTGCGAGCGGTGTCCTCGTTGGCCGCGACGGTCGCCAGCAGCACGTCCAGCGATCGCAGGGTCGCCGCGACGTTCTCGCGCTGGGCGTGGATGCCGTTGACCCCCTCGGCCAGGGAGTGGATGGTCTCGTTCAGCAGCGTGCCCCGGCCCTGGAGCGCGCCGGTCCCCTCGTCGATGAAGCGCTCGATCGCCCGGGTCGTCTCCCTGGAACCGCCGATGCCGGTCGCGAACTCGTTGAGGCTCTTCAGCACCTGGTCGAAGTCGACCGGCGTGCGCGTCCGTCCCATCGGGATCTCGGCGCCGGCCGCCAGCGTGGGCCCGGCCTCGTACACGGGGGTCAGCTCGATGTAGCGGTCGGTGGCGACCGAGCGGGCGACCACGACGGCCCCGACGTCGGCGGGGACCTGGTGCTCCTCGGAGATCTCCATGGTCACCTCCACCCGGTCACCCTGCGGCTCGATCCCGGTGATCTCGCCGACCGGCACGCCCAGGATCCCGACGTCGTTGCCGACGAACAGGCCGGCCGAGTCCTCGAAGTAGGCGGAGATCTCCGTCGTGCCGGCGCCGTCGCCACCGATCACGCCGCAGCCGGACGTGAGCGTCAACGCGGCGAGCGCCACCGCCGTGCCGAGCCGACGGAGCCGGCTCGATCCCGCCGCGCTCATCGGCCGCACCCCCCTCGCACGCCGCACACCGTGTCGTCGGCGGGGATCGCGGGCTCGTTGACGAGCAGGTCGAGCCAGGGCCCGTTGCCGGTCGCGTTCGCGACGTAGCGGACGGCCGGCGCCATCACGTCCAGGACCCGGGTGAGCTTCTCGTCCTGGTTGTTGAGGAAGTCGAGGACGTCGTTGACGTCACGCAGGGCCGGCCCCAGCCGACCCTCGGTCGAAGCCACGATCGCCGAGAGCGCGTCCGACAGCTCGGCCGTCTCCACCAGCAAGCGGTGGATGGCGTCCCTGCGGGCGGTCACCTCCGAGACGACGAGGTTGGTCTGCCCCATCAGGGTGACCAGGTCCTCGCTGCTCTCGGAGAGCTGGTCGGTCACGCTGCGGGCGGAGGTCAGCAGCTCGCCGGCCTGGTCGGACCTGGTCGCGACCACCTCGGAGAGCCGGGCCACGCCCTCGAGCGCCGGGCCGATCTCCTGCTTGCTGGCCCCGAGGGTCCCGGCCACCGCGGTGAGCGCCTCGGCGAGCACCTCGGGGTCCAGCTCCTCCAGTGCGCCCGCTCCCTGCTCGAGGACGTCCTGGAGGTTGTAGGGCACCGCGGTCCGCTCGAGCGGGATCCGTCCGTCCGCCAGCTCGCCCGAGCCCTGCGGGTCGACCTCGAGGTAGTGCGAGCCGAGCAGGGTCGCCACCTTCACCGTCGCGGTCGTCCTCGAGCCGAGGCTGATGTCGGAGTCGACGACGAACTCGACGACCACCTGGTCCTCGTCGAGCTCGATGCCGGTGACCTTGCCGACCTGCACGCCGTGCACCTCGACGTTCTCGCCGGTGCGGAGCCCGGCGGTGTGCTCGACCACCGCCGTGTAGCTGTTGGTCCCGAAGTTGCTCACGCTGAGCAGGGCGGTCCCCAGCCCGAGCGCGAGGCCGACGGCGATCGTGATCCAGCCGACGCGGGTCGCGTTCCACTCGCTCACCGCCTTCATCCGCGGCACACCTCCGACCACGGACCGTCGTCGCCCGCGAGGTTGAGCGGCGGGCCTCCCGCGACCGAGACGGCGAACGAGCAGACGTAGACGTTGAGCGCGTTCTCGTAGGAGGTGGCCCGGCCGAGTGCCTCGAAGATGTCGGCGAACGCCGGCAGCGCGGCGTCGAGGTCGGAGCGGGAGTCGGCGAACATCTCGGCGACGGTCGCGAGCCGGTCACTGGTGCGGGTCAGCGGCACCCGGACCTCGCGGAGCAGCGCGCTCGTCGCGCCGACGAGCTGACTGATCCCGTCGATAGAGCTGCCGATCGACCTGCGGTCGCGCGCGAGGCCGGTCATCAGGTCGCGGAGCTCGAGAACCGTCCGCCGGATCTCGGTGCCCTGGCCGGCGAGGTTGTCGAGGACCGGCGTCAGGTTCGTCATCACCTCGCCGATCACCTGGTCACGGTCGGCGACGAAGTCGGTCAGCTCCGCGGTCTGCTGCAGGAGCCCCTCGACGGTGCCGCCCTCGCCCTGGAGCACCCTCACCAGCGACGTCGCCAGCGTGTTGACGTCGCCCGGCTGGAGCACCTCGAAGAGCGGCTTGAAGCCGTTGAGCAGCTCGGTGAGGTCGAACCCGGGGTCGGTCCGCGCCTCGGGGATCGTCGCCCCGTCCTCGAGCTCGGCGCCCCGCTTCGTGGGCTGGACCAGGCCGAGGTAGCGCTGGCCGAGCAGGTCCGCGTACCGCATGACGAGCCGGGTGTTGTCGTGGAGGGCCTGGCCCTCGACGACCTCGATGG
>Ga0196958_10000705_pt1 | contig 10925 bp, 11 predicted proteins | sample S1v_10metaG_FD_148654 | JGI IMG/M metagenome (GOLD analysis project Ga0196958, IMG submission 148654) | Soil microbial communities from Anza Borrego desert, Southern California, United States - S1+v_10 | ecosystem: Environmental > Terrestrial > Soil > Desert | place: USA: California | collected...
CGACCCGCTGCCGAGGACCTCGCCGGCGCCGTCGACGAGGACCGCCCGCACACCCTGCGTGCCGAGGTCGACCCCCAGCCAGAGCGGGCTCTCGACGGACGCGGAACCGGGCACCGGTGCTCCTTCCTCGGACGCCGCACGGGCGGCGCAGCCACAGCGCTGTGCGCGGCGACACAGTAGGACGGGACACATCTCACGTCAACACGTTCTCGTCACAGCAGCTGCCGTGAAGTCCCGGTCCACCTGCCCCCACAGAGCCCGGACTTCACATCGAAACCACCGTTGTTCACATCCGAGCTTGACGGATCCGCGCGAAGGGACTGTGATGCCAGTCGCAGACGGAACGGAGGGAGTCGACCGGTGGGAGATCCGCGGGTGGACGCGTCGCGCGGGCTCGGGCCCGAGGGCCGGCAGGCCCGGATCACCGAGCGCGTGCTGAGCGCCGGTTCGGTCTCCGCGCAGGAGCTCGCCGAGGCCTTCGGCGTCTCCGTGATGACGATCCACCGAGACCTGGACGAGCTGCAGCGCCAGGGCGTGCTGCGCAAGGCGCGCGGGGTCGCCACCGCCCAGCCCAGCGGGACCTTCGAGTCCAACGTCGAGTACCGCGCGAAGGCCAACGTCGAGGCCAAACGCCTCATCGCGCAACACGCGTGCCGCCACGTCGAGCCCGGCATGTCGGTGCTGCTGGACGACTCGACGACCGCCCTGCAGATGCTCCCGCACCTCGCCGCGCTCGCCCCGCTCACCGTGGCCACCAACTACCTCGCCGCGCTCGTCGAGCTGGCCAAGCTGCGCGACGTCCAGGCGGTGGCGCTCGGCGGGCACTACGACGTGCAGCACGACTCGTTCCTCGGTTCCACGTGTGTGGAGGCGGTGCGGTCGATGCGCTTCGACGCCGCGTTCGTCAGCACGTCGGCGGTCAGCGAGGGCTACGCGTTCCACCAGGAGGACAAGATCGTCGCGGTGAAGCGCGCGATGGTCGACGTCGCCGCGCGCAGCCACCTGCTCGTCGACCACACCAAGCTCACCCGCAGCGCCCTGCACCGGCTGCTGCCCCTGCACCGGTTCGCCTCCGTCGTCGTCGACTCCGGCGTCCCCGCCCGTGACCTGGCCGCGCTGCGGGAGAACGACGTCCTGGTGGAGGTGGCGGGCCGGCCCGAGTGACCCGCATCTGTCCGATCGGAAGGACCACCCATGCTCCTGCACGACGAACGCGTCCAGCTGGTGGACTACTGCCGCCGGATGCAGGCCGACGAGCTCACCGTCGGCACCTCCGGAAACCTGTCGATCCGCTCGGGCGACCACATCGCGATCACGCCGAGCGGCGCGGCGTACGAGGACCTGACGCCGGAGTCGATCTGCGTGATCGACCTGGACGGCACCCGTGTCGAGGACGGCCTCGAGCCGTCGTCCGAGGTGCCGATGCACACCTCGGTCTACCGGCACACCGACGCCCGGGCCGTCGTGCACACCCACCCGCTCTACGCCAGCACGCTGTCGGCCGTGGTCGACGAGCTGCCGCCGGTGCACTACATGGTCGCCCTGCTCGGCGGGCCGGTGCGCGTGGCGCCCTACGCGACGTTCGGCAGCCCTGAGCTGGCCGACAACAGCATCAAGGCGATGGAGGGCCGCTTCGGCGCGATCCTGCAGAACCACGGCGCCACCACCTACGGCGACAGCATCGCGAAGGCCTACACGCGCGGCGTCTACCTCGAGTGGGTCTGCCGGATGTACTACCAGGCCAAGCTGCTCGGGGAGCCGAACCTCCTGCCCGCCGACGAGATCGCCCGCGTCGCCGAGAAGCTGAACTCCTACGGGCAGACGGTGCCCAGCACGATGGAACACAGCCGGTCATGACACGCACCTGGCTCGGCATCGACGCCGGGACCTCCGTCGTGAAGGCCGCGCTCTTCGACGACGACGGCGGGGCGCTCGCCGTCGCCGGCCGCCCGCTGGAGCTGGTGCACGGCGCGGACGACGCGGTGGAGCAGGACCTGGACGCGATCGTGGCGGCGGTCGGCGAGGTCACCCGCGAGGTGACGGCCGGCCGCGTTCCGCACGTCGTCGCGCTCACCGGGCAGGGCGACGGCTGCTGGCTCACCGACGCGGCGGGCCACCCGGTGCGGCCCGCGCTCTCCTGGCTCGACGGGCGGGCCGGAGCGATACTCGAGCGCTGGACCGCCGACGGCGTCACCGAGCGGGTGTTCCGCACCAACGGCTCGACGCTGTTCCCCGGCGCCCCCGGCCCGCTGCTCGCCTGGCTCGACGCCCACGAACCGGCCGCGCTCGACCGCGCCGCCACCGCGGGCACCTGCAAGGACGCGGTGTTCACCCGGCTCACCGGCGTGCGGGCGACCGACCCGAGCGACAGCTCGATGCCCTTCGGCGACGGCACCGGCACCGGCTACAGCGACGCCGCCCTCGACGCGATGGGGGTCGCGCACCGCCGCGACCTGCTCGCCCCGATCACGGCGCCGGTGCCGCAGGCCCCGCTGTCCGACATCGGCGCCGACCTGCTCGGGCTGCCCGCCGGCACGCCGGTGAGCGCGGGCCCGTTCGACTTCCCGGCCTGCGCGGTCGGCGGCGGCGTGCGCGGTGTGGGCGACGCGCTGCTGATCGTCGGCACCACCCTGGGCTGCATGGTCCACGTCGACCGGCTCGCCACCGGCGGCGACCCCGCCGGGTTCTCCGTCGCCACCGGCGAGCCCGGGCGGTGGCTGCGGGCGATGCCGGCGATGGTCGGCACCGCGTCGATGGACTGGATGCTGCGCACCCTCGGCCTGGGTGTCGACGCGATCGGCGCCGCGCTCGCGACCAGCCCGCCGGGCGCGGGCGGTGTGGAGGTGCTGCCCTACTTCGCGACGTCGGGCGAGCGCGCCCCGTTCGTCGACCCGCACGCCTCCGGTCAGGTCACCGGGGTGCGCCTGACCACCACCCGCCACGACCTGCTGCGGGCGGTCTGCGAGGGCCTCGCGTTCGCGGCCCGGCACTGCTTCGATGCCGCAGGCGGCGTGCACCGGCTCGTCGCCGCGGGCGGCGGCACCCGGTCGCGGCCGTGGCTGCAGGTGTTCGCCGACGTGCTCGGCGTGCCGCTGGAGCTCGCCCGCACCCCCGAGGTCGGGGCGCGCGGTGCGGTGCTCGCCGCCGCGTCTGCCCGCGGGGAGCAGCTGGACGTCACGACGTGGACGGCGGCCGAGGACGTCGTCGAGCCCGATCCGGCCGTGCGGGAGCGCTACACCGAGGGCTACGCACGCTACCTGGACCACGTGCGGGCCGCGCAGCCGTTCTGGGCCACCCGGCAGGCATCGGCGGCGGTGCCGGCATGAGCGCCGACGTACGTGGTCCCGCCGAGGCGCGATCATGACCGCGCTCTCCCCCGACCGGCGAACCGCGGCGATCGCGGCGGCGCGGGCGGGCCGGTTCGACGTCGCGGTGGTGGGCGGCGGCGTCACCGGCGCCGGGGTGGCCCTCGACGCGGCCGCCCGCGGCCTGTCCGTCGTGCTGCTCGAGGCGGGCGATCTCGCCTCCGGCACCTCGTCGCGGTCGGGCAAGACCGTCCACGGCGGGCTGCGCTACCTCGAACAGCTCAACTTCGGGCTCGTCGCGGAGGCGCTGCGGGAGCGCGACCTGATGGTCCGCACGCTCGCGCCGCACCTCGTCGCGCCCGAGCCGTTCCTGTTCCCGCTGACCCGGCGCTGGGAGCGGCCCTACATCGGCGCCGGCGTGCTGCTCTACGACCTGATGGCCGCCGCGGGACACACCGGCGGGCGGGGCGGCGTGCCGCACCACCGGCACCTGACCCGCCGCGGGGCGCTGCGCGAGGCCCCCGGGCTGGCGCCGGACGTCGTCACCGGGGCGCTGCAGTACTACGACGGCCGCATGGACGACGCCCGCCACACCCTCGCGGTCGCCCGCACGGCCGCGGCGCACGGTGCGATCGTGCTCAGCCACGCGCCGGTCGTGGACGTGCTCCGCGACGGCCGCCGGGTCGGCGGCGTCACGGCCGAGGACGCGCTGACGGGCGAGCGGCTCGACGTCACCGCGTCGGTCGTGGTCAACGCGGCCGGCGTGTGGGCCGCCGACATCCAGGCCATGGCGGGCGCCGCGACCTTCGCGGTGCGCCCCGCCAAGGGCGTGCACCTGCTGGTGGAGGAGGCGGCCTTCGACTCCCGGACCGGCATCCTCGCCCGCGCCGAGGACTCGGTGATCATCCTGCGGAGGTGGTTCGGGCACTGGCTGCTCGGCACCACCGACACCGCATGGACCGGCGACCGCCGCGCCCCCACCGTCGACCCGGCCGACGTCGACTACCTGCTGCGCAACGTCAACCGCTACCTCGCCCGCCCGCTCTCGCGCGCCGACGTGCTGGGTACGTTCGCGGGCCTGCGCCCGCTGCTCGCGCCGGTGACCGGGGATGCCGCCACCACCTCGGCGCTCTCCCGCGACCACGCCGTGATCGAGGAGCCCGCCGGGCTGGTCACGGTCGTCGGCGGCAAGTACACGACCTACCGGCGGATGGCGAGCGACGCGGTGGCCGCGGCCGGCCGGGCCCTCGGCGACGGCCTGCCGCCGTCCCCGACCGCGGAGCTCCCATTGGTGGGCGCGGCCGGGTGGCGCGCGGTGGGCAACCGGGTGGCGCGCCTCGCCGCCGAGCACGATGTGGCACCGGAGCACGTGCGCCGGATGCTGCACCGCTACGGCGACGAGCTGCCCGACGTCCTCGCGCCGATCCGCACCGATCCGGCACTCGGCCGCCCGGTGCCGGGTGCGGAGGGCTACCTGCCCGTGGAGTTCCGCCGGGCCGTCACGCACGAGGGCGCGCTCACGCTCGTCGACGTCCTGCACCGGCGTACCCACCTCGCGATCGAACGCCCGGACGCCGGGCTGCCCGCGGCGCCCGCCGTCGCCACGCTGATCGCCCCGCTGCTGGGCTGGGACGCCGACCGGCAGGCGCGGGAGGTGGCGCGGTACCGGGACGAGGTCGAGCGCGACCGGGCCGGCCTCGCGGGCGACGGCGCCGCCGGCGGGGACCACTAGGCCGGGTGCCCGGGCTGCATCGCCCTCACCTGCTGGTAGGCCATCGGCTCCCATCCGACGGGCACCGCGGCCTCGACCGGCTCGAGCAGGTGACCGACGTGGTCGCCGAGCGGGATGCGCTCGTGCACCCGCCCGACGAACCACCCGGCGGCCCCGTCGAGCACGGGGACGCCGTGGTGGTCCTGCCAGTCGCAGGCGGCGAACTTGTCGACGTCGTCGCCCGTGCGGCCCCCGAACAGGCGCGCGAGGAACGCGTCGGCGCGGTCCAGGACGTGCACGCCCAGGTGCGTGCTGCGCGCGGCGACGTCGAACGTGTGGTTGGCCCGCGAGATGCAGACCAGGTAGCGCGGCGGGTCCATGCTGCACTCGGTGTGGAACCCGATGAGGCACCCGCTGCGCTCACCGCCCGCGGCGGCGGTGACGACGAGGACGGGGTGGTCCAGCCGGTCGACCAGATCGTGGAAGGCAGCAGGCGCAGGCACCCGACCATCCTCGCCGGGACGGGCCGGATCCGCGCTTCGATGTTGCCTCGCGCTGATCGTCTGGTCGAGACTCGCCCGATGAGCTGCATGGCGCTGGCCCACGACGAGCGCGCCGACCTCGCCGACCTGCTCGCCGACCTCGCCCCGCAGCAGTGGGACGCCCCCACGCTGTGCACCGGCTGGCGGGTGCGGGACGTGGTCACCCACATGATCAGCTATGAGGTGCTCAGCCGCCGCGAGATCGCGCGCCGGGCCGTCCGGGCCCGGTTCCGGCCCGACCGGCTCAATGCCCTCGGGGTCGCCGAGCACCGCGACGACGACCCGCAGGAGCTGCTGGCCCGCCTGCGCAGCAGGCTCGAGCCGCGGGGGCTGACCGCCGGGTTCGGCGGCCGGATCGCCCTGGTCGACGGCATGATCCACCACCAGGACATCCGCCGCCCGTTGGGCCTGCCGCGCGAGATCCCGCGCGAGCGGCTCCGTCCGGCCCTCGAGTTCGCGCGCCTCGCGCCGCCGATCCGGGCGTTCTGGCGCATCCGCGGCCTGCGGCTCGTCGCCACCGACCTCGACTGGACGACGGGCCGTGGCCCGGAGGTGCGCGGCCCGGGCGAGGCGCTGCTGATGGCGATGGCCGGCCGGCGCGGTGTCGTCGACGAGCTCACCGGCCCGGGCCGGGCGATCCTCGCCGGCCGGATCGGGTGACGGGTCCTACGCCGGCTGCAGCAGCGTCTTGATCATCCCGTCCTGCTTGGCCTGGAACGTGGCGTAGGCCTGCGGGGCCGCGTCGAGCGGGAGCCGGTGCGTGGCGAAGTCGTCGACACCGAGCGGGTCGCCCTCGGTGAGCAGGGGCAGGATCTCCGGCACCCACCGGTGCACGTTGGCCTGGCCCATGCGCAGCTGGATCTGCTTGTCGAACATCGTCAGCATCGGCATCGGGTCGGCCATGCCGCCGTAGACCCCGCTGAGCGAGATCGTGCCGCCGCGGCGCACCAGCTCGATCGCCGAGTACAGCGCGTTGAGCCGGTCCGTGCCCGCCGTCTCCATGAACTTCGCGGCCACCGCGCCCGGCAGCAGCCCGGCGAGCTGGTGCCCGAGCTTGCCGACGGGCGAGCCGTGCGCTTCCATGCCGACGGCGTCGATCACCGCGTCCGGGCCGCGCCCGCCGGTGAGCCCGCGCACGTGCTCGGCCAGGTCGCGGCCGTGCTGGGACAGGTCGAGCGCGGTCACGCCGTGCGCGCGTGCCCGTGCCAGCCGCTCCGGGACGAGGTCGACGCCGATCACGTTCTCGATCCCGCGGTGCTGCGCCACCCGTGTGGACATGTCGCCGATCGGTCCGAGGCCGAGCACGAGCAGGGAGCCGCCCTGCGGCACCGCCGCGTACTCGACGGCCTGCCACGAGGTGGGCAGCACGTCGGAGAGGTAGACGAACCGGTCGTCCGGCGGTCCGTCCGGGACCTTGATCGGCAGCGTGTTGCCGAACGGCACCCGCAGGTACTCGGCCTGGCCACCGGGCACCTGGCCGTAGAGCTTCGTGTAGCCGAACAGCGACGCGCCCTTGCCCTGGGCCTTCACCTGCGTCGTCTCGCACTGGGAGTGCAACCCCTGGCCGCACATCCAGCACGTGCCGCAGGAGACGTTGAACGGCACGACGACGCGGTCACCGGGGCGCACGGCCGTCACCTCGGCGCCCACCTCCTCGACGACACCCATCGGCTCGTGCCCGAGGATGTCGCCCTCGTCGAGGAACGGGCCGAGCACCTCGTAGAGGTGCAGGTCGGAGCCGCAGACCCCGGTCGAGGTGATGCGCACGACGACGTCGGTCGGGTGCTGGATCGTCGGGTCGGGCACGGTGTCCACGCGGACGTCGCGCTTGCCGTGCCAGGTGACCGCGCGCATGGGGTCTCCTCCTCGGGGGGTCGGTTCCCCCAGGCCTTCCCGGCCCGGGTTGGCGGAAACCCGGGCCGGGTAGCCGACGGCATGACCAGTTCCACCAAGCCGCTCGCCCTCGTCACCGGAGCTTCCAGCGGGATCGGGCTCGAGCTGGCGCGGCAGTTCGCCGAGAACGGGTTCGACCTCGTGGTCAACGCCGAGGACGCGCGGCTCGACGACGCCGCGGCGCAGCTGCGCACGACCGGGGTGGACGTCCTCGCGGTGCGCGCGGACCTGCGCACCGCCGACGGGGTCGAGCAGCTGTACTCGGCCGTCACGGCCACCGCGCGACCGCTGGACGCCGCGGCCCTGAACGCCGGCGTCGGGCAGGGTGGCGCGTTCCTCGACACCGACCTCGCCGACGAGCAGGAGATCATCGACCTCAACATCTCCTCGACCGTCCGGCTGGCCAAGCACGTGCTGCGCGACATGGCCGCCCGGGACCGGGGGCGGGTGCTGATCTCGTCCTCGATCGCATCCACGATGCCGGGCACGTTCCAGGCCGTCTACAACGCCTCGAAGTCGTTCCTGCAGTCCTTCGCCGAGGCCCTGCAGAGCGAGCTGAAGGACAGCGCCGTGACGATCACGTCGCTGATGCCCGGCCCCACCGAGACCGACTTCTTCCACCGCGCCGACATGGACGACACGCGCGTCGGGGCGTCGAAGAAGGACGATCCCGCGAAGGTCGCGGAGCAGGGCTTCGAGGCCCTGATGAAGGGCGAGGCCCGGGTGGTCGCCGCGTCCTTCTCGACGAAGGCGCAGGAGGCGGTGGGCAAGGCGATGCCGGACCGGGTGAAGGCCGAGATGCACCGGAAGATGGCCGAGCCCGGCTCCGCCGGATAACCACCACTTCGCACACCCCGCACGGACTTCGCACAAGGCCCGCCTTGCGCGAAGTGCGGACTCGATGTGCGAAGTGCGGTCAGGCGTCGCCGGCGGCCGGCGTTCGCGCGCGGCTCGGCTGCACCCGCATCGGCTCGCCGGGCATCTTCGGGTACTCCGGTGGGTAGGGCAGGTCGCCCCGGCCGCGGTCGCGCTCGTCGGCGGCGTACCAGTCGAGCACCGTCTCCAGCCCGCCGGCGGCCTCGTCCATGCCGGCGTGCGGGTCGCCGCGCTCGGCGAGCAGGCCGGGCACCGTGCGCACGTCGAAGTCCTCCGGCTCGACGTCGGGCAACGTCTCCCAGGTCAGCGGCATCGACACGGTGGCGCGGGGCCGGCCGCGCACCGACCACGCCGAGGCGACCGTGCGGTCGCGGGCGGCCTGGTTGTAGTCGAGGAACACGCGCTCGCCGCGCTCCTCCTTCCACCAGTCGACGGTGGCGCGCTCGGGCAGCCGCTCGGCCACCCGCCGGGCGATCGCGATCACGGCGTGCCGGACGGCGATGAAGTCCCACTCGGGGCGGATCCGGCAGAACACGTGGACACCCCGCCCGCCGGAGGTCTTCGGCCAGCCCACGAGCCCGGCCTCGTCGAGCACCTCGTGCAGGACCGCGGCGACGGCGACGGCGTCGGCGAAGTCCGTGCCGGGCTGCGGGTCGAGGTCGATGCGCAGCTCGTCGGGGCGGTCGGTGTCGGCGCGGCGCACCGGCCAGGGGTGGAAGTCGAACGTGCCCATGTTCGCCGCCCAGACCAGCACCGCCTGCTCCGTGGGACACAGCGAGTCGGCGGTGCGGCCGCTGGGGAACGTCACCCGCGCCGTCTCGACGTAGGGTGGGGCGCCCTTGGGCAGCCGCTTGGAGAAGAACGCCTCGCCGTCCAGGCCGTCCGGGTAGCGCTTGAGGTTGGTGGGCCGGTCGTGCAGCGCGCGCAGCAGCGGCTCGGCCACCGCCTGGTAGTACCGGACCAGCTCGCCCTTGGTGATCCCCCGCTCCGGGAAGTACACCTTGTCCGCGCTGGTCAACCGCACCTCGCGGTCACCGTCGGGCCCGGGGACGCTCAGCAACTGCGCCGCGCTCTTGCTCGCCACGAGAGCGGACGGTACCCGCTACCCTTCGCAATGTGCCCGATCTCCACGAACCGGACCGGCCGGGCCGGTCCTCGCAGTTCGACGACGAGCTGCTCGGGCTCGACCCCGACGACCCGGAGGCGCAGGCGTTCGCCGCGCACCTGGACCGGATGCAGCGCCAGTCCCCCGCGTTCACCGTGGAGGGCTACCTGGACGGGGTCCGTGACTTCGCCGACTCGGCGAACCGGGCCGAGGGCGGCAGGCGGTGGGCGGCCGTGCTGGTGGTCGTCCTGCTGCTCGTCGGCGCGGCCTACGTGGTGTGGAACGCCCTGGTGTTCGTGGTCACCAGCCTGTAGCCCGTCCGGGCACCACGAGCCCCGCTGCTCGCCGGCCCCGGACTCGCTGCGCCGGGCCGCCCGCGGACATAGTCTGGACCGCATGGATCCCGCCACCGAACCCGCACCGAAGGTCGTCAAGTCCGACGCCGAGTGGCGCGCCCAGCTCAGCCCCGCCGAGTACCAGGTCCTGCGCCAGGCCGGCACCGAGCGGCCGTTCACCGGTGAGTACACCGACACGAAGACGCAGGGCGTCTACTCGTGCCGCGCGTGCGGCGCCGAACTGTTCCGCTCCGACACCAAGTTCGAGTCGCACTGCGGTTGGCCGTCGTTCTTCACCCCGCTCGCCGGCGACGCCGTGATCGAGCGAGCCGACACCAGCCTCGGCATGCGCCGCGTCGAGGTACTGTGCGCCACCTGCCACAGCCACCTGGGCCACGTCTTCGAGGGCGAGGGCTACGCCACCCCCACCGACCTGCGGTACTGCATCAACTCGGTCTCGCTGCGGCTCGAGCCCGCGGAGTAGTGGCTGGGCGGCGCTACGGCAGCGTCGCGACGAGGTCGCCCGGCTCCACCCGCGGCCCGGTGAAGAACGGCGTCTCCTCTCGGACGTGCCGGCGGGCGTCGGTGGCGCGCAGGTGGCGCATCAGGTCGACGATCCGGTGCAGGTCGTCGGCCTCGAACGCGAGGATCCACTCGTAGTCGCCGAGCGCGAACGCGGGCACGGTGTTGGCGCGCACGTCCGGGTAGTCGCGGGCCTCCATGCCGTGCTCGGCGAGCATCCGGCGGCGCTCGTCGTCGGGCAGCAGGTACCACTCGTAGGAGCGGACGAACGGGTAGACGCAGAGGTAGCCCCGCGGTGCCTCCCCCGCGACGAACGCCGGGAGGTGGCTCTTGTTGAACTCGGCGGGCCGGTGCAGGGCCACCTGGCTCCAGACCGGGCTGCTCACGCGACCGACCGCGGTGCTGCGCCGCAGGCCCGCGTAGGCCGCCTGCAGGGCCTCGATGTTGTCGGCGTGCCACCACACCATGAAGTCCGCGTCGGCCCGCAGGCCGGCCACGTCGTACACACCACGGACCGTGACGCCCTTGCCGGACAGCGCGTCGAAGAACTCCCCGAACTCGGCGGCCACGGCGGTGCGGTCGTCACCGAGCCGGCCGGGCTCCACCCGGAACACCGACCACATGGTGTAGCGGATG
>Ga0196958_10000707_pt1 | contig 10893 bp, 8 predicted proteins | sample S1v_10metaG_FD_148654 | JGI IMG/M metagenome (GOLD analysis project Ga0196958, IMG submission 148654) | Soil microbial communities from Anza Borrego desert, Southern California, United States - S1+v_10 | ecosystem: Environmental > Terrestrial > Soil > Desert | place: USA: California | collected...
CGCTGTCCGACGCCGGGCTGGCGCGGCTCGTCGAGGGCTTCGGTCTCGTCGCGTCGCACTGCGTCGAGGGCGGGCTCGACGGCGTCGAGGTGCAGTGCTCGCAGGCCTCGCTGATCCGGCAGCTGCTCTCGATCGACGTCCGCCTCCGGCACGGCAGCTCGGCCGCGCTCCCGGCCGCGCTGCCGCGGGCACTGCGGTTCCTGCTCGACGTCCTGGCCGCCGTGCGCGCGGCGATCGGGCCCGAGCGCGTGCTGGGCGTGCGGGTGCAGGGCGACGAGGGCGTGCCGGGCGGGCTGGGCACCGACGACGCGGTCCGGGTGGCGGTGGCGGTCGAGCCGCTCGTGGACTACGTCAACACCGCCGTCGGCGTGGCCACCCGCACCCTGCCGCTGATCGAGCCGCCGATGGGCGTGCCCGCGGGCTACGCCGCGCACGTCCCGTCGGCGGTGCGGGCGGCGGTGACGGTGCCGGTGATCGGGGTCGGGCGGTTCACGACGCCGGCGCAGGCGGCGGAGACGGTGCGGGCGGGTGCGTGCGACCTCGTCGGCGTCGTCCGGGGCCAGATCGCCGACCCCGCGTTCGCGGCGAAGGCGCTGCGCGGGACGCGGGTGCGCCGGTGCATCGGCTGCAACCAGGAGTGCATCGCGCGCGTGGGCCTCAACCAGCGGCTGGGGTGCGCGGTGAACCCGGCGGCGGGGCGGGAGGCCGCCGGTCCTGGCGCAGCGAACGCGCTGTTCGCTGCCTCTACGCGCGCGAAGTCCCCGTTCGCGCGGGGCCCGGGGCGCGTCCTCGTGGTCGGCGGCGGGCCGGCGGGGCTGGCGGCGGCGGTGGCGGCGGCGCGGGCCGGGCACGCGGTGACGCTCGCCGAGCGCGGCGACGCCCTCGGCGGCCAGCTCGCCCTCGCCGCGCGGGCGCCGGAGCGTCGCGAGCTCGCCCACGCCGTCGCCGACCTCGCCTTCGCCGCGCGCGAGCTCGGGGTGACCGTCCGCCTGCGCACCGAGGTCACCGCCGTCGCCGACGCCGACGCCGTCGTGCTCGCCACCGGCGCGCGCCCCGCCCTGCCCGGCTGGGCGGGCGGGCTCGACCGGGTCGTCGACGTGACCGAGGTCCTCGCCGGGCGGGTCACGCCGACGGGGCGCGTGCTCGTCGTGGACGCCGGGCGCTCGCACGCGGCGACGTCGACCGCGGAGCTGCTGGCGCGCCGGGGCGCCGAGGTGACCACGCTGACGTCGGCGCTCGTCGCGGCCGGGGACCTCGCCCCCACCCTCGACCGTGAGCGCTGGCGCCGCCGCGCCGCCGACCTCGGGATCGTCGAGCACACCGAGCGCGTGGTCGTGGGCGCCCGCCCGGGGCCGGTCCTCGACGTGCTCCACCACCTCACCGGCGAGGTGGCGCCGTGGCCGGCGGACTGGGTGGTGCACGCCGGTCCGCCGACGCCGGTCGTCCCCGACCTGGGCGCCGGCGTCTCCGTCGTCCGCGTCGGCGACTGCCTCGCCCCCCGCGACCTCGCCGCCGCGATCCGCGAGGGCGGCGCGATACGTGAGCGATCCTGGGGCCTATAGCACCGAAGATCGCTCACATAGGGTTCGGCCGTGGAGATCGCCGAGGCCCGGTGGGCGGAGTGCGGGGACGTGCCGGTGCTGCTCGTGCCGGTCGGGGCCACCGAGCAGCACGGCCCGCACCTGCCGTTGGGCACCGACACGATGATCGCCGCCGCCGTCGCCGCGCGCAGCGGACTGCCGGTCGGGCCCGCCCTGCCCTACGGCGCCTCCGGCGAGCACGAGACGTTCCCCGGCACCGTCTCGATCGGCACCGAGATCCTCGCGGCGGTGCTCGTCGAGCTCGGCCGGTCGGCCTGCCGGTTCGCGCGCCGGCTGGTGCTGGTCAACGGGCACGGCGGCAACGTCGCCGCGCTGCGCGCCGCGGTCCCGATGCTGCGCGCCGAGGGGCGTGACGTCGCCTGGTTCCCGTGCGCCGTGCCCGGTACCGACGCCCACGCCGGCCGGCACGAGACCGCCGTGATGCTCGCGCTCGCCCCCGACCTCGTGCGCGAGGACCTCGCCGCCCCCGGCAACACCGCCCCGCTGCGCGAGCTCATGCCCGCCATCGCCGCCGGGTCGGTCCGCGACGTCAGCGCGTCCGGCGTGCTCGGCGACCCCACCGGCGCGACTGGTGGCGAGGGCGCGGAGACCGTGTCGGTGATGGTGGCCGGGCTCGTCACGGCCGTGGAGCGGTGGACGGTCGACGAGGTGAGCGGCCGCCTGACCTGAACCGACCGCGGCCGGACCCCGCCGCGCCCGCCCCCGTTCACCGGCCCGCCGGGCGCGCGGCGGACGCTCGGCGAGCATGACCGGACTGCTCACCGGCGACGATCTCCTCGCCCGCGCCGAGGCCGCGCTCGCGGTGGCGCTCCCCGACGCGCTGGGCGTCGAGTTCGTCGACCCGTACGCCCCGCTCGACGGCGTCGTGCTCCCCGTCGCCGGGATCGCCGTCACGCCCGCCGCGACCGCCCACGCCGCCGCGCTCGGCGCCGCGATCGAACTCGCCGGCTACCTCGCCGTGCTGCCGACGCTCACCGCGGCCCAGCACGCCGTGACCCACCAGATCTCCACGCAGTACCTGCGCCCGGCCCGGGCGGGGCAGCGGGTGCGCGTCGTCGGGTGCCTGGTCCGGCGGGCCCGCGAGGTCGCGTTCGTGACCGTCACCGCGAACCTCGAGGACGGCCCCGAGCGGCCCGTCGCGCTGAGCCAGGTGACGAAGTCCGTCGTCGGCGCCGCGACCTAGTATCCGGCGGGGTGAGCCGACCGTTCACCGACCGCACCGACGCCGGACGCGCCCTCGCCGGGCCGCTGGCACGGCTCGGGCTGCGGCGCCCGCTGCTCGTGGGCCTCGCCCGCGGAGGGGTGCCGGTGGCCGCCGCGGCCGCCGCGGCGCTCGGCGGGGACGCGGAGGTCGCGGTCGGCGTCGCCCGCAAGATCACCGCGCCGGAGCGGCCCGAGGCGGGGCTGGGCGCGGTGGCGACCGGCGGCGAGCCCGTCTGGTTCGACCGGGCGCTGCGCAACGCGGGCCTCACCCCGGACGACCTCGCCGACGTCGTCGCCGCCGAGCGCGCCGAGGCCGCCCGCCGCGAGCAGGCCTACGGCGCGGGCACCCGGGACCGGATGGCGGGCCGGGCGGTCGTGCTGGTCGACGACGGCGTCGCGACGGGGGTGACGGTGTGGGCCGCGCTCCGCGCGCTCGAGGAGGCGGGGCCGGCGCGGCTGGTGCTGGCCGTCCCGGTCGCGGCCCCGTCGGCGCTGGAGCGGCTGGCCGAGGGCTGGGGCGGGACGGTCGTCGCCGTCCTCGTGCCGCCCGACTTCCGGGCCGTCGCCGAGGTGTACGACGACTTCGAGCAGCTCACCGACGACGACGTCCGGCGTGTCCTCGGTCGCTGACCACCGACCCGGGTGCTGCCTAGACTCGCCGCCCATCACCACCCCCGCCATCCCCACCGCCCCCGCCTCGACGCCGCCCCGGCCCTCGCGCCTGCCGACCGGCTGGACCGTCGTGCTCGACCGCCGCGTCCTGCGCGTCGACGGCGGCCGCACGCTCGTCGGCGGGTCGCCGCCGCGCGTGCTGCACCTGTCGCCCGCGGCGCACGCGCGGCTCGCCGGGCCCGACGGGATCGCGGCCGAGGCGCGGCTGACCGTCACCGACGCGACCTCGGCGGCCCTCGCCCGTCTGCTGTCCGACGCGGGCGTGGCCCACCCCGAGCCCGCGCACCCCGACGCGCCGCCCCCCGCGGCCGTGTCCGTCGTGGTGCCCGTGCGCGACCGGCCCCGCGAGCTCGCGCGGTTGCTCGACGCGGTGGCCGCGACGGCGCCGGGGGTGGGCGAGGTCGTGGTGGTCGACGACGGTTCCGCCGACCCCGGGGCGACGGTGCGCGTCGCCGCCGCCCGCGGGGCCCGGGTCGTCCGCCACCCCTCCACGCGCGGACCGGCCGCGGCCCGCAACACCGGCGCCGCCGCGGCATCGGGGGCGCTGGTCGCGTTCCTCGACTCCGACGTCGTCCCCGAGCCCGGCTGGCTCGAACCGCTGCTGGGGCACCTCGCCGACCCCGCCGTCGCCCTCGCCGCCCCCCGCATCGTCGCCTGGTCGTCGTCACCGCCCGTGGCCGGCGGGGACGGCGGAGACGTCAGCGGTGGGCCACCGCGGACGTCCAGTGTCCGTAGCGCCACACGCTCGATCGCGCGCGGGGCGATCGCTCGCTACGAGGAGCGACGGTCCAGTCTCGACCTCGGACCCCGCCCCGCCCCGGTCACCGCCCGCTCCCGGGTCGCCTATGTCCCCAGCGCCGCGCTGGTCGTGCGCCGGGAGGCCCTGGGCGCCGGGTTCGCCGAGGACATGCCCGTCGCCGAGGACGTCGACCTCGTGTGGCGCCTCGCCGCCGCGGGCCACCGGCTGCGCTACGAGCCCGCGGCCCGGGTGGCGCACGAGCACCGCGACGCCGTCGGTCCCTGGCTCGCACGCAAGGCGTTCTACGGCACCGGCGCCGCCCCGCTGGCGCTGCGCCACCCGCGGCGCGTCCCGCCCGTGGCCCTCGCGCCGTGGACCGCGGCGGCGGTCACCCTGCTCGGCGTCCAGCGGTCGTGGAGCACCGCTGCCGCCGGCGCGGTGACGCTCGTGGCCACGGCGCGCCTCGCCCGCGCCCTGCAGGGGCGGCGAGCGTGTGGCGATACGGACACTCGACGTCTGCGATGGCCCACCGCTGACACACGCCGCGCCCTCACCCTCGCCGCGCTCCTCGCGCCGTGGGGGCTGGGCGGGGCGGCGTGGCAGGCGGCGGGGGCGCTGACGCGGCACTGGTGGCCGGCGGCGGTCGCGGGCGCGGTGGTCTCGCGGCGGGTCCGGCGGGCGCTGGTCGTCGCCGCGGTCGCGGAGGGCGTCGCCGACTGGGCGCGTTTCCGCCCCTGCGGCGCGGGCCCGCGGGACGCGGCCGGGCACGTGCTCGCGCACCGCCTCGATGACCTCGCCTACGGCGCCGGCCTGTGGTGGGGCGCCTGGCGGCACGCCACCCTCGCCCCGCTGCGCCCCGATCTCACCGGGAAGGGACCCGACCGATGACCCCCCTCGTCCGCACGGTCGCCGTCGGACGGCCCCGCGACGTGCCCGGCCCGCGCGACGGCGACACGACGAGCACCGCCATCTGGAAGGAGCCCGTCGACGGCCCGGTCGAGGTCGGCCCGGTGAGCCTCGCCGGCGACGAGCAGGCCGACCGCGTGCACCACGGCGGGCGGGACAAGTCCGTCTACGCCTACGGCGAGGAGGACCTCGCCTGGTGGCGCGGGGAGCTCGGCCCGATCGAGGACCAGGTCTTCGGCCAGAACCTCACCACCGCCGGCTACGACCTGCGTGACGCCGTCGTCGGCGAGCGCTGGCGGATCGGCACCGCCGAGCTCGTCGTCGCCCAGCCGCGCACCCCGTGCTTCAAGCTCGGCCTGCGCGCGGGCGACCAGGGCATGCCGCGCCGGTTCACCGCCGCCGTGCGGCCCGGGGTCTACCTGCGGGTCACGACGACGGGCACGCTCGCCGCGGGCGACGCGCTGCACGTCGTCGACCGCCCGGAGCACGGCGTCACCGTCGCCGAGGTCTTCCGGATCGTGCACCACGACCGCGACCGGGCCGCGCGTCTCCTCGACGTGCCGGACCTGCCCGCGAGCTACCACGAGTGGGCCCGCGAGCGCCTCGCCCGCCGGTGAGCGCGGGCGCCGGTGCGCGCCGGGCACGACCCGTCCGCCCGGACCCCCCTCCGTTCGGAGGGGCAGGCGGCTGCCCGGAACGGTCTGATTCCGGCGGCGCCCTCCGATCCAGAGCCGGTTCACGCCCGCAGAAGCGGCGAACAGCGAGCCAGCTCCCCGCTCCTGCGGATCGAGTAGGGGTCGGGGAGCGCCGTACCCGGCGCATCCGCCGACCCGCCGCCCGAGTGGATGTTGCGCCGCCCGGACGTGGGGGGTGTGATGTGTCCGCCACCACGCCGGAAGTGGTCGGCAACCTGTGCCCGCTTCCGCCACGGTCCATCCCTCGGCGGCGGCGGGCGCGGTGTTCGAACAACACCACCACCACGTCCTCGGCCTCGACGTCCGGGCTCCGGTGCCCCGTCGTCGGCCGAGTGAGGAGTGAGGTCCATGGCACGCATCCGGACCACCGTCGACGGACTCGTCTACGAGGACGACGTCGAGCCCCGCATGCTGCTCGTCCAGTACCTGCGCGAACGACTCGGCAAGACGGGCACGGTGATCGGCTGCGACACCAGCAACTGCGGCGCGTGCACCGTCCACCTCGACGGGTTGAGCGTGAAGTCCTGCTCCGTGCTGGCCGTCCAGGCCAACGGCAGCGAGGTGCTCACCATCGAGGGCCTCGAGCGTGACGGCCAGCTGCACCCCATGCAGCAGGCGTTCCACGACAACCACGCCCTGCAGTGCGGCTACTGCACGCCCGGCATGATCATGCAGTCGATCGACCTGCTCGGGGAGAACCCCGACCCGTCCGAGCAGGAGATCCGCGAGGGCATCGAGGGCAACCTCTGCCGCTGCACCGGTTACCAGAACATCGTGCGCGCGGTCCAGGACGCCGCCTCGAAGATGAAGCCGGGCTCGAGCTCGGCGGCCGAATCCACGTCTGGGGCGGGCGCCGCACAGACCGTCGCCGGCGGAGGCGCCTGATGACCACCACCGAAGACCCCACCACCGGGACCCAGGAGATCGGGCGCGACCGCCGCCGCAAGGAGGACCGGCGCCTGATCACCGGGCGCACGCGCTGGACGGACAACCAGGCCCTCACCGGCCTGCTGCACATCGCGGTCGTGCGCAGCCCGTTCGCGCACGCGAACGTCAACGGCATCGACACCTCGGCGGCCAAGCAGGTCCCCGGCGTCGTCGCCGTCTACACCGCCGCCGACCTCGGCGCCGACCAGGTCCAGCTGCCGTGTGCCTGGCCGATCACCAAGGACATGCGGTCCCCGCAGCGCCCCGCGCTGGCCGGCAGCCGCGTGAACTTCGCCGGCGAGGGCGTCGCCGTGGTCGTCGCCCGCAGCGCGGCGATCGCCAAGGACGCCGCCGACCAGGTCGAGGTCGACTACGAGCAGCTCGAGCCGGTCCTCGACATGGAGGACGCGCTCAAGGACGGCGCCACCCTGGTGCACCCCGAGCTCGGCACGAACTCGAACGCCCAGTGGGTGTTCGACTCGGGCGAGGCGGGCTCCGGCGGCGACGTCACCGAGGCGATCAGGAAGGCCGAGTCCGACGACGACCAGATCGTGGTCAAGCGCCGCTTCCGCCAGCAGCGCCTCGTGCCGGTGTTCATGGAGCCGCGGTCCACGGTCGTCGACCCCAGCGGCGAGCAGCTGGTCATGTGGTCGTCGACCCAGGTGCCGCACATCCTCAAGACGATGCTGGCGCTGACGCTCGGCATGCCCGAGCACAAGATCCGCGTGATCGCGCCGGACGTCGGCGGCGGTTTCGGCGGCAAGATCGCCGTCGCCCCCGAGGAGGTCCTGACGCTGCTGGTGGCCCAGAAGCTGGGCAAGCCGGTGAAGTGGACCGAGACCCGCTCGGAGTCGCTGCTCACCGCCCACCACGGCCGGGACCAGATCCAGGACCTGACGATGTCCGTCACGAAGGACGGGCAGATCACCGGCCTGGACGTCAAGCTCCTCGCCGACATGGGCGCCTACCTCGGCCTGGTCGGACCGGGCGTGCCGATCCTCGGCGCGTTCATGTTCAACGCGATCTACAAGATCCCGGCCTACCGGTTCGACTGCACCAACGTCTTCACCACCAAGACGCTCACCGACGCCTACCGCGGCGCCGGGCGTCCGGAGGCCACCTTCGGCATCGAGCGCCTGATGGACGAGGCGGCCCTCGAGCTCGGCATGGAGCCGATGGAGTTCCGGAAGAAGAACTGGATCAAGCACGAGGAGTTCCCGTACACCACGGTCAGCACGCTGACCTACGACACGGGCAACTACGAGGCCGCCACCGAGCAGGCCATGCAGATGTTCGACTACGACGGCCTGCGCCGTGAGCAGCAGGAGCGCCGCCAGCGCGGCGACGTCAAGCAGCTCGGCATCGGCATCTCGACCTTCACCGAGATGTGCGGGCTCGCCCCGTCGCGCGTCCTGGGCTCGCTCGACTACGGCGCCGGCGGCTGGGAGACCGCGTCCATCCGGATGCTGCCCACCGGCAAGGCCGAGGTCGTCGTCGGCGTCAGCCCGCACGGGCAGGGCCACGAGACCGCGTTCTCGCAGATCGTCGCCGACCAGCTCGGCATCGGCTTCGACGACGTGGAGATCCTCCACGGCGACACCCAGTCGTCCTACAAGGGCCTCGACACCTACGGCTCGCGCTCGCTCGTCGTCGGCGGCATCGCCATCGTCAAGGCGGCCGAGAAGGTCATCGAGAAGGCGAAGCCCATCGCGGCGCACATGCTGGAGGCCTCCGAGGGCGACCTCGAGTTCTCCGGCGGCAAGTTCACGGTCAAGGGCACCGACAAGGGCGTGGGCATCGCCGACATCGCGCTCGCGGTGTTCGCCGCCCACGACTACCCGGAGGGCATCGAGCCCGACATCGACGCCCACGCGACGTTCGACCCGGAGAACTTCTCGTTCCCGCACGGCACGCACCTGTGCGCCGTGGAGGTCGACACCGAGACCGGCATGGTCTCGCTGTACAAGTACGTCTGTGTCGACGACGTCGGCAACGTGATCAACCCGCTGATCGTCGAGGGCCAGGTCCACGGGGGTCTCGCGCAGGGCATCGCGCAGGCCCTCTACGAGGAGGCCGCGTACGACGACCAGGGCACGCTGCTCTCGGGCACGCTGGTCGACTACACGCTGCCCAGCGCCGCGGACCTGATCAGCTTCGAGACCGCGAACACCACCACCGCGTCGACCACCAACCCGCTCGGGGTCAAGGGTGTCGGCGAGGCCGGGACGATCGCCTCGACCCCCGCGGTCGTGAACTCGGTGCTCGACGCGATCCGTCACCTCGGTGTCAAGGACATCGACATGCCGACCACGCCGTACCGGGTGTGGAGCGCGATCCAGAAGGCCTCGGGCACCGCCGGACGCGGCGACGAGGCGAACATCGCCTCGCCGGGCGCCGGGCTGGGCTCCACCGCCAGCGACATCTCGAAGGGCGACACCCAGGGAGGACACCTGTGATCCCGGCCCAGTTCGACTACGTCCGGCCCACCACGGTCGACGAGGCGCTGCAGGCGCTGCGCGACGGCGGGGACGACGCCAAGCTCCTCGCGGGCGGGCAGAGCCTCCTGCCGGTGCTGCGGCTGCGGATGGCCGACCCGTCGCTGATCATCGACCTCAACGGCATCCCCGAGCTCAAGGGTGTCCGCGAGGAGGGTGACCGCATCGTCGTCGGCGCCATGACGTCGCACTACGACGTCACCCGTGACGACACGCTGCGCCAGCACGTCGCCCTCATCCAGCAGGCGACGAAGACGGTGGCGGACCCGCAGGTGCGCCACAAGGGCACCCTCGGCGGGGCCCTGGCGCACGCCGACCCGGCCGGTGACCTCGCCGCGCCGGCGCTGGCCCTCGAGGCGGAGTTCGTCATCGCGGGGCCGGACGGCACCCGCACCGTCACCGCCGCGGACTTCTTCGAGGACTACTTCACCACCGCCATCGGCGACGGGGAGCTCCTCACCGAGATCCGCTTCCCGAAGTACACCGGGTGGGGTGCGCGGTACGAGAAGTTCAACCGGGTCGCGCAGGCCTGGTCGATCGTCGCCGTGGCCGCCACGGTGAAGGTCGACGGGGGCACGATCTCCGACGCCCGCATCGGGCTGACCAACATGGCCGGCACCCCGGTGCGCGCCCGTGCCGTCGAGTCGGCACTGGTCGGCCAGAGCGCCACCGAGGAGAATGTCCGGAAGGCCGCCCAGGCCGCCGCCGAGGGCACCAGCCCGACCGCGGACGCGGACGCCGGTTCCGACTACCGCGAGCACCTCGCACGGGTGCTCACCGGTCGGGCCGTCCTCGCTGCCGCGGGCTGACGTCACCGCGGTCGCCCGCCGTCCGACGACCCGATCGTCACGACGCCCCGGCCCGCCCCCGCAGACCGCGGGGGCGGGCCGCCGTCGTGATCCGCACCCTCCCTGGAGGTACGCCAGTGAAGCTCGAGAACGAGTTCACCGTCCCGGTGGACATCGACACCGTGTTCGACGCCCTGAACGACCCGGAGAAGGTCACTCCGTGCTTCCCGGGTGCCACCCTCGACTCCCACGAGGGCGACGACTTCACCGGCACCGTGAAGGTGAAGCTCGGCCCCATCTCGATGACCTACAAGGGCAAGGGCACCTTCGTCGAGCGCGACAAGACCAACCACAAGGTCGTCGTCGACGCCCAGGGCCGCGACTCGCGGGGCAACGGCACCGCGTCGGCCAAGGCCACGCTGACGATGACCGACGAGGGCGGCAAGACCAAGGTCAACGTCCTCACCGAGATGCAGGTGACCGGCAAGCCCGCCCAGTTCGGCCGCGGCGTCATGTCCGACGTCGGCGACAAGATCCTCGGGCAGTTCGCGTCCTGCCTGGCCGACGAGTTCGGCAGCAGCAGCGCGGGCGGGCAGGCCGCGCCCACCGTCACCGGCACCGACACGGGCGCGAGCGGCGGCAACGGCACCGGCCCGGCGCCCGAGGCCGTGGCCGCCGGCTCGGACACCGGGGCCGCGCCCGTCACCGCGCCGCCCGCGCCCACCCCCGTGGCCTCGGGCTCCGGCGCCCCCACCGCGGCGTCGATGCCCACCACCGTCGCCGAGGCGGCCAAGGGCGACACCGGCGCCAAGCCCGGCGCCTCCGTCGGTGGCGCCACGAGCGCCGCCGGCCAGACCGCGGCCCAGC
>Ga0196958_10000708_pt1 | contig 10885 bp, 9 predicted proteins | sample S1v_10metaG_FD_148654 | JGI IMG/M metagenome (GOLD analysis project Ga0196958, IMG submission 148654) | Soil microbial communities from Anza Borrego desert, Southern California, United States - S1+v_10 | ecosystem: Environmental > Terrestrial > Soil > Desert | place: USA: California | collected...
CACCAGCGTGGTGTCGGTTGCGATCCGCGCCGTGGTGCGGATCGTGCGGTCCCGGCTGGAGCCGCCTGCGCCGTAGGTGACCGAGACGAACGCGGGGTCCAGCGGTTCGAGCCGACGGATCGCGCGCCACAGCTCGGCCTCGCCGGCCTCGTCCTTGGGCGGGAAGAACTCCACCGAGAACACGGGCCGGTCGCCGCTGATCCGTTGGGTGACCTTCACGGCGTGCAGCGTAGTCGGGCCGCCGCGTCCGACCGCCTCCGCTCCGATCCGGCGGGCTGGTCGGCGCGCCGAAAGCCGCTTCCGCCATTACGCTCGCCCTCGTGACCCGCTCAACGCCGACCTCGGATCCCCCTTCCGGACCAGTGCGGAGCGAGACGTGAGCCGGGCCGGGGCGGTCCGGGGCGCGACGTCCGGTGCGGACGGCGCGACGGCCCGGGCGCCCGGGACCGACGGCCGTCCCGACGACGCCGGGCTCACGGCGGCGATCGAGGCCGCGCTCACGTCCTACCTGGACGGTCGCAACGCCGAGGCCGCCGCGATCGACCCGGCCTTCCGCGAGGCCGGCGAGGCGCTGGCCGCGTTCGTCCTCGCCGGCGGCAAGCGGATCCGGCCCACCTTCGCGTGGTGGGGCTGGCGCGGCGCGGGCGGCACGATCGAGTCGCCCGACGCGGTCGCCGTGCTGCGCGCGGTCAGCGCGCTGGAGCTGGTGCACGCGTGCGCCCTGGTCCACGACGACCTGATGGACGCCTCGGCCACCCGGCGCGGCCGTCCGACGGTGCACGTCGAGTTCGCCCGCAGGCACGCCGCGGCGCACTGGCGCGGTCAGCCGGCGCGGTTCGGGGCGGCCGCGGCGATCCTGCTCGGCGACCTGGCGCTGTCGTGGGCCGACGACATGCTGCACGCCGCCGGCCTGTCCCCCGCCGCAGAGCGGCGTGCGGCGCCGCCGTGGCGCGCGATGCGCACCGAGGTGCTCGGCGGGCAGTACCTCGACGTGCTGCACCAGGCCACCGGCGACACGTCCGCCCGGGCCGCCCTCCAGATCGACCGCTACAAGACCGCGGCGTACACGGTCGAGCGGCCGCTGCACCTCGGTGCGGCGATCGCCGACGCGCCGCCCGGGTTGGTGAGCGCCTACCGCCGGTTCGGCGCCGACATCGGCGTGGCGTTCCAGCTGCGCGACGACCTGCTCGGCGTGTTCGGCGACCCCGCCGTCACCGGCAAGCCCGCGGGCGACGACCTGCGCGAGGGCAAGCGCACCCTGCTCGTCGCGGTCGCCGTGGAGCGGGCCGAGCAGCGGGGCCGCCACGACGCGCGGGAGGCGATCGTCGGCGCGCTCGGCGACCCCCGCCTGGACGCGGACGGCGTGGACCGCGTGCGCGGCCTGCTCACCGAACTCGGGGCCGTGCAGGCGGTGGAGCAGCGGATCGCCGCGCTCACCGGCTCGGCGCTCGACGCCCTGTCGGCCGCGGACGTCGCGGAACCCGCCGCGTCGCAGCTCGCCGAGCTGGCCGTCACGGCGACGCGGCGCCGGAGTTGACCCGCCGGGTTCCCGGCCCCACCGACCACGTGGTGGTCGTCGGCGCCGGGCTGGCCGGCCTGTCCGCGGCGCTGCACCTGCTCGGCGCGGGCCGGCGCGTCACGATCCTGGAGCGCGCGGACCACCCCGGCGGTCGTGCCGGGCGGCTCGACCTGCGCACCGAGCGCGGCACCTACCACGTCGACACCGGCCCGACCGTGCTGACGATGCCGGACCTGCTCGACGAGGCGTTCGCCGCCGTCGGGGAGAAGGCCGAGGAGCGCCTCGACCTCGTCGCGCTCGACCCCGCGTACCGGGCGCGGTTCGCCGACGGCTCCACGATCGACGTCCACGCCGACGCCGAGGCGATGACCGAGGAGGTCCGCGCCACCTGCGGGCCGGCCGCGGCGGCCGGCTACGTGCGGCTGCGCGACTGGCTGACACGGCTGTACCGCGCGGAGATCGACGCGTTCATCGGCACCAACCACGACTCACCGCTCGGCCTGCTGGGCCGCGACCTGGTGCGGCTCGCCGCCCTCGGCGGGTTCGGCAGGCTCGGCCCGCGCGTGGCCCGCATGCTGCCCGACGAGCGGCTGCAGCGGATCTTCTCGTTCCAAGCCCTGTACGCGGGGGTGCCACCGCACCGCGCGCTCGCCGCATACGGCGTGATCGCCTACATGGACACGATCGGGGGAGTCTTCTTCCCCCGCGGGGGGATGCGCCGGGTGGGGCAGGCGCTCGCGGACGCCGCGACCGACGCCGGTGCCGAGATCCACTACGGGCGCACGGTCACCGGGCTGGAACGGCGCGGCGGCCGCGTCACCGCGGTCCGGCACGCCGCGGCGCCGGACGGGGACGGCGCCCGGCTGCCGTGCGACGCGGTCGTGCTGACCCCGGAGCTGCCGGCCGTGCACCGCCTCGTCGGGCGGGCCCCGCTGCGGCCGGTGCCGCTGCGGTGGTCACCCAGTGCGGTGGTCCTGCACGCCGGCCTGCGCCGCACCCGGCCGGACCTGCACCACCACACGATCTCGTTCGGGGCGGCGTGGCAGCGCACGTTCCGCGAGATCATCGACGACGGCCGCCTCATGAGCGACCCGTCCCTGCTGGTCACCCGACCGACGGCGACCGACCCCGGGCTGGCGCCGGACGGCTCGGACCTGCTGTACGTGCTCGCCCCGTGCCCGAACCTGGGCCGGGCCGGGATCGACTGGCCACGGGTCGGCCCGGCGTACCGCGACGAGCTGCTCGACGTCCTCGCCGCCCGCGGGATGGACGTCCCGACGGGTGACGTCGAGGTGTCCCGGCTGGTGACGCCGGTGGACTGGGCGGCGGCCGGACACGCCGCGGGCACCCCGTTCTCCGCGGCGCACACACTGGCCCAGACCGGCCCGTTCCGGCCGCGCAACCTCGTCCGCGGGCTGTCCAACGCCGTGCTCGCCGGCTGCGGCACCACCCCGGGCGTCGGGATCCCCCCGGTGCTGATCTCCGGCCGGCTCGCGGCGGAGCGGATCACGGGCGCGCCCGGCGCGCCGACGCGCAGGGTACCCACAGGACGCTGACACCGGTCGTGCGAGCATGGATCGCGTCATGAAGCCACCACCTCCGGTCGACGGGCCGACGCTCCCCGACGCGGCAGCGGAGCGCGCACTCGCCCATGACGACGCGCCAGCAGCGCGCGACGCGCTGCCCGCCGCGGCCCCGGACGAGCCCGCCGCGCCGCGGGCCGGCCGGAGCTTCTTCGGCCATCCGCCCCGCGGCCCGCTGCTGATGGGTCTCGCCGCGTCGCTGCTGATGGTCGTCGGTGGCTTCGGCGCGGGCGGCGTGCTGGTCCACGACCCGGTGCTGACGAACTCCCCGCTGGGCTTCTGGCGCTACGGCCACGGCCGCGAGATGGCCAGCTTCATGGTCTACAGCGGCGTCGCGCTCATGGTGTGGGCGTGGGTGCGGCTGGGCCGCGAGGTCCTCGCCCACCGCGTCGGCGGGCGGGGCGTGCTCACCACGGCGGTCCTGTGGACGCTGCCGATGCTGGTGTCGCCCCCGCTGTTCACCCGCGACGTGTACAGCTACCTGGCCCAGGGCGGCCTGCCGCTGGCCGGCTTCGACCCGTACGCGGTCGGCCCCGAGGCGATGCCGGGGATCTTCGCCGACAACGTCCACTACTTCTGGCAGGACACCCCCGCGCCGTACGGCCCGCTGTTCATCCTGATCGCCAAGGCCGTCGCGTGGGCGACGGGCGACGCGATCATCCTGGGCGTCGTCCTGATGCGCCTGGCGCTGCTGCCGGGCCTGCTGCTGCTGATCTGGGCGCTGCCCGAGCTGACCCGGCGCCTCGGCGGCCGGGTCCCGGTGGCGCTGTGGGTGGCGGTGGCCAACCCGCTGATGGTGATCCACATGGTCGGCGGCGGCCACAACGACCTGCTCGTCGTCGGCCTGCTCGCCGCCGGTGCGCTCGTCGCCCTGCGCGGCGGGCACGTCGGCGGGATCGCGCTCGTCACCGCCGGGATGGCGGTCAAGGCGAGCGCGGCCGTCGCGCTGCCGTTCCTCGTGCTGGTCTGGGCGGCGCACCTGTCCGGTTCGCAGCGGGTCCGCATCGCTAAGGCGACGGCGGCGGGCGTCGGCGTGTTCCTCGTGGTGTTCGCCGCGTGCACGTTCGCCGCGGGCGTCGGGCTCGGCTGGCTGCCCGCCCTGAGCGCGCCGTCGATGATCGTCAACTGGATGTCGATCCCCACGGCCCTCGGCGAGTTCACGCACACGCTCGTCAGCAACGTGGTCAACGTCCCGAAGCAGCCGTTCATCAACGTCACCCGCGTGCTGGGCGCGATCGTGCTGGTCTGGATCGCAGCCCACCAGTGGTGGGCGGCACGCGACGGCGGTCCCGACGCCGTGCGCCGGGCGGGCATCGTGCTGCTGGCGGTCGCCGTGCTCTCCCCCGCCACGCTGCCGTGGTACGTCAGCTGGGGCATGGCGCTGCTGGCGGCCACCGCGTGGACCGCGCGCGGCCTGTCGATCACCGTGTTCTTCACGGTGATGCTGACCATCGCCTACTACTCCCACGGCGAGGACGCCCTCTACGACGGGCCCTACCTCTTCGCCTGGGGGCTGGTGGCCGTCCTCGCCGCGGTCTCGCTGCGGCGTCCGGACCCGCTGCGGCTCTCCGCGGGCGCCCGCAGACGCCCCCGCCCCCGCCCCCGCCCCCGCAAGGAGCCGGTCGACCCGACCCCCGCCACGTCGCCCGCCGGTGCCGAGCGCGCAGCGCGCTGAGCTCGACGCCGCCGGCGTCTCCGACCCGGCGCTGCGGGCCGCGTACGCGACCTGCCGGGAGCTGAACGCCCGGCACGGCCGCACGTACTTCCTGGCCACCCGCCTGCTCCCGGCGCCGCGACGCCCGGCCGTGCACGCCCTCTACGGGTTCGCACGGTACGCCGACGAGATCGTCGACGACCTGGACGACGGCCGGTCCGCCGCGGAGAAGGCCGCGCGGCTCGATGCGCTCGACGCGCAGCTGCATCAGGCGCTCGCCGGCCACCCCGGCGGCCACCCGGTGCTCGCCGCCGTGGCCCACACGGCCCGCCGCTACGCGATCGACCCCGCGCACTTCGCCGCATTCATGACCTCGATGCGGATGGACACCGAGGTCACCGACTACGCGACGTTCGACGACCTCGCCGTCTACGTGCACGGTTCGGCGGCCGTGATCGGGCTGCAGATGCTGCCCGTCCTCGGCACCACGGTGCCGCGCGCCGAGGCCGAAGGGCCTGCCGCCGCGCTGGGCGTGGCGTTCCAGATCACCAACTTCCTCCGCGACGTCGGCGAGGACCTCGACCGCGGCCGCATCTACCTGCCCACCGACGAGCTGGCGGCGTTCGGCGTCGACCGGGAGCTGCTGACGTGGTGCCGCCGCACCCGCAGGCCCGATCCGCGGGTCCGGAGGGCGCTCGCGCACCTCGTGGCCCACACGAGGGCGGTCTACCGGCGCGCCGCGCCGGGCCTCGGCATGCTGGAGCCGGTCTCCCGCGCCTGCGTGGCCTGCGCGTTCACCCTGTACCGCGGGATCCTCGACCAGATCGAGGCCGCCGACTACCACGTCCTGCACCGCCGGGTGTCGGTGCCGGGCCGCACCCGCGCCGCCGTGGCCGTGCCCGGACTCGTCCGCGCCCTCGCCGCCCGCGCCCGCGCCTGACGCCCGCGCCACTCACCCTGTCCGAACGGGGAATTCACCCTGTCGAGACGGGAGACTCGCGCCCCGATAGCGCGAGTCTCCCGTCCTGACGCGGCGAGTCTCCCGTCCGGACGGGCCGTGCGCCGGGCGCGTCGCTCAGAAGGCCATGGCCTGGGCTCGGCGCTTGACCTCCCGGTGCCGGCCCGCCCGCAAGGAGGCCACCGGGGTGCCCGGCAGCGACTCGTCCTCGGCGAAGAGCCAGCGCAGGATGTCGGGGTCGGAGTACCCGCCGTCGCGGAGCACGGTGATGGTGCCCGGAAGGCCCTTGATCACCGCACCGTCCTCGCCCAGGAAGTCGGCGGGGACGACGACCTCGCCGCCGCGACGGATCGACAGCAGCTGGCCGTCCTTGACGAGCTGGTGCACGCGCGACACCGGCTGGTTGAGCAGCTGGGCCACCTCTGCGACGGGCAGCGTCGCGACGTCCTCGGACAGCCCGAACACCTCGTTCACGGGGCGATACCTTGCCACAAGAAGGGCGCCCGGGTGGAGCACCACGGCAGGAGCGCCCGAGAAGTGCCAACGGGCGCGGCAAGTCGGAGAACCATTCGGCGCAGCGGTACCGTCGTCGCGTGAACGCCCCGCCCGCCGCGCTGCTCGACGCGCGCTACCGGGTGGGCCCCCTGCTCGCCCGCGGCGGCATGTCCGCGGTCTACCGGGGCACCGACACCCGGCTCGACCGGCCTGTCGCGATCAAGGTGATGGAGCCGCGGCTGGCCGCCGACCCCGCCTTCCGCGCCCGGTTCGAGCGTGAGGCCCGCTCGGCGGCGCGGATCGACCACCCCGCCGTCGTCGACGTCCACGACCAGGGCCAGCAGGCCGCCGGCACCGGGCTCGGCCTGGGCGGGGACGGCCCGCTGCTGTTCCTCGTGATGGAGCTGGTGGACGGCGGCACGCTGCGCGACGTGCTGCGGGCGCGGGGCGCGCTCGGGGTGCCGGCCGCCTTCGCCGTGATGGAGCCGGTGCTGGCCGGGCTCGCCGAGGCGCACCGGCTCGGCATGGTGCACCGCGACGTCAAGCCGGAGAACGTGCTGATCAGCCGGACCGGCGAGGTCAAGGTGGCCGACTTCGGGCTCGTCACCGCGGCCGCGCAGGCCGGGGCCAGCACGGCCGGGATGATCATGGGGACGGTCGCCTACCTCTCCCCCGAGCAGGTCGCGACCGGCGCCGCCGACGGCCGCAGCGACGTGTACGCCGCCGGGATCATGCTCTACGAGCTGCTCACCGGCGCTCCGCCCTACACCGGCGACACGGCGATCTCGGTGGCCTACCGGCACGTGAACTCCGACGTGCCGCCGCCATCGCAGATCGCCGGGGAGGTGCCGCCCGAGCTGGACGCGCTCGTGCTCCGCGCCACCCGGCGCGACCCCGCCGCGCGCCCCGCCGACGCCGCCGCGCTGCTGGCCGAGCTGCGCCGGGTGGCCGTGCGGCTCGAGGTGCCGCGGGTGCCGCCGCCGGTGCCGCCACCGCGCCCCGTCGAGGACCAGGACACCGTTCCGGCCGCGCCGCAGCGCCTCGGCGTGGGCACGGCCACCGCCGCGCACGCCGGGCCGGGCGGCACCCGCGCACTGCCCCGCCCGCCGGACGACGAGCCGCCACCGCACCTGCGCGCCCGCAGGCGCAGCCGCCGGCTCTTCGCCGTCTGGATCGCGGTGGTCCTCGTGCTGGCGCTGCTCGTGGGCGTGTCGGCCTGGTGGCTGGGCAGCGGCCGCTGGACGGCCATGCCGCGGCTCGTGGGCCTGGAGGAGTCGGCGGCGCAGCGGGTGCTGGCGGAGGCGGACCTCGTCGGGCGCCTCGTCGAGGCCCGCCACGACGAGGTCGAGGAGGGCCGGGTCAGCGCCACCGATCCGGCGCCGGAGGCGCGGCTGCTGCGGGGCAGCCGGGTCACCGTCACGATCTCCACCGGGCGCCCGGCGGTCCCGGACATCACCCCGGGCACGTCGGTGGCCGCGGCGGAGCAGGCGATCCGCGACGCCGGCCTCACCCCGGTCCGCAGCTCGGACGCCACCGAGGACAGCGACTCGGTGCCCGAGGGCGCCGTGATCCGCACCGACCCGGACGCCGGCAGCGAGCTCCCGATCGGTGAGTCGGTCACGCTCGTGGTCAGCAGCGGCGAGTCGGAGCCGGAGACCGTCGAGGTGCCGTTCGTGATCGGTGAGGACTTCGACGACGCCGCCGACATCCTCGACGACCTCGACCTCGAGGCCGAGGAGGACAGCGCGTTCCTGATCGGCCGGGACAACGGCCGGGTGATCGGGCAGGACCCGCCGGCGGGATCGACGGTCGACCGCGGCACGACGATCCACCTCAGCACGGTCTAGGGCTGGGTCCGCCCGCCCCCATGCCTGTGCGCCTGATCGTTGCGAGGTCGGTCTGAATGCCCTTCCCGGGGCGATCCGGTGTACCTCGGAACGATCGATCATCGCGAGGTCGACGTCGGCGCCCCGCAGGGGGCGAGGAGGCCGACCTCAGAACGATCAACTCACGCGGGCAGCGTCACCGTGGTCGGCATCGTCAGCCGCGCAGCATCTCCGCCACGAGGAAGGCCAGCTCCAGCGACTGCTGCGTGTTCAGCCGGGGGTCGCAGGCGGTCTCGTAGCGGCCGGCGAGGTCGGTGTCGGAGATCTCCTGGGCCCCGCCGAGGCACTCGGTGACGTCCTCGCCGGTGACCTCGACGTGGATGCCGCCGGGGTGGCTGCCCAGCGCGCGGTGGACCTCGAAGAAGCCCTGCACCTCGTCGACGATCCGGTCGAAGTGACGCGTCTTGTACCCGGTGGTGGACTCGACGGTGTTGCCGTGCATCGGGTCGCACTGCCAGATGACCTTGTGCCCGGACGCCTCGACCTTCTCGACGATCGCGGGCAGCACGTCGCGGACCCGGCCGTTGCCCATGCGGCTGACCAGCGTGAGCCGGCCCGGGGTGCCCTGCGGGTCGAGCCGCTCGACGTACTCGACCGCGAGTTCCGGGGTCGTCGTCGGGCCGATCTTGAGGCCGATCGGGTTGGACAGCAGCTCGGCGAACGCGACGTGGGCGCCGTCGAGCTGACGGGTCCGCTCCCCGATCCACAGGAAGTGCGCGGACAGGTCGTACAGCCGTGGCTGCGACCTGCTGGCGTCCAGGCGCAGCAGCGCGCGCTCGTAGTCGAGGAGCAGCGCCTCGTGGCTGGCGTAGAACTCCACGCTGTGCAGGTTGTGGTGTTCCACACCGCAGGCGTGCATGAAGTTCAGGGCGCGCTCGATCTCGGCCGCGATGTCCTCGAACCGCTCCCCGGCGGGCGAGGTGCGCACGAAGTCCTTGTTCCAGTCGTGCACCATCGTCAGGTCGGCCATACCGGTGGCGGTGAGCGCGCGCACCAGGTTCATCGCGGCGCCCGCGTTGGCGTAGGCCCGCACCATGCGCGACGGGTCGGGCACCCGGGCGGCGGGGTCGGCCACGAGCGAGTTGACGATGTCGCCGCGGTAGCTCGGCAGCCCGAGCGCGTCGACGGGGGCGCTGCGCGGTTTGGCGTACTGACCGGCGATCCGCCCGACCTTCACGACGGGCAGCGATGCACCGTAGGTCAGCACGATGGCCATCTGCAGCAGTGTGCGGATGGTGGCGCGGATGTGCGGCTCGGTGTTGTCGACGAACGTCTCGGCGCAGTCACCGCCCTGCAGCAGGAACGCCTCCCCGCGGGCGACGGCGGCGAGCCGCTCCTGCAGCCGGTCGACCTCCGGGGGCAACGTGACCGGCGGCACGCTTTCGAGCACCGTGCGGACGTGCGCGACGTGCGCGGGTTCGGGCCACTCGGGCTGCTGCGCGGCCGGGCGGGCGAGCGCGTCGTCGAGCCGGGCCCGCAGGTCGGAGGGCAGCGGGGGCAGCTCGGGCAGCACCTCGACCGGTGCGTCGACCGTCCAGTTCACGGCTTCCAAGAGTAGGCGGTGCGGGCACGGCGCCGAGCGTCGGACCCGCGCTGGTCCGGGTGGCCTCCTGCGGATGCCCCTCGGTGGCCGTGATCACCCGATCGGCCCGATTCCACAGGGGACTCCGCGGGGCACTCCTTCGCCATGACAACTCTTCTGTGGATCCTCGCAGTGGTCCTCGTCGTCGCCGGGATCTTCGCGATCCTGCGCAAGCAACTGCTCTGGGGCATCGTGCTCATCATCGTCGGCCTGCTGGTCGGGCCAGGTGGCGTGAGCATGTTCGCTTGACCGGGCACGACCCGGTGGCCGCCCCGCGTCGGACGTCCGTCCGCTCAGCGGGCGGCCACCGCGGCCTCGATAGCCTCCCACCGCCTGCGGTTCAGCCGGGCGTCGGCGAGCGCGTCGTGGGCGTCCGGCGTGGGGGGCGGCAACGGGGGCCGTCCGGCCTCCTCCCACCGCTGCCGCAGCTCGCGGGTGAACCGGGGCAGCGCACGCGGCAACGCGGGCATGGCCCCCCACAGCTGGCACAGCGCGACGTGGTCGTACGCCGCGATCCACGCCCACAGCTCCACCTCGCCGGGCGCCCCGGTGAGGAACTGGAGCAGGTCGGCACGCAGCCGCTCGCGCGACCGCCACGCCGGGTCGGCGGGCGAGGGCAGCTTGGGCAGCACGTGGGCGCGCACCCAGTTGCCGGCCCGCGTGGGATCGAACTCGGTGGACACCGCGTAGAACTCGCGCCCGTCCTCCCCGACCACGCCGATCGACACCAGGTCGATCGTCGTCCCGTCCTCGATGAACTCGCAGTCGTAGAAGAACCGCACGTCAGGCAGGGTAGTTGACGATGCTCACCACGGGCGCGGCGCCGCGCTAGTCGTCCTCGGAGTCGTCGCCTTCCTCCTCCGCCGGGTCGGAGGTCTCCTCGGAACCGGAGGACTCCTCGTCCTCCAACGCGTTCATGCGGTCGTCGCCCGCCCCTGGTGTGGGCGACGCGGACGCGGTAGGCGTGGACGAGGGCTCCGCGCTCGACGGAGGCACCTCGGCCTCGGACGGTGACGCGGACGGCGGCGCCTCCACCCGCTCCCGGGTCGGACGCGGCCGCTCCGTCGGGCGTGCCACCGGCTCCGGCTCCGGCTCGACGCTGGATGTCGGGGCCGGCTCGGGAGACGGCGGGGGCGGCGGGGCCGGGGGCGCTGTCGCCGTCGTGACCGGGGCGATGCGCGGGGTGGCCGTGTGCTGGTCCGTGGGCC
>Ga0196958_10000709_pt1 | contig 10882 bp, 7 predicted proteins | sample S1v_10metaG_FD_148654 | JGI IMG/M metagenome (GOLD analysis project Ga0196958, IMG submission 148654) | Soil microbial communities from Anza Borrego desert, Southern California, United States - S1+v_10 | ecosystem: Environmental > Terrestrial > Soil > Desert | place: USA: California | collected...
CCAGGCCCTCGACCTCGTGCGCGCCCACCCGGACCGTTTCGTCGTGACCGGCCTGGCCGCGGGGGGCGGGCGCCCCGACCTGCTCGCGGCGCAGGCCGCCGAGTTCGGGGTGTCGACGGTCGCGGTCGCGGAGCCCGCCGCCGCGGCGGACCTGCGCGGGCGCCTGGGTCCGGGCGTCGAGGTGCTCGTGGGCGCCGCCGCCGCCGCCGAGCTGGCCGGCGCCGGCGCGGACCTCGTGCTCAACGCCATGGACGGCTCCCGGGGCCTCGCGCCGACCCTGGCCGCGCTCGCCGCCGGCTCGACGCTCGCGCTGGCGAACAAGGAGTCCCTGGTCGCCGGGGGCCCGCTCGTCACGCGCACGGCGACGCCGGGCCAGATCGTGCCGGTCGACTCGGAGCACTCCGCGCTCGCGCAGTGCCTGCGCGGGGGCCGTCCCGAGGAGGTCGCACGCCTGGTCCTCACCGCGTCGGGCGGGCCGTTCCGCGGCCGCACGCGCGAGGAACTGGCCGGCGTCACGGTCTCCGAGGCCCTGGCGCACCCGACGTGGGCGATGGGCCCGGTGGTGACGCTGAACTCGTCGACGCTGGTCAACAAGGGCCTGGAGCTCATCGAGGCGCACCTGCTCTTCGGCGTCCCCTACGAGCGCGTCGACGTCGTCGTGCACCCCCAGTCGATGGTCCACTCGATGGTGACGTTCACCGACGGCGCCACGCTCGCCCAGGTCAGCCCGCCCGACATGCACGTGCCGATCGCCCTGGCGCTGGGCTGGCCCGACCGCCTCGCCGGGGCCGGCCGTCCCGAGACGTTCACCGACCCCACGAGCTGGACCTTCGAGCCCGTCGACACCGCGACCTTCCCCGCCCTGGACCTCGCCCGCGCCGCGGGGAGCGCCGGCGGCTGCCTGCCCGCGGTGTTCAACGCCGCCAACGAGGAGGCCGTCGCGGCCTTCCTCGCCGGGCGCTGCGCGTGGACCGGGATCGACGAGGCGCTCGCCGCGGTGCTCGACGACGCGGGGCAGTGGGCCACCGACCCCCGCGACGTCGACGACGTGCACGCCGCCGAGGAGTGGGCCCGCGGGCGGGCGCGCGACCTGCTCGTCGTGAGCGCCGGCTGACCGGGCCCCACGCGGGGCACACCGGCGGCGCGGCTACCGTCCCCGTCCGTGATGCTCGTCCTGGGGATCGTGCTCTTCGCGCTCGGTCTGCTGTTCTCGATCGCGTGGCACGAGCTCGGCCACTACACCGCGGCCAAGCGGTTCGGCATCCGCGTGCCCGAGTTCATGGTCGGGTTCGGGCCGACGGTGCTGTCCCGCCAGGTCGGCGAGACGCGGTTCGGCCTCAAGGCGATCCCGCTCGGCGGCTACATCCGCATGATCGGGATGATCCCGCCCGCGCCCGGTGAGCGCATCGGCCGCAGCCGCCGGTCGGGCCCCTTCCAGGGGATGATCGACGACGTCCGCGCCGACTCGGCCCGCGACATCCGGCCCGGCGACGAGGACCGCCAGTTCTGGACGCGCAAGCCCTGGAAGCGGATCGTCGTCATGATCGCCGGGCCGTTCATGAACCTGGTCCTGGCGATCGTCCTGTTCGCCGTCGTGCTCATGGGGTTCGGCGTCGCCACCCCGCAGCCGGTGGTCAACGCGGTCAGCGAGTGCGTCGTGCCGGCCTCCCAGGCCATCGGCCCCGGGTGTCCGCCCGGTGCCCCCCGCACCCCGGCCGCGCAGGCGGGCTTCCGGCCGGGGGACCGGATCGTGAGCTTCGCCGGGCAGGCCTACCCGGACTGGCCGAGCCTGCAGCGCGCCATCCGCGACGCGCGGGGCACCGTGCCGGTCGTCGTGGAGCGCGGCGGGCAGCAGGTCACGCTGTACCCGACGCTCATCGAGAACCAGGTTCCCGACCTCGACACGCCCCTGGGCGCCGACCCGCGGTACGTCACCGCGTCGTTCCTCGGTCTCGAGCCGATCATGCCGGTCGTCCGGCAGGACGTCGGCCAGGTCGTCGAGCGGATGGGGGAGATGCTCGAGGGCTCGGTCTACGCGATCGCGCGGCTGCCCGAGAAGGTGCCGGCGCTGTTCGGCGCGGTGTTCCTCGGCGAGGAGCGCGAGGTCGACGGCCCGGTGAGCCTGGTCGGCGTGTCGGTGATGGGCGGGCAGGTGCTGCAGCAGGAGCGCCCGGCGGCGGTCGAGATCTCGATCTTCCTCAACCTGCTCGCCGCGGTGAACCTCTCGCTGTGCCTGCTCAACCTCCTGCCGCTCCTCCCGCTCGACGGCGGCCACGTCCTGCCCGCGGTGTGGGAGGCGGTCAAGAAGCGGATCGCGCGCCTGCGGGGACGTCCGGACCCCGGCCCGGTCGACCTCGCCCGGCTCATGCCGATCGGGGTCGGGTTCGCCGTGGTGATCATGGCGTACGGGCTGCTGGTGATCGTCGCGGACATCGTCAACCCCATCGACCTCGGGCTGTAGCGCCGTGTCCGGGGACACCGGCGGGGCGGGTGGCGCTGGGGCAGACTGGACGGTGACGAGCCCACTTCGTCGAGGAGAGAGATGACCGTCGACCTCGGCCTGCCCGAAGCCCCCGCCGTCCTGGCGCCGCGCCGCAAGACCCGGCAGCTGGACGTCGGCGGCGTCGGCGTGGGCAGCGACCACCCGGTGTCGGTGCAGTCGATGACGACGACGCTGACCGCCGACGTCAACGCCACGCTGCAGCAGATCGCCGAGCTCACGGCCGCGGGCTGCGACATCGTGCGCGTGGCCGTGCCGTCGGCCGACGACGCCGAGGCGCTGCCGGCGATCGCGAAGAAGTCCAACATCCCCGTGATCGCCGACATCCACTTCCAGCCCAAGTACGTGTTCGCCGCCATCGACGCCGGCTGCGCCGCGGTGCGGGTCAACCCGGGCAACATCAAGCGCTTCGACGACAAGGTCGGCGAGATCGCGCGCGCCGCGAAGGACGCGGGCACGCCGATCCGCATCGGCGTCAACGCCGGCTCGCTGGAGCCGTCGATCATGGCCAAGTACGGCAAGGCGACCCCGGAGGCGCTGGTCTCCTCGGCGCTGTGGGAGGCCTCGCTCTTCGCCGAGCACGACTTCCACGACATCAAGATCTCGGTCAAGCACCACGACCCGGTGACGATGGTGCGCGCCTACGAGCTGCTCGCCGAGCAGTGCGACTACCCGCTGCACCTCGGCGTCACCGAGGCCGGCCCGACGTTCCAGGGCACGATCAAGTCGGCGACGGCGTTCGGCGCGCTGCTCTCCCGCGGCATCGGCGACACCATCCGCGTCTCGCTCTCCGCGCCGCCGATCGAGGAGGTCCGGGTGGGCCTGTCGATCCTCGAGTCGCTGAACCTGCGCCCGCGCAAGCTCGAGATCGTCTCCTGCCCGTCGTGCGGGCGTGCGCAGGTCGACGTCTACAAGCTCGCCGACGAGGTCACCGCCGGGCTCGAGGGCATGGAGGTGCCGCTGCGCGTGGCCGTCATGGGCTGCGTCGTCAACGGCCCGGGCGAGGCCCGCGACGCCGACCTCGGCGTCGCGTCCGGCAACGGCAAGGGCCAGATCTTCGTCAAGGGCGAGGTCATCAAGACCGTCCCGGAGGCCCAGATCGTCGAGACCCTCATCGAGGAGGCCATGCGCCTCGCCGAGCAGGCCGGCGAGGACGAGCTGGCCGGCGGGCAGGCCGGGGGCACGCCCACCGTCACCGTGGGCTAGCGCGGTCGCCGCCCGGACGGGATCGGTGCGGGGGCACGGAATCCCGTGGACGGGCGGCACAGCCGACGCCGGATGATATACCATGTCGCATCCGGCGATCGGAGGCCGATGAAGCCCGCAGCGTTCGAGTACCACCGCGCGTACGACCTGGACGGCGCCGTGGAGCTCCTGGCCGAGCTGGGGGAGGACGCCAAGCTCCTCGCCGGCGGCCTGAGCCTCGTCGCGATGATGAACTTCCGGCTCGCGCGGCCCTCGGCGCTGGTCGACCTCACCCGCATCGAGGACCTCTCGTACCTGCGCCGGGACGACGACGGGGCGCTGCGCATCGGGGCCCTGACCACCCACCACGCCGTCGAGACCGGCCACGACGTGCTCGGCGACGCGTTCTCCGTGTTCCCGAGGGCCGCGCGGTACATGGGTCACTACCCCATCCGCACCCGCGGGACGTTCGGCGGGAGCATCGCCCACTGCGACTCGACCGCCGAGTGGTGCCTGCTGGCGATCCTGCTCGACGCGCAGGTCGTCGTGTGCTCGCGCGACCGCGGCACCCGGACGATCGCGGCCCGCGACTTCCTGCTCGGGTTCTTCACGACCGCGCTCGAGCCCGACGAGGCCGTCGTCGAGGTGGTGTTCCCGCGGCCCGCCCCCCACGCGGCCCTGACCGAGTTCGCCCAGCGCAAGGGCGACTTCGCGGTGGTCGCCGCGGCGGTGGACCTGGACCTGGACGACGGGCCGGGCGGGCGGTGCCGCGGCGGGCGGGTCGCGCTCGGCGGCGTCGACGCGACCGTGGTCCGCATCCCGGAGGCCGAGGCGCTGCTGGCCGACGGCGCGCCGGGCGAGGACCTCTGGCGGGAGGTGGCCGAGGCGGCGGCGGGGGCGATCGAGCCCGGCGCGGACGCCCACGCGAGCGCCGAGCACCGCCGCACGCTGACCCGCACGCTGCTGGTGCGCGCCCTGCGCGAGGCGGCCACGGGATCGACGGCCCCGCCGGACGCCCCGACGGACGGGGCCCGGGCGTGACGGCCGAGCCCCGCGCCGACACCGACGGGCGGTGGGTCGGGGCGCGGGTGCCCCGCCGCGAGGACCGGCGCCTGCTCACCGGACACGGCCGGTTCGTCGACGACCTCGCGGGCCCGGGCGTGCGGCACGCGGCGTTCGTGCGCAGCCCGGTGGCCGCGGGGCGGATCGCCGCGCTCGACGTCTCGGAGGTCCCGGCCGGGGTCGAGGTGTTCGACGCCGCACGCCTCGCGGCCGGCGACCTCGCCGCGGTGCTCGACCGGCCCGAGTTCGTGGCGATGACCATGCCCGTGCTGGCCCGCGACCGGGTGTGCCACGTCGGCGACCCGGTGGCGCTCGTGGTCGCCGACGACCCCTACGCCGCGGAGGACGCGGCGGAGGCCGTCGCGGTGGAGTACGAGCCCGGGGACCCGGTCGCCGGCCTCGACGCCGCGCTGGCCCGCCACGCCCCCCGGGTGCACCCGCACGCCGTGGTCAACACCGTCCTCGACGTGCGCCCGTTCGACGACCCGGCGTTCGGCACCGGCGCCGACGACGACCCGTTCGCCGGGGCCGACCACGTGGTCGAGGTCTCGGTGCGCAGCGCGCGGGTCAACGCCGTGCCCCTCGAGGCCCGGGCGGTCCGCGCGGAGTGGAACGCCTCCGACGAGCAGCTCGTCGTGCACGTGTCCTCCCAGGTGCCCCACCAGGTCCGCACCGCGGTGGCCCGCGCGGCCGGCCTGCCCGAGCACCGGGTGCGGGTCGTGGTGCCCGACGTCGGCGGCGGCTTCGGGCTCAAGTGCGTGGTCGGGCGCGAGGAGGTGGCCGTCGCGGTCGCCGCGCTGCGCAGCCGGCGGCCGGTGGCCTGGGCCGAGGACCGCCGCGAGCAGCTGACCGCGAGCTTCCACGGCCACGAGCAGGTCCACGACCTCCGCGCCGCCGTCACCGCCGACGGCACCCTGCTCGCCCTCGACGCCGACATCCGCTGCGACGTCGGCGCCTACTCCGTCTTCCCGTTCACCCACGGCGTCGAGCCGCTGATGGCCGCCCACGAGCTGCCCGGGGTCTACCGCGTCCCGCGCTACCGGGTCCGGGCCCGGGCGGTCGCGACCCACAAGGCGCCGACGGCGCCGTACCGCGGGGTGAGCCGCCCGCAGATCGTGCTGGCCATGGAACGGCTCATGGCCCGGATCGCCGCCACGGTGGGCCTCGACCCGGTGGAGGTCCGCCGGCGCAACCTCATCGACCGGTTCCCGTGGTCGGGGGTCAACGCCATCACCTACGACGCGGGCTCCTACCGCGAGTCGCTCGACCGCTGCGAGGCGGTGCTGCGCGACGAGGGGTGGTACGCCCGCCGGGAGGAGGCGGCCCGCGCCGGACGGCACGTCGGCATCGGCTTCGCCTGCTTCAACGAGCGCACCGGCTACGGCACCGGGGCGTTCGCCGCCCGCGGGATGGACGTGGTGCCCGGCCCCGACCTCGCCGAGGCCCGGATGGACCCCTCCGGCACCGTCCTGGTCACCAGCGGCACCCTGGGGCACGGCCAGGGCCACGAGACCACGCTCGCCCAGGTCGCCGCCGATCAGCTCGGGCTGCACCCCGACCGGGTCCGGGTGCGCCAGGGCGACACCGACCTCGTGCCCCACGGGTGGGGCACGTTCGCCAGCCGCTCGGCCGTGGTGGGCGGGGCCGCGGTGCAGGGTGCGGCCGCCGGGCTCGCGGCCAAGGTCCGGCGGATCGCCGCGCACCTGCTCGAGGCCGCCCCCGAGGACGTCGAGCTGGTCGACGGGCGCGCCGTCGTGCGGGGCACCGTCGTGGGCATGCCGGTCGCGGAGGTGGCCCGGATGGCGCTGCACCAGGCGCACCGGCTGCCGCCGGGCACCGAGCCGGGGCTGACCGTCGGGGCCACGTTCGACGTCGAGGGGTCGGGCACGTTCTCCAACGCCACCCACGGGGTGGTGTGCGAGCTCGAGGCGGGCACCGGCGCGGTGCGGCTGCTGCGCTACCTGGTCGTGGAGGACTGCGGCGTGGTGATCAACCCGCAGATCGTGGACGGGCAGGTCCGCGGCGGCGTGGCCCAGGGCGTCGCCGCCGCGCTGTACGAGGCGGTGCACTACGACGCCGACGGCAACCCGACGAGCGCCTCGCTGATGGACTACCTCGTCCCCACCGCGCACGAGGTCCCCCGCGTCGACGTCGAGCACCTCGAGACCCCGTGCGCGTTCAGCCGCACGGGCGCCAAGGGGATGGGGGAGGGCGGGACGATCGGCGCCCCGGCCGCCGTGCTCGACGCCGTCAACGACGCGCTGCGCGGCACCGGGGTCGCCCTGGACGCCGTCCCCGTCCGCCCGCAGGACGTCGCCGCCGCCCTGCGCCGGGAGCCGACACACCGGGAGGCCGTGCGATGAAGGACCTGCACCTGATCACGCTGTCGGTCAACGGCACCGAGCACGAGCTGGTGGTCGAGTCCCGCCGCACGCTCGCCGACGTGCTGCGCCACGACCTCGGCTACACCGGTACGCACCTGGGCTGCGAGCACGGCATCTGCGGGGCGTGCACCGTGCTCGTGGACGACGCGCCGGTGCGGGCGTGCCTGGTGTTCGGCGTCCAGGCCGACGGCCGGTCGGTGCGCACCGTGGAGGGCCTGGCCGACCCGGACGGCGAGCTCTCCGACCTGCAGCAGGCGTTCTCCCGCTGCCACGGGCTGCAGTGCGGGTTCTGCACGCCCGGGTTCCTCATGCTCGCCGAGGCCTTCCTCGCGGAGTGCCCGGAGCCCACCGAGGACGAGGTGCGCGAGGTCGTCGCCGCCAACCTGTGCCGGTGCACCGGCTACCAGGGCATCGTGGAGGCGATCAAACAGACCGCCGACCAGCGCGCCGGGGCGCGTGGCGGCGCGGCGGCCGACCGCGGGGCCCGTGCATGAACGGGCCGGGCACGGCCGACGCCGGGGGCGGGGCCCGCACGCGGATCGGGGTGCAGGAGGGCGTCGACGCCGCCCACGGCCAGGACGGGCAGGACGGGCAGGACCGGCAGGACGGGCAGGACCGGCAGGACGCGCGGGGTGACGCCGCCGTGGGCCCGGTCGGCGTCCGGGTCCCCCGGCACGAGGACGCCCGCCTGCTGCGCGGGCGCGGCCGCTTCGCCGACGACGTCGACCGCACCCACCAGCTCCACCTGCGGTTGGTGCGGGCGGGCACGGCCCACGGGCGCATCGTCCGGATCGACGTCGAGGAGGCGCGGGGGCTGCCCGGCGTGCTCGCCGTCGTCACCGGCCACGACCTCGCGGCGGCCTGCGGCGGGACGATCCCCGTCATCCCGATGCGGATGCCGCGCGGCGACGAGCCGGAGGGGTGCCTGCAGCCGGTCCTGCCGGTCGAGGAGGTCCGCTACGTCGGCCAGCCGGTGGTCGCCGTCGTCGCCGAGGACCCCTACCTCGCCGAGGACGCCGCCGAGGCCGTCGTGGTGGAGGTCGAGGAGCTCCCCGTCGTCGTGGACCCGGCCGCGGCCGAGCCGGTGATGGCGGTGGCCGCGGGCTACGGCCCGGACGGCGCGACGAACCCGTCGGAGGTCGAGACAGCGGTGGAGGAGGCGTTCGCCGCCGCCGACCACGTCGTCGAGCTGACCCTGCGCGTCCAGCGCCACGCCGCGGTCCCGCTCGAGCCCCGGGCGTTGGTCGCCGCGTACGACCCGGGCGACGACACGATGGAGATCTGGGGCATGACGAAGGTCCCGGTGTTCAACCGGGACGTGATGGCCGGGATGCTCGGCATGCCGGCCCACCGCATCCGGGCCCGGGCCATGGACGTCGGCGGCGGGTTCGGGGCGCGCGGCGAGTTCTACCCCGAGGACCTGGTCGTGCCGTGGCTCGCGCGCCGGCTCGGGCGCCCCGTGAAGTGGACCGAGGACCGGGCCGAGGCGCTGGTCGCGCTCAACCACTCCCGCGACCAGGTCCACCACCTCGGGGCCGCGTTCACCGCCGACGGGCGCCTGCTCGGGCTGCGCGACCGCATCGTCCACGACAACGGCGCGTTCCTGCGCACCCACGGCGTGATGGTGCCGGAGCTGACGGTCTCGATGCTGCCCGGGCCGTACCGCGTGCCGGCGTTCGCCGCCCGGGCCGACGTCGTGCTCACCCACAAGACCCCGTGCGGCACCTACCGGGCGCCGGGTCGGTTCGAGGGCACGTCCGCCCGCGAGCACCTGTTCGACGTCGCCGCCGACCGCCTCGGCATCGACCGCGTCGAGCTGCGCCGCCGCAACCTGCTCACCCCCGCCGAGCTGCCGCACCGGCGGGCGATCAGCGCGCTGGCCACCGACATGGTGCTCGACGCCGGGGACTACCCGGGACTGCTCGACGACGCCGTCTCCCGCACGGCCGGCTGGCGCGACGAGGCGGTGGCCGCGCGCGGCCGGGGCCGGCGCGTCGGGTACGGGCTCGCGGTGTTCCTGGAGAAGAGCGGCCTGGGCCCCCACGAGACCGCCGACGTGGCCGTGCGCCCCGACGGCCTCGTGTCGGTGCACTCCGGGGGGACCTCGCTGGGGCAGGGCATCGAGACCGTCCTCGCGCAGGTCGCGGCGGCCGAGCTGACCGTGCCCGACGCGCGCGTCGAGGTCGTCAACGGCGACACCGAGCTCCAGCCGTTCGGGATGGGCTCCTGGGCGAGCCGCTCGACGGTGGTGGCCGGGGGCGCGGTGCACACGGCGGCGGTGGCGGTGGCCGAGCGGGCCCGCGAGGTCGCCGGCCGGATGCTCGAGGTCGACCCGGCCGACCTGGAGCTGCGCGACGGCCGGTTCGGTGTCGTCGGCGCGCCGGGGCCGGGCGCGACGCTCGGGGAGGTGGCCGCGGCCTGCGGGCCCGGCAGCCCGCACCTGCGCCCGGGCGAGGAGCCGGGGCTGGCGGCCCGGCGGCGCTTCGAGGTCGACCACATGACCTACCCGTACGGCGTGCACGTCGCGCTGGTCGAGGTCGACCCGGACACCGGGCGGGTCGAGGTCCTGCGCTACCTCGTGGCCTACGAGGTCGGCCGGGCGATCAACCCCACCCTGGTGGAGGGCCAGATCGTGGGCGGCGTGGCGCAGGGCCTGGGCGGGGCGCTGTCCGAGGAGTTCACCTACGACCCGTCCGGGCAGCCGCAGGCCACGACGTTCATGGACTACCTGGTGCCGACGGCCGCGGAGACCCCGCGGCGGGTGGAGACCGTGGTCCGCGAGGACGCGCCCGCGCCCGGCAACCCGCTCGGCGCCCGGGGCGCGGGGGAGGGCGGCATCACCGCGGTGGGGGCGGCGGTGGCGAACGCCGTGCGCGACGCGCTGGGGCTCACCGACGGGGTGGGCGCGCTGCCGCTCGCGCCGGCGCGGGTCGCGGACCTGGCCGGGGGAGCCCGGGACCAGGGGCGGTGAGGGCGCCGCCCGGGTGGCTCAGCGGGCCAGGGCGGTGGCGGACCCGGAACGGTCGCCGGCGGCGACGGACTCCCCGGCGGGCTCGCCAGCGGACCTCGCAGCGGACCCCGTGAGGGGCAGCGCGGCCTCGATGTGCTCCCGGGTGAGCACCCCGGCCCGCTGCCCGTCCCGGTCGCGCACCGCCGCGAGGATCCCGGCGTGCTGGTCGGCGCTCTCGCGGTGGCTGCGGGCCGGCGCCGGCTGCTGGGGCAGCGACTGCCACAGCATGCGGATCAGCGAGACGAGCACCGGTGACCCGCTGGCCTGGTAGATCGCGAAGTGGAAGCGGGAGTTGTGCTCGCGGTAGGACGGGTCGCCCTCGGGGAGGGCGCGGATCACGTCGTTGATCTCCTCGAGCTCGGCGAGGGCGTCGGCGTCGATCCGCTCGGTGGCCATTTCCGTGGCCAGCGGTTCGAGGGCGGCCCGGATGCGGTAGTTGTCGGCCGCGACGCCGGTGTCGGGCTTCGCGACCGTCGCGCCGCGGTGGGTGTCGCCGACGACCAGGCCCTCGGCCTCCAGGCGGCGCAGCGCCTCGCGGATCGGGGTGGCGCTCACGTCGAAGCGGGCGGCGAGGTCGCGCTGGCGCAGGGGCTCACCGGGGACCACCTGGCCGGAGACGATCAGCTCGCGCAGCATCGCGGCGACCATGTCGGTCTTGCTCGTGTAGAGGTTCACCGCCGACCCTCGCCCCGTCCGGCCCCACCACGGCCGTGGACGAATGCTACACCATGTACGACATAT
>Ga0196958_10000710_pt1 | contig 10876 bp, 10 predicted proteins | sample S1v_10metaG_FD_148654 | JGI IMG/M metagenome (GOLD analysis project Ga0196958, IMG submission 148654) | Soil microbial communities from Anza Borrego desert, Southern California, United States - S1+v_10 | ecosystem: Environmental > Terrestrial > Soil > Desert | place: USA: California | collected...
TGCGCGGGCGAGTCGTCGTCGGGCGGCTCCGCGGCTGGACCGCCCGGCTCCCGGGGCGCCGGCGGACCTAGACTGCGGGCCGTGCCCGCCGATCCCGCACGCCTCGTCGTGCTCGTCTCCGGTGCCGGCACCAACCTCCAGGCCCTTCTCGACGCGAGCCGGGACCCGGCGTACGGCGCCCGGGTGGTCGCCGTCGGATCGGACCGCGACGGCATCGAGGGGCTCGAGCGGGCCGAGCGCGCGGGGGTCCCGACCTTCGTCGTCCGGCTGAGGGACTACACGTCGCGCGACCACTGGGACCGCGCGCTCGCCGACAAGGTGCAGGCCTTCGAGCCGGACCTGGTGGTGCTGGCCGGCTTCCTGAAGCTCGTGGGCTCGTCGTACCTCCCCGCCCTCGGGCGGATCACCGTCAACACCCATCCCGCTCTCTCGCCGTCGTTCCCGGGCATGCACGGGCCCCGGGACGCACTGGAGCACGGAGTGAAGGTCACCGGCGCGACCCTCTTCGTCGTCGACGACGGCGTGGACACGGGACCGATCGTCGCCCAGACAGCGGTGCCGGTCGACGACGAGGACACCGTCGAGACCCTGCACGAGCGGATCAAGGTCGCGGAGCGAGCGATGCTCGTCGACGCTGTCGGCCGGATGGCCCGTGAGGGGTTCACGATCGACGGGCGGCGGGTGCGGCTCGGCGGCTGACCCGGGCCGTGGTCAGTCGGAGCCGAGCCCGGCGTCGCGTGCCTGGGCGACCGCCTCGGCCCGGCCGGCGACCTGGAGCTTCCCGAACACGTTGCTGACGTGGTTGCGGACCGTCTTCGCCGACAGGAAGAGGCGCTTGGCGATCTCTGCGTTCGTCAGGCCGCGGGCGACCAGGTCGAGCACCTCCCGCTCGCGGTCGGTCAGCTCGGGGAACGGTGCGAGCGCATTCGGGCCCGGACCGGCGGCGAAGAACTCCAGCACCCGCGAGGCGATCCCGGAGCTGAACACCACGCCGCCGCGGGCGGCGCTCTCGATCGCTCCGACGATCTCGCCGCGGTCGGCGCCCTTCAGCAGGTAGCCGCGCGCTCCCGCGCGCATCGCCGCGAACACCGAGTCGTCGCCGTCGAGCATGGTGAGGACGACGACCGCGGTCGGCCCGGCCTCCACGATCTGCCTGGTCGCGTCGATCCCGTTGAGCCGGGGCATGTGGAGGTCCATGAGGACCACGTCCGGGTTGAGCCGGGCGACCTGCTCGACGGCCTCGACGCCGTCGGCGGCCTCGCCGACCACCGTGAGCGCGGGCGCGGCGGCGACCGCGGTCGCCAGCCCCTCGCGGTACATCGGGTGGTCGTCGACCACCAGCACGGTCACGGTCATGCCACCACCTCCGGCTCGGCCGCGACCGGGAGCTCGGCGCGGACCTCGGTCCCGCGGCCGAGCTGCCCGGGGGAGATCGTGCAGGTGCCGCCGAGCTCCTCCGCACGCTGTCGCATCGACCGGAGGCCGAGCCCGGGAGTCGGCTCCGGTCCGATCCCGCACCCGTCGTCGGTCACGGTGATCGTGAGTCCGAGCGGGGTGCGTGCGACCTCGACCGCCACCCGCCCGGGACGGCCGTGCCGGACCGCGTTGGCGAGTGCCTCCGCCGCGATCCGGTACGCCGCGAGCTCGGCGGCCGCCGGCAGGTCGCCGAGGTCCGGCACGTCGGCGACGACCTGTCGCCCCGCACCCCGGAACCTCGCCGCCAGCTCGCGCAGCGCGCCGGCGAGGCCGAGCTCGTCGAGGGTCGGCGGACGGAGCTCGTGCACCAGGGCCCGCACGTCGGCGACCGCGTCGTTGAGCCGCGGCACCAGCCGGTCCAGCATCGCGGTCGCCTGACCCGGGTCGTCGCGCACCAGCTCACGGGCGGTCTCGGCTTGCAGCGCCAGCGCGGCGAGCACCGGGCCGAGCCCGTCGTGGAGGTCGCGACGCAGCCGGCGCCGCTCCTCCTCCCTGGCCGCGACGACCTCCTGCCTGGCCCGCCGGGTCTCGCGCGCGAGCAGCACCGAGTGCGCCGCCGCGGCGGACTGCCGCGCGAGCTGGTCCAGCCGGCGGCGCTCGGCGGGGGACCGCTCGCGCGCGGCCACGCGCAGCTCACCGACCTGCTGCCTGCCGTACAGCAACGGGATCCGCTCCGCCTCGACCGGCTCCCCGTGCTCGAACGTCTCCCCGTCGGCGAGCGCGACCGCGACGTACGGCGCCCGGAGCAGCCCCGCGAGCCGGGCGGCCACGTCCGGCAGCAGGTGGTCGGCGACCTCGGCCGGGTCCGAGGTGGCCTCCAGCCGGTCGCCGAGGCGCGCCAGCGCGGTCGCGGGGTCGTCGGCCTCGCCGTGCACCCACTCGTTGACCCACCGCTGGACCCAGCCGTGCGCGGGGAGGAGCAGCAGCGCGACCACCACGGTCGCGACCACCGGGGCAGCGGCCAGTCCGCCGAGCACCGCGACGACCGCCGCGTAGACGGCGGCGACGATGAGCGACAGCACGCCGTACCGGAGACCCGCGGAGACCACGATGTCGACGTCCCACAGGCGGTGCCGGACCGCGGCGAACGCCGCCGCGACCGGCAGTGGCAGCACCGCCGCGCCCGCGACGACCTCGCCGGCCGGTTGTCCGACCAGGAAGCCCGCCACGAACAGGGTGACCGCGGCGGTCACCCCGACGAGCAGCCACTTCAGCTGCTGCCGGCGCTCATCGGTCGAGGTGCGCCACCGCACGACCACCGAGGCCAGCGACAGGATGCCGGCCGCGACCGAGACCAGGCTCGCCAGGAGCAGGTACGGCGGGTCCGCGGCCGCCTCGATCCCGACCGGGTTGCGGAGCCCACGGACGTCGAACGGCACGTCCTGCAGCTCGTAGGGGGTCACTGCCCACCACGCCGACTGTGCCACCAGCGCGAGCACCGACAGGGCCAGCGCCGGGCGCCACCGCGGCGACGGCAGCCTCCCGTCCGGCAGCAGCAGCGGGAGGAGCACCCCGACCGCCAGGTGCGACGGCGCCCAGAGCCATGAGCCCAGCCAGAGTGCCGCGGCGTCGAGCGGGACCGCGCCGAGCAGTGCGTACTCCCTGCCCAGCAGGCCGGCGCCCTGGCCGATCCCGATCCCCAGCATCACCGACGAGACCACCGGGGAGCGACGGCCCACGAACGCCCCCGCCAGCCCGAACGCCACGGCGGCGAGCATGGCGAGCAACCAGAACGACGGCTCGATCACCCGCCCCTCGGCCTCGTTGACCGCGTGCAGCACCGCGCCGACCGCGCCGAGCAGCGCGGCGGTCAGGCCGAGGAGCAGTCTCACGCCGCCATCCTCGGACAGGGGGCGTCCCGTTGTCCCGGGACTGGACGTCCCGACCAGGATCGCGACCGCCCGCTCAGGCGCGAGGGACCCGCGCCCGACCACGGTGGAGCCATGACCACCTTCACCACGTCCCAGCCGCTGTCGCCGTCCGGCGTCGCCGACGTCCCCGCAGAGCGGAGGATGCTCGCCGGCGGTGTCGTTCTGGGCCTCCTGCACGTCGGCTTCGTTGCCTTCATGGCGTTCTTCCTCGGCACCTCGCACCCACCGGTGGACGTCCCCGCGGCCGACGCGGCGGCCGACTTCCACGACGTCGCCGGCCTGGTCGGCATCGGCACCTGGCTGCTGCTGCTGACGATCCCGCCCGCCCTGCTGTTCCTCGGCGGCCTGACCTCGGTCCTCCGCAGGCACGCCGGCGACGCCGCCGCGTCGACCGCCCTGCTCGCCGGCGGCCTGACCCTCGTCCTGGTCGCCGCGGGCGCCCTGGTCTCCCTCCTCTCCGCGTCGGTCGGGGGCGACGACACCAGCGCCGCTGCCGGTGCCGTCGTCAAGGCGCTCGACAGCGCAACGCCGCTGTCACTGGCGATCAGCGGGTTCCCTCGCGCGGTGCTGATCGTGGTCGCGGCCGCGGCGCTGGCCCGGACCGGTCTCGCGGGCCGCGGTCTGCTCGCGACCAGCTACCTGCTCGCCGGGCTCGGCCTGATCGGCACCGGGACCGTGTTCACCGCCGCGCTGTTCCCGCTGGCGGTGCTCCCCGCACTCCTGTTCGCCGCGTGGTGCGCATCGGTCGCGGTGATCCTTCGCCGTCGGCTCGCCGAGCCGCTCCGCTAGCCTGAGGTCCACACGACTGGCGCAGGTGGGGAACCACCAGGGAGTGATAGTCGAGGCCGCATCGAACGCCTGGGTGCCCTCGCCGACACGACACCACAGGAGTGCCCCGATGACCGACGGCAGGATCCCCATCAAGCGTGCGCTGGTCTCCGTCTACGACAAGTCCGGCCTCGACGAACTGGTCCGGGCCCTGCACGACGCCGGGGTCGAGCTCGTCTCCACCGGCGGCTCGGCGTCGCTGATCGCGGGGCTCGGGATCCCGGTCACCAAGGTGGAGGACCTCACGGGCTTCCCCGAGTGCCTGGACGGCCGGGTGAAGACCCTGCACCCCAAGGTCCACGCCGGGATCCTCGCGGACCGTCGCCTCGACAGCCACGTGGAGCAGCTCGCCGAGCTCGGCGTGGAGCCGTTCGACCTCGTGGTCTCCAACCTCTACCCGTTCACCCGGACCGTGATGGCGGGGGCCGGCCCCGACGAGTGCGTCGAGCAGATCGACATCGGTGGCCCGTCGATGGTGCGGGCCGCGGCGAAGAACCATCCTTCGGTCGCGATCGTCACGTCCCCGGAGCGGTACGGCGACGTGCGGGCGGCGGTCTCGGCGGGCGGCTTCACGCTGGCCGAGAGGCAGCGGCTGGCCGCCGAGGCGTTCGTCCACACGGCGACGTACGACGTGCACGTCGCGTCCTGGATGGGCAACGTGCTTGCCGACACCTCCGACGGCACCGGCTTCCCGGCCTGGGTCGGCGCGACCTGGGAGAAGTCCTCGGTGCTCCGGTACGGCGAGAACCCGCACCAGCCCGCCGCGCTCTACCGCTCGGGCTTCGGCCCAGGGGGGCTCGCGGCGGCGGAGCAGCTGCACGGCAAGGAGATGTCCTACAACAACTACGTCGACACCGACGCGGCCCGCCGCGCGGCGTACGACTTCGACCAGCCGGCGGTCGCCATCATCAAGCACGCCAACCCGTGCGGCATCGCGGTCGGCGCCGACGTCGCCGAGGCGCACTGGAAGGCGCACCAGTGCGACCCGGTCTCCGCCTTCGGCGGGGTGATCGCGGTCAACCGGCCGGTGTCGAGCGCGATGGCCGAGCAGGTGGCGGAGATCTTCACGGAGGTGATCGTCGCGCCGGCGTACGACGACGGCGCGGTCGAGGTCCTCCAGGGCAAGAAGAACATCCGGATCCTCCTGGCCGAGCCGCTCACCCGCGGGGGAGCGGAGACCCGGCCGATCAGTGGCGGCCTGCTGATGCAGCACCTCGACCGGATCGACGCGCCCGGCGACGACCCGTCGACGTGGACCCTCGCCACCGGGGACGTCGCCGATGACGCCACCCTCGCGGACCTCGCCTTCGCCTGGCGCGCCTGTCGGGCCGCGAAGTCCAACGCGATCCTGCTCGCCAAGGACCTCGCGTCGGTCGGCATCGGCATGGGCCAGGTCAACCGGGTCGACTCCTGCCGGCTCGCGGTCTCCCGTGCGGGGGAGCGGGCGGCAGGCTCGGTCGCCGCGTCCGACGCTTTCTTCCCCTTCGCCGACGGTCCGCAGATCCTCCTCGGTGCCGGCGTGAAGGCGATCGTGCAGCCCGGCGGCTCGGTGCGGGACGAGGAGACGGTCGCGGCCTGCGAGGCGGCGGGCGTCACGATGTACTTCACCGGCACCAGGCACTTCGCGCACTGATGTGCATCGCTGGGAGGATGAGCGCATGACCGCGCAGAAGCTGGACGGGACCGCCACCGCCGCCGCGATCAAGGACGAGCTGCGGGAGCGGGTTGCGAAGCTCCGGGAGCAGGGGATCACCCCCGGTCTCGGCACCGTGCTGGTCGGTGACGACCCCGGGTCGCGGTGGTACGTCAACGGCAAGCACAAGGACTGCGCCGAGGTAGGCATCGCCTCGATCCGGGTCGACCTGCCGGAGGTCGCCTCGCAGGAGGACATCGAGCAAGCGGTCGCCGACCTCAACGCCGATCCCGCCTGCACCGGCTACATCGTCCAGCTGCCGCTGCCGCGTGGGCGCGACGAGAACCGGGTGCTCGGCCTGATCGACCCCGCGAAGGACGCCGACGGCCTGCACCCGACGAACCTGGGCTGGCTGGTGCTCGGCAAGGACGCGCCGCTGCCGTGCACGCCGTACGGCATCGTCGAGCTGCTGCGCCGTCACGGCGTGGAGATCGCCGGCGCCGACGTCGTCGTGGTGGGCCGGGGGATCACCGTCGGCCGACCCCTCGGGCTGCTGCTGACGCGGCGTTCGGAGAACGCCACCGTGACCCTCTGCCACACCGGCACGGTCGACCTCGCCGCCCACGTGCGGGGTGCCGACATCGTGGTCGCGGCCGCCGGAGTGCCCGGCATCGTGACCGGCGACATGGTCAAGGCCGGCGCGGCCGTGCTCGACGTCGGTGTCTCCCGGGTCGAGGGGAAGCTCGCCGGCGACGTCGCACCCGACGTGTGGGACGTGGCGGGCTGGGTCTCCCCGAATCCCGGCGGCGTCGGGCCGATGACCCGCGCGATGCTGCTGGCCAACGTGGTGTCGATGGCCGAGCAGGCCGCCGCGTCCTCCGCGAAGGCCTGACCCTGAACGACGAGAGGGACCCGGACGAGCCGGTGCCCACGCACGTGCGGTACCCGTCGACCATCGGCGGTGCCTTCTACATCGTCGTCCTGCTCGCGACCGTCGCCGGGCTGGTCGTCGTGCTCGTCAGCGACGACTGGCGGCTCGGTGTGCGGGTGATGGGCGGAGCCCTGGCTGCCTCAGCCGGGGCACGGCTGGTGATCCCGCAGAAGGACGCGGGCATGCTCGCGGTGCGGCACCGGCTGTTCGACTTCTTGCTGGTCGGCGGCACCAGCGCCGCCCTGTTCGTGCTCGCGTCGAACATCCCCGACCAGCCGTTGTAGGTGGCGAAACCGCCTCCGAAGGCGACAGCTCATGAGATCTCGATACGCGTCGCGGTCGCCGTCACTCCGTTCCGGCGGCCGCCGACGCTAGTCGATCAGTCCGAGCTCCGTGACCGCGTCCCGCTCCTCGGCGAGCTCGGCGGTCGAGGCGTCGATCCGGCTTCGGGAGAAGTCGTCGATCTCCAGGCCCTCGACGATCGTCCAGTCGCCGCCGGAGGTGGTGACAGGGAAGGACGACACGAGGCCCTCCGGCACGCCGTACGACCCGTCGGAGGCGACGGCCATCGAGACCCAGTCGTCCGCGGCGGAGCCGTACAGCCAGTCGCGGGCGGCGTCGATGGTCGCGGACGCGGCGGACGCGGCCGACGAGGAGCCGCGGGCCTCGATGATCGCGGCGCCCCGCTTGGCGACCGTCGGGATGAAGTAGCTCTCCAGCCACTCCTGGTCGTTCACGACCTCGGCGGCGTTCTCGCCGCCGACCTCGGCGTGGAAGATGTCGGGGTACTGGGTGGCGGAGTGGTTGCCCCAGATCGTCATCTTCTTGATGTCGGTGACCCTCGCGCCGGTCTTCGAAGCCAGTTGCGAGATCGCGCGGTTGTGGTCGAGGCGGGTGAGCGCGGAGAACCGATCTGTCGGGATGTCCGGTGCGTTCTTCATCGCGATCAGCGCGTTGGTGTTGGCCGGGTTGCCGGTGACGCCGATCCGGACGTCGTCGTCGGCGACCTTGTTGAGAGCCTTGCCCTGCTCGGTGAAGATCGCGCCGTTCGCCGACAGCAGGTCGCTGCGCTCCATGCCCGGGCCGCGGGGGCGAGCGCCGACGAGGAGCGCGAGGTTCACCCCGTCGAAGATCTTCTCCGCGTCATCGCCGATCTCGACGCCCGCCAGGTTCGGGAACGCGCAGTCGTCGAGCTCCATGACCACGCCCTCGAGGGCCTTCAGGGCGGGCGTGATCTCGAGCAGGCGCAGCTCGATCGGGCGGTCGCCTGCCAGCGCGCCGCTGGCGAGGCGGAAGAGCAGGCTGTAGCCGATCTGGCCGGCGGCGCCGGTCACGGCCACCTTGAGGGGCGTGTCGCTCACGTGGACTCCTTGTCAGGTGCGCCTCGACGCCGAGGCGAGGTCGGGGAGGTACGAGGGACGCTAGCAGCGCCGCGGGGCGGCGCCGCACGAGGGGATCCGGGCTGGGACGATGACGCGGTGACCGCCGTACGACGTCGCCGCGCGTCGCTCGCAGCAGCAGCCGTGCTCGGGCTCGCCACCCTCCTCTCCGCCTGCGGGTCGGCGTCCGAGCCCAGCCCGCCGACCGGCGTCGACGGGTTGGTGATTCCCACGCCGTCGCCGGACCCGGACGACTTCGTGGAGCGGGTCGACAACCGCTGGCTGCCGCTGAGCCCCGGCACGTCGTGGGAGTACGACGTGACCGGTCGAGCCCGGGTCGTGCGTGGCCGGTTCGAGGCGCTGGCAGGTCCGGTGCACGACGGCATCACGACCACGTCGCTCGTCCGCTCCACCTACGACCGGCGCGGGCGGGAGCTCGACCGGGTGGTGGACCACGTCGCCCAGGACGAGGCGGGCAACGTGTGGTGGCTCGGACGCGGCGACGTCTGGCTGGCGGAGGCGGGCCTGATGATGCCGGCCGAGCCACGCACGGGGGACGGCTTCCTCATGGCCGATCTCGACGACGGAGTGGTCCGCGCGGAGGTCGAAGCCGTCGGGACCTCGGTGGTGGTTCCCGCCGGTCAGCTCGACGACGTCGTCGAGCTCGACCTGGTCGGGGTCGAGGACGTCGAGAGCCGGATGTACCTCGCTGCCGGGGTCGGCATCGCGCGCATCGCGAGCGCCGACGGGACGAGCGAATGGGGGCTCGTCGACCACCACGAGCCCCCATCCTGATGCTTGCTGCTGCTACTGGGGCGGGCGGACCTGCGTCCCGGCGTCGCCGCCGTAGCCCTGCTGGGCGGGGATCCACTGCTGCGCGACCGGGTCCCACTGCCAACCGTCCTGGATGATCGGCTGCTCGCCGGCCTGGCCCGGCTGGGCGGCGCCCTGGTGGGTGGCCGGCTGCGCGGGCTGGTGGGCGGCGGCCTGACCGCCGGGCTGGTTCCACTGCTGCTGGAACTGGTCGGGAGCGCCGAAGCCCGGCACCGCCATCGCCTGCCGCGCCGCGCCGAACGAGCCCGGTACCGGGTCGGCGCCGCGGCCGAACAGCAGCGGGTAGAGGAAACCGGCGATCGCGGCGCCGATCAGCGGCGCGACGATGAACAGCCAGAGCTGGGCGATCGCGTCGCCGCCGGACTCGAACGCCACGCCGATCGAGCGGGCGGGGTTGACCGAGGTGCCGGTGGCCGGGATCGCGACGAAGTGGATCGCGGCCAGCGTGAGGCCGATCGCGAGCGGCGCGAAGGCCACGGTGTCGTTCCGCTCGTCGGTGACGCCGAGGATCACCATGAGGAAGATGAAGGTCAGGATGATCTCGATGAGCAGCGCGCCCAGCAGCTCGACGCCACCGTGGTCGCCGAACCCGTTGCTGCCCATCCCGTCGCCGAACTCCCAGCCGATGTCGCTGGCGAGCAGCACCAGCGCGAGCAGCAGGCCGCCGACGAGGCCGCCGACGACCTGGGCGGCGGTGTAGAGGCCGGCGTCCTTCCAGGACAGTCGGCCGCTGAGAGCGGCACCGACCGAGACGGCGGGATTGAAGTGGCCGCCGGAGATGCGGCCGAAGGCGTAGGCCATCACCACGACGGCGATGCCGAAGCTGAGGCCGATGCTCGTGATGTCGCCGCCGCCGGCGACGACTGCGGAGCCGCAGCCGATGAAGACGAGCACCGCGGTGCCGAGGGCCTCGGCCGCGAGCTTCTGGGGGAGCGCCGGGCGGGTCGCGCCGGTCGCGGGGGCGGTCGTTGCGTCGCTCATGACGTCACCATCTCCTTGGGTCCGCACCCGGAGCCGAGCCGGGTGGTCGCGAGCACTCTAGTCACTTCGACCCCCTCGCGGGGGGACCGCGCCGCGCGCATTCGTTGCCCGTCCTCGGTGGGGGTGCAAGGCTGACGGGGTCTGGGATGTGGCGCGGCAGGGGCCGTCAGATATCTTGACGTCAAGCAACCTCAACGTACAGGGAGTGACGCCGGAGATGACCAGCAACGGATCGAGCATCATCTACACGCACACCGACGAAGCGCCGCTGCTGGCGACGTACTCCTTCCTCCCGGTCGTCGAGGCCTACGCCGCCAAGGCCGGCGTGAGCGTCGAGACCCGCGACATCTCCCTGGCCGGCCGGATCCTGGCCCAGTTCGGGCACGTCGACGACGCGCTGGCGGAGCTGGGCGACCTCGCCACCAAGCCCGAGGCCAACATCATCAAGCTCCCGAACATCTCGGCCTCGATCCCGCAGCTGAAGGCGGCGATCAAGGAGCTGCAGCAGCAGGGCTTCGACCTCCCGAACTACCCCGAGAGCCCCGACAACGACGCCGAGCGCGAGGCGCGGGCGAAGTACGACAAGGTCAAGGGCTCGGCGGTGAACCCCGTCCTGCGCGAGGGCAACTCCGACCGGCGCGCGCCCGCCTCGGTGAAGAACTACGCGAAGAACCACCCCCACTCGATGGGTGAGTGGTCGTCGGAGTCGAGGACGAACGTCGCCACCATGGGCCAGGACGACTTCCGCTCCAACGAGCAGTCGGTGGTGGTCCCCGCCGACGACACGCTGCGGATCGAGCACGTCGCCGCCGACGGCACGGTCACGGTTCTCAAGGACGACCTCGCGGTGCTCGAGGGCGAGGTCGTCGACGGCACCTTCATGGACGTGCGGGCGCTGGAGTCGTTCCTCGCGGACGCGATCGCCCGGGCCAAGGCCGACGAC
>Ga0196958_10000711_pt1 | contig 10872 bp, 8 predicted proteins | sample S1v_10metaG_FD_148654 | JGI IMG/M metagenome (GOLD analysis project Ga0196958, IMG submission 148654) | Soil microbial communities from Anza Borrego desert, Southern California, United States - S1+v_10 | ecosystem: Environmental > Terrestrial > Soil > Desert | place: USA: California | collected...
TCGTTGCGGCGCTGTGCCGGACCCCGTTCATCGAACACGTGTTCGATCGTCGGGGATGGACGGCCGGAACGCCACCCACACGGCCGTGTGTCCCCGGCGACGCCCCGGGGGGAGTCGGTCCACCAGGTGCGTCAGTCCACCAGGTAGAAGATCCGGTCGACGACGGCCCGGGCGCGGCGGGTGACGCGGCGGTACTCGTCGAGGAACTCACCCGGGTCGTCGTCGGGGTCGTGGCCCAGGGCGGCGGCGACGGCGGCGAGCTCGCGCCCGGAGCGCGGGACCTCGTCGGTGGGCTTGCCGCGGACCAGGGTGGCCGCTCCGCGGGCGCGGGTGGCCATCGTCCAGCCGGCGGCGAGCTCCTCGGCGTCGCCGGGCTCGAGCAGGCCGGCCTTCGCCGCCGCGTCGAGGGCCTCGAGCGTCGACGGCGTGCGCAGCGACTCGACGGCGCCGGCGTGCTGGAGCTGCAGCAGCTGCACGGTCCACTCGACGTCGGAGAGCCCGCCGGTGCCGAGCTTGGTGTGCAGGGCCTTGTCGGCGCGCCGGGGCAGGCGCTCGTTGTCCACGCGGGCCTTGATCCGCCGGATCTCGACCGCGGCCGCGTCCGGCAGGCCCTCCGGCGGGTAGCGGACGGGGTCGATCGCCTCGACGAACGCGGCGCCGAGGGCCTCGTCGCCGGCGACGGGACGGGCGCGCAGCAGCGCCTGGTGCTCCCAGGTGTCGGCGAGCTTCGCGTAGTACTGCCGGTACGAGTCGAGGGTCCGCACCAGGGGCCCGCCGCGGCCCTCGGGGCGCAGCTTGGTGTCGACCTCCAGCGGCGGGTCCGGGCTCGGCGCCCCGAGCGCGGAGATGGTGGCCTCGGCGACGGCCTTGGCGTACCGGAGGGCCTCGGCGTCGTCCGTTCGACCTCCGGGGCCCTCGGTCGGCTCGCAGACGAACAGCACGTCGGCGTCCGACGAGTAGCCCAGCTCGGCGCCGCCGAGCCTCCCCATCCCGATGACCGCGACCCGCGCCGGGGGGTCGCCGTCGCCGGTCTGCCCGCGCTCCGCGGCGGCGAGGGCGGCCTGCAGCACCGCGACCCAGATGCTCGAGAGCGCCGTGCACACCGCGGAGACGTCCAGCAGGCCCAGCAGGTCGGCGCACGCGACCCGGACCAGCTCGATCCGGCGCATCGACCGGCCCACCTGCCCCGCGGACCCCGGGTCGGTGTGGCGGGCGACCGCGCGGCGCAGCGACGCGGCGACGTCCTCGGGCCGGCGCGCGACCAGCTCGGCGTCCGGGCCGTCCCCGGCGAGCAGGCGCAGCACCTCGGGGGTCCGCGGCATCATCTCGGCCACCCACCGCGAGGTGCCCAGCACGCGCATCAGCCGCTCGGCGGCGATGCCCTCGTCGCGCAGGTAACCCAGGAACCACGGCGTGCCGGCGAGCGCCTCGGAGACCTTCCGGTACGCGAGCAGCCCGTGGTCGGGGTCGGCGGTGTGTCCCAGCTCGTCGAGCAGCACCGGCAGCAGCGCCCGCTGGATGCGGCTGGCACGGCTCACCCCGCTGGTGAGCGCCTGCAGGTGGCCCAGCGCGCCCTGCGGCGACGTCCAGCCCAGGGCCTTGAGCCGGCGCATCGCCGAGTCCGACGTGAGCACGAGGGCCTCGCCCGGCACGCGGGCCACCGACTCGAGCAGGGGCTGGTAGAAGAGCTTCTCGTGCAGGCGCCGCACGCGGACGGTGTGCCGCGAGCGCTCGTGCTGCAGCACGCCCACGGCGTCGCGCGAGCCGTCGGGCCGCAGCTTGGCCGCGCGCGCGAGCCAGCGCAGGCCCGCGACGTCGTCGTCGGTCGGGAAGAGGTGGGTGCGGCGCATCTTCTGCAGCTGCACCCGGTGCTCGAGCATGCGCAGGAACCGGTACGACGCGGCGAGGTTGGCGGCGTCGTCGCGCCCGACGTAGCCGCCCTCGGCCAGCGCCGCCAGCGCCTCGAGGGTGGTGCGGCTGCGGATCGTCTCGTCGCCGCGCCCGTGCACCATCTGCAGCATCTGCACGGCGAACTCGACGTCGCGCAGCCCTCCCCGGCCGAGCTTGAGCTCGCGGTCGGCGTGGTCGGCGCGGATGTGGTCCTCGACGCGGCGGCGCATGGCGCGCACGTCGGAGACGAAGTCGTCGCGGTCGGCCGCGCTCCACACCATCGGGTCCAGGGCCTCGCAGTACTCGCGGCCCAGGTCCTCGTCACCGGCCACCGGGCGGGCCTTGAGCAGCGCCTGGAACTCCCAGGTCTTCGCCCAGCGCCGGTAGTAGGAGACGTGCCCGTCGAGGGTGCGCACGAGCGCACCCTGCCGGCCCTCGGGACGCAGGTTGGCGTCCACCTCCAGGAACGCCTCGGTGGCGATCCGCATCATCGTCGAGGCCAGGCGGGTGGCGACGTCGGTGGCACCCTCGGCCACGAAGATCACGTCGACGTCGCTGACGTAGTTGAGCTCCTGGCCCCCGAGCTTGCCCATGCCGATGACGGCGAGCCGGCAGGGCAACGCCTTCTCCCGCCCATCCCCGCCGGGCTCCCGGTCGTCCTTGTCCCCGAGCGCGTCGGCGATCGTGGCGTCGGCGACGGCGAGGGCGGCCCGCAGCCCGGCCGCGGCGAGGTCGGCGAGCTGGGCGGCGACGACCTCGACCGGCACCATCGGCAGCTCGGGCTCGCAGACCGCCTGCAGATCGGCGGCCGCCAACGCGAGGACCGCGTCGCGGTGGGCCAGGCGCAGCACCCCGACGCCGGCGGGCTCGAGCAGGGTGGCCCGGACCGGGCCGTCCCCGTCGGGCTCGGCGCCCACGGCCGCGAGCAGCGCCCGGGTGCGCTCCTCGAGGTCGGGGAGCTGGGAGGGGTCGTACGTGCGCCCCGGGGGGCCCTCGCTGCGCAGGGTGCGCCAGCGCTCCGGGTGGGCGACGAGGTGGTCGCCGAGCGCGGTCGAGCCGCCGAGCACCCCGAACAGCCGCCCACGCAGGCCCTGGTCGGTGCGCAACGCCTCGCCGAGTGCCGCCCACTCGTCCTCGCCCAGGGCCTCGCGCAGCCGCTCGACGGCCAGCAGCGCGAGGTCCGGGTCGGGACTGCGGGCCAGCGCCCACACCACGAGCTCGGTCCCCTGGACCGGCGCGTCGCCGTCCCACCAGCCCAGCGCCGACAGCCGCGGACCGGCGTCCGGGTCGGTGAGCCCGAGCCGCGCGGGGGCCCGGCCCGTCCGCCCCGGGCGCCGGCTCGACATCGCGGACTCGCTCATGGGTCGAGTTTCCCACCCGGACGCACCGGGGAGCGCTGCAGCAGGCCCACGAACGCGGCGACGGCGAGGACGCCCGCCGAGACCGACAGCCCGGCGTCCAGGCCCCCGCCGGCGTCGGACACCAGGCCCGCGAGCACCGGGCCGAGGCACTGGCCGAGCGCGAACCCCGTGGTCAGCACGGCCAGCGCCGCCGTCCAGTGCCGGGCGTCGAGGACCCGGCGGGAGGCGTCGGTCAGGGCGGTGATGGCGGTGAGGAAGGAGGCGCCGAAGCCGAGCCCGGAGATCCACGCCGCGACGGGACCGTCGGCCAGGACGGGGAGCACCGCGGCGAGGGCGGTCACCGCGATCAGGCCGAACACACCGAGTCCGGGCGACTGCCGGCGCAACAGCGGCGCCCACAGCGGCGGCACCACGAAGCCCGCCAGCCCGAGGCCGATCCAGAACACCGCGATCCCCGCGTCGCCCACCCCCTGCCCGCGCAGGTGGTCGGGCACGAAGGTCATGTAGCCGATGTAGCCGACACCGAAGAGCGTGTAGGAGGCGACGAGCGGGCCGATGGACCGCAGCGGGGAGCCGTCACGGACCGACGCCGCGGCCGGGACGTCGGCGCCCCGGAACGCCCACCACGTGATCGGCAGCAGGAGGGCGGCCAGCACGGCGAGGGCCAGCCAGGCGAACCGCCACGCCTCGGTCGTCGAGCCGGCCACCGTCGTGGCGAACGGGACGACCACCCCGCTGAGCGCGACCCCCGCGCCGGCACCGGCGAAGTAGAGGCCGTAGAACGGGCCCGGCTGGTCGTCGGCGGTGCGCAGCCGGCTCGCCGCCGCCCCACCGAGGACGAACACGACCGCCGCGGTCGCCCCGGCGAGGAAACGCATGACCAACTGGACGACGAGGTCCCCGGTGATCGCGCCCGCGGCGACCGTCAGCACCACCACCACGGACGTCACCCGGAAGGCGGCCAGCGGCCCCAGCCGCCGGGCCACCGCCAGCGCGACGACCGAGCCGACGAGGTACCCGACGGCGTTGGCGGTGCTCAGCGAGCCCGCGGTGGCGTACGACCATCCGAGGTCCTCGCGCATGACCGGCAGCACCAGCCCGTAGCCGAACCGCGACAGCCCCTGGGCCGACGCGGGCACCAGGGCGAGCGCCACCGCGACGACGAGCGGGCGACCTCGCGTCACCCCCGTGTGCCCCTCGCCGTCGGGGTGACCCGGCCCCCTGCTCCGCGACGTCGCGTCTCGGGGTCGTGCTGCAGGAGGAGCACCTCCCACGCTCAGAGCGTCGGCAGGTACGTCGCCAGCTCGTACGGCGTGACGTTGCGCCGGTAGGCGTCCCACTCCGAGCGCTTGTTGCGCAGGAAGAAGTCGAAGACGTGCTCGCCGAGGATCTCCGCCATCAGCTCGGAGCGCTCCATCGCCGCGAGCGCGCCGTCGAGGTTCTGGGGCAGCGTCTCGTAGCCCATCGCGCGGCGCTCGCCCTCGGAGAGCATCCAGACGTTGTCCTCGGCCGCCGGCGGCAGCTCGTAGCCCTCGGCGACGCCCTGCAGGCCGGCGCCGAGGATCACCGCGTACGCCAGGTAGGGGTTGGCCGCGGTGTCGATGGTGCGCACCTCGACGCGGCGCGAGGAGGCCTTGCCCGGCGAGTACATCGGGACGCGCACCAGGGCCGACCGGTTGGCGTGGCCCCAGCACACCGTCGTGGGCGCCTCGCCGCCGACGATGAGGCGCTTGTAGGAGTTGACGAACTGGTTGGTGACCGCGGACATCTCGCGCGCGTGGCGCAGGATGCCGGCGACGAACGCCTTGCCCGTCTTCGACAGCTCGTAGGGCTCCGAGGCGTCGTGGAACGCGTTCTGGTCGCCCTCGAAGAGGCTGACGTGGGTGTGCATCGCCGAGCCGGCGTGCTCGGTGAACGGCTTGGGCATGAAGGACGCGCGCACTCCCTGGGTGATCGCGACCTCCTTGACGATGTAGCGGAACGTCATGATGTTGTCCGCCATCGTCAGGGCGTCGGCGTAGCGCAGGTCGATCTCCTGCTGGCCGGGACCGCCCTCGTGGTGGCTGAACTCCACGGAGATGCCCATCGCCTCGAGCGACTCGATCGCCCGCCGGCGGAAGTGCGGCGCGGCGTCGTGGCTCGCCTGGTCGAAGTAGCCGCCGGTGTCGGCGGGCACCGGCGGCGTGCCGTCGCCGGGCAGGTCGCGCAGCAGGTAGAACTCGACCTCGGGGTGCACGTAGCAGGTGAACCCCGCCTCGGCGGCCCGCGAGAGCCCGCGGCGCAGGACGTGGCGCGGGTCGGCCCACGACGGGGAGCCGTCGGGCATGGTGATGTCGCAGAACATCCGCGCCGAGTAGTGCCCGCCGCCGGCGGTCTCCCACGGCAGCACCTGGAACGTCGACGGGTCGGGCTTGGCGACCATGTCGGACTCGTAGACCCGGGCGAAGCCCTCGATCGCCGACCCGTCGAACCCGATGCCCTCGGCGAACGCGCCCTCCAGCTCCGCCGGGGCGACGGCGACCGACTTGAGGTAACCGAGCACGTCGGTGAACCACAGCCGCACGAAGCGGATGTCGCGCTCCTCGAGCGTGCGCAGGACGAACTCCTGCTGGCGATCCATGCGGCCGACCCTAGGTGCGTGCCCACCTCCCCGAAAGACGGGGCCGGGTCACGTCGGCTCAGGTCGCCGGGCAGGTCGCGTTCGGCGGCGGCAGGGTGCCGTCGACGAGGTAGCGGGTGGCGAAGTCGTCCACGCAGCGCGAGTTCTGGAACACGGCGGTGTGCTCGTCGCCCACCTTGGTCACCAGCGCGCCGTTGAGCGCGCGGGCCAGCTCGACGCCGGCCTGGTAGGGCGTGGCCGGGTCGCCGGTGGTGGAGACGACCAGCGGCGGTGCGAGGCCCGGCACCTGCGGGAGGTGCGGCTGGCTGGTGGGCGGCACGGGCCAGAACGCGCAGCTGTCACGCGCCGCGGACGCCCCCCGCCCGCTGTCCAGGAACGGCGCGGCCTGGTTGTAGGCCCGGGCCCGGGCGAGCGACTGACCGGGGTCGGTGACGCGCGGGTCGTCGACGCAGCGGATGGCCTCGAAGGCGTCCTGCGAGGAGGCGTAGGTGCCGTCGGGGTTGCGCTCGTAGTACTCGTCGGACAGCGTCATCAGCTGGCCGCCCTGCCCGGCGCGCAGCTCGTCGAGCGCCCGCACCAGCCGGGGCCAGTAGGCCTCGACGTAGAGGGCGTTGATCGTGCCCTGCTGGGCGTCGGCGTAGGACAGGACACGTCCGTCGGGCAGCGGGAGCGGCGCGGCGATGAGCGGGCGGGTCAGGTCCTGGTACGCCCGGGTGGTCTGCGCCGGGTCCTGGCCCAGCGGGCAGTTCGGGCGCGAGGCGCAGTCGCGGGCGAACGCGTCGAACGCGCCCTGGAAGCCGCGGCCCTGCTCGACCAGCTCGGTCGTCGGGTCCTGGTCGGGGTCCAGCGCGCCGTCGAGCACCATGGCCCGCACGTTGCGGGGGAACTGCTCGGCGTAGGTCGACCCGATCCGCGTGCCGTAGGAGTAGCCGAGGTAGGTCAGGCGCGCGTCCCCGACCACGGCGCGCAGCACGTCCATGTCGCGGGCGACGTCGCGGGTGCCGACGTTGGCCAGCACGTCGGCGCCGGTGCGCTGGGTGCAGAGACCGACGGTCTGCTGCTCCTCGGTCTCGGTCTGCGCGACCCCGGCCGGCGAGGCGTCGGTGTCGTCGTCGCGGCGGTCGGCATCGCGCTCGGGGCCGGTGAGGCAGCGGATGGTCGGCTCGCTCGCCCCGACCCCGCGCGGGTCGAAGCCCACGACGTCGAAGCGCCGTCCGACCTCGGTGCCGGCCAGGGACGTCGACAGGTACGCCGCGGTCTGGATGCCGGACGCCCCCGGCCCGCCGGGGTTGATCACCAGCGACCCGATGCGCTCCGGCGACGCCGGCGCGGCGTGGCGCAGGACGGCGATCGAGGCGGTGCGGCCCTGCGGGGCGGCGTAGTCGAGCGGCACCTGCATCCGCGCGCACTGCAGCGCCGGGTCCGCGTAGATCTGGCGATCCTCGGCGGTGGTCGCGAACGGCGCGCACGGGCCCCAGGCGAGGTCCTGGCCGTAGAACGCGTCGAGCCCGGCCGGGGCGCTCGCCGCCGGGTCGGGCACCGCGGTCCCGGGCACGACCTGCGCGCACGCACCGAGCAGGAGCGCGACCCCGATCAGGAGGGCGGCTCGGGCAGCGAGGACGCGGGGACGTCGACCGGCGGGGGCGCGCACGGCGGTCACCCTGCCATCCCTCGGGTGATCGGCCGGTAGGGACCACCCGCGCCGGGGACCGGTACGTGGCGCGACATCGAAGCAGCACGCCGATGGGGAGCGGCAGGGACCGCGTCTCCTCGGCGCGACGGGCTGTGAGGCTGGTCCCAGCGAGCGGCCGAGCGCCACGTCCCGGTGCGACGGTGTGCGCAGGGCCCACCCCGACGACCCGGGGACCCACCGCAGCCGGTGGGCCTCGAGGCAAGGACGGACGACGATGACGTCACCCCACTCCCCCGCGCCCACCGGGCGCCCCCGCCGGACCCGCGTCCATCACCTCCAGGAGATGAAGGCGCGCGGCGAGCGCTGGCCGATGCTCACGGCCTACGACGTGAACACCGCGCGGATCTTCGACGAGGCGGGCGTGCCCGTCCTGCTGGTCGGCGACTCCGCGGGCAACACCGTGCTCGGCTACGACACCACCGTGCCGGTGACGACCGAGGAACTGTTGATCCTCACCCGCGCGGTGGTGCGCGGGGCCCAGCGCGCGCTCGTCGTCGCCGACCTCCCCTTCGGCAGCTACCAGGTCTCGGTCGAGCAGGCCGTCACCACCGCCGTCGAGTTCATGAAGAGCGGCGGCGCCCACGCGGTGAAGCTCGAGGGCGGCGCGCACTACGCCGACCGCATCCGCGCGATCGTCGACGCCGGCATCCCGGTCATGGCGCACCTCGGCTTCACCCCGCAGAGCGAGCACGCCCTCGGCGGCTACCGCGTGCAGGGCCGCGGGGAGGACGCCGCGGAGAAGCTGCTGGCCGACGCCCGCGCCGTCACCGAGGCCGGGGCGTTCGCGGTGGTGCTCGAGATGGTGCCGGCCCACGTCGCCAAGCGCGTCACCGCCGAGCTCCCGATCCCGACCATCGGCATCGGCGCCGGGCCGGAGTGCGACGCGCAGGTCCTGGTGTGGACCGACATGGTCGGGCTCTCCGACCCGGCGCGGCGCACCCCGCGCTTCGTCAAGCGCTACGCCGAGGTGGGCGCGGTCCTCGCGGAGGCCGCGGGCACCTACGCCCGCGAGGTCCGCGAGGGCACGTTCCCGGGCCCCGAGCACAGCTTTGACTGACGTCTCGTGAGCACCCGCGGGTCCCCGTGCGCCGGTGACCGACGGTGTCGAAGGCCGACCCGGGGTACACGCGCCCATGGCCGAGAAGGACACGAAGCAGATCCGGGACGAGTTCGACGAGGTCGTCAACATGGATACCCACGAGCTCGAGGGATGGCTGGCGACCGACGAGTCGCGGTCGGTGGGCCAGTCGTCGGGCGAGGGCGACGAGTCGACCGGGCACTACATGGGACGGCGGATCGTCGAGATCCAGAAGAAGGGTCCCGACGACCTCGACGACGACGACGTCGCGGCGATGAAGAAGGTCCACGGCTACGTGGCGCGCCACCTCGCGCAGAAGCCGACCAAGGAGGACATCGCGACCTCCCGGTGGCGCTACTCCCTGATGAACTGGGGCCACGACCCGCTGAAGTGAGCCTCAGTCCATGTCGGTGATCTTGATGCCGGCGTGGACCCTGTACCGGCGGTTGATCGCGATGAGGTTCGCCGTCAGGCACTCCACCTGGTAGGCGTTGCGCAGCCGCCCGCCGTAGATGCCGCGCACACCCGGGATGACGTCGGCCAGGGCGCGCACGACGTCGGTGGCCTCGCGGTCGTCGCCGAGCACGAGCACGTCGCAGTCGACCGTCGCCTGCTCCAGGTCGGCCAGCAGCACCGCCGAGACGTTGTGGAACGCCGCGGTCACACGCGACCCGGGGAGGATCTGCTCGGCCTGCTGGGCGACGCTGCCCTCCGCGACCGGCAGCGGGTACGGCCCCCTCTTGTCGAAGCCGATCGGGTTGACGCAGTCGACGAGGATCTTGCCCTTGAGCGGCTCGACGAGCCCGCGCAGCGTCTCGGCGTGCGACTCCCAGGGGATCGCCGCGAGCACGACGTCGGACTCGGCGGCACAGGTGGCGTTGTCCGCCCCGCGGACGTGCTCGACGCCGGCGGCCTCGCGGTACTCCTTCGCGGCGTTCTCGGCCCGGCCCGCGTCCCGTGACCCGACGACCACGCTGATGCCCGCCTGCGCCCAGCGCAGCGCCAGGCCCTTGCCCTGGTTGCCGGTGCCGCCGAGCACCCCGACGGTCAGGGTCGCGGGGTCGACGGCGGGCGGGGACGGTGCGTTCACGGGGCAGGCCTCCAGCAGGAACGGTCAGGTCGGACCGTCCCTACCACGCTCACGGGCCCAGCAACCCGGCGAGTTCGCCGTGCAGCGCCGACACCGCCGCGTCCGCGGCGGGGACGGCGGCGGTGAACCCGTAGAAGCCGTGCACGAGCGCCGGGTGCTCGCGGCGGCGGACGTCGACACCCGCCGCGGCGAGTGCATCGGCGTAGGCGTGGCCGGCGTCGCGCAGTGGGTCGTAGCCGGCCGTGGCGACGATCGTCGGCCCGAGCCCGGCCAGCGACGGTGCCCGCAGCGGGGACAGACGGGCGTCGCCGCGGGGGTCGTGGCCCGCCAGGTAGAGCTTCGAGCACGCCCGCACGTCGGCCGCGGTCAGCCAGTAGCCCTCGGCGTTCTCGGCCAGCGAGGGGTAGCGCGCCTCGAAGTCCGGCGGCGGGTAGACGAGCAGGCTCGCGGTCGGCACCCGGTCCTCGTCGCGCAGGGCCAGCGCGGCGACCGCGGCGAGGTTGGCCCCCGCACTGTCGCCCACCAGCGCCCACCGCGACGGGTCGACCCCGGGGCCCGGCGGGTCGTCGAGCAGGGCCCGGACGGCGGCGAGGGTGTCCTCGAGCGGCACCGGGAACGGGTGCTCGGGTGCGAGCCGGTGGTCGACGGCGGCCACGACGGCGCCGAGGTCGTCGGCGAGCCGCGCGGCCACGGCGTCGTACACCGGACCCCCGCCCAGCACCCAGCCGCCGCCGTGCACGAACACGGCCAGCGCGTCCGACGAGCGCGTCGCCGGCCGGTGCACCCGCACGTCCACCCCGCCCGCCCGCGTCACCTCCGGGGCCCGCGCCGGACCGGCGGCCTCGGCGAGCTGGGCGGCGAACCGCTCCCGTGCCTCGCCGACCGTCCCGTCGAACATCGCGGGTCGGTCGGCCCACCGCTCGAGCAGGGCGCGCACGCCCGGGTCGAGCGCGGCGCGGGCGGGCTCCTCGTCCGGATCGGCGCTCACCGGGCCGACCCTAGGGGGGCGAGCCGGAGGGACCACCCGCTCGGGTCATCCCGGCCGGGCGCGTGACGGAGAACAATGCGCCCACGTCACCACCCCGCCGTTGCCGAATCGATACCGAAGTCGCGGAACCTCCCCGGACCCGGAGGCGTCTT
>Ga0196958_10000712_pt1 | contig 10871 bp, 9 predicted proteins | sample S1v_10metaG_FD_148654 | JGI IMG/M metagenome (GOLD analysis project Ga0196958, IMG submission 148654) | Soil microbial communities from Anza Borrego desert, Southern California, United States - S1+v_10 | ecosystem: Environmental > Terrestrial > Soil > Desert | place: USA: California | collected...
CGCCGCCGTGATCTGCAGCGACGCGTTCGTCGCCACCGCCGACGCGATGGCCGCGCTGCGCGGCGCCCCCGGCTACCGGTACCTGACCACCGCGCACCCGGTCGCGATCCTGACGCCCGAGCAGGTCCGGGAGCGGGCCGCGCAGCTCGTGCCGGGCGTGGTCGCGCTGCTCACGGGAACCGGCTCATGACGCTCGACCCCGACGTCGCGCAGGCGGCGATCGAGCACTGCTACGACCAGGGCTGGTCGGACGGGCTGCCGCTGGTGCCGGTCTCGCAGCCGCTGCTGGACCGCTTCCTCGCCACCACCGGCCGCGCACCCGACGAGGTGATCGGGCGGCTGCCGCAGTTCGACCGGGCGGTCACCGTCGAGCTGGCGGCGATCAACGCGGCGATGGCGGGCTGCCGCCCGGAGTACTTCCCGGTCGTGCTCGCCGCGTGGGACGCGCTCATGCGGGAGCGGGCCGCCACGGGTGGCGGCTGGCAGTCGACCAGCGGGCCCGCCCCGCTGATCGTCGTCAACGGCCCGGTGCGCGAGGAGCTCGGCTTCAACCGCGCGGGCGGGGTGTTCGGGCCGGGTTTCCGGGCGAACGCGACCGTCGCGCGCGCGATCGGGCTGATCGTGCGGAACGCGTTCGGCGTCCACCCGCACGAGCTGGAGCAGGCCACCCAGGGCCTGCCCGGGCGGTGGTCGATCTGCCTCGCCGAGAACGAGGAGGAGAGCCCCTGGGAGCCCCTGTCGGTCGAGGCGGGGTTGCCCGCGGGGACCTCGGCGGTGTCGGCCACGTTGCTGCGCACCTGCGAGTTCGTGGACAACCGGCACACGGGCGACGCCGAGCAGCTGCTCGCCGACTTCACCGACACGATCTCCCGCACCGGCGCCTGGATCTTCCGGCACGCCTCGGCGGGCGTCGTGTTCTGCCCGGAGCACGCCCAATTGCTCGCGCGGGCCGGGTTCGACCGGGCAGAGGTCCGGGCCTGGCTCGCGGAGCGGTGCGGGCGCACCGTCGGCGACCTCGCCGACGTCGGGAAGGACGGGCTGGGCGACAACGGCGTGCGGCACGCGAGCGGCGATCGTCAGGACGGCTTCGACCACCTGCTGCCCGACGGCGACCCGGACCACCTGCTGATCGCCGTGGCCGGCGCCCGCAACGCCGGGATCTCGATGGTGGTGCGCCTGTTCGGCAACTGGTCCGCCACGGCGGTACCGGTCAACGGAGGGAACAGCTGATGGGTGACATGGTGCGGGCCGCGGTGCAGGTCCGGCCCCGGACGATCGAGGTGCGGGAGTTCCCGCGCCCGACGATCGGGCCGGACGACGGCCTGCTGCGCGTGGAGGCCAACGGCATCTGCGGCAGCGACGTGGAGATGTTCAAGGGCCACATGGGCAAGGGGCGCGGTCCGGTCGTGCCCGGCCACGAGCCGATGGGCGTCGTCGAGGAGGTCGGCGAGCGGGCGGCGCAGCGCTGGGGCGTGCAGCCCGGGGACCGGGTGGCCCTCGAGGTGATCATCCCGTGCCGGGCCTGCCACGACTGCCTGACCGGGCGCTACCAGTCCTGCCGCAACCGCGGTCCGGCGCACGGCGTCACGGGCGTCGACGTCGCGCCGTCGCTGTGGGGCGGGCTCGCCGAGCACCTGTACCTCTCGCCGAACGCGGTGCTGCACAGGATCGACAACGCGCTGCCCGCCGAGCTCGCCGTCATGTTCAACCCGCTCGGCGCGGGCGTGCGCTGGGCGGTGCACCTCGGCGGCGCGGGCCTCGGCGACACCGTCCTCGTGCTCGGCGCGGGCCAGCGCGGCATCGGGGCGGTCATCGCCGCGAAGGCCGCCGGGGCCGGGACGGTGATCGTCACCGGGCTCGAGGCCGACGCGCACAAGCTGGCGCTGGCCCGCGAGTTCGGCGCCGACCACACGATCACGGTGGACGGGGAGGCGGCCGAGGACGTCGTCGACCGCGTCCGGGAGATCACCGACGGCGCCATGGCCGACGTCGTGCTGGAGCTGACCCCGATGGCCGCCGCCCCCGTCACGCACGCCCTGCTCGCCGCCAAGCACGGCGGCACGGTGGTGCTGGCCGGTCTCAAGGGCGGCGCCGAGGTGCCGCTGCAGACCGACCTGATCATCAACCGGGCGCTGACGGTGAAGGGCGCCTTCGGCGTGGACGCCCGCGGCTACGCCGAGGCGATCGCGATCATCGAGAGCCGCCGCTTCCCGCTGGAGAAGCTGCACACCCACACGTTCGGCCTGGACGACACGGAACTGGCGATGCGCACGCTGGCCGGCGAGGTGGACGGCGAGCAGGCCGTCCACGTGTCCGTCCACCCCCACGGATAGGAGCCCTCGGTGGCACTGGTCGACGCCCACGCCCACCTGCTCCCGCGCGACTACCCCGCGGACGCGCCGGAGTGTTTCCCGCGGATGGAGCCGATCGATGGCGACACCGCGCGGACGCTGCTGTTCGGCACCACGCGGTTCCGCGCGCGTGAGGTGTTCTTCGACGCCGAGCGGCGGATCGAGGAGCAGGACGCCTCGGGCGTCGACGTCGAGGTGCTCACCCCGATGCCGCCGCTGCTGCGCTACGACCTGCCCGCGGCCGACGGGCTGTCGCTGGCCCGGCACGTCAACGAGTTCACCGCGACGCTGTGCGCGGCCGACCCCGCCCGGCTGATCGGGTTCGGCACGGTACCGATGCAGGACCCGGACGCGGCGGCCGCGGAGCTGAAGGCCGTCCGCGACCAGGGCCTGCGCGGGGTGGAGATCGCCTCCGGTGTGCTGGGCAGCTCGATCGGCGACCCGCGGTTCCTGTCGTTCTTCACCGAGGCGCAGCGGCTGGACCTCGCGGTGTTCGTGCACGCGCTGCCCACGCCCACCGACCGGCTGCCCCGCTCCACGATGGGCACCTACGTCGTGGGCGTGGAGGGCGCGTTCGCCGCGGCGTCGCTGATCGCCGAGGGAACCGCGGCCGCCTGCCCCGACCTGCGCATCTCGTTCAGCCACGCGGCGGGCGGTTTCCCGTTCATGCTGCCGAGGGCGCAGTACTTCTTCACCGGCGCCTGGAACGAGGAACCGCTCGTGCCGGAGCGGGCGATCCACCACGACGACGGCCCCACGCCGCTGGAGTACGCCCGCCGCTTCTACTACGACTCGATGGTCTTCGACCGCCGGGCCGTGCGCTACCTGATCGACCTGCTCGGCCACGACCGCCTGCTGGTCGGCTCCGACTTCCCGGCGATGCTGCGCGAGGACCCGGCCGGCCGCACGCTGCGGGAGATGGACCTGGCCCCCGGGCAACTGGAGGACATCACCTGGAACAACGCGTACCACTGGCTGGGCATGGCCCCACCGCCCGCCCGATAGCGCCACTTCGCGCACCCAGCACGCACTTCGCGCACGGCCGGCCTTGCGCGAAGGGACTGCTGGGTGTGCGAAGTGGCTAGTGGGCCGTGGTGGCGGGGGAGCGCGGGCCCAGGGTGCGGGAGATCGCGCGGCTCGCCTGAGCGAGCACGCCGGCCAGCTCGCGGGGGCGGGCCCGTTCGGTCGCGACGACCACGCTGACCGCGGCGGTGACGCGACCGGCGGCGTCGCGCACGGGCACGGCCACGACCATGTCGGGCAGGGTGATCTGCCCGCGGGCCACCGCGACCCCGGTCTGGCGGATGCGCGCGAGGTTGCGCCGCAGCTCGGCCGGGTCCACCACCGTCATCGGGCTGAAGCGCTCCAGGGGGGAGTTGAGCACCTCCTCCTGCAGCTCCGGGTCCTCGTGGGCGAGCAGCACCAGGCCGGTGCCGGTGGCGTGCATCGGCCAGCGGTCGCCGACGCGGCTCGACACCGGGTTCGGGATCCGCGCGCGGAGCGCCTCGACGTAGACGACCTCCAGCCCGTCGCGCACCCCGAGGTGCACGTTGCCGCGGGTGACCTGGTGCAGGTCCTCCAGGTGCGGGAAGGCGGCCTCCCGCAGCTCCAGGCCCCGTGGCGCGAGGGCGGACAGCTCCAGCAGCCGCAGCCCCACCGAGTAGCGCCCGCCGGCGTCGCGCTCCAGGGCGCCCCAGCCCACGAGCTCGCCGACCAGCCGGTGCGCGGTCGGCAGGGTCAGGCCGGCGCGGCGGGCGATCTCGCTCAGCGTCAGGGTGCGGTGACGCGGGCCGAACGCGTCGAGCACCGACAGCATGCGGCCCGCCGCCGTCGGGCGGTTGCCTCCCGCTGCGCCTGCCCGGGCCGGCGTCGGGGCATCGGGCGTCACGGTCATGGGCACCTCCGTTGGTCGCCTGCCGGCGTGGTGGGTCGGGCGTCACGCGGTGGGCGGGGGGATCAGCCCTTCCCGGATGGCGACGAGCGCCGCCTGCGTGCGGGAGGACAGCTGCAGCTTCGTGAGCACGTGGCTGACGTGCGTGCGCGCGGTCCGCTCGCTGATGTAGAGCTCGGCGGCGATCTGCCGGTTCGACAGGCCGCGGGCCACCAGCCCGAGGATCGTGCGCTCCCGCGCGGTGAGCGCCGCGAGCCCGGTGGGCGGGGACACGAGGTGGCGGGTCAGCCGGCCGGCGACCGCGGGGTCGAGGTGCACCTCGCCCCGGTCCGCGGCCCGGATGGCCGCCGCGACCTCGTCAGGGTCGGCGTCCTTGAGCAGGTAGCCGGCCGCGCCCGCCTGCAGGGCGGCCTGCACCCGCTCCAGCTCGCCGAAGCTGGTGAGGATGACCACGCGCAGCCCGGGGTGCGCGGAGAGGACGGCGCCGATCGCCGTGATGCCGTCCATCCGCGGCATCAGCACGTCCATGAGCACGACCTGGGGGAGGCGACCCTCGCCGGCGAGGCGCCGGAGCTGGACGAGTGCGTCCTCGCCGTCCGCGGCCTCCCCGACGACGTGGATCCCGTCGGCGCCCTCCAGATAGGCGGCCAGTCCGCGGCGCACGACGGCGTGGTCGTCGACGACGAGCACCCCGATCGCGCCCCGGTCGGCGGCCTCGGGTTGCGTCCCGGGATCTGCCGCAGGACCGGTCACCGCCGCGTTCACCGCCCACCGTCCGGTCGCCCGGCCGGCACGCGCACCCGCACCCGGCAGCCCTGCCCGTCGTTCCCGATCTCCATCCGACCTCCCCAGCGCTGAGCGCGTTCCCGCATCGAGACCAACCCGAGCGCGTCGGCCCGGGCGTGACCGGGGCCCAGGCCGGTGCCGTCGTCGGACACCTCGACCAGCACCTGGCCCCGGTCGGGTGGGCCCGCCGCCCGGATGCGGACCGACGCCTGCTTGGCGCCGGCGTGCTTGACCACGTTGTGCAACGCCTCCTGGACGATCCGGTACAGGTCCTCCTGCAGCTCGGTGGGCAGCTCCGGCGGATCGTCGGCGCCGGTGTCGATGTCGACGTCGACGCGCAGGCCCGACGAGGTCTGCACGGACTGCGCGTGGTGGCGCACGGCGCCCGCGAGCCCGTTCTCCACGAGCTCGACCGGGTGCAGCTGCAGCACGAGGCCGCGCAGGTCGGCCAGGGCGTTCTGGGCGAGGTCCAACAGCTCGTCGGCGACGGCCCGCACCCGCTCCGGGCTGCTCGTGCGGCCGGGGTCGACCTGCGCGCGCAGCGCCTTGGCCTGCATGCGCATCGAGAAGACCTGCTGCACCACCGAGTCGTGCAGCTCGCGGGCCAGCCGGGCGCGCTCGGCGAGCTGGGCGTCGTGCCGGGACCGGGCGAGCAGGTCGGCGGAGTCGACGGCGGTGGCGGCCTGGTCGGCCATCGCCTCCAGGAACTCCAGCGCGGCCGGCCCCGGGATCTCGTCGGGCTCGTAGAACGCGTTGAGCACACCGACCGTGCGCCCTCGCACCACGAGCGGGACGGCCGCGAAGCTGTCCCAGGCGGGGGCGCCCATGATGCCGTGCAGCGGCGCCCACTTGGGGTCGGCGAGCACGGCGGCCTTGCGGTGCGGGACGACGACGCGCCGGCGGCTCCTGAACGCCTCCACGAACATCATCCGGGCGCCGAGCTGCCGGCACTCCTCGAACCGTTCCGTGAAGTCCTCCGCCTTCGTGAAGCCGGCCTTGCCGACCACGCGCATCGTGCCGCCCTCGACGCGCAGGATCTGCACCGCCGAGATGTGCTCGGCCTGGACGACCTCGCGCGCGACCACGTCGAGGGTGACCGACAGCGACGCCGCGTCGGCGACGCTCGACGCCGCCCGGGCGATCGCGGCGAGGCGCCGCTGCCCGTGCCGGGCGTCCTCGGACAACGGCCCCACCGACCCGCCGCACTCGGGGCAGCACGGCACCGGTGCGGCGCATCCGACACCGGCTTCGACCATCTGTCGTGCGATCGACCCTTCCGCCACGCCGACCCCTTCGTCCAGCGTCTCGTCCGCGACCGGGGCCGGAGGACGTGCCGTCGGAGGGCCCCGGTGATGGTCCAGTCTTGCCAGTCCCTCGGCCCGGTCACAAGGCTTCGGCGCCGCCGGTCCGAGGTCAGCCACAACGGCTGCCGTCGCGTACGACATATGTCCCGGGACCGGCGCCCACGCCGGGCGCGACGTTCCCAACATGTCTTCCACCCCGCGAAAGCGCCCTGCACCCCCGGCCGCCGCTCCCCGACGCTGAACCGGCGCTGCAGGGGTCCGGTCCGGCGGGCCGCGGTGGCGGCTGCGGCTGGAGCCCGTGCCACCGGGTGCTCCCGGCCCGCCCGGCAGGAGACCGCTACCGAACGGGAGTCCCGCGTGAGAAGACGCATGCACGAGGTGTCCCTCCTCCTGGCCGCGCTCCTGGTGCTCGCCGGTTGCGGGGGCGGGGGCGGGGGAGGGGCGGGATCCGCTCCGGCCGCGCCGACCGGCCCGCCCCAGCGCGGCGGGGAGCTCACCGTTCTCGAGGACGCCGCCTTCGCGGGCAGCTGGCCCACGGGGCTGGACCCGGCCACGAACACCACCGGCGGCGCCAACATCTCCATGATGTACGCGATCTACGGCGGCCTGTTCCAGATGCGGGCGAACGACGACGGCTCGAACGCCGAGGTCGTGCCCCACCAGGCCGAGAGCTACGAGCTGCTCGACGAGGGCCGGACGGTGCGGATCACCCTGCGCGAGGGGTTGACGTTCACCGACGGCACCGCCTTCGACGCCGAGGCGGTCGCCTTCAACTTCCGGCGCGCCGTCGACGCGCCGTGCACGTGCTCCCCGACCTGGCCGCTGGCCGAGAACGGCATCACGACCGACGGTCCGCGCACCGTCGTGCTGCACTTCACGCGGCCGTTCGCCGCCGTGATCAACGCCTTCCCCGTCACGAACGTCAACTGGATCGCCTCGCCGACGGCGCTGCAGGAGATGGGCGAGGAGCAGTTCGCGATCACGCCCGTCGGGGCGGGCCCGTTCACGGTCGTGTCCAACCAGCTCAGCTCCGAGCTCGTGCTCGAACGCAACCCGGACTACTTCGAGGAGGGTCTGCCCTACCTCGACCGGCTGACCTTCCAGTCGATCGGCGGCGACCAGCCCGCCTACCAGGCACTGCTCGCCGGCCAGGCGCAGGCCTACGAGGGCCTCACCACCACGCCCCTGCTCGAGCAGGCGCAGGAGGGCGGCCGGCTCAACGTCACGGTGCAGCCCGCGACCTCGCCCTACGTCGTGCAGCTGAACACCGCGGCCGCCCCGTTCGACGACCAGCGGGCCCGGGAGGCCATCTACGCCGCCACCAACTTCCAGGCGATCTCCCAGGGGCTGTTCCGCGGCATGTACCCGGTGAGCCAGATGTTCACCGGGCCCGGCGGGCTGTTCCACCACGAGACCGTCGAGGGCTACCCGCCCTACGACCTCGAACGCGCCCGACAGCTCGTCAGCGAGCTCGGCGGGCTGACGGTCAACCTGGGCACGCTGGGCAGCTACGTGGCCGAGCAGGTGATGACCGCGCTGCAGACCCAGTGGCAGGAGGCCGGGATCACCGTCCACATCGAGTCCTACGAGCTGTCCACCCTGGTGCAGGAGTTCAACTCCGGCGAGTGGCAGGCGATGCTGCAGACCGCGGGCGCGTGGGACCCGGCCGCCGGGGTCGGGGTGGCCTTCCGCTTCTCGTCGGACTCCCCGTTCACCGGCGTGCACGACCCCGAGCTCGACACCCTGCTCCAGCAGGCGGCCGCCAGTCTCGACCCGGCCGAGCGGGACCGGCTCTACCTGCAGGCGGGCGAGCACATCGCCCGGAACGCGTACGCACCGTTCGGGCTCGCGTTCGCCCCCGCGAACCTCGCGACCGAGGGGGTGTACGGGCCGGGGCTCACCACGAAGATCCCGCCGATCGTCGTGAACAGCCCGATCCTCTGGGACGAGGTGTGGAGGGTGCAGGAGTGAATGTGGCTCCGCCTACCCGCCCCGCCGGCTCCGCAGGCTCCCGTCCCCCTGCTCAAGGCCCCGGCCGCGTGGCCCACTGGACGGCCTCACCGAGCCTGCGGCTGGTCGGCAAGCGGCTGCTGATGGCGGTCCCGATCGTGCTCGGGGTGAGCGTCCTGACCTTCTGGGTGCTCGACCTGATCCCGGGCAACGCCGCGCAGCAGCTGCTCGGCGCCGAAGCGACCCCCGAGCAGGTCGCGGCGCTGTCCGCGGACCTGGGACTGGACCGGCCCGCCGTGGTGCGCTACCTGGACTGGCTGGGCGGCGCGGTCACCGGTGACCTGGGCACGTCGCTGGTCAGCGGCCAGCCGGTGACGCCGGTCATCGCGGAGCGCCTGGCCGTCACCGGCGAGCTGGTGGCGCTGGCGTTCGTCGCCTCGCTCGGGCTGGCGGTGCCGGTCGCGCTGCTGGCGGCGTACCGGCCGAACCGGATGTTCGACCGGGTGAGCATGCTCGTCAGCATCACGGGCCTGTCGGTCGCCAACTACGTGCTGGCGCTGCTGCTGGTGCTGGTGTTCGCGGTGCAGCTGACGATGTTCCCGGCCATCGGGTTCGTCCCGCTCTCGGAGAGCGTGGTCGGGAACCTGCACGCGATGGTGCTGCCGGCCACGGCGATCGCGTTCCCGCTGTTCTGCTTCTACACCCGGTTCCTGCGCGGCGACCTGGTCGACCAGCTGCAGGGCGAGGACTACATCACCACGGCGCGGGCGAAGGGCATCGGCCCGTGGCAGGTATTGCTGCGCCACGCGTTCCGCAACTCGTCGTTCGGGCTGATCACCGTGGTCGGCCTGAACCTCGGCACGCTGCTGGGCGGCACCGTGATCGTCGAGCAGATCTTCGCCCTGCCCGGCATGGGCCAGCTGATGCTGCAGGCGATCAACACCCGGGACGCGACGGTCGTGCAGGCCTGCGTCGTGGTGTTCGCCGTCGTGGCTGTGCTGGCCAACCTGCTCGCCGACCTGCTCTACGCCGTGCTCGACCCGAGGATCCGCTATGGCAGTCGCTGACGCCGCCGCCGCGCCCGCGCTCGCCGGGACCGACGCCGCCGGCAGGCACCGGAGGTGGCTGCGCACGCTGGAGGTCGCGGTGCCCTCCGCGGTGATCGTGCTCGTCGTCGCCGCGTGCTTCCTGGGCCCGCTGGTGCTGCCCGTCCCGCCGCCGGTGGGCGGGAGCGTGCTCGAGTCCTACCTGCCGTCCTTCTCGCCCGGGCACTGGCTGGGTACCGACCCCAACGGCAACGACATCCTGTCCCGGATCCTGCACGGCGGGCGCTCGTCGCTGGTCGTCGCGGTCGCGGTGAACCTGCTCGGGCTGCTCGCGGGCGGCACCCTCGGCGCGCTGTCCGGCTACGTCGGCGGGGCCGTCGACACCGTGATCATGCGGGTGCTGGACGTGCTGATCGCGTTCCCGTCCCTGGTGCTCACCCTGGCCGTGGCGCAGAGCCTCGGCGCCAGCCGAACCAACACGATCCTGGCGCTGGCGTTCTTCTCGATCCCGGCCTTCGCGCGGATCTCCCGCGCCGCGACGCTGCGGCTGCGCGAGCAGCCGTTCATGGCGGCGGCACGGCTGTGCGGGACGCCGGGGTGGCGCGTGCTGCTGCGCCACGTCGGCCCGAACATCACCCCGCAGCTGATCACGTTCGGCATGCTCGGCATGGGCATCGTGATGGTCATCGAGGGGGCGCTCTCCTTCCTGGGGCTCGGGATCCCGCCGCCCGCCCCGAGCTGGGGCAACATGATCGCCCAGGGCCAGCAGAGCCTGTCGGCAACGCCGATGCTCGTCGTCTGGCCGTGTGCGGCCCTGTTCGTCACCGTGCTGGCGTTCAACCTGCTGGGCGAGACCCTGCGCGCGCGATGGAGCGGCCGATGACCACGGGACGAGTCGACGTCGAGCCCGACCGGACGGGGCCGGCCGCGGCGGGCGCACCGCTGCTGGAGGTGACGGACCTGCGCGTCCGCTTCACCCGCGCCGGACGCGCGGTGCACGCGGTCAACGGGCTGTCCTACCGGGTGGAGCAGGGCCGGATGCTCGCGGTCATCGGCGAGTCCGGGTCGGGTAAGAGCGTCAGCTCGCGGGCGCTGATGGGCCTGCTACCGCCCGCGGCGCGGGTGAGCGGGTCGGCCCGCTTCGACGGGCACGAGCTGGTGGGCCTGCCCGAGCGGGAGATGCGACGGCGCCGCGGTGCGGACATCGCCATGGTCTTCCAGGACCCGACGCGCTCGCTCAACCCCACGATGCGCATCGGCGTGCAGATCACGGAGGCGGTGCGGGCCCACGCGGACGTGGGCCGCGCGGCGGCGAAGGCGCGGGCGATCGAGCTGCTGCAGCTGGTGCGCCTGCCCGCCGCGGAGCGGCGCTTCTTCGAGTACCCGCACCAGCTCTCCGGCGGGATGCGGCAGCGCGTGATGATCGCCATCGCGCTGGCGGGGGAGCCGCGGCTGCTCATCGCCGACGAGGCCACCACCGCGCTGGACGTCACGACGCAGGCCCAGATCATGGAGCTGCTCGTGGACCCGCAGGAGCGGCTCG
>Ga0196958_10000713_pt1 | contig 10828 bp, 7 predicted proteins | sample S1v_10metaG_FD_148654 | JGI IMG/M metagenome (GOLD analysis project Ga0196958, IMG submission 148654) | Soil microbial communities from Anza Borrego desert, Southern California, United States - S1+v_10 | ecosystem: Environmental > Terrestrial > Soil > Desert | place: USA: California | collected...
GACCTTGGGCGCGATGTCGGAGTCCTGGACGGCCACTCGTCCGTAGCTCTCGACGAAGGTGAACAGGACGTCCTTGCCACGCAACGCGTTCAGCAGCCCCGAAGGCGGAGTGTCCCGAAAGGCGTCGACGGCGACTTCCTCGGCGAAGGCCTCCCGATCGCGGATGCCGGCCCGCACTTGGCGGAGGTCTTCGTAGGCGAAGGCGACCGCGCTGCGGGACGCGAGCGGCTGCCCCGGAACGAGCTGCGCGCCCGAGACCGCGCACCCCGTCCAGAGCGCGCTGAGCACCGCCGTCACCCGGGTCGACGCGGTGCGCCGCCCGGCCACCACCCGGCTCAGCCGCAGCACCGCCAGCGCCATCAGCACGGTCACGACCACGGCCAGCAGCGTCAGCCCGGCGAACGACGCGATCGCGCCCGCCTGGCCGATGGACGTGCCGAGCAGCTCGACGCCGTTGCCGAGCACCCCCCAGTCGAACACCGGGTCGAACCGCCGGTCGAGCACGAGCCCGAAGCCGATGTCGATGGCCTTGACGACGGTCAAGACCCCGAGAACCGCGCCGGCGGACACCGCGACGACCCGCCTCGCGCCGTCGCGCAGCATGAGCACGACGGCCACCCCGGACAGCGCTTCCACCGGCAGCCGCACGAACGTCTCCGGTGTCAGCCCGTCGAGGTCGTCCGGCGCGAGCAGGACGAACAGCACGAGGACGGCGGACAGCGTCGTCGCCGCGCCGGACGCGATTTCGCGGGCTGTCGTGCGGTCGCCGGGCAGGCCGACCAGGGCGGAACGCGGGAAAACCGACAAGGCTGGTTCCTTTCCGGGGTGGACTGCCTTCATCGGGTGACACGGACGGCGGGCCCCGGCGGTTCAGCCCGAGCGCCAGGTGCCTTCGAGCAGCGCGGCGAGCGCGACCATGGTGGACCGGGCGAGCCTGCGCGAGGAACCGTACTGGGCGACGATGAGCGGTGACGGGAAGCATTGCGTCATCTCGGAAAGCGCCGCGGACCAAGGTCGAGTCCGTCCGTCCGGCGCATCCGGAGAGGGCGCGTGCCCGAGGACTGGACGGGGCCCGCGGGCCGGTAACCTGCGCTGGTGAGCGAAGAGATCTGGGCGGCCCTCGGTGCGACGTCCCTCGACGAAGTCCGGCGGCGGGCCGCGGTGATCGACGCGGTCACCGAGATCGAACCGGTCGAGGTGGACGGCGCGGAGCGATTCGCCTGGAACGACGGCGGCGGTCAGTCGGCGGTCTGGTATTTCACGCCGGGCAAGCAGGCGCTGCTGCTGACCTTCGACCACGAGTCGGAGCTGAACCTGTACGCCGAAGAGGACTACTCGGTGCAGGAGGCGCTCTACGGCGGCGTTCCCGAACACCTCGTCGCGCTGGTGCGGAACCGCCCCGAGAACTACGAGTCGCTGAACCTCGTCGATGCCGAGACGGGAGCGGCGATCCACTACGCCGGTGGCGTGTTCTGGTTCGACGGCAAGCGGTGGACGCAGGCCGAAGGCTTCCTGGAGCACTGCCGCCGGGAAGACCTGGACCCGCTGAGCGAGTCGGGGTTCGCCTACTGCGTCGGGCACTACCGGTTCGGCGAGGACTTCACCCCCGAGGCGATCGTCGAGGAACGTGCCACCGATGGCTGGTACGAAGACGACGCGGAACGGGAGAAGGCGCTGGCCGAGGTCCGGGAGATCTTCGCGCGGCTCGGCTGAGGCTCCGCTCAGCGCACGATCTTGGCTTCGCTGTGGCACCGTTTCAGGAATGAGTCTGCTCCTGGGGCCTTTGCTGCGCCATGTCGACGAGACGTCGGCGACGCTGTGGGTCGAGACCGACACCGCCAGTGAGGTCGAAGTCCTCGGCACGACCACGAGAACGTTCGAGATCCGGGGTCACCACTACGCCCTGCTCGTACTGACCGGGCTCGAACCCGGCACCAGCACCGAGTACGAGGTGCGCGTGGACGGCGAAAAGGCCTGGCCTCTGCCGGAATCCGAATTCCCGCCCAGCCGCATCCGGACCCTGCCCGAGAACGAGTCCCGGGTCCGGCTCGTGTTCGGCTCCTGCCGCAAACCGCACGACGGCGACACCTTCGGCCCGGACGCGCTCGCCGCGTACGCCCGCCGGATGGCCGACGGCGAGGAATCCGAGTGGCCGCAGGCGTTGCTGATGCTCGGAGACCAGGTCTACGCCGACGAGACCACCGACGAGACGCAGGAATGGCTGAAGGGGCGTCGCGACACCTCGAAGCCGCCCGGCACCGAGGTGACGGACTTCGAGGAGTACACGCATCTCTACCTCGAAGCCTGGGGCGAGCCGACGATCCGCTGGCTGCTCTCCACCGTGCCCACGTCGATGATCTTCGACGACCACGACGTCCGCGACGACTGGAACACCTCCCACACGTGGCGGCGGCAGATGCGCGCGCAGCCGTGGTGGCAGGAGCGCCTGCGCGGGGCGATCATGTCGTACTGGGTCTACCAGCACCTCGGTAATCTCGACCCCGCCGAACTCGCCGAGGACCCGACCTACCAGAAGGCCATCTCCTCCGGCCGGGACAACGCCGACCTGCTCGTCGCCTACGCCGACGAAGCCGACAACGAACGCGACGGCACCAAGGGCGCCCGATGGAGTTACCGGCGCGACTTCGGCAAGGTGCGGCTGCTGGTCATCGACAGCCGGGCGGGCCGGATCCTGGAGCCCGGCCATCGGTCGATGGTCGACGACGACGAGTTCGACTGGATCGAGGACAACGCCGCGAACGACGAAGAGCCGTGCGACCACCTGCTCATCGGGTCCTCACTGCCGTGGCTGCTGCCGCCGGTCATCTCCCACCTGCAGTCCCTCAACGAGCGGGCCTGCAACCGTCCCGGGTGGCGAGGACGGCTCGCGGAGCAGATCCGGCAGGCGGGCGACCTCGAGCACTGGGCGGCGTTCCGCGCGTCGTTCGACCGGCTCGCCGCCATGATCGCGCGAGAGGGGCGCGTGGAGGATCCGCCCGCCACCATCTCGGTGCTCTCCGGCGACGTCCATCACGCCTACATCGCCGAGGCACGCTACCCGGAGCCGGTGACGTCGGCGGTGTACCAGCTCACCTGCTCGCCGGTGCACAACGCGATGCCGCGGCCGCTGCGGCTCGCGTTCGCCGCCACCTGGTCGGCCTCGCTGGCGAGGCTCACGCGCCGATGGGCGGCGCGGGGCGGTGTCGAACCCCTGCCACTCGGCTGGCAAAAGACCTCGGGGCCGCATTTCGGCAACGTCATCGCCACGGTCGAGACCGACGGCCGCTCCGCCGTGACGACGATCGAACAGGCCGTCGGTGACGGGCTGACCGAAGTAGCCAGGCAGAGGCTCGCCTGACCCGCTCCCGCGCTCGGTAATATCGCCGCGTGACAACCTCTGCCGAAACACTCGAGTTCCAGTCGGAGGCACGTCAGCTGCTTCAGCTGATGATCCACTCGATCTACTCGAACAAGGACACGTTCCTGCGGGAACTGGTGTCCAACGCCTCCGACGCACTGGACAAACTCCGCCTCGAAGCGTTCCGTGACAAGGACCTCCAGGCGGACACCGACGATCTCCACATCGAGATCGGAACCGACCCCGAAAAGCGCACGCTGACCGTGCGGGACAACGGAATCGGGATGAGCCGGGACGACGTCGTGGCGCTGATCGGCACGATCGCGAAATCCGGTACCGCCGAATTCCTGAAGAAACTGAAGGAGACCAAGGATTCCGCGGCCTCGCAGGACCTGATCGGCCAATTCGGCATCGGGTTCTACGCCAGCTTCATGGTGGCCGACAAGGTCACGCTGCTGACGCGCCGCGCCGGATCGGACGAGGGCGTCCGCTGGGAATCCGAGGGCGCAGGCACGTACACCATCGAGACGGTCCCCGACCTGCCGCAGGGCACGTCGGTCGTCCTGCACCTCAAGCCCGAGGACGCCGAGGACCAGCTCTTCGACTACACCTCGGCCGCGAAGATCAAGCAGATCGTCAAGAAGTACTCGGACTTCATCACCTGGCCGATCCGGATGACCGAGGGCGAAGAGGTCGTCACGGTCAACTCGATGAAGGCGCTGTGGGCCCGCTCGTCCAGCGACGTCACCGAGGACGAGTACAACGAGTTCTACAAGCACGTCGCGCACGACTGGAACGACCCGCTGGAGACGATCCGCCTCCAGGCCGAGGGCACCTTCGAGTACCAAGCGCTGCTGTTCCTGCCGGGGCACGCGCCGCTCGACCTGTTCATGCGGGAACGCAAACGCGGCGTCCAGCTGTACGTGAAGCGCGTCTTCATCATGGACGACTGCGAAGCGCTGATGCCGGAGTACCTGCGCTTCGTGAAGGGCGTCGTCGACGCGCAGGACCTCTCGCTCAACGTGTCGCGCGAGATCCTGCAGCAGGACCGGCAGATCCAGCTGATCCGCCGTCGCCTGGTCAAGAAGGTCCTCTCGACGGTCAAGACCCTGATGGCCGACGAGAACCCGGAGAAGTACGAGACGTTCTGGAAGGAGTTCGGCCGCGCCGTCAAGGAAGGCCTGCTGGACGACCACGAGAACCGCACCGCGATCCTCGACATCTGCTCGTTCGCCTCGACCAACGACGTGGACGGCACTGGGAAGCTCACGTCGCTGCGCGAGTACGTCGAGCGGATGAAGGACGGCCAGGAGCACATCTACTACCTGACCGGCGAGTCGCGGCAGAGCATCGAGAACTCCCCGCACCTGGAAGCCTTCCGGGCCAAGGGGTACGAGGTGCTCGTGCTCACCGACCCGATCGACGAGATGTGGGTCGACGCGGTTCCGGCCTTCGAGGAGAAGCAGTTCCAGTCGGTCGCGAAGGGCGAGGTCGAACTCGACTCCGACACCACCGACGAGCAGAAGGAGGAGTTCTCCGGGCTCCTGACCTGGCTCACGAAGACCCTCTCCGAGCAGGTCAAGGAGGTGCGGCTCTCGTCGCGGCTGACGACGTCGCCCGCCTGCATCGTCGGCGACACGAACGACGTCACCCCGACGCTGGAGAAGATGTACCGCGCGATGGGCCAGGAGATGCCGCGGATCAAGCGGATCCTGGAACTCAACCCGGGCCACCCGCTGGTCTCCGGGCTGCGGGCCTCGTTCGCCGAGAAGGGTGAGAACGACGGGCTCGCCGAGACCGCCGAACTGCTCTACGGCATGGCTCTGCTGGCCGAAGGCGGTGAACTGGGCGACCCCGCCCGCTTCACCAAGCTGCTGGCCACCCACCTCCAGAAGACCCTGTAGGCCCAAGTACGTGAAGGCCCCCTTCCTTGCGCCTAGGTACAGGAAGGGGGCCTTCATGTACTTCTATGGCCGGGTCCGCCAGAGCACCAGCACGAAGTACGGCGTCCCGACCATCGCGATGACCAGGCCCGCCGGGATCTGGGCGGGGGCGATGACCGTCCGCCCGAGGGTGTCCGCGACGCTCACCAGCAGCGCCCCGAGCGCCGCGGCCACCGGGATCACCCTGCCGTGCCGTCCGCCGACCAGCGAACGCGCCAGATGCGGCGCGACCAGCCCGACGAACACGACCACGCCGATCGCGGACACGGCGGTGGCCGCCAGGATCCCGGACGCGGCCAGCACCACCAGCCGGGACCGTTCGACGCGCAGGCCGAGCACGCGCGGGGTGTCCTCGTCGAGGGCGTGCAGGTCCAGTTCGCGGTGCTTGATCCACAACAACGGCGTCAGCGCGATCAGCGCCAAGGCCACCGGCGCGACCTGTTCCAGCGTGCGGCCGTAGGTCGACCCCGAAAGCCAGGTCAGCGCCTTGGCCGAGTTCCACGGGTCGGAGACCACGATCAGCAGGGTGATCAGCGCCATCCCGGCCGACCAGACCGCGATGCCGATGATCACCAGCCGGTCCGAATCGAGTCCCGACCGCCATGCCAGCCCGTAGACCAGCGCGAACACGACGGTCGCGCCGACGCCGGCGGCACCGGCGATCGACCACGCGCCGACCGCGGGGACGATGGTGATCAGGGTGATCGCGCCGAGCCCGGCGCCCGCGGTGATGCCGAGCAAGCCGGGTTCGGCGAGCGGGTTGCGGCTGACCGACTGGATTCCACAGCCCGACACCGCCAGCGCGGCGCCGGCGAGCAGCGCGGCCAGCACCCGCGGAAGTCGCTGGTCCAGCACGAAGGTCAAAGCGGTCCCGGTGTTGCCGGCGACCCAGTTCGCGAGGTCGCCGAGCAGCACCATCCGGTCGCCCAGCATCAGGCCCACCACCGGGACGGTGGCGAGCAGCGCCACCAAGACGACGGAAATGGTCACGAGCCGCCGGGTCGAGCCGGCGACCCCGACCCGTCCTGCCGGAGCCGGGCGACGTGAGCCGCCGCCCCGCCCGCGCCGCGCCAGCCACACCATCACGACGGCACCGACGATCGTGGTCACCACCCCGGTCGGGACCCGCACGGCGGCGGCCGAACCCATGATCGCCCGCAGGACGACGTCGGCGCCGAGCACCGTCACCACGCCGACCAGCCCGGACACCGGCAGCAGCACACGGTGTTTGGCGATCGGCAGCAGCAGCCGCGTGATCACCGGCGCGCTCAGCCCGACGAACCCGACCGGTCCGGCGACCGTCACCGCCGCCGCGGTCAGCGCGACGGTCAGCACCACCGCGGTGACCCGCGTCCGGCGGACCCGCAGGCCGAGCACGGTCGCGTTGTCGTCGCCGAGGGCGAGGACGTCGAGTTTGCGGCCCATCGCGATGAGCGCCCCCACGGCGAGCACCACGATCGGCGTCATCTGGCCGGTGGCGCGCAGATCGGCGACGGTGAGCGAACCACTGCCCCACGCGAACAACCCGTTCGTCTCCTGCTCGAACAGGAGCAGCAGCAGGATGGTCACGGACTGGAGCGCCAGCAGCACCGCGGAGCCCACGAGCACCAGCCGCGGACTCGCCGAACCGCCGCCCGCGAGGCCCAGCACGACGACGGCCGCGGCGAGCCCACCCGCGAACGCGGCTCCGCCGACCGGGACGAGCGGCAGTGAAAGCCCGAACGCGGAAATGGCCACCACGGCGAAATGCGCGCCCGCGTTGACCGCGAGGGTGTCGGGCGAGGCGAGCGGGTTCCGCGCCACGGACTGCATTCCCGCGCCCGCGACGCCGAGCGCGACCCCGAGCAGCAACGCGGCGAGCAGCCGGGGAACGCGCGAACCCTCCAGTACCGCGAGGGTCTGCGCGTCACCCTGACCGAAGATCGCCTTCACCACTTCCAGCGGACCGGACGTCGAGGTGCCCTGGGTCAGGTGGAGGCCGGCGAGGACGGTGATGAGCACCACCAGTCCCGCCACCACCACCGCGGTGCGGATCGTCTGCGGCGTTCGCACCGTTTCGACGAGTCCTCGGCGGGGGGAAGTACCTCGGACCTTGGTGGTCATCAGGCGGTGATGGCCTTCACGATCTGGTCGGCGGTCATGATGATCGACTTCGGCCCGCCGAAGGTCCACGTCCCGGTCTCCAGCTTGTGGATCTTCTTCGACACCACGAACGGCAGCCGCTGGTAGACGGCGTTCTGCGCGAGCCCGGTGGTGAAGACGTCCTCTTCGGACGCGCTGTAGAACAGCACGGTCTTCGGGTCGGTGAGCGCGGTCAGGCCCTCGACGTCGGTCTGGCCGAGCCCCCACTGCGGGTCGACCTTGCCGGTCCAGGCGTTCTTCAGGCCGACGGCCTCGGCCGTGTCGGAGACCAGCGAACCCTTGCCGAACGGGCGGATGCTGACGGTACTGCCTTCGAGGTAGCCGTCGGCCATCAGGAACGGGGTCCCCGCGGCGCCCTTGGCCTCGACGGCCTTCTTGCCTTCGGCGAGTTTGACGTCCATTTCGGACAGTTGCTTCTCCGCCTCGGCCTCCTTGCCGACCGTCTTCGCGATCAGCTTGAAGTCCTCGCGCAGGCGGTCGAAGTTGCGGCTCGCGTCGCTGGACTTGGTGACCACGACCGGCACGTACTTCTCGATCTGCGGCACCAGCGTGGAGTCGCGCTCCTCGGCCATGATGACGACGTCGGGGTTCAAGCCGACGATCGCGTCGACACTGGGCTCGTTGCGCTTGCCGACGTCCTTGACCTCGGCGGTCAGCGGAGCGGCCTTGTCCCACACGTGGTAGCCCGCGACGTCCGCGGCGCCGACCGGCATGACACCGAGTGAAGCGACCATCTCGGCCTCGCCCCATTCGAGCGCGACGACACGCTTGGCGGGGGCCTTGAGGTCGACGACCTTGCCGCGTGCGTCGGTCACCGTGACCGGCCCGCTCGCGGCGGCGGACTCACTCGGCGCGGCCGCGGTGTTCTCGGTGGTGCCGCAGGCGGACAGCAGCAATGCCGTCGCCGCGACGAGGACGGCAGGGGTCGGTAAACGCATGGTTCTTCCTGGTTTTCTCAGGCGGGCCTGGGCGAATGCCGCCCGAGTGGCCTGCAGTGGATCGCGCCCGTCACCGGGTCGTTCGCGACGTGGACGGTGACGCCGTAGGCCCGGGAAAGGTGCTCGGAGGTGAGCGCCTGCCCGATGTCACCGGTGGCCACGATGGTTCCCTCGCTCAGCAGCACGACCTCGTCGGCGATGATCGCCGCGTGGTCGAGATCGTGCAGGACCACGCCGACCGCGACGCCTTCGTTGGCGAGATCGCGGACGACGTCGAGGATCTCGACCTGATAGCGCAGGTCGAGATGGTTGGTGGGCTCGTCGAGCAGCAGTACGGAGGTCTGCTGGGCGAGACAGGACGCGAGCCAGACCCGCTGGAGTTCGCCGCCGGACAGTTCGTCGACGCCGCGTTCGGCCATCGGGGTCACGCCGGTCAGGTCCATCGCGCGGCGGATCGCGGCGGCGCCGTCGACGTCGACCCCGCGCCAGCCCGAACGGTACGGGTACCGGCCGTAGGAGACGACGTCGCGCACCGAGACCCCGCTCGGCGTGGGCCGGTGCTGGGTCAGCAACGTGACCCGGCGGGCGAACTCCTTGCCGGACAACGCGTTGCCACCCCAGACGGTGCTTCCCCCGAGCCGGACGCTGCCCTCGCGAGGCTTGTGCAGTCGCGCCAGCGAACGCAGGAGCGTCGACTTGCCGGACCCGTTCGGCCCGACCAGGGCGGTCACGGTGCCGGCGCGCAGCGACAGCGACACGCCGTCCACCACGGCCCGCTCTTGGTGCGCGAGCACCAGGTCATGGCCGGTGAGCAGCGCGTCTTCCGTCGACATGAGGGGAGCCTAACCTAAGGAAGGGCTGGGACCCATGTCGTGAGAGACACAGAGCGCGGGGTGATTGCCCGGTCACTGGGTGGCCGAGCCGGACGGCACACGTGACCGGACGGACATCACACGTGACTGGACGGACATCACTCGTGTCGGCCGCCCCATCACGTGAGAACGTCGTCCGGTCACGCCGCCCGGGACAGCTCTCGCCTCCGCTTGGCCAGCCGCTTCCCGACGATCCCGTGCCGCGGCCCGAACAGGTACACCAGCGTGAACCCGGTGCCCTGCACCAGCACGATCATCCCACCGGAGGCGGTGTCGAGGTGGTAGCTCAGGTACAGCCCGGTCACCGCGGCGAGCACCGAGAACGACGGCGCGATCACCAGCATGCGGCCGAACCGGTCGGTCAGCAGGTACGCCGTCGCGCCGGGGATGATCAGCATCGCCACCACCAGGATCACGCCGACCACCTGCAACGCCACCACCGCGGTCAGCGCGAGCAGCCCGAGCAACGCGGCGCCGAGCACCCGCGGGTTCAGCCCGATGGCGTGCGCGTGCGTGGGGTCGAAGGCGTACAAGGTGAAGTCGCGGCGTTTGAGCACCAGCAGGGTGAGGGTGATCGCGCCGAGGACACCGATCTGGATCAGGTCCGAGTTGTCGACGCCGAGCAGGTTGCCGAAGATGATGTGGTTCAGGTCGGTCTGGCTCGGCGTCACCGAGATCAGCACGAGCCCGAGCGCGAACAACGTGGTGAACACGATGCCGATCGCGGCGTCCTCCTTGACCCGGCTGGTGTCACGGACGACACCGATCAGTGCCACGGCGAGGAAACCGAAGACGACGGCGCCCAGCGCGAAGGGCGCGCCGAGGACATAGGCGAGTACGACGCCGGGCAGCACGGCGTGCGAGACCGCGTCGCCCATCAGCGACCAGCCGATCAGCACCAGCCAGCAGGAGAGCACCGCGCAGACGGCGGACGCGATGACCGTGGACGCCAGCGCCCGTACCATGAAGTCGTAGCTCAGCGGTTCGAGGAACAGGTCGTGGAGACTCACGCGAGTTCTTCTTCCCGTTGCAGGACATCGAGTCCGAAGGCCAGCGCGAGGTTTTCGGGCCGAAGCACCTCGCCGGGGGAGCCGTGCGCGAGCACCTTGCGCATCAGCAGGATCGCCTCGTCGGCGAGGCCGGGCAGCGCGTGCAGGTCGTGGGTGGAGATCAGGACGGCGGCGCCATCGGCCGCGAGCTCCTTGAGCAGCCGCGTGATCGTGGCTTCGGACCGTTTGTCCACGCCGGCGAACGGCTCGTCCAGCAGCAGGACGCGGGCGCCTTGGGCGATACCGCGCGCGACGAACACGCGTTTGCGCTGTCCGCCGGACAACCGGCCGATCTGCCGTCCGGCGAGTTCGGTCAGTTCGACCCGCTCCAGCGCGTGGTCGACGGCTTCCTGGTCGGCGCGGCGCGGCCGCCGGGTGAAGCCGAGCCGCCCGTAGCGGCCGGTCATCACGACCTCCCGCACCGACAACGGGAACGACCAGTCGACGTCCTCGCTCTGCGGCACGTAGCCGATCACGCCGGTCTTGCGCGCGCGGGCGGGGGTGCCGCCGTCGATCGAGACCGTGC
>Ga0196958_10000714_pt1 | contig 10826 bp, 8 predicted proteins | sample S1v_10metaG_FD_148654 | JGI IMG/M metagenome (GOLD analysis project Ga0196958, IMG submission 148654) | Soil microbial communities from Anza Borrego desert, Southern California, United States - S1+v_10 | ecosystem: Environmental > Terrestrial > Soil > Desert | place: USA: California | collected...
GGTCCACTCGAGCTCACCCCCCGAGAGCTCGCGCACCCGCTTCAGGATCGCGTAGCCGTAGCTCTCGCCCTCGGCGAGGATCGCGAGCACGAGCGGTGTCGCGGAGGCCGCGACGAGGTCCTTGTCGATCTGCACGACCACCTCCGAGGACCAGTACTGCTATGCATAGAAGCACAAGGTGTCGTTGCTCGCAAGCAGGTCGCCGGTCGAGCCGCAACGGCTGGTGATCGAAGTGAGCGGTACGCCACGGTCGCGGCGACAGCCGCGCTGTGCTGCTCGGATCGATCCCGGCCGGTGGATCGCTACGAGGAGTACGTGAGCGCGGTGGCAGCAGCCGCGTGGTGCTGCTCGGGCCGATCTCGAGCCGTTGATCGTGATCGCTAGGGGGACTGCCGAGCTCAACGGCAGTCGCGATCCAGCCGTCCCGGGCACTGGAGTAGCAGGGCGCCCAGCCGGTGGCGCTGCGGAACCGGGCGTGGGACCGTAGACCAGCCCGAAGCGCAAGACGGTCCCGGTTCCGCCCGCCGCGGCGAACCGGCGCGCACTGGCCTCCGCGGCGTGGTTGCCGGTTGTGGCCGGGTACCGGTCGACCGGTGCGTCCTCGTCGATCCAGCCGGCCCCGTGATCGCGGTAGAGCATGGCCACCGACTCCTGCACCACCCGCCCGACACCGGCGGCCAGCGCGGCGTCGACCACCGCCGCCGAGCCCTCACGGCGCACCCGCTCGGTGGCCCGCCACGCTCGCCGGACCACGAAGCGGGCCGTCGACGGCATCGCGGTGGCCAGGTTGACCACCGCGTCGTGACCGGCGAAGGCTGCGGCCAACGCCGGCGGGTCGAACAGCGACACCGACACCGGGAACGCACCCTGCGCGGCCAGCACAGCAGCCTTGTCCGGGTTACGGGGCAAGCAGCTCGTACGGCGGGAAGCTGCAGCGGACAGCGCGCCTACGCCGGCCGGATGCCTGTGCTGGGCGGCCGCGGTGACGCGTTCCGGGTCGCTCACGTGCTGCTCCTGGCGGTCGGAAGGCTCGCCCGCATGTAGCGGCGAGGGCAGCGCGACCCGGGATGTCGCCGCATGATCACTACCTGCGGTAGCGCGGCCGCCTTCTCCCGCACGTCCGAGCGGCCGGCGGGCGCGCGCTCACAGCGTCTCGTGGATGATGCTGGAGATCTCGCCCTCGTCCTCGAACACGGCGCTGACGTCGTTCTCGATGTCGGCGATCGGCCCGGCGTCGTTGACCATGAGCGCGTACGCGACGGTGCGGCCGCTGCGGGTCTCGATGTAGCCGGACAGGTTCTGGGCCTTCAGCTCGAGGGTCCTGCCGTCCGGACCGGGCGCGATCGTGGTGCCGGGCTTGGCCAGGACGTGCCCCCTTCCCGCCAGGCCGGTCCCGGTGTGGACCAGCGAGCCGTCCACCCCCATGACCGGGAGGGCTGCACGGAAGCTCGCGGCCACCGGCGTGCTCGCCAGCGCGGTGAGCAGCGAAACCAGCGCGCGGGGGGTGGCGCGGCTGTCCGGTGTGCCGCTGCCGTTGGTCGGGAAGTCGAACTGGGCGCCGTCGACGTGGAACCGGTCGACGAGCGTGCGGCGCTCGGCCGCCAGCGCACCCTCGACGGTGGTCTCGCCCCGGGCGAGCCCGAGCAGGCTGAGGCTGAGGTTGGCGCCGAGGTTGAGGCTGACCTTCAGGATCAGCCGGGCGTGCTGGGCGTAGGGCGGCGACTCGAACGCCGCGAGGCGGTTGTCGATGCGGTAGCTCGACGGTGGGGGGAGCAGCGCGGACGGGTTGTCGCCGACGGCGGCCGCGGCGACCGCGACGCCGTTGGCGCGCAGCGCTTCGACGAACGCGGTGCGGGCGAACGACGGCGGGTCCTCGACCCGGAAGGTGCCGACGAACGAGTCGCCACCGGTCAGCGGTGCCCGGTAGCCCACGGGGATGGTGCCCTGGACGGACGCGGCGCAGCCCGGCGCCGCGACGCACTCGGCGAGGCCCTCGTCGGACAGCACGACCGAACTCTCGGAGCCGGCCGCCGTGGTGGCGACCGTTCCGCCCACCGCGAGGGCCGCGGTGCGCGGCCGGTGCTCCAGCGTGGCGGGGTGGCCTGGCCGGGTCGGGGTGACGGTGACGTCGACCATGTTCTCGTTGACCAGGATCGGGGTGATCAGCAGGTTCCCGTTCGGTACCCGGTAGGGCGTGAAGAGCCGGTCGTCGACGACGACGTCGCCGCGCACCGAGGTGACGCCCGCGCCGCGCACCTGCTTCGCGAGCCGGTCCAGCGCGTAGAGGGGGTCCTGCGGGGTGAGTATCGCCGACCCCAGCGTGTTCGCGTCGTTGTGGTCGAAGTCGGTGTACTGCACGGTGTCGGCGTCGAGGCACCGCCCGCCGAAGGTCAGGTCACCGCCGCCCACCAGGACGAGGTGCCCGTCGAGCACACCCCGGGTGTCGACCGGGCCGGTGCGGTGCACGGGTGTGGTTCGGCGGTGGTCGGCGCCCAGGGTGGCGAGCGCAGCGCCCACCGAGAACAGCTTGCGGGTGGAGCCGGTGAGGGCCATCCGGTCCGGATCGAGCGCGTAGAACGTCTCGCCCGAGGCGACGTCGGCGGCCAGCAGGCTCCAGCTCGCCGCGCCGTAGCGCGGCTTCGTCATGATCGCCGTGATGGCGTCCGGCAACACCCGCCCCGGGGCCGCCGCGGGCGCCGCCGGCCGGGCGCACGAGGCCGCCACGGCGGTGAGGCCGAGGCCGGTGAGGAACGTCCGGCGCCTCACGACCGACGTCCCGGCGCCGTGACGACCCGCGGCCCCGCCGCCCGGGACCTCGAACCTCTCGCCGGCCGTGCGGTGGCCCGCGAACCGGGGACGGAGCGCCATTCCATGTCAACTCCTGTGCCTGCCACCCGGCGCTCAGTCCGCACGTCCGGGGAACGTGGACACGTTCCCGTCGTCGCTGTTCGTGACGTACACCTGCCCGTTCGTCAGGTCGACGTCCACACCGGTGGGGCCGGCGCCGACATCGACCGTGGAGACCACCGTGTTGCTGTGCGTATCGATCACCGACACGGAGGCGTCCTCCTGGTTGACGACGTACACGTGTCCGGCGGGCGGGTCGACCGCCACCGCGACCGGGCGGACCCCGACGGGAATCGTGGCGGTCACGCCCCCGTTGAGCCCGTCGACCACCGACACCGTCGCGTCGCCGGAGTTCGCCGCATAGACAGTCAAGGTGACGGGGTCGACCGCCACAGCGTCGGCTTGTGCGCCGACGGGGAAGTAATGGATCAGGTGGTAGGTGCTATCGTCCAGCACGAGCATGGAGTTGTAGGCCGTGACGTACAGCCAGTTGGTGACCGGGTTCACCGCCACGCTGGTCTCGCCGATGCCGGTGACCGTGCTGATGACGGTGTTGCTGTACCCGTCGATGGTTGTGATCGACCCGTCGCGGAGGTCGGTGACGTAGACCCGGCCGTTGGTCGGGTTGGCCGCCACCGCGAACGGGCGGATGCCGGGTGCTTCGAAGGTGATGGTGTCGGTGACCGTCTTGCTGAGTGTGTCGATCACCGAGACCGAGTTCCCGTCGAGGTTGGTGACGTAGGCCCGCCCGATCACCGAGTTGATCGCCACCCTTTCCGGAGAGGCACCGACGGGGATGGTCGCGGTGACGGTGTCGGTGCGGGTGTCGATCACCGAGACCGAGTCGTCGCCCTGGTTGGTGACGTAGACCTCCTGAGTGAGCGGCTCCGCCGCGATCCCACGAGGGCTCGAACCAACGGGGATGGCGGTCGGGATCGACGGATCGGCGAGCGCCGGCGTGGCGGCCACCCCGAGCAGTAGCACGAGTGCCGTCACCACGCCCGCACGGCGTGTTCCTGACCAGGGTCGACCAGGCCCGCCACGGGTCTTCGGTGGGGCGGGGGCGTGCAGGCGCCGGCGTGAACTCGGTACGGGGGCGTCGGCGTCCGCCGTGTCGGGCGGGTTCGACGTTCCCACCGTCCCGGGTCGATCAGCAGTCATGAGAGGTCTCCTTCGCGCTACCGGATCTCGCCGGGGGACAGGGGTTGCGGGGTCATGACTCATCGCGACAACCCCTGCTGGATCTCGGCGGCGACGTCGGCGACGTCGTGGCCGGCCTGGACGAGGCCGGTGAGCACGTCGGGGTAGGTGGCACCGCTCACGGCGAGGTCGAACGCGAGCGTGTGGCCGTCGGGACCGGTCATGAATCCCGCGAGGCGCTGCACGTTGAACAGCGCCCGCCCGGTGGCGGGGTCCGGATGCGCGCTCGTGCCGGTCTTGGCGGCGACCTTCCCCTTGGCCGGACCGTCGCCGCCGCTGCCGGCCAGCGATCCGCTCTCGCCGAGCACCGGCTGCCCGGTCATGAAGGCGTCCTTCCACGGCCGGGTCTGCGTCCAGCGCAGCCACGTCACCATCTGCGCGGGTGTCACCGAGGCCGGGTCGGCGCCCTGGCCGTCCACCAGGACGACGTCGTCGGCCACCAGGCCGGCCGTCGTGACCAGTTCCCGCATCGGCTCGAGCCCGTCGAGGCAGTCGGTGGACCCCTGGTGCACGGCCAGCAGGCACATCAGGGCGTTCGCGCCGGTGTTGTAGCTGGTCTTGAGGACCATCGTCCCGAGGGCCGAGATCGGCGGCGACTGGAGCGCCGCGACCTGTTGGGCCGGGACGTAGCTGCCCGGGGCCGGCAGCGCCGCCGGCCGGTTGGCGGCGAGCGGGTCGGCCGTCACGGTGACCCCGTGCCGCGCCAGTGCCTCCACGAACAGGGTGCGCGCCCACGCGGTGGGGTCGGGAACGCGGTACACCGTCAGGTGCGGGCCCGCCTCGGTGCCGATGCTGCCGGTGACGATCACCCGGCGCGGATCGCGGGGATCGGCGGACACCTGCAGCTGCGAGTCGGCCCCCGCATCGGTGCGGACCTCGGAGATCACCTCGTACGCCGACGTGCGTGGGCTGGCCGAGACGGTCGCCGGTTGGCCTGCCGTGGCCGGGGTGACGGTGAGGTCGAGCAGGTTGTCGTTGACGAAGATCGGCGGAACCGGTCCTTCCTGCCCGTCGAAGGGCTGCCACAACCGGTCGTCGACCAGCACGTCACCGCTGATGCGGTGGATGCCCGCGGCGGCGACCTGGGCCGCGAGACTGTCCAGCCCGGCGAGCGGGTCGCCAGGGGGCTCGACGGCGTTCGGCGCGATGTCGCCGTAGACGTGGTCCACCGTCGTCGCGGTGAACGTCGAGTCGGCACGGCCGTCGGGTGCGTTGCGGCCGCCCATCGTCAGGTCGCCGGAGGCGACGAGGGCGAGATCGCCCTGCAGCACGCCCTGCTCCACCAGCCCGACGGCGTAGACCGGGGTGGTCAGCCGCGCGTCGGCGCCCATGGCCTCGTACACGGAGCCGACGGTGAACAGCTTCGCGGTCGAGGCGGTGAACACGAACTCGTCGGGCCGGTTGGCCAGCAGCACCTCCCCGGTGTCGAGGTCGCTCACCTGGTAGGTCCAGCGCGCCGCCCGGTAAGCGGGCCCTTCCATGATCGCGGTGGCCGCCGCAGGGGCCGACCCCGCCTGTGCCCCGGCGGGGTCGGCCACCACCCCCTCCGGCATGGCTCCGGCCGAGCGTGAACACCCGGACAGCACCAAGGTCAGGGCCGTCAGGCCGGCCACCGCCACGAGCACGCCGCGCGACCGGCGCCCACCTGGGTTGTCTGTCATGTCTGACCCCTCGTCTGGCTGGGCTGGTCTGAGCTCGGCTCCGATTCGCGCACCGGCTCGCCGTCCGCGGTTCGCCCGGGTTCGGCGTCTGCGAGCAGGGCTTGCAGCGCGCCGAGCAGGCCGAGCCAACCGGTGAACTCGCGGGTCTCGCCGTCGTGTCTCTCGGCGCGGCCGGTGAGCGAGTCGCCGACGGTCTGCAGTTCGCACAGGATCCGGATGGTCTCCTCCGCCATCGGCACGACTGTTCCGGTCGGCGGCGCGGCGGGACAACGGAAGGATGCTGTACGAACCGTCCATTGTTCTGCGGTGATGATCCATACTTGGGACGTGGAGGCCGCCCCGGAACCGACGGGTCCGAGTCGAGCGAGGCCGCGCGACGAGGCGCTGCTGGAGCGCGACCGCGAGATCTCCGCACTCGATGAGCTGATCGAGGATGCCGTCGCCGGCCGCGCGGCGCTGTGCGGGATCGAGGGGCCGGCCGGGATCGGCAAGAGCCGGCTGGTCGCCCGGGCACGGGCACGGGCCGTCGAGCGCGGGATGCTCGTACTCGCGGCGGTCGCCAGCGAGTTGGAGTCGGGCTTCTCGTTCGGTGTGGTGGGTCAGCTGTTCGCTCCCGCGCTGCGGCGCGACCAGGCCGAGCTGCTCACCGGCGCCGCCGCGCCGGCACGGGCCATCCTGGGACCCCACAGCGGTCGTGGCCCGGCAGAGCCGGCGCAGGATCCCTCGTTCGCGTCGCTGGACGGCCTCTACTGGCTGACCGTGCGGCTGAGCGAGCGCCGGCCGCTCCTGCTCGCGATCGACGACCTGCAGTGGTGCGATGCGCCCTCGCTTCGCTTCCTGGCCTACCTGCGATCGAGGTTCGAGGATCTGGCACTCCTGATCGTCTGCAGCGCGCGCCCGGCCGAGCGGGAAGCGGACACGGTGGTGCTGGACGCGGTGCTCGGCGATCCGGCCACCGTGTCCCTGCGTCCGCGCGCGCTGAGCGAGAACGCGACGGCTGCGCTGATCGAGCAACGCCTGGCCGCGACGCCCGACCAGGCATTCGCGGCCGAGTGCCATCGCGCGACCGGCGGGAACCCGCTGCTGCTGGAAGAGCTGACGAAGGCGCTCGCCGTGGAGGGAGCCAGCCCGGACGTCGCTCATCTGGCGATGCTGCGCGATCTCGGACCGAGCTCGGTCGCGCGAACCGTGCTGCTGCGGCTCCGGCGGCTGGGTCCCGACGCGACGGGCGCCGCGCAAGCCCTCGCGGTGCTCGGCGACGGGGCGGACCTGGCGGCCGTGGCCGCTCTCTCCGAGCTGGACGTCGAGCGTGCGGGGCGGGCCGTCGCGTCGCTCGCCAGGGCCGAGATCGTGCGAGCCGGGCTGCCGCTGGGCTTCGTCCATCCACTCGTCGCCGGCGCCGTGTACCACGACGTGCTGCCGGGCGAGCGCGAGCTGCGGCACCTGCGCGCCGCCGAGCTGCTCGTCACCGCGGGCGCGCCGGCCGAGCAGGTCGCCGGGCATCTGCTGCCCGCGCCGGCGTGCGGTGCCCCGTGGGTCGTCGAGCAGCTCGCGCGGGCGGCTGCCGAAGCGTCGCGCAAGGGGGCCGCCGAGAGCGCCGCGTCCTACCTCGAGCGAGCGCTGGCCGAGCCGCCGACACCCCAGCGGCGCGCGGAGCTGTCGTTGGCGCTGGGCCAGGCCGATCTGCTGCGCAGCGGCCCGGCCACCGTCGAGCACCTGCGCGGCGCGTACGAGCTGATCACCGATCCCGAACAGCGCGCGGTCGCCGCCGCGATGCTCGGCCGCGCCCTGCTGTTCACCGGTGAGGGCGACGAAGGCATCCGGATCGTGCGCGAGGCGGCCGCGGCGCTTCCGGACCGGTGCGTGGGACTACGCCAGCAGCTCGAGGTCTTCGAGCTGTTCTGCGTCCTGCTCGACGCGGGCGACCCCCGTGAGCTGCGCCGCCTGGAGCGCTACCGTGCGACGCCGATCGAGCCGGGGGTCGGTCCGCGGATGCTGGCCGCGATCGCCGCGCACGCGTGGATGTACGCGGGCGGCCCGAGCGACGCGATCAGCGAGCTGTCGCTCGCCGCGCTCGCGGACGGCGAGCTGATCGCCGCGGACAGCGGGCTCGCCGCGACCTACCCGATCACGAACCTGACCTACGCCGACCGCGACGACGCCGAGTACTGGTGGGAGCTGGCGAGCGCCGACGCCCACCGCCGAGGCTCGCTGCTGTCCATCGCGGCGGTCACGGTCTGGCGGGGCAACGCGCTGCACCGACGCGGTGATCTCGTCGACGCCGAGCGGTCCCTGCGGACCTGCGTGGCCGCCACCACCCAGTGGGGCCATCACGCGACGTACTCGCAGATGTACTGCGACGCCCACCTCGCGGCCGTCCTCCGGGACCGGGGCGACCTGCCCGGTGCCCGCAGGGCGCTGGAACGCAGCCGTGATCCGAGCCGCAGCGACGAGGGCGCGCGGCAGTGGCTCGGCAGCGAGCTCGAGCTGCTGCTCGCCGAGCGCTCGTTCGACGACGTGCTCGCCGTCGCCGACGACTACGCCGGCCGCTTCGACCACGTCGTGCGCAACCCGATGGACGTGCCGTGGCGCTCGCTCAAGGCACTCGCGCTCGACCAGCTCGGCCGTCGCGACGAGGCGATCGAGCTGGGCACGGCGGAGCTCGGGACGGCACGCGCGTGGGGCGCGCCGGGCACGGTCGCGAGGACGTTGCGCGCCCTCGGCACCGTCGAGCGCGGGAACGGGCTGGGGCACCTCGAGGAGGCGGTGGCCGTGGTGGCCGGATCGCCCGCCCGGCTCGAGCACGCCAAGGCGCTCACCGCGTTCGGCGCCGCGTTGCGCCGGGCCCGCCGCCCGGCCGAGGCCCGCGCGTCGTTGCGGGAAGCGCTCGACATCGCGACCGTCTGCGGCGCGGAGCTGCTCGCCGAGCAGGCGCGCACCGAGCTCTACGCGGCCGGCGGCCGGCCTCGTCGCACCGCGCTCACCGGCGTCGACGCGCTGACCGCGAGCGAGCGGCGAGTCGTGTCGCTCGCCGCGGAGGGCCGCACCAACCGTGAGGTCGGCGAGGCCCTCTACGTCACGCCCAAGACGGTCGCGATGCACCTGTCGAACGCCTACCGCAAGCTCGGTGTCGGCTCCCGGCACGAGCTGGCGGCAGCGGCCGCGCTCCGGCCGCTCCCTCCGGCGGCGGAACCGGACTGAGCGCGCCGTCTGCGATGAGGACCTGTGGGGCCCGGCGGCCGTGTGCGACGATCACCGTGGGGACGAGCGAGCCCGATGTGGTTCACAAGCGGAGGATGGTCCCGGTGGCCCGCGCGCCGCGCACCACGAGCTTGGCCGTGCAGGTCGCGGTGGATCTCACGGATCTGCTCGGTGAACGTCGGCCCCAGAGACCTCCACCGCGACCACACACTGCCACGAGGGCAAGCCGCGCGGGTTGGTACGCGGTTCATGGCGTCGCCCACCCTGCTCGGCGACGACCACGGCGGACTACGGGCTGATCAGACCCTCGTTCCGGAGCTGAGCGATGCAAGCGTCCACCTGCTCGCCGATGGGCCCATCGAGCCGATACGCGGTGCGGATCGACTCGGCGATATCGGCCGACGCCTGGTCGCCGGTGCACAACTCGAGGATCATGGCCGCGGTCTGGTTCAGGTAGTGCACGCGGTCGCGATCGGGGTCGTACACGACGTAACCATCGGCCACAGGGTTGATCTCGAGGTCCTCGCGCCGATTCGGGTTGTCAACCACTGTACGTCGGGGCGGGGGCGTGTGAGCCCGTCCGTCCCTCCCCCTTCCCTGGTGCAGCTACTCGGCCTGTTCGCGCGGCCCGTGCGAGTGCCAGTTCCTGCTTGGCCACGTAGGCGCGGTTGCCCGGCGACAGTCGCAGTGCTTCGCCGTACGCCGCGGCCGCCTCGTGGTAGCGACCCAGCCGCATGAGACACAGACCGCGCGTGTCCTGGGCGAACTCCCCGAAAAGGCGCTCGTCGTACGCGGGTCCCTGGTCTGCCAGCCCCGACACGTCGACGCCTGCCAGATCATCGAGATGGTCGAGCGCCTCGACGTACGCGCCGGCCGCCACCAGGATCCGCGCCTCCAGCCACCGCAGGACCCAGTTCGTGGGGTACCGCTCCCGAGCCTCGGCGAGCAGCTCGCCGGCGTCGTCCCCGCGTGCGAGCCGCGTCGCGACGAGCTCGGCGTACGCGAGCACTCCCGCGGGATCTGGCAAAGGCTTGGCCCTGGCCACTTCGATCGCATGGACGAGGACCCGCTCGGACTCCTCCTGCTCCCCCAGCCCGGACAGCACCCTCGCCAGGTGGTGCCAATTGAACAGGTTGTCGGGCTCGGTCTCGAGCTGGCGGCGCAGCAGCGGCAGGTTGCGACGGTGCTTGCGGGTCTGGTCACCCTCGTATCCCACGTGGTCGAGCAGCAGGTCACACGGGGAGATGGGTCGGCCGTCGGCCTCGGCGACCGCGTGGATGGACGGCACCACCTTCTCGTGGATAGCCCCCTCGAATCGGATGCGGGGGTCGTTGCGCCACAACCGGTATTCGCGGTACAGCGTCGCCCCCGTGAAGGGCCGGAGGAGGAGCCGGAACGCCACCTCCGGCGCGCCCACCAGCAGCGCCTCCATCGCTGTCCGGGTCGTCGGCGTCAGCCGCTCGTCGGCGTCGATGTAGAGGATCCATTGCCCCCGGCACAATTCCAGCGCCGCATTGCGCGCGGCCGCGAAGTCGTCGGCCCAGGGCCGGTGGGAGACGCGGGCCCCGGCCCGCTCGGCGATCATCGGCGAGTCGTCGACCGATCCGGTGTCCAGAACGACGATCTCGTCGACCACGGGCCGGATCGACTCCAGACACTCGGCGAGCACGGCGGCCTCGTCCCGGACGATCAGGGCGGCGGAGACGAGGTGCTGCACCGGGTGCGCGGACACGATGCGGCCTCACCGTCCTCGTCAGCGCGCTCGGTGGTCGCGCCGGCCACCCTTGTCCTTGTGAAGGAGCCCGGGGATCTGGTTCGGCAGCATGTGGTTCGGCGGGATCGGGAACGGCGGGCGCTGGTTCGGCAGCATGTGGTTCGGCGGGATCGGGAACGGCGGGCCCTGGTTCGGCAGGATCT
>Ga0196958_10000715_pt1 | contig 10820 bp, 19 predicted proteins | sample S1v_10metaG_FD_148654 | JGI IMG/M metagenome (GOLD analysis project Ga0196958, IMG submission 148654) | Soil microbial communities from Anza Borrego desert, Southern California, United States - S1+v_10 | ecosystem: Environmental > Terrestrial > Soil > Desert | place: USA: California | collected...
ATCGTTGAATGCGCCAATACGAGAAAGGCGGGTAATCTGACGAACAAGTGCCTGACCCTTAAGCTGACCGTTAGCGAAAAGCTGCTTCCAAACCTCAGGCTCCTTAAGGAACTGAGTAGGAATAGTCTCCCAAGGAAGGTTAGTGAAACGCCCCAGAATATCGATAGCCTCAACAGAAGAAGAAGCAAGCTGCATCTTCTGAAAACCATCGATAATGTCAGAATCGCCGTCTAGATCAATAAAGACAGGCTTACCAAGGATAAAATTACCTACACGTTGATCAACGCCAGTAGGGTGAGACAGGCGCATAAGGTCACGCATAGTCCAACCATCACGCTGACGGTATTTAACAGCCTGGTACGCAAGCTGGTCAGCAGTCTTAGACTCAAACCACTTAGAGATTGCACGACGCTTTGCACGACCCCAACCTCCAAGACCTTCGATGAAGGCAGCAAGCTGGTAAACGTGAGTAGCGATACGAGCAACCCTAGGAGCAGCCTCAACTACGGCCTGCTTAATACCCTGAACAGCCTCAGGCTCAGAAAGCATAAGAGCTAGGACGAAAATAGCAGCCTCGTTACGGTAGGCACGCCCCTTGTCGGACACGTCAATAACAGTAGCGAGAACAGTCTTAGGGTCCTTAGCGATCATCTTACGGATGAAGTCGACGTTCTGCTTAGTAAGATCCTTCTCACCCACGTAGTAGGTGCCCTTATCGGTACCAAGAATAAGGAAACGCTCAAGGCGCTGAATGTCAGATACTTCGAAAACGTAACCACCAGCGTTGTTCTTCACCTCATCGGAACGAGACTTCTCACGCTGAGTAGGTACAGCAGTAGAAAAATTCTTTAGTGCAGACATTTGGCTTCTAGCCTTTCTGTTAGAACGAATATGTATGGATGATTGGGGTGCCCTACCATTTTGGGCGTCTGGTTGATCTGCGTACAGCCTACCAGACAGGGATCGAACCTGCAAGATAACCAATCAAGATCGACTCGTTCAGAGTCAAGTGTTTCTGACAGGGTATGAACCTGCACATTTGTACTTCTTCAAAGATACTCCCCATAGCTAAGCTATAAGTTTCACTTCCGTACAAACCACCGAGGTTTCTCGGCTGCTATACTTTGCATACAGAAACAAGTGCGGCGAAAAAAGGATTCGAACCTCTTCAGTGAGATGAGCTTAGCACGTCTAGTCCATGTTCGTCAACATGCTAAAAACGTGCAGCCTATGACACTCATCCTAGTCTCATAAACCAAAGCCGCAAGTAATTGATGAATATGGGAGCGTAAACGAATAATATACAGACGCTCTGCCATTGAGCTATACCCCGTTCATCTATATAGCGTTGTTTGCGCTAGTCGGGGCAGGAGGATTCGAACACTCCAACATTCTGTTTCCTCAGATAATCGTATTACTTCGACTCATCAAAGTGTCCCCGGTTGGATTCGAACCAAACTTACACTACCAGGCGCTAACTGGCAAGGGACTATAATTTTACTTTCTAGGCTTAGGCCAGCGATCAATTACTACCCTAAGATTTTCACATTCCTTCATTGCAGCATCAAAAGCTTTAGTATCTTTAGCTTCTCTCGCTTTTGCTAACTTTTCTCGTGCTTGCTGTAAAGCCTCTTGAGCTTCTCGTTTACTAGAATAGCTAGCCAAGGTTACCTCTCAGAATAGATTAGCTACAGTTTGAGCGTTGTTAACTTCCTTCTGAAGTTGTGCAATAGTAGCTGCGTCAGCCTTGTTCTTTTTAGCTGCTTTTAGTGCAGCCTTAGCCTCTGCAAGTTTCTGAAATGCTTCGTGGCTGCTTGTAATCTTAGCCAATTTAAATCTCCACAAGATTAGTAATTAATTAATAGAAGTGAACATGTAAGTGAAAAACGGGTTTTTAAGTGCTGCCATTACACCACCCGCCCATGAAATGGACGAGCTGGGATTCGAACCCAGACCTTTCCTTTATAAGAGAAGATAACCGTTATTCGTTCGGCTCACTAAGATCTCCTGGCAGGACTCGAACCTGCATGAGGGGTGGCACTAATCCTCGCCAACGTCTACCAATTCCGCCACAGGAGAAAATTACTTCGAATATGTGTTGATGATGGTTATTTTTATTTTCAGTAAGATAAACCAACATCTCCGACTCGAATTGTGTTTCTGGCAGGAATCGAACCTGCTACCTTCGCTGTATATATTACGCTGCTCAATCCAATGAGCTACAGAAACATATAATCAGGATATAATTTAGACATCGGAAAGCCCAGACAACGCTGAGCGAATTCACCATTTGAAAGATAACCGATGATCCTTCGACCCTGAAACTTGAAGTTGAACATGTGTTTGAGATCAAACTATGCCACTATGGGCAATTAATTTTGGAGTAATTATCTGATAATCGATCTCATTCGGCTCAACTTGTACTCCGTACCGGATTTGAACCGGTGCTCTTCTGATTGAGAATCAGATGTCTTAGACCAGACTAGACGAACGGAGCATGTCTGTAAGCACTAGCTGCTTACAGGTATTACCTTACACTACCTTCAGGCTGTTGTCAACCGCATCATAAAAAGATCGACTATCTCCGTACAGATATGCATCAACAATTCGAGGCACAGTAAAAAAAGTATTGGCAGGAAGGGCATTCATATTAAACCAACGCCATTCTTCACACTTATCAGGTTCCATTACCTTAGGGTTGCCTGAAAGCCATATGCATACCATGCCAATATCAACATAATGCTTAGGCATGTATTCAGTCAGATTAATAGTGGAAATAGGGATAGGCCGAGTAGTCTTTACCTGAGAGCCAATTTCTTCTGCCATCTCACGGTAAGCTGTATCAGCAAACGACTCACCATACTCAAGTGTTCCTCCTGGAAGACCCCATTGCCCTGCACCATGAGAACCCTTACGCTTACCTAGCAGGATAAGCTCCGGCATTCTTACTACAAGAACACCAATACCTACCTTGGTAATATTAGACATCAAACTCTCCGGCCTTTACACCTTTAATAAATTCACGCCATTCGCGTTTATCAAAGCATACATAGTCTCCGTCAGAATCTCTGACAAAAACAACATCAGCTTCTATCAGAACTTCTACACAGCAATCATTACCACAAAAAGAGGATTTCTTATGCTCAGGCATTATTTTTCTTTTCGAAAGATATTCTTAGGGCGATCTTGCCCTTTCTTAGTGCCACAATTCCAGCACTTTTTCTCTTCTTCTCGTACCTCAGTATGGCAATATTTACATCGCCAGTGATTAAACGTATTCACGTACCATCAGCTCCACAAAGGTTACAAGTTAATTGGGTACCGTTAGAATTCCAGGTATTCAGTTTATGCTCGCACATTACAGTCCAATAAGCACAAGCATCACATTCTTCAACCTGGATTGAACCCAGCCAGTTCTCCATATAAAAAACGGAGGCTGAAAAACCTCCGTGCTCATCATGTTCCTTCAGATAGGACATTTACTTAATACCTAGTTCCTTCAGAATAAGGTCATGCTCTACTGCATGGAATACATGCTCAGGAATCTTAACTCGATAGACCATCTTTTCGAATTCGTAGCTAATACTCATCTCTAATTCTTGATGCATACCATCGCTATCGAGAAAAGCATTAGCTGCTTGGAGACGCTTAGTAATTTCGGGCAAAGCTTCAGAACGAACTTTTACCCATCGACCCTTATAAGTTCTGTCAAAAATGCCGAAGCCATTAGTGAATAACCCTATAACTAGGATAATTCCTAAGACTACTATTAGGGTTTCTAACCAATCAGACATGTACTCACGGTGGGATTCGAACCCACAATCCTTTCGGCGCAGCATTTTAAGTGCTGAGTGTATACCAGTTCCACCACGCGAGCATTGGTTTTGTAATCAGGAATAGTATCAGCATACGTTCTGACGTTTACCTGAACCAGACCTATCAACAAAGGCCCGTTCTAACATTAAACTATTACAAAAGTAGCGTCGGAGAGATTCGAACTCATCACTGTCAGGTTCCTAAGACCTGTGCCTCCTACCAATTGGGCTACGACGCCATTGTTCATTTATATAGATTACGCATCTCGGCAACTTGTGCTGAGGTCTTCGCAACTGCTGCACTTAAGTCTGCCATACTAGAAGCTAGCTTGTCAACACTTGTCTGCAACTTAGCTAAGGCAACTTTAGTGTCATCCACATAAGGCCATGGCTGCTGCACACCTAGTCTAGCATCTGGAAGGTACTGCTCGTAAGGTGCTGGTTTATCTGGTGCAGGCTTTTCAAAGACCATCCAAGACTTAAATGTTCTTCCTGCACCCTTAAAGATATCATAAGCTATCTTAACATTAACTTCAGGATCACGCCATCTACCACCGTTAGCCTGAATCTTAGGATACTGCCAACGACCTGACAACTGAAAGATACCGTGATCTCTGTTTCCTACAGAACCAGGATCACTAGTTAACGGTGCAGTAGTACGAGAAATAGATTCAGTATCCGCAGATGACTCAGCTAACGCCACAGCAACGGCTACTACTGCCTCAGAATCATTAGTTCCGGGAACAATAGTAGTTTTACTAAAGCCTGCTTTAATGCATAGATCCGCAACTTCATGTGGTGATAGCTTCATGTCAAGTCCTAATTCTTATCAGCATTCTTTAGTTGCTCAGAATACATCTCTCTACGACGGATAGCTTCTTTACTAAACATCGGCGGCTCAACCTTTGTAGCTTTACGTCTAATGTCTGCCATTTCTTTATCTGAAATGGTATTAGGAATTTTATTCTTTTTCAAGACGATTTCCTTTTGTCAGATTTATTGGATCTTTTGACAGGATTTCTTCTTGCTTTATCTCCGTTAGCATCTACTCGAATAATCTTAATCTTACCGTCTGATTGCTTTTCGGGGTACTGTGCCAAGATAAAAACACCTCATAAATTAGCTTTTCTTGCACTTAGGGCAATATTTTTCCATGATTCTACTATACCATAAGTTTGGAGACCTTGCACGGATGGAAGGACTCGAACCCTCGACAACGCAGGTTTGGAAGCTGCTGCTCTAGCCGCTGAGCTACACCCGTATAAAATTTTAATTCAGAAGAAAGGTCCGTGTACCGACCTTAACGCCACCCATTGCTACACTTGGTGACTACTTCCTAAGTAGAGAGAAGACCAACTCTTCTATGCGCATCGCAGGACTCGACCTGCACTCTCTAATTTGTAGCGGAAGCCGGATTTGAACCGACGATCTCAACCTCATGAGGGTTGCGAGGACGACCGAACTCCTCTACTCCGCAAGTGCCGAGTACTAGAATTGAACTAGTGTTTCAGGGTTATGAATCCTGTGTTCTAACCATTGAACTAACCCGGCTTGTTACCTACTACCTTACCATGTTGCTCAGCCCTTGTCAACAGGTTTCTTGTTTGATTTAGTTAGATAATTGATAATGTATACTTTGCTGTCCGTAACAGGTTTACGTAGAATTCTGCCTTTAAGTTGCTCAGTATTCATAGCACTTATCTTTTTTCCTGTTTCGACGATATTTCCTGCGATTTTCATGCTTTGATGCTGCACTAGAACGACGAAGCTCAAGGAGCTGACGCTGTTCCTCAGCAGTGTATTTACGCTTGTAGTTCATCATCAGCTCCTTTCTCATGCTGTCTACACTAGCGGATCAGGTTCTGGCTGTCAACCCACTGTACAACGGTTTTTCCTTGGTGTCCATGGATATCAATAACGTCTTGAATATTCTTATAGAAGCATAAAGATGTTTTAGAGCCTATCCAACGCATAGCACAACTGCCATCACTAAACTGTACACCTTCAGTAACAATACCTGTTCCTGAAATTCCAGTTTCATCTTCTATTCGATTAAGGTAGAATCGTCGCAAGATTTGTCTTCTCTCCTCAAAGAATATTTTCTAAAGATTTCATCTAATTCACCAAGAAGATCATTTACACGTTCTTGGTCTTTAGAGTCTAATTCTTCCCAATCTAGATAATCATTGTTCGTCATCGCTAGACCTCATAACTACTATCATCCATTCACCTGGACCTATTTTAAGATCTGAAGCTTCTCTTTCAGATAAATAACGACCTTGGTATGAATAGTTAGTAGCTTCAGCCATACGCATAACCATTTCAGCGTTGCTTGCTGAAATTATAGAATGTACTTCTAATACACCGTCAGTTAGGCACGCCCAAATTTCCCCGCACTCAAAACCACGTTGAAATTCATTATCAACAGTATCAAATTCTAAAAGAAAATCTGAGGAATCGGCATCTGCGCGGATTCCTCTTCTCTCAGAATTACTTTCTGATCTCATGGTGCCTAACACCTTTCTTATGCATGAATCTCCTGGTTACATGTCGGACACCTACCAGCTTTGGTCAATGTGTCATGTAGTTCATTCTCGGCTAGCAGTATACCAGATCGAACGGATTCAATGCTAGTGTCTTGCTCAACTATCGTTCGCTGAGCCTGAGCAAGTCGTTTCAAAATATTTTTAAACTTATTAAATTTAATGTAAGCTTTTTCCAGCTCTGCTATGTCAGGGAGGGCTGGAATATTTCTTACTGCCTCAAGGGCCTCTGATGCCTTCTTAGCCTTACCTATGAGGTTAGCAAGAAGGTCCATACGCGCCTGGGTAGTTGTTGCTTGGGCAAGTAAAGCTTCTACTTGAGTTATTGATTTAGCTTGTTGCATAACATTAGCATAATCACCAAGTTGAAGTAAAAGCTTATCTTGATCCTTTTTACGGATATTGACCAAGCCTGATGCATTCTTCGCTCGCCTACTAGCTTCTTTAACTGCATTGAAAATAGTAGACACATTAGTTAGTTCACCAAGTACACGAGCAACAGAACTAGAACCTTCTTTAAGCAAATAAGGAGCATCGAATTGCCCGGCAAAATTAATTGATGCTACTTCTTGCGTGCCTGGCGAGATACCCAAAGCTTCTGTAACTTCGGAAGGTACTTGACGATTAAGCTTAGTAAAGCGGGATTCTTCGCTACCAGACTTAGCAACTTTGTAAACACTACTACCACCTATTTCTCTCTCTATAGTTACTGATGTTTCACTAGTTTTAACAGTAATCGCTGATACTTTAGTTCCTCTAGTAATGTAATCGGAGTCTAGGCTATTCATAGCAATAGCTTTCATAGCTCTAGTAAGTGCCGATTTTCCACTAGAAGACGCACCTACGATTACTGTCAGCTTTCCAAATTCCAATTCTACATCACGTAGACTTTGGAAGTTTTTAATTCTGATGGACTCGATCAACAATAATCCTTAACATCAGAAGGATCAACGAAAATTACCTCAGCCTCAGGATCTTCGTCCCTTACCTTAGCTAGTTTAACAGGGTAATCAATAGTCTTCAACCACTTACCCAATCTGTGCTGCACAGTAAAACCTGCTATGATATTATCCGAAGTGTCTAGCACTATCCATAATGATGTGGCTCTAGCCATGTTGTTCTCCCATATAAGTATTATTACCTATCTGCCGGATTGAGCCCATCTATTAGTGTACAGGTTGGCTTGCAATACTCCTTTTCTCCAACTTTGCACACAGGACACTTACCTTTATTCGGCCTTAGCTTATACCCATTGATTTCTTTTAATGGCTTTCTAAATGGATTCTTTATTAGCGTCTTTCTATTTTGCAATCAGGGCAAACATACATGTCACTAGAATTTCCACTTTTGTGCTTGGCGCAAGCTACTAATATTTTTACAGTCAAGACATCTCCCTAAACAAACATAGCCACCTGAATATTCAGGTGGCTATTCTCAAAGTTCTGCTTTCCACGTCCTACGTCTGGCAATTTGCTTATCTTTAGGCATTTCAGTCTCCCTAGATAGGTCTGCCACAAGCTAGACAAATAAGGTTTCCTCGCTTATCCATCATAACTGTCCTACCGTGGTCTTTGCAAGCATCATGCTTACCCATGCCTAGACCTCGATAAACCCTGTACCTTTACAGCCTTTACAAGAACCTTTAGCTGTTTGCCCGTTATTACAGCCCGCACAACGCAACTTATTGCCTTTTTGCATTCGCTTCTTTAAAGGATACCTGTTATCTCGCGGTGCGACCTCGTGTGGGGGTGTATTACCCTCTTTATAGCGAGCCATTAGGATTTATCTCCCTTATGGGAACCCTTATCACGGGAATGGTCTGGCTTACTGCCACCACCAGTAGTTCCTCTACGACTAGTGTTAGTTCCTTTAGTCCAACGCCTTTCCACTTTCTGGGCATATTCCTCAAGCTGATCGGCAGACAGGTTCTTCTTATCGTCATCCTTTTTAGTCATGCACCCCTGACAGGATTCGAACCTGCGATTTACAGTTTAGAAGACTGTTGAGTTATCCGCTACTCTACAGGGGCATTAAATTAGTTTTGAGTTTAAAGCGACCAAAACTATAAACAAACTTCGTGCATCGAGCGGGTTCGAACCGTATCTCTGGGTATGACCCCAGCGCATTTCCCTAATGCTACTCGATACTAACATGGTGCCAGCCATGCTTTTACCATTACGAAAGACCCGGCTGCTACCGCATACCACACTTAATGCTGGCACACTAAGCTGATCACGTTCGTACTCTCGGATTCCGTTTCTTAGCGTACGAAAGTCACCCGAGTATAACCAAACTGTACGCCGAGAGAATTACGATATCTCGTCCCGCGAGTTAAAAGCTCGCTGCTCTGCCTCTGAGCTACCGGCGCTAGTCTTACAGAATACTACCAAGAACGTCTACATTTTGCTGAAAGTACGCCATAAGGGACTCGAACCCTTGACCCACCGATTAAGAGTCGGTTGTCTCTGCCGCTGAGCTAATGGCGCTTGGTGAGATATTTGTTAGCCTCTCACTGGCATCAGCCTCACCCATTTTACATCACGGAGGACATGATGTCTAGCTACTAGAAAGTTGACATGACATACCTGCACCAGCTAGGAATCGAACCCAGTATGCCACTGAACAGGTTTGCAACCCTGTTTTGTAGGGGCAGGGAATTTCGAAATCCCGACCTGCGGTATGTAACACCGCTGCTCTGCCTCTGAGCTACGCCCCCAAGCTACGTTTGAATTTATACCATCCAAACTGTTTTGCCGTTCTTCTTTTATGGCAGTTAGCACATCGTACCACACACTTCTCAATTTCTGCAAGTACTCGATCCCATTTAATTCCGTTTCTTACAGATTTACCTATATCAAAACTTTTTTCTTCTGGAATTAGAAGGCTAGAACCGACTAAGGAAACTAGCCTTGATTGGCTTGCTGATAAAGCTTTACTAGCTGAACCTTCATTATGGGGTACTTTATCTGACAGTTTAGGGTATTGTATGAACTACCAGTTAACACAAACTAAGTCTAATGGTACATCCTTAGATTTTATGTGTGCTTGAACCTGGCAGGATCTAACTATAACTTAGGACTGCTTCCCCTGTCAAGCCAGGCTCGGCTGCCACTATTACTGCATATCGTTAAGCCTGTGCTAGGTCATTCGCCTACTTGCAGCATTGAGCTTATAGTTATCATACGTGCTTTGTCAACAGCCTTACTGTATACGCGCGCCGTTCGACGTAGTTTATTACATTGTGGAATGTGATATACTTGCGTGGAGAAATAGGGAGTTGAACCCTATCTTGAACTTTGCAAAAGTCCCGTGCAACCCTTAACACTTTATCCCCATAGTAAGCGCAAGTGCGTCCAGTTTGCCCGGTCCTCGCGCTTACATCTACTACTTTACATCGTCTTGGCTAGCTTGTCAACCCTCTAGACTCATAGAATTTGCCAGAAGGATGTAGCCCTTTGCTGCTTCAGCCAATGCTTGAAGTCGATTCGCTTGAGCTTCACTCAAGTTGTAGCCCTGCGAGTCTTTTACCTTCTTCAGGCATTCCTCTGCTGACCTGAGTGCTTCATTTCGTGTCATGCACCTAGCCTACAGGACTCTGACAGGATCGTCAAGGCTACGTATCTGTTATTTCTTAAATCTTCCTCGGCCTATAGCTCGTTGACTAATCAAATCAAGTAACTGCTCACGAATATCCATATTACGATTAAGAATTTTACGAGTATTAGCGATAGTAGTCTGACAGTTTGCTATGGCCGTCTCGACATCTAATAACTCTTCAGACAACTCTTTATCTGACCAATCACCGTAATCTGGTTGTTCAGTAAGCATTTATCTATTCCTTTTCATTTGGGTAAACATCATAGATCTTAAAATTATCAAAGGATCGGCTTATAGTTGGCCCAGCCTGGTACTGATAGTGCGATCCAGCTGCTCTTGAACCATACAACAAAGTAGTCGGCTCTGGTAAGTGGTAGAAGCCAAGTTGACTAACTTTCATACCTGGCCATAACAACAAAGGCATAGTTCCACTATTACTTAATTCTAAGGTAATTTGCCCTTCAAATCCTGGATCAATAAACCCCGCAGTAGCATGAATAACCAACCCTAGCCTGCCTAAAGAACTTTTACCCTCAAGCTTAGCGGCTATGTTAGCACCTAATGCAATAGTTTCAAAGGTACAACCTAGCACAAATGCTCCTGGCTCTAATACAAATGCAGAACCCTTTGGAACAAATACATCTGTAAAGTAATCAGTTGAGTCTTCTTTAGGATCTACCAACGGCGCGTCCGCAGGGGAATCAAATTGTAACTGTACCTTAAACTCAGGAGAAAGTGTCATATCATAACTGGCAGGCTGAATTAGCTCTTCCCTGAAAGGCTGGATGATAATATTTTGGAATCTAATCTCTTCAAGAATTCCTCTATTAGATACTAGCATGATCTTCTCTCCATACTAGTTTCA
>Ga0196958_10000716_pt1 | contig 10820 bp, 8 predicted proteins | sample S1v_10metaG_FD_148654 | JGI IMG/M metagenome (GOLD analysis project Ga0196958, IMG submission 148654) | Soil microbial communities from Anza Borrego desert, Southern California, United States - S1+v_10 | ecosystem: Environmental > Terrestrial > Soil > Desert | place: USA: California | collected...
GCAGCTCCGCGCCGGCGCGGTGCTGACCCTCCTGCACGACCGGGTCGACGCGGAGCTGCTCGACGCGGCGGGACCGCAGCTGCGCTGCGTCGCCAACGTCGCCGTCGGCTACGACAACGTCGACCTCGCGGCGGCGGCGGAGCGTGGGGTGGTCGTCACCAACACCCCGGGAGTGCTCGACGACGCCACCGCGGACCTGACCTGGGCCCTGCTCCTCGCCGCCACCCGCCGCGTCGCCGAGGGCGACCGGCTGGTCCGCTCAGGACGTTCCTGGAGCTGGGGGATGTCGTTCATGCTCGGCAGCTCGCTGCGGGGGAAGCTGCTGGGGATCGTCGGCCTCGGCGGAATCGGCCGCCGGGTGGCCGAGCGCGGGCGGGCCTTCGGCATGCGGATCGCCTACCACTCGCGCCGCCCGGCGCCGGCGGAGGCGACGGCGGCGCTCGAGGCCGAGCGGATGCCGCTGGAGCGGCTGCTGGCGGAGGCCGACGTGCTCAGCCTGCACTGCCCGCTGACGCCGGAGACCCGCCACCTGATCGGGGCGCCGGAGCTGGAGGCGATGAAGGAGAGCGCCGTCCTGGTCAACGCCGCCCGCGGCCCGATCGTCGCGGAGCGGGCGCTGGCCGAGGCGCTGGCGGCGGGGACGATCGCGGCGGCGGGACTCGACGTCTACGAGCACGAGCCGCAGGTGGAGCCGCGGCTGCTGGAGCTCGACAACGTCGTGCTGGCGCCGCACCTCGGCTCGGCGACGGTCGAGACGCGGACGGCGATGGCCGAGCTGGCGGCCCGCAACGCGATCTCTGTACTCCGCGGCCAAGGGCCGCTGACGCCGGTGGCGTCACAATGAATCGGTGAGCGCGGTCACGGCGAAGCGCACGATCCGGCACCGGATCGGCGGCGAGGAGACGAGCGGCGCCTCGTCCCGGACCGCCCCGGTCTGGGACCCGGCGACGGGCGAGCAGCAGGCCGAGGTCGTCCTGGCCGAGCCCGCCGACGTCGACGCCGCGGTGGCGGCGGCGCGCGCCGCCTACGCGGAGTGGTCGCAGGCCTCGCTCAGCCGCCGCGCCAAGATCATGTTCGCCTTCCGCGAGTTGCTCGACTCCAACGTCGAGGAGCTGGCGCGGGTCGTCTCCTCCGAGCACGGCAAGGTGCTGGAGGACGCGAAGGGGGAGGTCCTGCGCGGGCTCGAGGTGGTCGAGTTCGCCTGCGGCATCCCCCACCTGCTGAAGGGCGAGTACTCCGACCAGGTCTCGACCACGGTCGATGCTTGGTCCTTCCGCCAGCCCCTTGGTGTCTGCGCCGGGATCACCCCGTTCAACTTCCCGGCGATGGTGCCGATGTGGATGCACCCGGTGGCGATCGCCTGCGGCAACGCCTTCGTGCTGAAGCCCTCCGAGCGCGACCCCTCGGCCTCGAACCTGGTCGCCGAGCTCTACGCCGAGGCGGGGCTGCCGGCTGGTGTCTTCAACGTCGTCCACGGCGACAAGGCCGCGGTCGACGCGCTGCTCGACCACCCTGACGTGGCGGCGGTCTCCTTCGTCGGCTCGACGCCGATCGCCTCCTACGTCCACGCGCGGGCAACCGAGAAACGGAAGCGGGTGCAGGCCCTGGGCGGGGCGAAGAACCACGCGGTGGTGATGCCGGGCGCCGACCTCGGCTACGCCGCCGACCAGCTCGCGGCCGCCGGCTTCGGCTCCGCCGGCCAGCGCTGCATGGCGATCTCGGTCGCGGTGGCGGTGGACGAGGTCGCGGACCCGCTGGTCGAGGAGGTGGCGCGGCGGGCGCGGGAGATCAAGGTCGGGCCGGGGCTCGACTCCGCCTCTGAGATGGGCCCCGTCGTCACCCCGCAGGCGCGGGAGCGGATCGTCGACTACATCGGCCAGGGCGCCGAGGCGGGCGCGCGGCTGACGGTGGACGGCCGCGAGCTGGAGATGGACGGCGGCGGCTTCTGGGTCGGACCGACCCTGATCGACCGGGTCGAGCCCGAGATGTCGGTCTACCGCGACGAGATCTTCGGCCCGGTCCTCTCGGTCGTCCGCAGCGGCGGCCTCGGCGAGGCGATCGCGCTGATCAACCGCAATCCCTACGCCAACGGCGCCGCGATCTTCACCGGCTCGGGCCACGAGGCGCGCCGCTTCCAGCGCGAGGTCGAAGTCGGGATGATCGGGATCAACGTGCCGATCCCGGTGCCGATGGCCTTCTACTCCTTCGGCGGCTGGAAGGACTCCCTCTTCGGCGACCACCACGTCCACGGTCCCGAGGGCGTCCGCTTCTACACCCGCGGCAAGGCGATCACCAGCCGCTGGCCGGCCGGCAACGCCGCCGGCCCCGGCGACGCCGGCTCGATGCACTTCCCGACCTCGAGCTGAGAGCTCAAAGCGGCTGAAAACTCCTCTTCTCGAAAGGGCCCCCTTTCCGCGAAGGTGGGTGTCCGCACGTGCGCGAAAGAGCGAAAGCGCATTTGCGTCGCACGATATTTCCAGCGGATTTCCCTGTATGTCCAGCCAGTTGCGAGTCTTGGCACTCAGAGTGCGTTGAGCGATGGCCGGTGGCTTGGAAGGTTCCTGGCACCGGGACTTCCCCGGAAAAAACCAAGAAAGGGAACAAGAATGATTAGCAAGCTCAAGACGCTTGGCATCGCCTTGGTCGCCGTCCTCGCCATGAGCGCGGTCGTCGCCTCGGCCGCCAGCGCGACCAATTTCACAGCGTCGACGTACCCGACCTCGGCTACAGCGACCAGCCCTCTCGGCAATGACGACTTCAGCACCGAAGCCGGCAGCGTCGAATGTAAAGGTCACTTCCTTGTCGGTCCTCTGACGGCAGCAGCCCCCACCGTGACAGTGACTCCGACCTACAGTGAATGCGAGGCCTTCGGCTTCCTCAACGCGACCGTCAACATGAACGGCTGCGACTACACATTCAATGTCAACGAGAGCGTTACCGTCGACTGCCCCGCTGGCAAATCGATCGTGATCGTGGCTGGTACCTGCGAAACGACGATCGGGGCCCAGGGTCCGCTTAATACAGTCGACCTGGCGAACAATACGGAAACCAGCATCAGCGCCAAAGCCAACGTCACCGGCATCGCCTACACCGTCACCAAAGACGGCATCGGCTGCCCGTTCAGTGGTACCGGCGCCAAAACCGGCGCCAGCTACACCCAGGCCAATGCGGTGATCGCTTCATCGACCAACAAAGCCAAAATCCACATCGGCTGATCCCTACCGGTCGATCGCTGCCTCGCGCAGCAACTGAAGCTCCGAGGGCCAGGCATTTGCCTGGCCCTCGTCATTCTCGAGGTGATGGGGCGGCCGAACGGTTCTCACGCGCGCGCGGATCAGCGCGAGCGAACAACCGCCGCAGGTCGTTTCCAGGCGCTTTCGCTCTTCAGCAGTCAGGCCCCGGAGGCCGCCACTCGGGAACGTTGAGCGATCGCCTCATCCCTGTCATCCCTCGTTCGCTCGGATAACCGGGCACTCAACGAAGGGAACAAAAATGATTCGCAAGCTCAAGACGCTTGGCATCGCCTTGGTCGCCGTCCTCGCCATGAGCGCAGTCGTCGCCTCGGCCGCCAGCGCGACCAATTTCACAGCGTCGTCCTACCCGACCTCTGCTACAGCTTCCAGCCCGATAGGCAATGACGACTTCAAAACCGAAGCCGGCAGCGTCGAATGCGCGGCTCACTTCAACGTCGGCCCGCTGTCGAAAGCGTCCGAAACCGTCACAGTCGTTCCGACCTACACCGGGTGTAAAGCATTCGGCTTTCTCAACGCGACCGTCAACATGAACGGCTGCGACTACGTGTTCAACGTCAACGGGAGCGTCAACCTCTCATGCGGTGTCAAATATGTCGAAATAACGGCAGGTACCTGCCGCCTCATCATCGCGGGGCAGAGCAACCTGAGCAAAGTCGACCTGGCGAACTCGGGTAGTGGTATCTCGGCCCAGGCAACAGTAGGTGGCATTAACTACAGCGTTATTCAGGACGGCATCGGCTGTCCGTTCGCCGGCACCGGCGTCAAAACCGGCGCGACCTACACCCAGAACTCCGCCGTCCTGGTGAGCTCCACCAACGGCGCGACCATCGACATCGGCTGATCTGGCTGCATCGCTGTTCCGAGCACTCGTTCCGAGGGTCGGGCTTCAGCCCGGCCCTCGGCATAAGCTCCCGGCGTGGACCTACTCAACACCCAGCCGCTGCACGAGGGCAAGCACGTCTCTTTCGTCTCCAGGCGCTACCGGCACGAGGACGGATCGGAGGTCGAGCGAGAGGTCGTCGACCACCCGGGATCGGTCGCGATCCTCGCCTACGACGAGGAGTTCGCCTATCTGGTGGCGCAGCCGCGCGAGGCCGTCGAAGAGGAACGGCTGCTGGAGATCCCGGCGGGGACGCTGGACGTCGAGGGCGAGACCGAGCTCGAGTGCGCCCGCCGGGAGCTGGCGGAGGAGGCGGAGCTGCAGGCTGAGGAATGGAGCCTCCTGCACGTCGTCTATCCCAGCCCTGGCTTCCTCACCGAGAAGGTGACGATCTTCGAGGCCACCGGTCTCTCGCCCGCTCAGGGCGAGCGCGACGAGGACGAGGAGATCGCGATCGTCCGCCTGCCGCTGGCCGAGATCGAGCAGGCGCTGCCCGAGATCCGGGATGCGACGACGGTGATCGCCCTGCTGCGGCTGCAGGAAAAGCTCTAGCTCCCCAAGGGTCCCGCGGCCCGCATCATCCCTCCCCAGGTGCTATTGATCAAGAAGATTCTAACTATTGGAGTGCTCTCTTCGAGCGCTCCGCAAACTCAAGGAGTGCAGATGATTCGCAAGATCAAGGCTCTGGGCGTGGCGCTCGTCGCCGTCCTCGCCCTCGCCGCCGTCCTCGCCTCGGCGGCTTCGGCCGCCAACTACACAGCGTCCAGCTACCCGACCACCGGGACAGGCGAAAGCGCGTTGGGCAACGACGTCTTCAAAACCGAAGCCGGCACGGTCGAATGCAAAGTGCACTATCAGGGCACCATCGCCGCCGCCAGCGAAACCCTCACAGGCAGCTCGACCTACAGCAACTGCAAAGCGTTCGGCTTCCTCAGCGCGACGGTCAACACGAACGGCTGCGACGCCACCGCCAAAGCGCCGGTGGGGTCGGGGGACAAATACACCGCGACCGGCAACCTGGTCTGCCCGCTCGGGAAATCGATCGAAATCACCGCCGGGACCTGCGTGGTCGCGATCGGCAACCAGAGCTCCGTCGGCACCGTCGCGCTCGTCAACCAGACAGCGAGCGGTGACGTCACCGTGCAGGCCAACCTCAACAGCATCGCCTACACCGTGACCAAAGACGGCATCGGCTGCCCGTTCGCCGGCACCGGGGCGAAGACCGGCGCCACCTACACCCAGACCAACCCGATCACAGTCGACTCGACCAACGGCGCCAACATCCACGTGGGCTGATCCGAAGGGATCGCTGCCGTTCACCAGCAGCACACGGGGGTCGGGCGTTCGGCCCGGCCCCCGGCTGGGTAGGGGGAGGAGCCATGTTCCTCTTCTTCTCCAACAACCTCGGGTGCGGCGGCTCGCTGCTGCTCTCCGCCGTGGTGACGCTGATCCTGCTGGTGCTCTTCGGCGTGATCGAAGTCGGCTAGGAAACCGTTAGGGCAGCGCGATCGCCCTGACCCGCACCGCGACGGTGCGGTCCGCCACATAAGGGGGCAGCTGGGCGAGCGCGGCCCCTTCGTCGGCCGCCTCCACCTGCCACCAGATCCGGTGCCCGCCGCCGAGGCAGCTGGAGAACGTGGAGCGGTGGCGCAGCGGGCTCTCGAAGCCCCGCCAGGCGGCGGAGGCCGCCTCGCACTCGGCGGCCTCGTGTCTGTGTTCGAGGAGGTAGGTCGGCATGGGTGGGTCCGATCCGGCCGTCCGGACCGGCGCCCGCCGCAGCGGGCGCCGGCTTCCGGATGGCTAGGCGCGGGCGGCCTCGACCTCGCCGGGGCCGCTTGCTTCGCGGCTGGACTTGGGCTGGCCGCCGAGCCGGCGGGGGAGCCACCAGTTGCGCTCCCCCAGCAGGGACATCGTCGCCGGCAGCAGGACCGCGCGGACGACGGTCGCGTCGAGCATGACGGCGACGGCCAGGCCGATCCCCATCTGCTTCAGTTCGACGTTGGAGACGATCGCGAACATCGCGAACACCCCGACCATCACCAGGGCTGCCGTCGTCACCACGCCGGCGGTGTCCTTGATCCCCTCGGCGACCGCCTGCCTGGTGCCCATGCCGCCGTCGTGCAACTCCTTGATCCGGCTGAGGATGAGGACGTGGTAGTCCATCGAGAGCCCGAACAGGATCACGAACATGAACAGCGGCAGCCAGGCGGTGATCGCCCCGGTCGACTCGAACCCGAGCAGGGATTCGCCGTGGCCGCTCTGGAAGAGCCAGACGAGGACGCCGTAGGAGGCGGCGACCGAGAGCAGGTTGAGCACGATCGCCTTGATCGGGATCACCAGCGAGCGGAACGTGACCAGCAGCAGCAGGAAGGCCGCGATCAGCACGAACCCGAACACGTACGGCAGGTGGGACGTCATCGTCTCGTTGAAGTCCCGGATCGCGGCGGTGGGACCGCTGACGTTGGCCTCGACCCCGTCGATCCCGCCTACCGTGGCCGGGACGATCTCCTCCCGCAGCGCGTCGAGCGCCCGGTTGGAAGGGCCGTTGGAGCCGTTGCCGGCGATCGGGAACGCCACCGCGGCGACCGTCTCGTCGGGGCTGACTTCGACCTCGGCCGGGCCCTGGAAGAGCCCCGGCCGTGCTGCGGCCTCCTCGCCGAGCTCGGCGATCGCGGTCCGCACCGGCGCCGAGGCGACGTCGTCGGCCTCGACCACGACCACCGCGGTGATGCTCTCCGAGGGGAACTGCGCCTGGATCCGGTCGTAGGTCTTCATCGCCTCGACGTCGCGCGGGTAGGACTCGATTCCCGGCAAGGCGGTGTGCATGCCGAGCGTCGGGATCGCGAGGACGGCGAGGAAGCCGGCGCTGAGCACGGCCGCCAGCAGCGGCCGCCGCAGCACCCGGTCGACGATCCGCGACCAGATCCCGACGCCGCCGAGGCGCCGCTTGATTCGGCCGACGAACGGCGGCCTGCCCCGGTCGAGCTTGTCGCCGAGGCCGGAGAGGATCGCCGGCAGCACCGTCAGCGAGCCGAGGACCGCGACGGCGACGACGAGGATCGTGCCGGTTGCGAAGGCGGTGAAGTTGGAGACGCCGCCGAAGTACATCCCGGCCATCGCCACCATCACCGTCAGCCCCGAGACGAGGACCGCCCGGCCCGAGGTCGCCGCGGCGATCGCGAGCGCGTCCTCGTTGCTGCGCCCGGCGCGGCGCTCCTCGCGCATCCGGCGGATGTAGAACAGCGAGTAGTCGATGCCGACGGCGAGGCCGACCAGCGTCACCACGTGGACCACTGCCGGGTTGATCGGGCTGATCTGGCTGACCGGGCCGAGCAGGCCCATCGTCGCCAGGATCGCGGTGACCGCCAGCAGCAGCGGCACCCCGGCGGCGACCAGCGCGCCGAAGGCGAACAGCAGGATGACCAGCGTGAACGGCAGCGAGATCATCGTCGCCTTGCCGATCTCCGAGTTTTCCTTCTCCATCACTTCCTTGGTCAGGCTGGCGTCGCCGAACTCGCCGATCGTCAGCCCGGGGTGGGCCTGCTGGGCGGCGGCGACCGCGGCGAGCGGCTCGTCGACGACTTCTTCGGCGCGTTCGAACTCGCCGGGGATCTCGTAGTCGACCAGGGCGGAGCTGCGGTCGGCCGAGATCTTGCCCTCCTTGCCGGGACCGTAAGGGCCGGTCACCGCGGTAATGCTGTCGATCGCCCGCAGGCGGGTGACGACGTCGGTGACGGCGGCGCGGAACCCCGCCTCGCCGGCGCTGCCGGGATCGCCCTGGATCAGGACCATCCCGGCCGACTTCTTCGGGAAGGCGTCGAGGGTGGCCTGCTGGGCGGCGCCCGACTCGCCGGCGCCGGCGGCGCCGGGCTCGACGTTGTCGGTGCCGATCGTTTTGCCGACCATGAAGGCGGCGACGACGAAGACCAGCCACCCGACGATGGCGGTCTTTCGGTGCTGGGCGCTCCAGCGCCCAGCGCGTGCTGCGATGTTGCGTGAGGCTTGCATCGAGTCTCCTTTGGTGTGGGTGGATTGCATGCGCCCACACTCGTTTGGAACGGCCCCCCGAACATCAGGGAGACTCCCTGAATCGACCCCCTGAATTCACCGCAGACCGTGGGGAGAGCCCCTGAGCTGGAGCAGTTGGAGCGGCTGCTCGGCGAGGGCGACGACGCGGGCTGCCTAGCCGTCGAGGGCGAGCCGGGGATCGGCAAGACCCACCTGCTGGCGGAGCTGCGGCGGCGGGCGGACGCGCGCGGGATGCTGGTGCTGAGCGGCAGCGCGGCCGAGTTCGAGCGCGATGTGCCGTTCGCGCTCTGGACCGACGCCCTCGACGCCTACGTGGTCTCCCAGGACCCCGACGAGCTGGTGCCGGCGGCGGCGCGGTCGGAGCTGGGCGGGGTCCTGCCGTCGTTGGCGGTCGTCGACGAGCCGCCCGCCGTCGACGAGCGCTACCGCACCCACCGCGCCGTCCGCGCCCTGCTCGAGCGGATCGCCGAAGACCGGGCGCTGACCCTGATCCTCGACGACCTCCACTGGGCCGACCAGGGCTCGCTGGAGCTGATCGCCTCGCTGCTGAAGCGGCCGCCCGCGGCCCCCGTTCTGCTCGCCCTCGGGTTCCGCAGCGGGCAGGTGGCCCCGACGCTGGCCGCGGCACTGGCGGAGCCGCTGGTGCACCGGCTGCAGCTGGCGCCGCTCGACGAGGCAGGAATGTGCGAGCTGGTCGGCGACGAGGTCGAGGAGAGACGGCTGGCGGCGATCCGGGCGGAGACGGGCGGCAACCCCCTCTACGCGCTGCAGCTGGCGCGGGCGCCGGAGCTGCCGGCGCAGAGCAGCGCCGGCGACCGCCTCGGCGGCGAGGCGGGGGTGCCGGGCCTGGTCGCCGCCGCCCTCCTCGCCGAGGTGCAGGAGCTGCCGCCCGCCGCCCGCGACCTGCTCGAGGCGGCCTCGGTGGCGGGCGACCCCTTCGAGCCCGAGCTCGCCTTCGCGATCGCCGGGATCGAGGCCGGCGCCGGCATGGACGCGCTCGACGAGCTGCTGCCCTCCGGGCTGGTGCGGGCCACCGACGTGCCGCGCCAGTTCGCCTTCCGCCATCCCCTGGTCCGGCGCGCGGTCTACGAGTCGACCAAAGGGGGCTGGCGGTTGGGAGCCCACGGGCGCGCCGCCGCGGCCCTCACCGCCGCCGGCGCCTCGGCGCCGGCCCGCGCTCACCACGTCGAGCACTCTGCCGCGCAGGGAGACACCGACGCGGTGGCCGTCCTGGTCGAGGCCGGCCAGGCGAGCGCCAGCCGGGCTCCCGCGGCGGCGGTCCGCTGGTTCGACGCGGCGCTGCGGCTGCTCCCCGCCGGCGAGCGGCAGACGCGGCTCGGCGTGCTGGTGCTGCAGGCGCAGGCGCTGCGGGCGACGGGGGACCGCGGCCGCTGCCGGCAGGCGCTGCTCGCCGCGCTGGAGCTGCTGCCCCCCGATCAGGTCGCGGTCCGGGTCAGGCTGACCGCCGCCTGCGCCTTCATGGAGGATGCGCTCGGCCGCCACGAGGAAGCGCGGGCGCGGCTCGACCGGGCGCTGGCGGAGTTGCCCGGCGACTGCCAGCAAGAGCGCGTCGAGGTGCTGCTCAGCCTTTGCACCGGCGCTTTCTTCACCCAGGACCTGGAGCGGATGCGCGAGCTGGCGGAGGAGGCGGTCGAAGGGGCCGAGGCTCTCGACGACGGCGGCCTCGAGCTGGCCGCGAGGGCGATGCTGAGCCACGCCCAGGTCGTGCTGGGGCGGGGGGAGGAGGCAGAGCCGCACCTGATCCGCGCCGGCGAGCTCCTGGCCGGCCTCTCCGATGCCGAGCTGGCGGGCAGGATCGAAGCAGTGAGCAGGCTCGGCTGGGCGGAGCTCTACCGGGAGCGCTTCGCGGCGGCGATCGCCAACTTCGAGCGCGGTCTGGCGATCTCCCGGACGACCGGGCAGAGCCAGTTCGTCCCCTATCTGCTGCAGGGACTGGCGCTCTCCGAAGCGCCGCTCGGAAACCTGGACGCCGCCCTCGAGCTGAGCGAGAACGCGATCGAGGCGGCGCGGCTGATGAACGTCGAGTTCATCCTCGCGGCGGCGCTGATCAGCCGCGCCGCCGCCGCCCTGGTCAGCGGCGACCTGGAGATCCTGATCCCCGCCGCGCGGGAGGGGCTGGCGCTGCTGGAGGGGAGGGACGTGAGCGTCTTCGGGGTGATCGGAAGCTGCGGGCTCGCCGCCGCCCTGGTCGAGGCCGGCGAGCTGGGCTCCGATCTCGACTCCCTGGTCGCCATCGCCGGGGGCTGGGAGATGCCGAAGCTGACGCCGGCCTACCGCGCCCAGTTCCAGGAGGTCCTGACCCGCGGCTGGCTGACGGCCGGCGAGCTGGACCGGGCTCGCGACGCCGCCGCGCGCGCCGAGGCCGGCGCCGCGGAGCTGGGCCTGGGGGTGGCGCTGGCGCAGGGGTGGCGGGCGCGAGCCGCGGTCCTCCTCGCCGAGGGGCAGGCCGAGGAGGCCGCCGAGCTGGCGCTGCGCTCGGCGCGGAGCGCCGCGAAGGCCGGGGCGCGAATTGAGGCCGCGCGCTCGCGTGCCCTGGCGGGTCAGGCACTTGCAGCGAGCGACGAGCGCGAGCGGGCGCTGGGGCTGCTGCGGGAGGCGGAGGCCGAGCTCGACGCCTGCGGCGCGGCCCGCCCCCA
>Ga0196958_10000717_pt1 | contig 10818 bp, 9 predicted proteins | sample S1v_10metaG_FD_148654 | JGI IMG/M metagenome (GOLD analysis project Ga0196958, IMG submission 148654) | Soil microbial communities from Anza Borrego desert, Southern California, United States - S1+v_10 | ecosystem: Environmental > Terrestrial > Soil > Desert | place: USA: California | collected...
TGCGCAGCGCGTTGGCCGGCTACCCACCCCTGATCGAGACCGTCCGGGGCGAGCTGGGGCTCACCGCGGGCGCGGCGGGGTTCGTGCAGACCGGCGCTGTGCTCATGATGGCGGCCGGCTCACTCGCGGGGACGTCCGCCGCGCGTCGCACGGGCCCGGAGCGGGCGCTGATCGGTGCCGTGGGGCTGGTCGCGGTCGGCAGCCTGGCCCGCGGGGTCCCGGCCGTGGTGCCGCTCGTCGCCGGCAGCCTGCTGGTCGGGTTCGGCATCGGCGTCGCGGGCGTGCTTTTCACGGGCGTGGTGAAGGAGCACCTCGCGTCCCGCGCGGGCGCGGTCACCGGCGGCTACGTCGTCGCGATGATGGTCGGTGCCACCGTGGCGAGCGGCGTGGCGGTACCGCTCGCGGTCGGGGCGGGCGGCTGGTCGCCGGCGCTGGCGGTCTGGGCGGTGCCCGCGGTGCTGGCGCTCGTGGCGTGGGTCCCGGTCGCCCGCCGGACCGCCCGGCCCGCCGGCACGCCCGCGCGCACCCGGCCGCCGTGGCGCGACCGGTTCGCCCGCCTCACCGCCGCCCACCAGTCCGCCGCCTCGCTGCTGGTCTACGGCTGGATGACCTGGCTCGCGCCGTACGTCTCCAGCCGGGGCTGGAGCGCGCGGGACGCCGGGCTGCTGCTCGCGGTCTGGTCCGCCGCCCAGATCCCCGGTGCGCTCGCGATCCCGGCGCTGGCGGAGCGCAACGGGCGGTGGCGGTTCTGGTCGGGCGCCGCGCTGGCCTGCGTGGCCGTGGGCACGCTCGGCCTGCTGCTCTCCCCGCTGCCTCCGGTGGTCGGGCCGTGGGCCTGGGTGGTGCTGGTCGGCATCGGCTCCGGCGCGGGGTTCCCGCTCGGGCTCACGGTGATCGCCTGGCGCACCCCGGACGCCGCGGCGAGCGCGGCCACCAGCGGGCTGGCCCTCGGCGTCGGCTACACGGTCGCCGGCATCGGACCGTTCCTGATGGGCCTGCTGATCGACCTGACGCGCGGTTACGCGGCCGCCATCGTCGTCCTGGTCGCCGCGGTGGCAGTGCAGGCGTTCGCGATCGTCCGGATCGGCGACGCCGCGCAGCGGAAGAGCGGCTAGCTAGCGGGCGCCCAGCATCTGCGTCAGCTCGCTCCACGGGCGCCCCGCCCGGTCCTTGGCGCTCATCACCGACACCGGCAGCGGCCAGTCGATCGCCAGGTCCGGGTCGTCGTGGCGGACGGTGACGTCCTCGTCGGGGTCGTGCGCGGCGTCGATGCGGTAGCAGGTGTCGGCCTCGGCGAGGGCCTGGAAGCCGTGCAGGCACCCGCGCGGGATGTAGAGGCTCGCCATGTTCTCGTCGTCGAGCCGGAACGACTCGACGCGGCCCATCGTCGGCGAGCCGGGCCGCGCGTCCACGACCACGTCGAAGATCGCGCCCCGCGCGCAGCGGACGAGCTTCGCCTCGCCGCGCCCGACCCGCCCGTGCAGGCCCCGCAGCCCTCCGCGTACCGTTCGTGACTGGGAGTCCTGCAGGAACGCGTTCGGGTCCACGCCAGCACCGCGCGCCACGTCGGCGTCGAAGGTGCGGCTGAACCACCCGCGTTCGTCGCGGTGCGGCGACGGCTCGAACACCAGGAGGCCGGCGATCCCGGTCTCGCGGACGTGCATGCTGCCTCCGGGTCGGCTCGTCCCGTCACGTTCGACGTCCCCGGGTCACATCCCGGTCGGACGGAGCGACCCTACCGCCGACCGCAGCGCATGCCGGAACGAGCCGCGAACGAGCCGGGAGATCGATGGTGACCGTCCGTCCCACCTGCCGCGCCTGCCACCGCACCGAGGGGGAGCTCGTCCTCGACCTCGGCATGCAGCCGTCCTCGGAGCTGTTCCCCGAGCAGAGCGACCCCGGGCCGGACGCGCTGTTCCCGCTGCGCATGTGGCTGTGCACGCGGTGCGGGCTCGCCCAGCTGGCCGACGACGCCGAGGTGCCGGAGGAGGTCGTGGGCGCCGAACCCGCGGCGCTGACCGCGCAGCGGGCGGACGCGGTGGAGGCGCTGGTGACCGCGGGCGCGCTCCCGGCCGGGGGCACGGCGTCGGAGTTCCCGAGCCCGCACGGCGGCAGCTGGCTCGGGCTGCTCGCCCGGCACGGCTTCACGGCGGTGCCCCGCGACGAGGGCGCCGACGTGGTGGTCGACGGCTGCTTCGGGGTGATGCACGAGCCCGACCAGCGGGCCGCGCTGCGGGAGCGGGCGGCGGCGGTGCGGCCGGGGGGACGGCTGGTGGTGCAGTTCCACTCGCTGCACGCCATCGTCGCGGGCACCCAGTGGAACGCTCTGCGGCTGGGGCACTACGCCTACTACTCGGCCCCGGCGATGATCGGCATGCTCGCCGAGGCGGGGCTCACCGTCACGACGGCGCGTCGGTTCCCGCTCTACGGCGGCACGGTGGCGCTGGTGGCGGGCCGCACGGCCGAGGCGCCGGCCGTGGACGACGCCGCGCTGGACGCCGTGGTCGCCCCGGAGCTGACGGCCGGGGTCCTGCGGCCCGCGGCCGTCGGTGCCCTGCAGCACTCGGTGCGCCGCACGGCGGGCTCGCTGCGGGAGATGCTCGTCGCGCAGCGGGCGGCCGGCCGGCGGGTGTACGGCTACGCGGCGGCCTCGCGCGCGGTGTCGCTGCTGCGCCTCGCCGAGCTGGACGCCACGCTGCTCCCCGGCGTCGCCGACGCGTCCCCGGGCAAGCAGGACCGGCGGATGCCGGGCACGGACATCCCGATCATCACCCCCGCGGAGCTGGTGGCGGCCGAACCGGACGTCGTGCTGGTGTTCGTCAGCGAGCTGGTCGCGGAGGCCAAGGCCGCCCTGCCGGAGATCGAGCGCAACGGCGGCACCTGGGTGGACGCGGGCGCAGGCCGCTAACGGCGGGCGGCTGCGAGCGGGACGGCGGCGACGACCCGCTCGGCGACCCGGTCCGGCAGCGTGCTGTGCTTGCGGCGCAGGGCCGGTTGCTCCACGAGGTACCACGACGCCAGCGCGGGCAGCACGGCGAGTGCGATCGACAGCGGGACGAAGACCGCCGTCGGGACGGCCGCCAGCGCCGTCAGCATGAGCAGCTGCTGCAGGGGCCAGTGGTAGATGTAGACGCCGTAGGACAGGTCGGTGCGCATCGACCAGGGCCACGGGAACGTGGTCCCCGCCCACAGGAACAGGTACGCCAGCGGCACCGCGCCGAGCACGCGGTAGTCGTCGAAGAGCGCGAGGCTGAGCAGGAACAGGGCCGTGGCAGCCGCCGCGAGGTCGAGTCGCAGCGGGATCCGGGACGCGTAGAGGTAGGCGGTGGCGCCCAGCAGGAAGACCAGCACGAGGCGGATCACCCGTTCGTTGAGCAGCACCGGCAGCCCGGCCTCCTGCAGGGCGGTGAGCACCAGCAGCACGCCCGCGGCGGCCGGCACCAGCACCGGGCGGCGGCCCAGCAGCCCGAGCGCGCCCAGCACGCCGACGACCGCGTAGCAGAACGCCTCGAAGCACAGCGTCCAGAGCGAGCCGTTGAAGCTGCCCTCCTTCGGCAGCTCGGTGAGGATGCCGGCGATGTCGTAGTGGACGATCAGCAGGCCCGCGTTCTCGAGCACGTACTCCCACGCCGAGGGCGATCCGGTGAACGCCTGCAGTGGTGACATCCCCCGCAGAGCCGCCGCGACCGGCGCCGCGACGAACGCGACGACGACCAGGCAGACCCAGAACCCCGGCATGACCCGCAGGAAGCGGTGCCAGGCGAACCGCGGGAACGACTCCAGGCGGAACCAGCTGCGGGTCACGAGGAACCCGCTGAGGACGAAGAAGCCGTCGAGGCCGAAGTCGCCGATCGTCGAGATGCCGATGCGGGGCTGCCCGCCGGTGTGGGCTGAGATCCCGTGGCCGACGGCCACGAGCAGGGCGAACGACAGCCGCAGCACGTCGAAGCCGTTGCGGCGGGGGTCGAAGCGGTCCTGCAGGGTGGCCATGGGTCCTTCCGGTAGCGGGAGGCTGTCCGCCTGGGCCACCCACTCTGCGCGCTGGTCGCTGAACCCACGCTGAGAGGACAGCCTCCCGTGACCGGAGGGTCGTGCTGCTTCCTGCAGCTCCTTTCGATGCCTGCACTCTCCCGTAGGGGGAGAGTTCACCGGATCAGATGATGCCCGTGGCCCACATGGCGGCGAGCAGCGCCATCCAGATCACCAGCGCGACGAGGACGCGCAGCCACAACCGCTTGAGCAACGGGTCATCCGCCGCCGAGGTTGTCGATGACGAGCATCACCGACAGGAAGCCGAAGAAGACGAACGAGAGGGCCAGCACCGCCAGCCGGACCCCGCTGACTTGCAGTTCCTTCGGCAGCGCCTTCCTGTTCAGCCACGCCAGCAGCCCGGAGTAGAAGAACATCTGGACGCCCGCGATGGAGGACGCGATCACCACGAGCAGGAACGGCTGGTCGACGCCCGCGATGAGGATGAGCGAGCCCACGAGGATCATGAGCCACACGGTGGTGACGTAGATCCGGCTCTCGGTCCAGGTCCGGCTGTCCTTCAGCGCGTTGACCTTGAACTGGTCCGCGATCAGACGGCTGGTGTAGTCGAGGATGCCGAGGTTCGTCGAGAACAGCGCGATCGTCGCGGCGATCCAGAAGGCGGTGCCGAACCACGGGGCCACCGTCTGCTGGAGGGTCTGCCCCTCGAGGAACAGGAACTCGAGGTCCTGCTGCTCCACCTGGCCGACCGGCAGCGTCGAGTACGCCAGCACCGACAGGATGACGAGCGACACGACACCGACGAGGAAGAAGGTCAGGAACTGCTCCCAGTTCGCGACCCTCCACCAGCCGCGCCACCGCCGCATGTTCTCGTCGTCGATCGGGAACTGGTACCCGAGTGAGGGCCGCGCCTCCTCGTGCCCGGTGATCGGGGAGACGATCTTGGGCATGTGCGCGCCCATGCCCATGCCCTTGTCCCGGATGTAGTTGCTCTGCACCAGGTTGTTCGCGCCGCCCGCGCCGGCGAAGGCCAGCGCGCCGAGGAGCAACGGGATGCTCAGGTCCGGGTGCCCGAGCGGGAAGGTGGCCCCGCCGATGCCCTCGGTGACGAGCGCACCCCAGGCCTCGGCCGTGGTCCCGACCGGGATCGCGATGATCACGATGATCATGATGATCGCGACGAGCACGAACTGGATCTTCTCGACGGCCTGGTAGACGACCGGCGACAGGGTGAGCGTGATGCCGATCGCGACCAGCGCCGCGATCGTGATCGGGACGATCGGCGCGTCCTGGAGCCCGAGCACGAACGACGCCGTCGTGGACGCTCCGGTCGCCCAGCCGGGCCAGAAGTTCTGGCAGAGCGCGAAGATGATGAACAGCCACCACCACGGCTTCCAGAGCCGGGTGAAGCCGGTGAGCGCGGTCTCCCCGGTTGCGAGCGTGTAGCGCTCGATCTCCATGTTGAGGAAGAACTGGATCGCGAAGCCGACGATCGCTGCCCAGATGAAGACGAACCCGATCTGGGAGGTGATGTACGGCCAGAGGACCGTCTCGCCGGACCCGATGGCGGTGGCGAGGATGATGACGCTCGCCCCGGTCACCTTGCGCAGCGGCACCGGCTCCGGGAGGTCCCTGAAGTCGACCGGTGGTAAGTACTTGCTCGGGAGTGTGGTCCGGCTCTGCGCGGGCTCAGTGCCCATCGGCGCCTCCTTGCGCGTCCGGGTGGCCGTGATCACCACCGTGTGTCTCCGACCCCGTGCCCACCCCGTCGGGGTGAGGAGTTGCTAGATCGCAACAGCAGCGGTAACCGGTGTCAAGTGCTGGGGCCGAACGCCTCAGATGTCCGAGGTCAGAGGTGGTCACAGGTCGATAACCAGGGTGTGCCCGTCTCGCTGGTTAGGGTGTCGCGCATGGCCAGCACGAGGGAGTGGTTCGAGTCGGTCGCCGAGGCCCAGCGCCGGGCCCGCAAGCGGCTGCCGCGGTCGGTGTACCTGGCGCTGGTCGCGGGCGCGGAGCGCGGGCTCACCCTCGCCGACAACGTCGAGGCGTTCGACGAGATCGGCTTCCGCCCGCACATCGCGAATCTCCCCCGCGAGCGCGTGCAGGCCACCTCCGTGCTCGGGCAGGACATCGCCTTCCCGGTGGTCATCTCGCCGACCGGGGTGCAGGCGGTGCACCCGGAGGGAGAGGTCGCCGTGGCGCGCGCGGCCGCCGCGGCCGGCACCGCGATGGGACTCAGCTCGTTCGCGAGCAAGCCGGTCGAGGACGTCCTCGCGGCCAACCCGATGACCTTCTTCCAGATGTACTGGGTCGGCAACCGCGACCGCATCCTGGCGCGGGCCGAACGCGCGCGGGCCGCCGGGGCGAAGGCCCTGATCGTCACCCTCGACTGGACCTTCGCCACCCGGCGCGACTGGGGCAGCCCGGCGATCCCCGAGCGGCTCGACCTCAAGGCGCTGCTGCGCTTCGCGCCCGAGGGGCTCCGGCGGCCGCGCTACCTGCTCGACTGGGCGCGCAGCGGCGCGCTGCCCGACCTGACCACGCCCAACCTCGCCGGCGTCGGGGAGGACGCTCCCACCTTCTTCGGGGCCTACGGCGAGTGGATGCAGACCCCCCTGCCGACCTGGGAGGACATCGCCTGGCTGCGCGAGCAGTGGGGTGGCCCGTTCGCGGTGAAGGGGATCATGCACCCGGACGACGCGCGGCGCGCCGTCGACGCCGGCGCCACCGCGATCTCGGTGTCCAACCACGGCGGCAACAACCTCGACGGCACTCCGGCGTCGATCCGGGCGCTGCCCGGCGTCGTCGACGCCGTCGGCGGCCAGGTGGAGGTCCTGCTCGACGGCGGCGTGCGGCGGGGCAGCGACGTGGTGAAGGCGCTCGCGCTCGGCGCCAGGGCGGTGCTGATCGGCCGCGCCTACCTGTGGGGCATGGCGGCGAACGGCGAGGCCGGCGTGTCCAACGTGCTGCAGATCCTGCGCAGCGGGATCGACGAGGCCCTGCTCGGGCTCGGCCGGGCGTCGGTGCACGACCTGCAGCCCGAGGACCTCGTCGTCCCGCCGGACTTCACGCGGTTGCCGCAGAAGTAGCGCCCCGCAGCAGGCCGGGGGTCGTCCGCACGGTCACATTGATGACGTTCCAGGCGTTGATCGTGGCGATCGCCGTGACGAGCGCCCCGAGCTCGGTCGGGCCGTAGTGCTTCTCGGCCTCGGCCCATGTCTCGTCGGAGACGCCGCCGGGGTCGAGCCGGGTGGCTTCCTCGGTCAAGGCCAGCGCGGCGCGCTCCGACTGGGTGAACCACGGTGCGTCGCGCCAGGTCGCGACGGTGTGCAGCCGCTCGTCGGTCTCGCCGTCGGCCATGAGGTCGTGCGCGTGCATGTCCACGCAGAACGCGCAGCCGTTCATCTGGCTCGCGCGCAGCTTCAGCAGCTCCAGGGTCCGCTTCGGCACCGGGCAGGTCGCCAGGTACTTCTCCAATCCGAGCATCGCCTGGTAGGCGCCGGGCTGGACGTCGGGAACGCGCAGGCGCATGGTCATCTCCGGTACTCCCTCCGCGCAGCGCGGGTGCGCTGCACACGGAAGTGACGGTGCGCGCCCGTCGGCCGTGACGGTTCCCGCGGTGAGCCGCGTCACGTGTGGAGGTGGTGCGGGTCGCTCAGCGCCCGGCTGTGCGCGAGCAGCCGCGGATAGTCCACGGCGATCCCCGCCATCAGCGCCTCGACGGCGTGCGCGACGTCGTCGTCGGTGATCGGCGCGGGGCCGAACAGCGCGCGGTGGTGCACGAGCGAGGAGAGCATGTCGAGCACGAGCGCGCGGTCGACGTCCGCGCGCAGGTCCCCACGGTCGACCGCCCGGTCGAGCATGCGCCCGACGGCGGTGCGTGGCGGCTCGAAAAGGGTGGTGAGGAACGCGTCGCGCAGCTCGGGGACGGCCGCGCAGTCGGCGAAGAGCGCGGCGAGCACGCCGGGCCGGATCCGCCGGAACGCCGCGACGAACACCAGGATGCCCTCGCCGAGGTCGCAGAGCGTGCAGCCGGTGTCCGGCACCGGCGAGTCGCCGAGGCGGCTCGCCAGCGCGGCCAGGGCGAGGTGCTGGCGGGTCGGCCAGCGCCGGTAGACCGCCGGCTTCGTCGTGCCGGCCTGGCGGGCGACCTCCTCGATCGTCAGCCGCGCGTAGCCGGCCTCGTCGAGCACGCCGAGGACCGCCTCCAGCACGGCGGCGTCGATCTGCGGGTCGCGGGGCCGGCCGGTGGGCATGGCGGTCAGCCTATACTTCTGTTACGTTACGCCACGTAACAGAATGGAGGAGGACATGACCGCACCCGATGCGCCACCCGTCCGGGCCGGCCGGCGCGAGTGGATCGCCCTGGCCGCGCTCGTGCTGCCCACGCTGATCGTCGCGATGGACCTCGTGGTCCTCATCCTCGCGACGCCCGCGTTGAGCGCCACGCTGCGCCCGAGCGGCACCCAGCTGCTGTGGATCACCGACGTCTACGGCTTCCTCATCGCGGGGTCGCTCGTCACGATGGGCACCCTCGGCGACCGGATCGGCCGCAGGCGGCTGCTGCTGGCCGGGGCCACCGCGTTCGGCCTGGCGAGCCTGCTCGCCGCGTTCGCGCCGACCGCGGAGCTGCTGATACTCGCCCGCGCACTGCTCGGGATCGCGGGTGCGACCCTGATGCCGTCCACGCTGTCGCTGCTGCGCAGCCTGTTCGCCGACCCGGCACAGCGCACGGTCGCGATCGGGCTGTGGGTCACCACCTTCTCCGCCGGCACCGTGGTCGGCCCGCTCGTCGCGGGGGTGCTGCTGCAGCACTTCTGGTGGGGCTCGGTGTTCCTGGTCAACCTGCCCGTCATGGCGCTGCTGCTGCTGGTGGGCCCGCGGCTGCTGCCCGAGGTCCGCGACCCGGTGCCGGGCCGGTTCGACATCCCGGGCGCGGCGCTGTCGGTCGTCGCGATGCTCGCCCTGGTCTACGGCGTGAAGCGGACCGCCGAGAGCGGCGTCGACGCCACCGCCCTGCTCGCGCTCGTCGCAGGGGGTGCCGCCGCTGTGGTGTTCGCCCGGCGGCAGCTGCGGATCGCTGACCCGCTGATCGACCTGCGGCTGTTCCGCTCCGCGGCGTTCAGCACCTCGGTGGCGGTGAACGTCCTGGTCGGCACCACGATGGCCGGGATCTTCCTGTTCGTCGCCCAGTACCTGCAGCTCGTGATCGGGATGAGCCCGCTCGCTGCGGGCCTCTGGCTGATCCCGAGCACCGCCGGGATCATCGCGGCGTCGATGCTGGCCACGGTGCTCGTGCGCCGGATGCCGGCGGCGCGCCTGGTGGGCGCCGGGCTGGCGGTCGCCGCCGTCGGGCTCGCCGTCCTCGCGCAGGTCGGCGCCGAGTCGGACCTGGCGCTCGTGATCGCGGGCACCGTGGTGCTGGGGATCGGCGTCGCGCCCGCGTCGACGTTGAGCGTGGACCTGATCGTCGGATCCGCTCCGGCCGAGCGCGCCGGGGCCGCGTCGGCGATCTCCGAGACCGGCAACGAGCTGGGCAACGCGCTGGGCATCGCGCTGCTGGGCAGCATCGGGGTGGCCGTCTACCGCGGCGCGATGGCGGGCGGGCTCCCGGACGGGGCGGCGGGCCTGCTGGCACCCGCCGACGCGGTCGCGGCCGCCGACACGCTCGCGGGTGCGTACGCGGCCGCGGCCGGGCTCCCGGCGCAGCCGGGTGCGGAGCTCGTCGGCGCGGCCACGGCGGCCTTCGTGGACGGGATGCAGCTCAGCGCCTGGGTCGGCGCCGCCCTCGCGGCGGTCGCCGCGCTCGCCGCGCCGATCCTGCTGCGTCGGGCCCACCGCTAGCGCCCTAAGCTCGACCCGGCCACGGCGGGGGGCGCGTGCCTGGGGGGAGGATCCGGTCGTGATGCAGATCGGCGAGGTCGCCGCGAGGGTCGGGCTCTCGCTGCGGACCATCCGGCACTGGGACGAGATGGGGCTCGTCGTGCCGTCGGAGCGGTCGGCGGGCGGCTTCCGGCTCTACACCGAGGCCGACATCGAGCGGCTCGCGCTGGTCAAGACGCTCAAGCCGCTCGAGTTCAGCCTCGAGCAGATGCGCGACCTGCTCGCCACCATCGACGGGCTCGCCGCCGACAGCGGCGCCGACGCCGACCGCACGGCCGAGCTGATGGGGCGCCTGGCGATGTACCGGGCCGCCACCGACAGCCGGGTGGAGGCCCTGCGCGGCCAGATCCAGGGGTTGGAGCTGCTCTCGCGCGAGCTGCGCAGGCTCGCGAACGCCCGTACCGGCGGCGCGAACTCGCGTGCCACGTAGGCTGGTGGCCTGATGTCAGAGGTCCACGGAGGGTCGGCCCGGGTGCCGGCCGAGGCGCGCAGGCGCCGCACGTTCGCCGTGATCAGCCACCCGGACGCCGGCAAGTCCACGCTCACCGAGGCGCTCGCGCTGTACGCGGAGGTGATCGACGAGGCCGGTGCCGTGCACGGCAAGTCGGGCCGCCGCGGTGTCACCTCCGACTGGATGGAGATGGAGCGCAAGCGCGGCATCTCCATCACGTCGGCGGTGCTGCAGTTCGCCTACCGCGACTGCGTGGTCAACCTGCTCGACACCCCCGGCCACGGCGACTTCTCCGAGGACACCTACCGGGTGCTGGCCGCCGTCGACGCCGCGGTGATGCTGCTGGACGCGGCGAAGGGTCTCGAACCGCAGACGCTCAAGCTGTTCGACGTCTGCCGGGCCCGCGGGATCCCGGTGCTCACGTTCGTCAACAAGTGGGACCGGCCCGGCCGGGAGGCCCTCGAGCTGCTCGACGAGGTCGAGCAGACGATCGG
>Ga0196958_10000718_pt1 | contig 10814 bp, 13 predicted proteins | sample S1v_10metaG_FD_148654 | JGI IMG/M metagenome (GOLD analysis project Ga0196958, IMG submission 148654) | Soil microbial communities from Anza Borrego desert, Southern California, United States - S1+v_10 | ecosystem: Environmental > Terrestrial > Soil > Desert | place: USA: California | collected...
GCGCCGAAGCCGGCGAGGGCGAGCAGGACGAGCGTGGGCACGGTGAGCTCCGGGAGGACGCGCGGGAACACGCGACCGCAACGCGGCCGCGACCGGGGTCGGGTGAGCTCGGGGACGATGCGCGTTCCGCGCGCTCCGCGAGCTCCGCTCAGCGACAGAGCTCGTCGAACGCGTGGCCGCGCCGCGAGGGCCAGAACCGCTCCAGGTCCGGCAGGAGGTTGGGGGTCATCGACGCCTCACCCGCGGAGCGGGCGGGGTGCGCGGGGTGCGCGGTCGAGGACACCCCACCATCGTGCGTGGCCGGCCGGGCGAGGACAACCCGGCGTCCGCGCTGCGGGACCGCCCGGGAAATGTCCGGACGTCCGGGAAAGCGCTGGTCGGCGAGCCACCGCATGGTGAAACACCCGGAGTGGTGAGCCAGCTCTCCGCGCGGGTTGCAGGAAGGCCACCGTCACGCGGTGAGGTTGCGGGAAAGCGGCTTCGCTGCAACGCCGGCGTCGTAGCGCGCGAGGACCGCCCGCGCGACGTCGGGGTCGGCGCCCAGCGGCTCCGCCACCGGCACACCGGCCGTCGTCGCGTCCCGCACGATGCGGTCGGGCAGCAGGCCGGGGGCCAGGATCCACTGCGCGACGGCCACCCGCCGCGCCCCGCCGGCGCGCAGGGCCGCCACCGCGTCGGTGACGGTCGGCGCGACCGTCGTCGCGAACGCCGCCGTGCCGCCGTGCCAGCCGAACCGGCGCGTCCAGCCCGCGACGACGTCGCCGACCGCGGTGTTCGCCGGTGGGTGCGACGACCCGATCGCGGCGAGCACGACGCCGAGGCCGGGGTCGTCCAGGGGGCCGGCAGGGTCGGCCGTCAGCGCCGCGGCGAGACGGCGCAGCGCGGCGTTCGACAGCCCGTCGTGCCCGCCGAGGACGCGACTCGTGGTGATCTCCAGCCCGGGTAGCCGCGCCGACGCCGCGGCGACCGCGCCGGGCACGTCGACCCGCGCGTGGAAGGCGTGCCCGAGCAGCAGGGGCACGACGACGGCGTGGCGGTGCCCGTCGGCGGCCACCGCGTCGAGGACGTCGGCCAGCCGCGGCGCGGACAGGTCCAGGAAGGACAGGCGCACGTCCAGCCCGGGACGCTGCCGGCGCACCTGCTCGACGAGCGCCGCCACGGTGGTTGCCGAGCGCGGGTCCCGGCTGCCGTGCGCGACGGCGACCAGTGCAGAGGTGGGCATCGGCTACGGGGTGACCACCAGCGGCGTGCCGACCAGGCCTGCGGCCAGCGTGTTGCCGGTGGGCGGGTCGATGAGCAGGAAGCTGCCGGTGGCGCGGACGTCGGCGTAGTCGTCGACGGGCAGCGGGTCGGCCGTGCGCAGCGACGCGTGCGCGATGTCGTTGATCCCGAGCTGCTCGGGTGCGTCGGTCCAGGTGGGGACCTCCGCGTCGAACGACAGCCGCTCGCCGACCGCCCCGACGATCACCGGGGTGGTGCGGGTGCCGTGCTTGAGCAGCAGCCGGGCGCCGGGACGCAGCGGCTTCTCGGCGAGCCAGCAGAGGGTGGCCTCCAGCTCGTCGGTGACGCGCGGCGCGGCGTCGGCCGCGGCGAGCACCTCGCCCCGGCAGATGTCGATGTCGTCCTCCAGCAGCACGGTGACGCTGCGGCCCGCGGTCGCCGACGGGAGCGGCCCGTCGGCGGTCTCGACGGCCGACACCGTCGTGCGCGTCCCACCGGGGAGCACCACGACCTCATCGCCGGGCGCGACCGTGCCGGCCGCGATCTGGCCCGCGTAGCCGCGGTAGTCGTGCAGCTCCTCCCGGCGCGGGCGGATCACGTACTGCACGGCCATCCGGAACGGCGCGCCGACCTCGGGCCCGGTGACCGGCACCGACTCCAGGTGCTCGAGCAGCGTCGGCCCGGTGTACCAGGGTGTGCGCTCCGAGCGCTCGACGACGTTGTCGCCGACCAGCGCCGAGACCGGGATCGTGACGACGGCGTCGTCGGCGAACCCGAGCGAGCGGGCCAGGCCGGCGAACTCCTTCGCGATCGCGGCGAGCACGCCCTCGTCGTAGTCGACGAGGTCGATCTTGTTGATCGCCAGCACCACGCGCGGGACGCGCAGCAGCGCGAGCACCGCGGCGTGCCGCCGGGTCTGCTCGACGATCCCGTTGCGGGCGTCGACGAGCAGCACGGCCAGCTCGGCGGTGGACGCACCGGTCACGGTGTTGCGCGTGTACTGCACGTGCCCGGGGGTGTCGGCCAGCACGAACTCGCGCTTCGGCGTGCCGAAGTAGCGGTAGGCGACGTCGATGGTGATGCCCTGCTCGCGTTCGGCGCGCAGGCCGTCGACCAGCAGCGACAGGTCCGGCGTGGCCAGACCCTTGTCGACCGAGGCGCGCTGCACGGCCTCGATCTGGTCGGCGAGCACCGACTTGGTGTCGTAGAGCAGCCGCCCGACCAGCGTCGACTTGCCGTCGTCGACGCTGCCGGCGGTGGCGAAGCGCAACAGATCGCGGGTCATCAGAAGTACCCCTCCCGCTTGCGGTCTTCCATCGCCGCCTCGGACAGCCTGTCGTCGGCGCGCGTGGCTCCGCGTTCGGTGAGTCGGGACGCGGTGACCTCGGCGATCACCTCGTCGAGCGTCGTGGCCGTGGACTCGATGGCGCCCGTGCAGGAGCCGTCGCCGACGGTGCGGTAGCGCACCGAACGCTTCTCCAACGCCTCGTCGCCGCGCGGGCCGCCCCACGGTCCCTCGGCGAGCCACATCCCGTCGCGGCGGAACACCTCGCGCTCGTGTGCGAAGTAGATCGACGGCAGCTCGATGCTCTCGCGCTGGATGTAGCGCCAGACGTCGAGCTCGGTCCAGTTGGAGATCGGGAACACCCGCACGTGCTCGCCGGGGGCGTGCCGGCCGTTGTACAGGTTCCACAGCTCGGGGCGCTGCTTGCGCGGGTCCCAGCGGCCGAACGCGTCGCGCAGGCTCATGATGCGTTCCTTGGCCCGCGCGCGCTCCTCGTCGCGGCGCCCGCCGCCGAACACCGCATCGAACTTGTGCTCGACGATGGAGTCGAGCAGCGGCACGGTCTGCAGCGGGTTGCGGGTGCCGTCGGGGCGTTCGGTGAGGCGGCCGTCGTCGATCCAGTCCTGGACGTGCGCGACCTCCAGCCGCAGGCCCAGCCGCTCGACGAGCCGGTCCCGGAAGTCGATGACCTCCGGGTAGTTGTGCCCCGTGTCGACGTGCAGCAGGGCGAACGGCACCGGCGCTGGTGCGAACGCCTTGGCGGCCAGGTGCACCAGCAGCGTGGAGTCCTTGCCGCCGGAGAACAGGATCACCGGACGGTCGAACTCGCCGGCGACCTCGCGGAAGATGTGGATGGCCTCGCTCTCGAGGGAGTCGAGGGCGTCCAGCGTCGGGGCGCTCACGCTTGCGTCCAATGGTGACCTCGCAAGCTCGGTCACGTGTGCAGCCCGCACTCGATCTTGCCGGTGCCGGCCCACCTCCCCGAGCGCTTGTCGGTGCCGGGCAGCGGCTTGGCCGTGCACGGGGCGCAGCCGATCGACGGGTAGCCCTCGGCGACCAGCGGGTTCACCAGGATTCCGTGCTCGGCGATGTAGTCGTCCATCTCCTCGTCGCTCCACGCCGCGATCGGGTTGATCTTCACGAGCCCGAACTTCTCGTCGTAGGTGACGAGCGGCGTGCCCGCCCGCGTCGGCGCCTCGACCCGGCGGACCCCGGTGACCCAGGCGTCGTAGCCGGCGAGCGTCTTCTGCAGGGGCTCGACCTTGCGCAGCGCGCAGCACCTCCCGGGCTCCCGCGCGAACAGGTCCTTGCCCAGCAGCTCGTCCTGCTGGCGAGGAGTGTGCTCCGGCGTCGCGTTGACGATCCGCACGTCGTAGACGGCTTCGACGGCGTCGCGGGTGCCGATCGTCTCGGCGAAGTGGTAGCCGGTGTCGAGGAACAGCACGTCGACGCCGGGACGGGCGGCGGACGCGAGCTCGACGAGCACGGCGTCCTGCATGTTCGACGCGACGACCAGCTTCTCGCCGAAGGTCTCGGCGGCCCAGGCGAGCACCTGCTGCGCCGGCGCGTCCGGGCCGAGTTCTTCCGCGCCGCGCTCGGCGAGCGCACGCAGGTCGACCTCTGTCGCCAACCTCATCGGGCCACCTCCGGGACTCCGATACCGATCATCTTGAGCGAGAAGGTGCGCAGGCAGGCCGCGCAGTACCAGGCACCGTGCGCGGCCTCGGCCGGGCGCAGGTCCTCCTCGCCGCAGTAGGGGCAGTAGAACGGGACGGCTCGTTCGGTCATCTCTGCGCCTCCGCGGGAGCAAGTACGGCGGCGCTCATGTCCTGCGCCTCCGCGGGAGCAAGTACGTCGGCGCTCATGTCCTGCGCCTCCGCGGGAGCAAGTACGTCGGCGCTCACTTCAGATCCGCCTCTTCCGCCCGCAGCACCCACTGGGCGAACCGCTCGCCCTCGGTGCGCTGCTCGGCGAAGCGCCGCACGACGCGCTCGACGTACTCGCCCAGTTCGGCGCTGGTGACTTTCAGGCCCCGCAGCTTGCGGCCGAACCCGGCGTCCAGCCCGAGCCCGCCGCCGAGGTGCACCTGGAAGCCCTCGACCTGGTTGCCCTCGGCGTCGGTGACGACCTGGCCCTTGAGCCCGATGTCGGCCACCTGGGTGCGGGCGCAGGCGTTGGGGCAGCCGTTGAGGTGGATCGAGATCGGCGCGTCCGGATGCACGTCGGCGAGCCGCTTCTCCAGGTCCTCGACCAGGCGGATCGCCCGCTCCTTGGTCTCGACGATCGCGAGCTTGCAGAACTCGATGCCGGTGCACGCCATCGTCGCGCGCCGCCAGGGGGACGGCTCGACCTCCAGGCCGAGGGTCGCGAGCTCGGCGGTCAGCGGCGCGACCTGCTCGTCGGGGACGTCGAGCACCACGACCTTCTGGTACGGCGTGAGCCGCACCCGCTGCGAGCCCGCGGCCTCGGCGACCTTCGCGAGCGCCACCAGCGTCGACCCGGACACCCGCCCGGATGCGGGGGCGGCGCCGACGTAGTTGCGGCCGTCCTTCTGCTTGTGCACCCCGACGTGGTCGATCACCTGCTCGGGGACCGCGGGCGCGGGACCGTCGGCGAGCCTCCGGCCGAGGTACTCGTCCTCCAGCACCTGGCGGAACTTCTCCGCACCCCAGTCGGCGACCAGGAACTTGAGGCGGGCGCGGTGGCGCAGCCGCCGGTACCCGTAGTCCCGGAAGATCGAGACAACGCCCGCCCACACCTCGGGGACGTCCTCGAGCGCGACCCAGGTGCCGAGTCGCTGCGCGATCTTCGGGTTGGTCGACAGCCCGCCGCCGATCCACAGGTCGAACCCGGGCCCGTGCTCGGGGTGCTCGACACCGACGAACGAGACGTCGTTGACCTCGTGCGCGATGTCCTGCAGGCCCGAGATCGCGGTCTTGAACTTGCGCGGCAGGTTGGAGAAGTCCGGGCTGCCGATGTAGCGGTCGAGGATCTCCCGGACCGCCGGGTCGCCGTCGATCACCTCGTCGGCGGAGATGCCCGCCACCGGCGAGCCGAGGACCACGCGCGGGGTGTCGCCGCACGCCTCGGTGGTGCGCAGCCCGACGGCCTCCAGCTTCTGCCAGATCGCCGGCACGTCCTCGATCTCGATCCAGTGGTACTGGATGTTCTGCCGGTCGGTGATGTCCGCGGTGTCGCGGGCGTGCTCCTGGCTGATCTCACCGACGACCCGCAGCTGGTCGGTGGTGAGCGCCCCGCCGTCGATGCGGACGCGGAGCATGAAGTAGCGGTCCTCGAGCTCCTCGGGCTCGAGCGCGGCGGTGCGGCCGCCGTCGATGCCGGGCCTGCGCTGGGTGTAGAGGCCCCACCAGCGGAAACGGCCACGCAGGTCGGCGGGGTCGATCGAGTCGAACCCGCGCTTGGCGTAGATGTTCTCGATCCGCGTGCGGACGTTGAGGCCGTCGTCGTCGCGCTTCGAGCGTTCGTTCGGGTTGAGCGGCTCCCGGTGGCCCAGCTTCCACTGGCCTTCGCCGCGCTTGCGCTTGACAGGGGTGGGGGGCATGGCGGTGCCTCCGGATCGCAGCACGGCTGCACCGCGCAGGCGGCGGCTGAGGCGTGCTGAGGTGGTGGGGGTCGGGGACGCGAGATCAGCGGGACCGACAGAGCGCGCTGCACACCCGGCGCAGATCCACGTGGCGACGGGCCACGAGTCGCAGGGTCAGCGCGTGCACGGATCTCAGAGTGCCACTTGCGCGGTCCGCGATCCATCGGCGTCCGCATGCTGGGAGCGGGCTCACACGAGTTCCGCGGAACGGCCACGGCGGAACCCGCGTCCTGCCTACGCTGCGAGCCGTGACCCGGATCGTGGTCGACCTCACAGCGCGCACCGGTGCGGCGCGTGCCCTGCGCGCGATCGGCGTCGCCCTCACCCTGCTGTTCGCCGCCGGCTGCCTGGCGTCGCTCGTCGCCGGGCCGGGGAGTCTCCTGGTGCGACTGGTCGCCGGGGCCGTCGGCCTGCTGATCGTGCTCCTCGTCGTCGCCGCGGGGGCCGCCGCCCGGCGCCGACCGCACCGTCTCCTCGTGGACCACCTCGCCGACGGGCCGGGGCAGGAGTTCCCGATCGGCGAGGCCGTGCAGCGCGTGCGCCCGGGCCTGTGGCGCGGGCACCGCTCCGGCTCGTCCCTGTTCGGTGGCCACTCGGCCTGGCTCGCGCACCTGGCGGGCCGCCGGGAGCGCGCCTGACCGCGCCTCCCACGCCTGGCAGACTGGACTTCCGTGCCCGCTCCGCCGCCCTTCGGGATCTACGTCCACGTGCCGTTCTGCGCGGCGCGCTGCGGCTACTGCGACTTCAACACCTACACCGCATCCGAGCTGGCGGGCTCCGGTGCCTCGCCCGAGGGCTGGCTGGCCGCCGTCCGCCGCGAGCTCGACGTCGCCGCGCGCGTGGTGGGTGCGCGCCCCGTCGACACGGTGTTCGTCGGCGGCGGCACGCCGTCGCTGCTCGGCGCCGACCGCCTCGGTGCGGTGCTCGGCGCGGTCCGGGAGACGTTCGGGCTGGCGCCGGGGGCCGAGATCACCACCGAGTCGAACCCGGAGTCGACCTCACCGGAGTTCTTCGCCGGCCTCGTCGGGGCCGGGTTCACCCGCGTGTCGCTGGGCATGCAGTCGGCCGCGCCGCACGTGCTCCGCGTGCTGGAGCGGCGCCACACCCCCGGGCGGGCGGTCGCCGCCGCGCGGGAGGCCCGCGCCGCGGGGCTCGCGCACGTCAACCTGGACCTGATCTACGCCACCCCCGGGGAGACCGACGACGACCTGCGTGCCTCGCTCGACGCGGTGCTCGAGGCCGGTGTCGACCACGTCTCGGCCTACGCGCTGATCGTGGAGGACGGCACGGCGCTGGCCCGCCGCGTGTCCCGCGGCGAGGTCCCCGCCCCGGACGACGACGTGGCCGCCGCCCGGTACGAGCTGATCGACGACCGGCTGACCGCGGCGGGGATGCGCTGGTACGAGGTGTCGAACTGGGCACGGTCCGCTGCCGCCGAGTGCCGGCACAACCTCGGCTACTGGCTCGACGGGGACTGGTGGGGCCTCGGCCCCGGTGCGCACTCCCACCTCGCGGGGGCGCGGTGGTGGAACGTCAAGCACCCGGCCCGGTACGCGGCGCTGCTGGCCGCCGGGGAGTCCCCGGAGGCCGGTCGGGAGCAGCTCACCGACGCCGAGCGGCGCACCGAGCGCGTGATGCTGCGGCTGCGGCTGGCGAGCGGTCTGCCGCTGGACCTGCTCGACGACGCGGGCGACGTGGCCGCCGCCCGCGCGGCCGAGGACGGCCTGCTCGACCCGGCAGCGCTGGCGGGCGGACGCGCGGTGCTCACCCGGCGGGGCCGCCTGCTCGCCGATCGCGTCGTGCAGGACCTCCTGGTCCCCGCGCCCGCCTGACCCGTCGAGATCGCGCGGCGGCTACGGGCGGCGACGGTGTGAGCGGGTCCCGCCATCGCGTGCGGGCTCCCGCCTCCGCCGGGACGAGGCGGCCCGTCGGGCCCGCACGTGCGCGAACGCCTGCACCGCCAGGGGGGTGGTGGCCGCGTCGACCGGGCTCGCGTGCCGCGGGGTCGACCCTCAGGTCGGGCGGCGGTCGGGGGCCGCGGCGCGGGTCGCCGCGATCACGTCGGTGAGCACGCCGTGCAGGCGCTCCAGATCGGCCAGCGGCATGCCGAGCCGTTCGACGACGGCCGGCGGGATCCGCTCGGCCTCGCGGCGCAGCGCCCGCCCCCGCTCGGTGAGGCCGACCGACAGGGTGCGCTCGTCGCCCTGCACCCGCCGCCGCACGACCAGTCCGGCCGCCTCCAGCCGCTTGAGCAGCGGTGAGCACGTGCCGGGGTCGAGCGAGAGCACGGTGCTGAGCTCGGTGAGCGAACGCGGTGACCGCTCCCAGAGCGCGAGCATCACGAGGTACTGCGGGTGCGTGAGGCCCATCGGCTCGAGCAGTGGCCGGTAGAGCGCGACGACGTTGCGCGCGGCCACCGAGAGCGCGAAGCAGACCTGGCGGTCGAGGCGCAACAGGTCCCCGTGGCTGCCGTGCGCGTCGTCACGACCCGGTTCACCGCTCACGGCGCTACTATACTTGGCGTACCAAAAGTTGGGGTGATGAACGTGGCCGTCCGCCGTCCCGGCCCGCTGCGCTGGCTCGCCTACGCCTACGGCGCGGGCCTGCCGCCCGAGTACCGGGAGTGGGTGCTGCACGACGTCACCACCCGCACCTGGCAGCTGCGCCACATGGGCCGCGCCGTCGTGCAGCTCCTGCCGCTGCTGCTGGCGATCTACCTCCTCCTGCCGGGGCCGGCGTGGGTGCGCGCGTGCGCCGTGCTCGGCGGCGCGCTGATCGGCCTCTTCTACGCGTCGGCCTACATGTACGAGGCGGTGGAGCACCGCGTCCTCAAGGCCGGCTACCGGCCGGGCACCGCGGCGCGTGTCCGCGACGAGGCCGATGCGGAGGGCCGGGCCGAACGCGAGCAGCGCTACGCCGAGCGGTGGCGCCGGGACGGCTGACGGGCCCAGCGCGGAGCGCACCAGCGCTGATCACACAAGGAGGGCTCGACCCCGCGATCGTGCTCGCGAATCGACGATCATGCCTGCCCCCGCCGGTAGGCCCGGCCACGCGGCGAGAGCCGGTAGCCCACCTCCAGGCTCTCGGTCAGCCCCAGCTCCTTGAGCTTGCGCACGTCGCGCTTGAACGGCAGCGTCTCGCGGCCCATCCGCGCCGCGAGGTCGGGGGCGCGGACGCCGGGGTTCTGTGCGATCAGTTCCAGCACCGCGGCCGTCCAGGGGCCGTGGGCCGACGCGCGGTCCATGCGGGCCAGCCGGGTGTCGAGCGCGGCGCGGTCGGCCTGGGACAGCCGGCGCTTCGCCCGCAGCGCCACCCGCGGGTCCGGCCCGGTCAGCCGGACCGCCACCCGGTACAGCTGCCCGTCGCCCCGTTGCGCCGTCCTCAGCGCCGCGAGGTCGGCGAACCCGGCGGCGCGGGCGTCGTCGGCGGTGAGTTCGGCCTCGTCCACCGGCTCCACGGCGGTGAACTCCAGCACGCCGACGGGGGTGCGCTGCGTGCCGCCCGGGCGAACCCGCGGGCGGTCCCAGCGCCGGAACGCCAGCGTGACGGCGCCGGCGGCGATGGCCTCGAGCACGGGGCGGCGGATCTGCACACGCGACATCGTGCCCGCGGCCGCACCAGCGCAGAACACATAGACTGGACAAGTCCATGCCATCCCGGGGAGGAGCGCTGCCGTGAACGCCGACGAGCGCCGCTTCGCCGTGCTGCGCGCCATCGTCGCCGACTACGTGAACACGCACGAGCCGGTCGGCTCGAAGATGATCGTCGAGCGGCACAACCTCGGGGTCTCGAGCGCCACCGTGCGCAACGACATGGCGGTCCTGGAGGAGGACGGGCTCATCGCCCAGCCGCACACCAGTGCGGGCCGGGTGCCCACCGACAAGGGCTACCGGCTGTTCGTCGACCGGCTGGCGCAGGTCAAGCCGCTGTCGGGCGCCGAGCGGCGGGCGGTGCAGGCGTTCCTCGAGGGCGCCGTCGACCTCGACGACGTGCTGCGCCGCAGCGTGCGGCTGCTCGCGCAGCTCACCCGCCAGGTGGCCGTCGTCCAGTACCCCACGCTGACGCGTTCCACGGTGCGCCACTGCGAGATCGTCGCGCTCACCCCCGCCCGGCTGATGCTGGTGCTCATCACCGACAGCGGCCGGGTCGAGCAGCGGGTGGTCGACCTCGGCGACGTGGTCTCCGACGACGTGGTCGGCCGGCTGCGCACCCTGGTCAACGGCGCCCTGGTGGGTCGCCCGCTGGCCGCGGCGTCCGCCGCCGTCGCCGAGCTGCCCGCCACGGCCCCGGCCGAGCTGCGCGACGTGGTGCTCGCGGTGTCCACCGTGCTGATCGAGACATTGGTCGAACACCCCGAGGAGCGGCTGCTGCTGGGCGGCACGGCGAACCTGACCCGCAACGTCGCGGACTTCCCGCACTCGCTGCGGCAGGTGCTCGAGGCGCTGGAGGAGCAGGTCGTGGTACTGCGGTTGCTCGCGTCCGCGCAGGACCCGGGCACCGTCACCGTCCGGATCGGCGAGGAGAACGAGGCCGCGGAGATGCGCGACACCTCCGTGGTGACCATCGGCTACGGACCTGGCACCGTGCTGGGCGGCATGGGCGTGGTGGGCCCCACGCGGATGGACTACCCGGGGTCGATGGCGGCGGTGCACGCGGTGGCCCGGTACGTGGGTGAGATCCTGGCCGGACGGTAGGCGGGAAGAC
>Ga0196958_10000719_pt1 | contig 10813 bp, 11 predicted proteins | sample S1v_10metaG_FD_148654 | JGI IMG/M metagenome (GOLD analysis project Ga0196958, IMG submission 148654) | Soil microbial communities from Anza Borrego desert, Southern California, United States - S1+v_10 | ecosystem: Environmental > Terrestrial > Soil > Desert | place: USA: California | collected...
CCGAGCTGGGATGACGACGCCTATGGCGCGAAGCTCGAGGTCGTCCTGGAGCGGAAGGTTCCGGTCGTTTCCTTCACCTTCGGCACGCCCTCGCCCGAGCACGTCGAACACTTGCGCGCCAACGGAAGCAAGGTGGCCGTCACCGTCACCAGCCCGGCGGAAGCGGATCAGGCGGTAGCGGTCGGCGCGGACGCGCTCGTGGTCCAGGGATTCGAAGCCGGAGCGCATCGAGGGCTCTTCGCTGACAAGCCCGGAACCGAAGGCGGGGGAGCGCAGTACGGCGTGCTCAGCCTCCTGCGCCTGGTCTCGGCGCGGACGGATCTGCCGCTCGTCGCGACCGGCGGGCTCGTGCACGGTGCCGACATCGCGGCGGTGCTCGCTGCGGGTGCCGTCGCGGCGCAGCTGGGCACCGCGTTCCTGCGGGCGGACGAGGCCGGGACGCCGCCCGCGCACCGGCAGGCGCTGGAGGATGGGGGCAGGCCGACGGCGTTCACCAGGGCGTTCAGCGGACGTCCCGCCCGGTCGCTGGTCAACCGCGCGGTCGCGGACTTCTCGGCCACCGCGCCGTCGGCGTATCCGCAGGTCAACAACCTGACCAAACCGATCCGCGCGGCTGCGGGCAAGGCGGGCGACCCCGAGGTCATGTCTCTCTACGCGGGACAGACCTACGAACTCGCGGGCTCCGGCCCGGCGGCGTCGATCGTCGAACGCCTCCAGGCCGAAGCGCGCGAAGCCGCTACGCGGTTGAGTCGTCTCCGCTGACCTGCTTCGCGTCGCCGTTGTTCGCGTTCATCGCGGAGTGACGGCGGCTGTAAGCGAAGTAGATGATCAGGCCGAGGCCGAACCAGGCCGCGAACCGCAGCCAGGTGTGGTAGTTGAGGAACGTGATCAGCCAGATGGAGAAGACGATGCCGATGATCGGCACGACCGGCATGCCCGGGGTCTTGAACGTCCGCGGCAGGTCCGGCTGCTTGTAGCGCAGCACGATCACCGCGACGCAGACGACGACGAACGCGAGCAGGATGCCGATGTTCGTCAGCTCCGCGGCCTCGCCGATGGGCAGCAGCCCGGCGATGATCGCCGACGCGATGCCGAGCACCCAGGTCATCCGGCTCGGCACCTTGCGCACGGGATGGGTCTTGCTGAACCACTTCGGCAGCAGGCCGTCGCGGCTCATCGAGTAGCCGACGCGGCTCGCGCCCATCAGGAAGGTGAACAGCACGGTGGTGATACCGATGATCGCGCCGACCGCGATGATCAGGCCGAGCCACTTCATCCCGACACCGGCGAAGGCGCTGGAGAAGGCGGCTTCGCTGTCGATGTCCTTGTAGTTGACCATCCCGGTCAGGACCAAGCAGGCCAGCACGTAGAGCACCATCGAGATGGCGAGCGAGTAGATGATCGCCTTCGGCATGTGCTTCTGGGAGTCGGTCGATTCCTCGGCCGCGGTGGACATGGCGTCGTAGCCGAAAACGGCGAAGAAGACCGTCGCGGCTCCGGCGAACGCGCCGCTGAGACCGAACGGGAAGAAGTTCGAGTAGTTGTCGGTGTTGATGTGGAAGACACCGACGACGATCACCAGCAGGACCAGGCCGACCTTCAGGTAGACCAGCAGCGTCTCGAACCGGGCGGCGTTCTTCATGCCCTGGTTGAGGATGAAGGCGATCAGCAGGCACAGGAGGACGGCGAACAGGTTGATCTTGTAGGAGCCTGCCGCGACGTCGCCCTTTTCGGTGCCGGGGGCGCCCAGCATCCAGACCGGGAGATCGATGTCGAGGTAGCCCAGCAGCTCGTTGAAGTAACCGGAGATGCCGATCGCGACCACCGCCACGATCGCGGTGTACTCCAGCAGGAGATCCCAGCCGATGAACCAGCCGACGATCTCGCCCAGCACGGTGTAGCCGTAGGTGTACGCGGATCCGGCGCGGGGGATCAGCCCGGCGAACTCGGCGTAGGAGAACGCGGCCGCGGCGCTGGCGATTCCCGCGATGAGGAAGGAAATGAGCACGGCAGGGCCGGCCTTCTCGTTCGCGACCGCACCGGCCAGGGAGAAGATCCCCGCGCCGATGATGCCGCCGACCCCGATCGCGGTCAGCTGGCGCAGGCCCAGCGTGCGCTGGAGACCCCGGCCGCCGTCACTGAGTTCTTCGATCTGCTCGATCGGCTTGCGGCGGAACATCCCGGATCCCGAGCCCAGGCTGCGCGGTGCGGACATCGTCGTCTCCCAACAGGTTGTGCCTTTGGACTGGGTCACAGTCCGAGTGGGAGACTAAGCCGTGTCCTTCGAGTGGGTGAACAGGGCCTGTGTTGATCCTTCGGGTCGAGTCGTGGTCGGGGCGAGGGATTCGAACCCGCCACCTCAGCGGCTTGACGGTTGAAGTGCACCGACTTGCTACGCCCCGCTGGATTGCTTCAGTTTTTGATCCTGACCTTCTTTCGCGCGCTGAGTCAGCGCGACCGCCAAGGAGACGAGAACGACGCCCGCGATCTCCCAGACGGTCAAGAACCGCCCGAAGAACGCCCAGTCCAGCAACGCGGTGACTGGGGGGACGCAGTAGAACAGGCTGGTCACCTTGGTGGCTTCACCTTTGCCGATCATCAAGTACAGCAGCGCGGTGGCTCCGACGGACACGACCAGGACCATCCACCCCACCGCGGCGACGAGTTCGGAATTCACTTGCGCGCGCAGGTTTCCTGTGGTGAGCGCGATGACGGCGTAGACGATGGCGCTGATGGTGCTTTGCAGGGCCAGGGAGGCCCACACCCCGACGCCGACCGTGCGTCCCTGCACCAGCGTTCCCAGGGTGATGCCGACCAGTGCCGCAATGGAGAAGAGTACGCCCACCACACTGCCGACCTCACTCAGGTCGATTCCTGACGCGGAGGTGACCGCGACCCCGGCGAAGCCCAGCGCAAGCCCCGTGTACAGGGTGGGGTCGTAGCCAGGGCGGGTCAAGATCGCGGTCAGGACCGGCTGGAACCCGACCAGCACCGCGACCACGCCCGCTGGTGCTCCCGTCCCCAGCGCCAAGAAGAAGAACCCCTGGTAGAACACCTGCAGCAGGATTGCGACAGCGATCAGACGAGCCCACTGCCCTTGGCGAGCGGGCAGCGGATCACGCACGACCAGCCACACCAGCCAGGAGACCGCGGCCGCGCCGAGGGCACGCAACAGCAGAAACGTCACCACCGAGGAGTGCTCGAGGCCGTACAGCACGGCGATCGCGCCGCTGGCCCACATGAGCACGAACGCAATCGGTGCGCCGGCCTTGAGCCAGCTGCCGCGGGAATGGGATACGACTTCGGGCATCGATGGCCGTGTTTCTTCCGCTTGGGTGGGGAGACCCGGGGAATCGGGTCTCCCCACTTGTCGAGGTGGGGGTCAGGCGACGGCGAGGAGCCGCTCACCGAGGGCGCGCTGACCGATCATGTAGTCGCGTACCCCTTCCGCTCTGGTTACCAGCGTCGCGTCGTCGGCCAGACGGCAGGCTTCGACGAACCACGTGTAGGTCTCGGCGGCAGGCACGTCGTACCGGTAATGCACCCGCGACATCAGGAACAAGATGTCTTTGAAGTTGTCCTTGTCGATGACCTCGCCGAGTCGGACGAGCTTGGCGCGATGCTCGGCGGTAAACGGCTTCCTAGCCACGATATCCGGCTTCAGGGCAGGCTGATAGTACGATTTTTCGGAGAAAATTTGATCTTCCGTGAAGGGGCCTTCGAAAGCGAAGTCGACACACAAGGACTGCCTGCTGTTCGACGAGAAATTGACCGCCGAATGGGGCGCAGCGGCGTCGAGATACCAGATCTCGCCAGGACGCATGTGGATAACGGTGTCGTCATCGGAATGGAAAGCTGATTCGTTGTCTTCGAGGACCGTGAACGTGCGGAAGTACTGGTCGTTGTCCTTGTCCAGTTCGATGAAGTCCCGGTGGGGGATGACCATGGCGTCGACCAGGTTGCGAGCTCGGGCCATCTTGACGATCTTCGGGTCGAAAACCGTTCTGATCAGTTCGTTCAGGTAGGGTGCTTTGGCGGCGTGTGCGGTCGGAGTCGCCGCTCCCTGGATATCCCGGTACATGGTGTCGTCCGCCTCGCCGCTGGAATTCCAGAGCGAGAGGTTCTTCCAGTATCCGGAGCTGAATTCGTCGTACTCTTCCTCGACGCGTGGAATCGCGGCCAGTGCTTCGAGGTCCTGCCGGAGCCTGGCCTTGTCCAATTCGACTTTGCCCACGATGTGAGAGCGCACTGGTTTCCTCCCGGTAAGTTCGTACTCTTCGGACTTGTGCGCGGCGGCTTGATCGCACAGCTGGCTGAGTGCGATTTCCTGCTGGGTGGGTACATTTCTTTATAGCATCGCTCGAAACCCTTGTGATAATGCTCGTTTCGAATGACGGTATGCTTGGAGGTTATGGGGGTTGAGTTCAGGCACCTGGAAGCGTTTCTCGCGGCAGTCGAGGAGGGCAGCATCAGTCGCGCGGCGCGGCTGTTGAGAGTGACTCAGCCTGCCCTGTCTCGCACGCTTTCCCAGCTGGAACAGCAGGTAGGGGCCACGTTGCTGCGCCGGTCGGCGAAAGGTGTGGAACTCACCGCCGCGGGAACGGCATTCCGCGCGAAAGCTGCACAGGCCGTCAACGCGTTCACCGAGGCCGTGGTCAGTCCGTTCGACGCACCGAGGCCGTTACGTGTGGGCCATGCCTGGGCGGCGTTGGGGCGATTCACCACGAATCTGATCCAGCGATGGCGGGTCGATCACCCGGAATACCAACTGCAGTTGCGGCAGGTCGATGACCTCTACGGCAAGCTGGACGAGGCCGCCATCGACGTTGCGGTGGTGAGAGGGCAGCGGCCCGGGCCGCGATACCGGCACGAGCTGCTTTATCGGGAGGCGCGCTTGGCGGCCGTCCCCGCTCGACATCAGCTGGCGAACCGTCGATCGGTGACGCTCCGGGATCTGGCTCCGTACGACCTTGTCGTCAACACCGCTTCCGGAACGACCGACCCTTACTTGTGGGAGGAGGACCGGCGTCCCGCCGTCACAGTCGAGGTGTCCACCGTCGACGACTGGCTGAGCAACATCGCCGCGGGGACGGGCCTCGGAATCACGCCGGATCCCAGTAGTCAGCTGTATCAGCGCCCCGAGATCGTCTACGTTCCCCTCAGTGATGCTCCGCCCGTCACCGTCTATCTGGCTTGGCCGCCCCACTCTTCGCATCCCGCACTCCGCGACTTCCTCACCATCGCCAGGGCGCTGGTCGGCTGATCGGGACATCGCACCTATCCGGCGGCGGTGTTCTCGCTCACTTCGGCGGCGACGCGAGCGGCGATCTTCGACGGCCTGGACGCGCTCGCGGAGAAGTAGGTGAGCAGTTCCGAGATCTCGACGGGGTCGTCCAGCTGGGGGCAGTGGCCCCAGTCCTCGCGCACCATCAGCCTGCTGTGCGGGACCAGCGCGTGCAGTTGCCGTCCGGAGGCGGCGCTGACGAGTTTGTCCTTGCCGCAGACGACCACCAGGAGCGGGACGCGGACCTGTTCGAGCCGGTACGCGCCCGTCAGCTCTTCGACCAGTTGCCGCGCCTGTTCGAGCCGGGTGGTGGTGGCGCGGTAGTCCGGGAACAGCGACGTGAACCGCCGCACCTGCTCGGCGTCCGCCGCGGTCGCGTTGGCGTACAGCAGCCGGGGGACGACCTGCTCGGCGACGGCGCGCACGAGGAAGCCGGGGATCGGCAGCGGCAGGGCCGAGTACATTCGCAGCGGCAACGGATAGCGGGCCACGGTGCGGATGAGCCAGCTGTCCGCGAAACCGGGCGCGGCGATCGAGACCACGCCCGCCACCGGCAGCCGGTGGTTCTCCGCGGCGCGCAGGCTCATCGTGCCGCCGAGCGAGTTGCCGGCGAGTACGACCGTGCCGAGGACGGCCTGTTCCTTGATCACGGCCGCGGTGAACGCGTCCAGTTGCGGCAGCATCGAGCCCGGCCGCAGTGGCTGAGCGTCACCGAATCCGGGCAGATCGACCGCGACCGCCGGAATACCGGCGGCTGCGAGCAGCTTCATGACCGGACGCCAGGTGTCGGCGCTGTCACAATAGCCGTGCAGCAGCACCAACCGAGGCGCCGTCGGCTTGGCGTGCGCGCGTGCGGTGGCCCGCTTGCCGAGCACCCGCCGGGGAGCACGGTCGGCTAATTCCACCGGCTGCGGCCCGACTTCGAGCACTCGGGTGCGAACGCCGGCGTAGCGCCGGAACGAGACGCGGATCGGGTCGGTGTCCGTGGTGGTCCGGCCCCCGGGGTCCGCCGGTTCGGGCCGCTGCGATGCGGTCATCTTCTCAGGCTAACCGCGAGAGGTCGGATTTTGGTCGAACTTTGGTCGGGAAAAGCTCCTGGAGTCATAACGTTCTTGACACTTGACAAGACTGCGAAATAACTGCTTGACCTGCGCGGAACGCGTAAACGTGCGCATGCGTGCGTGCTTGATCGCGGTGAGGGGGAGTGCTCACCCCTCCGATCACTGCGTGAAGACCACCTTGCCGGAAGTTTCCCCGGCCAGCATGGTCCGAAACCCGGTTTCGGCTTCCGCGAACGGCAATTCGGCGCCGATCTGCGGGCGTACCCCGGTGAGTTCCAAGTAGCCGAGGAGATCGGTCAGCTCGTCCCTGGTCCCCATCGTCGAACCCGCGATGCGCAGTTGCAGGAAGAACACGCGCTGCAACTCCGCGTGAGCGTCCGGCCCACTGGTCGACCCCGAAACGACGATGATCCCACCCGGTTTCAGCGACTTCACCGAATGGGACCAGGTCGCCTTCCCGACGGTTTCGAAGACCGCGTCCACCCGCTCCGGCAGCCGCGCGCCGGACTCAAAGGTCTGATGTGCGCCCAGACTCTCGGCCAGCGCACGCTTCTCCTCACTACGCCCGGTCACCCAAACCCGGAATCCGGCCGCACGCCCCAACTGGACGAGGGCGGTCGAAACGCCGCCGGAGGCGCCCTGGACGAGCATCGTCTGGCCCGGCCGCAACCCGGACTTCACGAACAGCATCCGGTACGCGGTCAGCCACGCCGTGCCCATGGTCGCGGCTTCCGCGAAGGTCAGGCCCGACGGCTTCGGCACGACGTTGCGGGCCGGAACCACGACCTGCTCGGCGAAGGTGCCCTGGTGCTTCTCGGTGAGCAGGGTGCGTTTCGGGTCGAGGGTGTCGTCGCCCTGCCAGCCCGGGGCGTTGATCACCGAGTGGATGACGACCTCGGTGCCGTCGTCGAGGGTGCCCGCGCCGTCGCAGCCCAGGATCATCGGGAACTGCTCGGGTTTGATGCCGACGCCGCGCAGCGTCCACAGGTCGTGCATGTTGAGGCTGGCGGCCTTGACGTCGACCCGCACCCAGCCTTCGGGCGCGTCGGGTTCGGGTCGCTCGCCGATCACGAGCGAGTCCAGCGGCTTTTCGGCGTTGGGTTCGGAAGCGTAAACGGCGAACATGTCAGCAACCTACCCCGGCCCTTCCCACGGGACCACTGGCCCACGAGCGTAGGCTTACAGTCGTGTTCAACGGGCTTGCTGACTGGTGGGACGGCGTCGAGTTGTGGCTCGCGCAGGCCCCGTTCCCCGTGCAGTTCGTGCTGGTCATGGCGGTCGTCGTACCGCTGTGCCTGGTCGCGGCCTTGGCGCTCGACACGGTCTTCGGCAAGGTCGCCCGGCTCTTCGGCACGGCCCGCGATGCGAACGACTCCGACCGGCCCTCCTAAGCTGGCACACCATGTTCAACCGTAGGCGGATCACCGCCGCCCTGATCGGCCTGATCGTGCTGGTGCTCGCAGGCTGGTTCGTCAAAGACGGCATCAGCGGTGACGACACGAAGAGCGCTCCGGCCGGCTCGTCCGCTTCGGCCGCGCCGTCGGGTGAGGCCGCGGCGAGCGGGGCCAAGGGCAAGGTCGCGGGTGAGGAGTCCGGTCTCCCGGTCAAACCGCTCACGGGGCTTCCTCCGCAGGCGTCCGACACCTGGAAGCTCATCCAGGCGGGCGGGCCGTACCCGTATCCGCGCAACGACGACGTGGCCTTTCAGAACTGGGAGAAAGTCCTGCCTGCCAAAGCTTCCGGCTACTACCGGGAGTACACGGTCAAGACGCCGGGCAGTCCGGATCGCGGCGCGCGGCGGATGGTGACCGGCTCCGGCAAGGAGCTGTACTACACCGAGGACCACTACAAGTCCTTCGTCGTTGTGGACACCACCCGATGAGCGCGGCGAAGGAAGCGGCGGACAAGGCGTTCGCCCGCGGTGCGCGTCCGCATCTGATCGACGGCGGCAAGACGGTCGACAAGGCTTCGACACTCGACGCGATCGCGGAGGCGTTGTCCTTCCCCGACTACTTCGGGAAGAACCTCGACGCGCTCTACGACTGCCTCACCGACCTGTCCTGGCTCGCGCCGGGTGAGCACGTGCTGATCTGGCCCGGCTCCTCGCTGCTCAGGGAGCGCGACCCGAAGGCGTACTTGGCCATCCGCAGCGTGCTTTCCGACGCGCAGCGGGCGCTGGGGCCGTCCGGTGAGCGGACGGACTCCCGGCGCCTCACCGTCGTCCTGCCCGACTGAAAGCTCAGCTTTCGGGCACCCAGTTCGGCTTGCGCTTCTGGGCGAAGGCCGTGATGCCTTCCTGGCCCTCTTCGCTCGCGAAGAAACCGGCGGAAAGCTTGTTCATGGCCTCGAAACCCTCACTCGGCGTTGCCGGGCGCGGCTTGCTGAGCAGTTCCTTCGTCGCCGCGAGCGCCTTCGGGCCGCCGAGGGCGAGCGCCTTGACGTAGCGGGCGACCTCGCCGTCGAGTTCGTCGGCGGGGACGGCCGAGTTCACCAGGCCGATCTCGACCGCGCGCCGCGCGTCGAAAGTGTCACCGGTCAGGAACAGTTCGTGGGCGGCGCGGGCGTTGAGCCGCGGCAGCACGGTGAGGGAGATGACGGCGGGCACGACGCCGATCCGCACCTCGGAGAAGGCGAAGGTCGCTTCGTGGACGGCGACGGCGATGTCGGTCGCGGCCACCATGCCGATACCGCCCGCCCGCGCGGGGCCCGCCAGCTTCGCCACGACCGGTTTGGGGCTGGTCCACAGCTGCTCGAGGATCTTCGGGAACTCGTTGACGCCCTGGGCACCCGCGCCGGCGCCGCGGGCCTCCTTGAGATCCATTCCCGCGCAGAACACCGGACCGGTGTGGGTGAGCACGATGACCCGCACGGCGTCGTCCGCCCGTGCCCTGTCCAGCGATTCGCTCAGTTCACGCCGCAACCGGGCGGAGAGCGCGTTGCGGTTGTGCGGGGAGTCCAAGGTGATCGTGGCGGTGCCGCCCACCACGTCGTAGTGCACCAGTTCGTCAGCCATACCTCACCTTCGCATGGGCTAAGTCGGGCCGGGCAGTGGCCTGCGCCACCCTCGGAGGACGGTCGTCGAACCGCCTGCGGCCGGACCGTGAAAGCTCAGCGTCGCGACGCTGCCGGAGACGGTGGTTTCGGCGGTCCAGCCGATGCCGGAGCCGCGGGCGAGTCCTGCGCTCAGCCGGGATCGGGAGCTTCAGGGACAAAGTCCCCGATGTTCTTGACCCCGTAACGCGAACGGGACGAAGTCGCTCTGCCGTGGCGGCGATTCAGGCGGCGAGCCGGGCCGCGGCGGCGTCGTAGCGGTCCAGGACGAGCCTGGCGATCCGCGGATCCGGCCCCAGCGGTGCGGCGACGATCACCGATGGGTCGGCTTCCCTGGCCAGTCGCGCGATCCGGTCCGGCAGGAGCCCCGGCGCGAGGAACCAGCCCGCGACCGCGAGCCGCTGTGCGCCGTGGAGCCGCAACCGCGCGATGGCGGCGGGCACGTCCGGCTGCGCGGCGCCGGCGAAGGCGGGTGTCGCGAGCAGCCCGCGGCGCAGGTGCCACCGGGTGGTGATCCCGGCGACCGCGTCGTTCGCCGCGACGTTCGACGAGCCGACACCGGCCAGCAGGACACCCAGGCCGGGATCGTCCAGCTCGGCGCCCGCCTCGGCGAGCCGGTCCAGCGCGACCGTCTCGATCAGTGGGTCGATGCCCAGCACCCCGGAAACCCGCACGTCGAGGCCAGGGCAATCCGCGGTCACCTCGGCGACGAGCGCGGGCAGATCGACCCGGGCGTGGTACGCGACACCGAGCAACAGGGGCACCACGACGACCTCGCGATGCCCCTCGGCGTACAACCCGCGCAGGACATCGGTGAGCAACGGCTGCGAGAGGTCCAGAAAGGACTCACGGATGTCGAGACCCGGCACCAGCCCGCGGGAGACGTCGAGCAGGGCGCGGATGGTCGCGGCGGACCGCGGATCGCGGCTGCCGTGGGCGACCGCGACCAGGGGCGGAGTGGGGCTTGGGGTCATGCGAACCTTTCGCCGACGAGTCCGGCCGCCAGTGTATCGCCGTCCTTCGGATCGATGACCAGGAAAGCGCCCGTCCGCGGGCTGACGCCGTAGTCGTCCACGCCGATCTCCTCGGCCAGCCGCAGCGTGACCCTGCCGATGTCGTTGAGTTCCAACGTGCCCGGATCGTCCACACTGGACAACGTCTGCTCGTCGAAGCGGGCGTGGAGTTCGCCGACCAGTGCCTGCACCGTCCGCGTCCCGTGCTTCACGAGCACCCGCGCGCCCGGTTTCAGTGCCTTGGCCGAGAGCCAGCACAACGTCGCGGTGATCTCGTCGGTCACCGTCGGCTGCCGGTCGGCGGCGGAGATCAGGTCACCCCGCGAGATGTCGAGATCGTCCGCGAGCAACAGGGTCACCGAGGTGCCCGCCCCGGCTTCGGCGAGCGGCCCGTCGGCGGTGTC
>Ga0196958_10000720_pt1 | contig 10808 bp, 12 predicted proteins | sample S1v_10metaG_FD_148654 | JGI IMG/M metagenome (GOLD analysis project Ga0196958, IMG submission 148654) | Soil microbial communities from Anza Borrego desert, Southern California, United States - S1+v_10 | ecosystem: Environmental > Terrestrial > Soil > Desert | place: USA: California | collected...
GGCCCGCGGCGTTGAGGTGCAGCCGGTCGGGCGACCAGTAGGCGGGCCCGCGGATCTCGGTGTCGTGGAAGACGTCCACCAGCTCGACGCCGTGGGCGGCGGCCAGCCGGGCGATGCCGCGGGTCAGCTCCTCGCCGCGTCGTCGAACGGTGCGCCCGAACGGGAGCCGGTCGGACGGGTCGGCGCCGCTGAGCAGCACGAGCCGGACGCCGGCGGCCCGGCAGCGCTTCACCGCGCGTTCGGTGAGGGCGACCAGACCGGCCACGTCGATGCCCGGGCGCAGCATGTCGTTGCCGCCGCCGTTGAGCGTGATCAGGGTCGGGGCCGGCTCGAGGGACAGCGCGGCGTCGAGCTGCTCGGTGACGATCGGTGCCAGCAGCCGCCCGCGGACGGCGAGGTTCGCGTAGTGGACGTCGCCGCCCCGCGCCGCGGCGAACCCCGCCGCCACCCGGTCGGCCCACCCCCGCACCGTCCCGTCCGGCAGCTCGTCCCCGACGCCCTCGGTGAAGCTGTCCCCGATCGCCGCGTACCGCACCGCACCCCCGTCGTCCCCGGGCCGTCGCCCGACCCGCCTCGGGCCCAGTCTCGGACGTGCCTCCGGCGGCCCCGGCCCCGGGTAGGTTGATCGCCGTGAGTCAGCAACAGGGGAGGGTGCGAGCATGACGCTCGATTTCCGGCTCGACGGGCGGACCGCCCTGGTGACCGGCGCGAGTCGCGGGCTGGGGGCCGCCATCGCGGACGGCCTGGCGTCGCTCGGGGCGCGCGTGTACGGGACGTCGCGCGAGCGGGCGAGCGCCGAGGAGATCGCCCGGCGGTACGGCACCGAGCCGGTGGTGCTCGACGTCGCCGACGTCGCGACGACGGTGCGCGAGATCGAGCGGCTGCAGGAGGCGGGGGCCGGCATCGACCTGCTCGTCAACAACGCCGGCGGGAACGCGCCGGGCCCGGCGCTGGAGGTGACGCCGCAGGACTGGGACATGATCCACGACGCCAACCTGCGGGGCCTGTTCTTCGCCAGCCAGGCGATGGCGCGCGGGTGGGTCGAGCGGAAGGTGCGCGGCGTGATCGTCAACATCGGGTCCCAGGCGGGCATGGTGGCGATCGAGGGACGCTCCGCCTACGGCTCGAGCAAGGGTGCGGTCGAGCAGCTGACCCGCAACCTGGCGCTCGAGTGGGCGGCGCACGGCGTCCGCGTCAACTCGGTCGCGCCGACGTTCGTGCGCACCGAGCTGACCGCGGCCACCCTGGCCCCCGGTCCGCAGGCGGACGAGCTGCTGTCGCGGATCCCGCTGGGCAGGTTCGGCGACCCCGACGACGTGGTCGGCGCCGTCGCGTTCCTGCTCGGCGATGCGGCGGCCCTGGTGACGGGGCACACCCTGGTCGTGGACGGCGGGTACACCATCCACTGAACCGGCGCGTCCGTCGAGGGCGCGCCGGGCGTCGCACGGCTTACGCTGGAGTATGGGACGACGAGAGACGCTCACCGTGGTCCCCGCGCTTGTGGGGCTCGCGGTCCGGACCGCCCAGGACGTGGCGCTGGATGCCCGGCTGCTGGCCGTCGACCAGGCGCCGCGGGCGGCGGGGCCGATCGCGGGTGTCGTCAGCGCGCAGGATCCGCCGGCCGGGCGGTGGCTGCGACCGGGCAGCCACGTGCGGATCTGGGTGACGACGGACCCGGACGACGGTGACGAGGGAGGCGGCCGGGGTGGGCAGCGGCTGCCCACCGGGCCGGTCACGGTCACCCCGTCCGGCACGAAGTGACCGGGGCGCGGCGCGCGCTGGTGCCCGGCGACGGCGATTGATACGTTTCAAGCCGTGCGTCGAGCCCGATCGGCGCGCAACCGCCGACGGGAGCCGAGGACGATGACGTCAGCAGGGCCGACCGCACGTGCGCTCCGAGCGGGCTTCGCCGCCCCGCCCCCGGACGGCCGGGTGATGATGCGCTGGTGGTGGTTCGGCCCCTTCGTCGAAGAGGTCGAGCTCGCCCGTGAGCTGGAGGTGATGGCGGCCGCCGGCATCGGGGGAGTCGAGGTCGCCGCGGTGTACCCGCTGTCGGGGTCGGAGTCGGACCGGGAGGCGGGGGGCTTCCTGTCCGACCGCTTCCTGTCCCGCCTGCGGTTCGCCGCCGAGACGGCGTCGCGGCTGGGCATGCGCTTCGACGTCACCCTCGGCAGCGGCTGGTCGTTCGGCGGGCCGCACATCACCGACGGGACGGCCGCCCGCCGGCTGCGGTGGGACGCGCGCGAGGTGCCGCCGCTGGGCGTGCGGATCGGCGCCACGCAGCCCTGGCCGGGTGACGAGCTCGTCGCGGCGTACGTCGGTGACGGCTCGGGGCAGGAGCCGCCGTCGCGCTGGCGGCAGCTGGAGGTCCGCGACGGCGCGGTCGAGGTGCCGCGGGGTCGTGGCCCGCGGGTGGTCCTGCTCGCGGTGTCCAGCCCGACCGGGCAGAACGTCAAGCGGGCCGCCGCCGGTGCGGAGGGGCCGGTGCTCGACCACTGCAGCCGGGCCGCCACCGAGGCACACCTGCGGGCGGTCGCCGACCCGATCCTCGCGGCGGTCCCGAACGAGCTCGTCACCGCGGTGTTCTGCGACAGCCTCGAGGTGTACGGGGCGGACTGGACACCCGCGCTGCCCGCCGAGTTCCGCGCCCGCCGCGGCTACGACCTGCTGCCCGAGCTGCCGCTGCTGCACACCCGGGGTGAGGGGTCCGAGCGGGTCCGCGCCGACGTCGCCCTCACCCTGGGCGAGCTGTACGAGGAGAACTTCGTGGCCGTCGTGCGCGACTGGGCGCAGCGGCACGGCGTCCTGTTCCGCATCCAGAGCTACGGGCAGCCGCCCGGCCCGCTGAGCGCCTACCGGCACGCGGACCTGCCCGAGGGCGAGGGCTGGGGCTGGCGCTCGGTGACGCAGACCAAGTGGGCGACCTCGGCCGCGCACCTGTACGACCGCCCGGTCGTCTCGTCCGAGACCTGGACGTGGGTGCACTCGCCGTCCCTGGCCGCGACACCGCTCGACCTCGCGGGCGAGGCGCACGAGCACCTGCTGCTCGGCGTCAACCAGCTCATCGGCCACGGCTGGCCGTACTCGCCGCCGGACGCGCCGGCCCCCGGCCAGATCTTCTACGCGTCCGGCGCCCTGAACGACGCGAACCCGTGGTGGCCCGCGATGCCCGCCCTGGCCGGCTACCTGCACCGGCTGTGCTGGCTGCTGCGGCAGGGCGAGCCGGTCGTCGACGTCGCGCTCTACGCGCCCGCCCGGGACGCGGCGCGGCGCTTCACGCCGGGCACCCGCGGCTACCTCGACCTGTGGCACAGCACCCGCGCGCACATCGGGGAGGAGCTGCCCGCGGCCCTGCGGGAGGCGGGCCACGACTACGACCTCGTCGACGACACGGCGCTCCGGGAGACCGATCCGGGTCGGTACCGGGTGATCGTCCTGCCGTTCGTGCGTGACCTGCCGGAGGAGACCGCGCGCCTGCTCGAGAAGCACGCCGCCCGGGGCGGTGCGGTGCTCACGGTCGGCGGCTCCGTGCGCGGCGACGGCTGGACCGCGGTCGCGGACGTCGACGCGGTACCGGCGGCGCTGGGCGCGGTCGTGGCGCCGGACGCCCCGACCGCGGTGCCGGACGTCGGTGTCGTGCACCGCCGGGTCGGCGCGCTCGACGTCTACTTCGTCGCGAACACCGGGCCGCGGCCGCGCCGGGCCACCCTGCGCCCCCGGGACGGCGCCGCCGCCTACGAGCGGTGGGACGCGCGCACCGGGCGCGCCCACCGGGTGGACGCGCGCGACGGCGGCGTGCCGCTGGAGCTGCAGCCCTACGAGGCGGCCGTCGTCGTCGCGCTGCCCGCCCCCGACGAGGACGTCCCCGCCGCCGCGACCGCGGGCCAGGGCGCGCCGGTCGAGCTGGCCGGGCCGTGGACGCTCGCCTACGCCGATGCGCCCGGCACGCGCGGCGCGGTGACGCTGCCGCACCGCTGGGAGGACGACCCGGGACGGGCCGACTACTCCGGCGCGGCCACCTACGAGACGACACTCTCCGTGCCGGCGGACCGGCTCGGCGGGCGCGTCGTGCTCGACCTCGGCCCGGTGCGCGCCGACGCCGAGGACACCCTCGGCGCACCGGGCCTGCGCGGTGCATCGTTCCGGGCGCAGGTCGCCGCACCGGTCGGCGAGGTCGCGCAGGTGCTGGTCAACGGCACCGACTGCGGATGGGCTTGGGCGCCGCCGTACACCGTGGACGTCACCGACGGGCTGCGAGCGGGGGAGAACACCGTCGCGGTCCGCGTGCTGAACACCGGGCTCGGCGCGCTCCGAGCGAACACCGCGATCGCCGAGGCCGTCGACGCGGTCACCGCCGCCGACGGCAAGCGGTTCACGATGCAGGACCTGGAGCGCGCCGAGCGGCCGACGACGTCGGGGCTGCGCACGGTGCCGTCGCTGCGCTGGGGCTGAGCAGGCCCCGGCGCAGCCAGGGACGGGCGCGCGTCATTCCTTGTGGAGCTTGTCCTGCGCCATCCCGGCGGCCTTCTCCACGGGGTTGGGCATGTCGGTGGTGCCGTACATGCGCGCGTCGGGACGCGTGACCGACGGCATCGGCGCCCGCGTGGTGGGCCCGTCGTGGTAGGTGAACTCGTGCCCGTCCGGGGTCGGTCCGCTCGCCCAGCTCCCGTCGGCGGCCTCCTTGCCGTCGCTGAAGTTGAGGTACTGGTAGGAGACCTCGGTGTACTCCTTGCTCTGCGGGAAGTTGCTGGGCACCGGCATGCCCTCGTAGCCCTCCTCCTGCAGCTGCTTGGCCGCCGCGAGCCACTGGTTCTGGTGCATGGTGTCGCGGGCGAGCAGGAACGACAGGAGCTCGCGCACGCCGTGGTCGTCGGTCATGTGGTAGAGCCGCGCGACTTGGGTGCGGCCCTGCATCTCGGCGTTCGCGTTGGCGGTGAAGTCGGCGAGGAGGTTGCCGCTCGCGGTGATGTACGTGCCCTGCCACGGGTTGCCGTTGCTGTCGACGGGCCGCGACCCCGCGCCGGCCACGATGGCGTGCTGCACGTCCATCCCGCCGACGACGGCGGCGACCGTCGGGTCGTCCTGCACGGCGTCGTTGGTGACGCCCACCGGCGCCTTCTCGAGCAGCTGCGCGATCATGGTGGCCAACATCTCGACGTGGCCGAACTCCTCGGCGCCGATCCCGAAGACCAGGTCGCGGTACTTGCCCGGGAAGTGGCTGTTCCAGCCCTGGAACATGTACTGCATCGCCACGGTGATCTCGCCGTACTGGCCGCCGAGCACTTCTTGCAGCTTGCGCGCGTACACCGCGTCGGGCTTGTCGGGTTCGGACTTGAACTGGAGCTCCTGGCGGTGGAAGAACATGCGGACTCCCCGTTCTGGTGGGCGATCGCCGACACCGTCGGGTGCCGGAGCCCCGGGGGTGCCCGTGGCGCCGGCGCGGAAACGACCGCTCGGCGCGCGCCCTTTCGCCGACGCGGGCCGGGGCGTTGCCCGAACCACCGCCGCCCGGGGCGTTTCGCCGGTGCGTCGGCCGGGTAGCAGCGATCATGAAGGTCGTCCGTGCACTCACCGCGGCGGCTGCGGCGCTGCTGCTGGCCGGGTGCGCCGGGATGCAGCGCCCGGCGGTCGAGGAGGTCGCCACCACGTTCGCCACGGGCGATCCGGCGACCCGCTGCGCACTGCTCGCCCCGGCCACCCTCGCGGCCCTGGAGTACGACGAGGCGGCCGCGTGCACCGAGACGGTGGCCGGCAAGGCCCCGTCGGGTGGGCAGGTGCAGCACGTCGAGGTCTGGGGCGACCAGGCTCAGGTCCGCCTCGGCGACGACACGCTGTTCCTCACCCGCAGCGGCGGCGGCTGGGTCGTCGCCGCTGCGGGGTGCACCCCGAACGGCGACGCGCCCTACGAGTGCCGACTGGAGGGATCGTGAGATCCGTGCGCGCGCTGTTCGTGACCTACCTGGCCGTGATCGGGGTCGGACTGGTGTACTTCACGTTGATCGGCCTGCTGGGCCGGTGAGGCCGATGCGACGCGTCCTGCACATCAACGGGCTGGGCCTGGTGTTCGGCGCCCTGTTCCTGATCACCCTCGTCGGCCAGGCGATCGCCGGGCAGGCCCAGTACAACGACCAGCAGATCACCGAGGGCCTGCTGCCGGTGTCGCTGCTGCAGTACGTGACGTCCTCGACGTTCGCCGTCGACGTGGTGGAGAACTGGCAGTCGGAGTACCTGCAGTTCTTCCTCTACATCTTCGCGACCGTATGGCTGGTGCAGAAGGGCTCGCCCGAGTCCAAGGACGTGGAGAAGGCCGGCCCGGAGTCCGACGAGGACCAGCTGTTCGGCGAGTACGCCCGCCACGACTCGCCGCGCTCGGCCCGGTTCGACGACTGGCGCGGGGCGCTGTTCTCCCGTTCCCTCGGGATCGTGATGGGCGGCATCTTCGCGCTGTCCTGGATCGCCCAGTCGGTCACCGGCTGGGCGGCGTTCAACTCCGAGCAGATCGGCAGCCACCAGGACCCCGTGAGCTGGCTCGCCTACCTCGGCGAGGCCGACTTCTGGAACCGCACCCTGCAGAACTGGCAGTCCGAGATGCTCGCCGTCGGCTCCATGGCGGTACTCGCGGTCTTCCTGCGCCAGCGCGGCTCGCCGGAGTCGAAGCCGGTCGGCGCCGCACACGCGGACACCGGCGAGACCGGCTGACGCGGTCCGGAGTCGGTCGCGGTGCCATGGCCCCCTCGGCCTGCCGCGCCACGGCAGCGCCCGCTCGCGCGTACTCGCACGGCACCGCGGCCGCGGACGAGCGTAGGGACGCGCACCGGAGGCGTCCTCCGAGGCAGCACGGAGATGTCAGGGACGAGCCCGCTCGCCGGACGCGGTGACCCGGAGGTAGGCCAGCACCGCGAGCACCCGGCGGTGCGTTCCCGGTTCGGTGGCGAGGCCGAGCTTGACGAGGATGTTCGTCATGTGGGTCTCGACGGTTCGGGCGGTCACCACGAGGCGCCCGGCGATGGCGTCGTTGGACAGGCCCTCGGCGACGAGCGTCAGTACCTCGCGTTCGCGCGCCGTCAGGGTCCGCAGCGGGTCGGGGGCGCGCCGCGTCCCGAGCACCGCGGCGACGACCTGCGGATCGACCGCGGTGCCGCCGGCCGCGACCCGGGTGACGGCGTCCTCGAGGTCCGCGGGGCGGCTGATCCGCTCCTTGAGCAGGTAGCCCACCCCGGACGCGCTGCCGGACAGCAGATCGACCGCGTGCCGGCTCTCGACGTGCTGGGACAGCATCAGTACCCCGACGTCGGGTACGGCGCCCTTCAGCTCGATCGCCGCCCGCAGCCCCTCCGTGGTGTAGGTCGGGGGCATGCGCACGTCCATGACGACGACGTCGGGCTGCGCCGCGCGGACCGCGTCGAGCAGGCCGTGGGCGTCCGCTCGCTGGTCGACCACGTCGAACCCGCCCGCGGCGAGGAGTCGGGCGATCCCCTCGCGCACGAGCGGCGCGTCGTCGACGAGCATCACGCGCACGGCAGCGCCGCCACGAGCACGGTGCCGGCGCCGGCCGGGCTGCTGATGCGCAGCCGGCCACCGAGGGCGTCGACCCGGTCGGCGAGCCCTTCGAGACCGGACCCGGGCGCGGGGGCCGCCCGCCGACGCCGTCGTCGACGACCTCGACGTGCAGGAGCCCGTCCCTGGTCTCGGCGCGGACGTCGAGCTGGGTGGCGCCGGAGTGGCGGGCCGCGTTCGTCATCGCCTCCGCGACCACGTAGTACGCGCCGACCTGGGTCTGCTCCGGCAGCCCTTCGCGAGCCACACGCTCCCACCGGCGGTGAGCACGGCGCCGATGTCGCTGCTCGGGCGCCGCAGCCAGGCCAGCACGCCGGCCGCGACGAACGCGCCCGCGGTGACCACGAAGAGCACGTCGAGCCACGTCGGCACGGCCCCGGCCGTGACCACGGCGAGCTCCACGGCACCCAGCAGCGCCGCGACGCAGGCGAGCAGCAGGACCGCGTGGCGCAGGCTCCGTGAGCGCGTCACCCCGCGGCGGGGGTCGGCGGCCTGGTCGGCAGCCCGGTCGGGCGGGCGAGCGGGATCCTGCGCCGTGGGCGTCAGGGCACGCCCGCGGGGGTGCGCAGCGGCCTCGGCGAGGTCGTCCACTCCGAGCGCTGGGGTCATCACCTGCCGATCGCCGGACCGACGCGCCTGTCACCGGCGCGGACCGGAATTCCATCGGCGCGGGTCAGGCAGGCGCGCCCGTCCCTGCCGCCGACCAGTCCAGCAGCTGCTCCGGCAACGGGGAGGGAAGCGGCTCCGCGAGGTCGAGTCCGTAGACGTCGAGCACGAACGCCCGGAACTCGACGTCGAACGGTTCCTGCGAGGTGGCCAACCGCTCGAAGAGCGTGGCCGGGTCGGCGGCGTCGATGACGAGGATCTCCACCGGTCCCTGTGGCGTCTGCTGCACCCAGACGCCCTGGCGCACCACCCCCATGCGACGGCGCGACGCGTCGTACTCGGCGCGGCGGGCACCGGCGAACGACAGGACGGTCTCGCGCCACACGGGGTACTTCTCGGGCGGGATCGGCAGGGCCATTGCGATCATGGGCATCGCGCACGCTCCGTGGGAGGAGAGGGGCGAGCGCGGCTCCGGCGCCCGTCCCGGCCGGGTTGCGGCAGGGGGCTCGCCGGTGGCGGTGGCGCCGTTACGCCCGCCGGGCCGCTTCACCGCACCGTCCGGTCCCGCAGCTCGTCGACGGCCTCGACGACGCAGCCGGCGCCGTCCTCGAGGGCGATCCGCGAGGCGACGGCGGCCGCCCGTTCCCGGTACGCGGGCGCGCGGAGCGCCGCGGTGAGGGCGTCGGCGAGGCGCTCGGCGGTGAGCCTGCGGAACCCCACGGCCGCGGGTGTCACGCCGAGCCGTTCGACGCGGTCGGCCCAGAACGGCTGGTCGGCGGCCACCGGGACCGGGATCTGCGGAACGCCGGCACGCAGCGCCGCGCCCGTCGTCCCGGCGCCCGCGTGGTGGACGACGACGGCGACCCGGGGGAAGAGCCACTCGTGGGGGACGTGGCCGATGCTCAGGACGTCGTCGTCGACGACGTGCAGCCCCGCCCAGCCGGCCTGGACGACGGCCCGGACGCCGGCTCGGCGCACCGCCTCCCGCACGAGGCCGCTCAGCTGTTCGCCCTGCGAGGCGGCGAGGCTGCCGAACCCGACGAACACCGGGGGCGGGTCGGCGGCGAGGAAGTCCACGAGGAGCGGGTCCGGGGACCACTCCCGCGGAACGGGCGGCCAGAAGTAGCCGCACACGCGGATCCCGGGCCGCCAGTCCGCCGGGCGGGGGATCACGACCGGGCTGACGCCGTAGAGGACGGGCCAGCCCAGCGCCGCCTGCTCGGCGAGCAGCGCGCCGGGACCGCGCCGGGGGCGGCCGAGCGCGTCCTGGGTCCGAGCGATCGCCCGGGCGAACGGGGCCGACCCCGCGCCCTGCAGCAGGGCGCCGGCCCGCCGGTTGAGGAACCGGCCCATCGAGGGGACGCCGACAGGAGGAGCGAAGTCGCCGGTCGGGTGCACCGGGGCGACGTAGACGCCCGCGCTCGGGATGCCCAGACCGCGTGCGATGTCGTACCCGCCGAGGCCGCTGACCTGTGAGAGCAGGATGAGATCGGTGCCCTGCCGCGCGGCGTCGAGGAAGCCGGCGTTCATGTCCGGCAGGACCTTCGCCAGCAGCCGCACGAGCCGGACCGCGCCCACGGCGCCGCCCCTGCCCTGCTCCCAGCGGCGGTTCTCGGCCGATCTGGCGTTCTCCCTCGGGTCACCGGGCAGCGGGCGGAACTCCAGACCGGCACCGGTGACGTAGTCGCCGAACGGCTCGAACGCAGCCACCGCGACCCGGTGCCCGGCGGCCTGCAGCCGGACCCCGAGCCCGGTGAACGGGGCGACGTCCCCCATGGTGCCCGCCGCACCGATGAGGATCTCCACGCCCGGAGTCTGCCCAACGGGCGCCGGCCCCGACAAGCGCGGGCGCGCTCAGGACACGAACCCCCGGCGGATGCCGTGGGCGACGGCCTCGGCGCGGTCGTGCACGCCGAGCGCGCGGAAGAGCCGCCGGGCGTGGGTCTTGACGGTGTCCTCCGACAGGTACAGCTCGCGGCCGATCTCGCCGTTGCTCTTGCCCTGTGCCATGCCGTGCAGCACCTGCAGTTCGCGTTCGGTGAGCCGCACGTGCGAGTCGGCGCGGAGCAGTCCGACGGCGCCGCCGGAGCCGGGTCCCGAGGTCAGCGACCCGGGCTCCGAGGCGTCCCAGCGCAGGCACCCGCGGGCGCCGGTCGCGATCGCGGTGGCCAGGCCGGCGGTGTCGGTGGCGGATCCGAACACGAGGGTGTTCGCCTGCGGGTGGGCGGCGAGGAGGCGTCGCGTGTTCTCGACACCGGCCGCTTCGCCGCGGTGGACGCCGATCAGGACCAGCGCCGCCGGACGGAGCTCGTAGCGCAGCAGCAGTTCGTCGCCGTGCGTCACGGAGTCGACGCGCTGCACGCCCGGTACCGCGGACATCGCGCGCGTCAGACCGTCGCGGACGCCCCGTCGGGAGTCGCAGATGAGGATCGTCCTCACGTCGGGCCCCGGCCGTGGCGCCGGCGGCGCGGGTCGCGGCGTGCGATCCCCACGATGGCCCCTCCCTCTCGTTGACCCCTTCCCGAGGTGCAACGACCGAGGAGGACGCAGGCCACCCGTTCGTCCCCGGCAACACCCGGGCGAGTGGTGGCCGTCGCGGCGGGGCGGTGCCCGCCGCTGGGCCGCTACTCGTCCTCGGCGTCCTC
>Ga0196958_10000721_pt1 | contig 10807 bp, 11 predicted proteins | sample S1v_10metaG_FD_148654 | JGI IMG/M metagenome (GOLD analysis project Ga0196958, IMG submission 148654) | Soil microbial communities from Anza Borrego desert, Southern California, United States - S1+v_10 | ecosystem: Environmental > Terrestrial > Soil > Desert | place: USA: California | collected...
TCATGCCGAGCTGGGGGTGTCAAGCGGTGAAGCGTGCTTGACACCCCCAGCTCGGCATGATTGGGCTGCGCCCAGGCCGTACGGGGAGAACACGAGGCACACGGCTGCGCTGAAGCGCCGCCGCGCGGGGCGCGGCCTGAGGCGAGAGCTGAAGCGTGGGCGCGGCTTGGAAAGCCATGCGGGTGGTGTGGTCGCGTAAAGCCGCCGTAAGAAATGATCCACGTGCTCGGGATCAAAAGCGGACGGCCACCCCGCGAAATCATCGCGGGGTGGCCGTGCAGCGGACCGAGGACTGCGGATCAGGAGGTGGGCTGGTCGCGCAGGAGGGCTGCCTCGTCGCCGATCGTCGTGTCGGGGCCGTGCCCGGTGTGGACGGTGGTGTCGTGGGGCAGGGTGAGCAGCTTCCGGGTGATCGAGTCGATGATGAGGTCGTGGCTGGAGTAGGAGCGACCGGTCGCGCCCGGACCGCCTTGGAACAGGGTGTCGCCGGTGAAGACGGCGCCCAGGTCGGGCGCGTGGAAGCAGCACGCGCCGGGGGAGTGGCCCGGGGTGTGCAGCACGTGCAGCGAGGTCCCGGCGATGTCCAGCGCCTGCCCGTCGGCCAGTTCGCCGTCGGGCTCGGTGTCGGGGTGGCACAGCCGCCACAGGACCAGGTCCGCCGGGTGCAGCAGGACCGGCGCGCCCGTCGCCTCGGACAGGGCCGGTGCGACGCGCACGTGGTCGTCGTGGGCGTGGGTGGCCAGGATGGCGCGCACCTCGCGGCCCGCCACCACCCGCAGGATCGCCTCGACGTCGTGCGGGGCGTCGACCACCACGCACTCGGAGTCGTCGCCGACGACCCAGACGTTGTTGTCCACCTGGTGCGTCTCGCCGTCCAGCGAGAAGGTGCCGGAGGTGACACCGCGGTCGATCCGCACCATCAGAAGACCACCACCGAGCGCAGCACGTCACCCTCGTGCATCCGCGTGAACGCCTGCTCGACCTGGTCCAGCGCGATGGTCTCGGTGACGAACGCGTCCAGGTCGAGGCGGCCCTGCCGGTACAGGTCGACCAGGTACGGGAAGTCGCGGGAGGGCAGGCAGTCGCCGTACCAGGACGACTTGAGCGAACCGCCGCGGGAGAAGAAGTCGATCAGCGGCATCTCCACCCGCATCTCCGGCGTCGGCACCCCGACCAGCACGACGGTGCCGGCCAGGTCGCGGGCGTGGAACGCCTGCTTCCACGTCTCCGGCCGGCCCACGGCGTCGATCACGACGTCCGCCCCGAAGCCGCCCGTCAGCTCGCGCACGCGCTCGACCACGTCCTCGGACGAGGAGTCGACGCGGTGCGTCGCGCCGAACCGCGCGGCCCAGTCCAGCTTCCGCGGGTCGATGTCCACGGCGATGACCGTGGTGGCGCCCGCGAGCCGCGCGCCCGCGATGGCGGCGTTGCCGACACCGCCGCACCCGATGACCGCGACGCTGTCACCCCGGCTCACGCCGCCGGTGTTCACCGCCGCGCCCAGGCCCGCCATGACGCCGCAGCCGAGCAGGCCCACCGCGACCGGTGACGCGTCCGGGTCGACCTTGGTGCACTGGCCGGCGTGCACGAGCGTCTTCTCGGCGAACGCGCCGATGCCCAGCGCCGGGGCCAGCGGCGTGCCGTCCGCCAACGTCATCGGCTGCCCGGCGTTGTGGGTGTTGAAGCAGTACCAGGGCTTGCCCTTCAGGCACGCCCGGCACGCGCCGCACACGGCGCGCCAGTTCAGGATGACGAAGTCGCCCGGCGCCACGTCGGTCACGCCGGCGCCGACGGACTCCACGACCCCGGCGGCCTCGTGGCCCAGCAGGAACGGGAACCTGTCCTCGATCCCGCCCTCGCGGTAGTGCAGGTCGGTGTGGCACACACCGCACGCCTGCACCCGCACCACGGCCTCTCCCGGGCCCGGGTCGGGCACGAGCACCTCGACGACCTCGACCGGTGAGCCTTTGCCGCGCGCGATGACGCCTTGAACCGCCTGTGCCACGAAGAACTCCTCACGCTGATCCGCGTCCGGGTGTCAGACCAGGACCATACGTGCGGCCCGGACCGGGCGCGCGAGGTGTCGCGGCGGCTACCGCGGCGCGCCGGGGGCGGGCGCGCCCGCGCGGTCGCGGTCGGCGCCACCCGGGACCGCGCCGGACCCGCCGCCGATCAGCTCGGCCTGGCGCGCGGTCAGGGGCCGGCCGCCCTCCTCGGCCAGCTGGTCCAGCAGCAGCGCGGCGGTGTGGGCGAGGTGGGCGCGCAGGGCCCGCATGGCGGCCTCCGGGTCGCGGGCGGCGACGGCGGCGAGGACGGGTTCGTGCTCGGCCACGATCTCGCCCAGGGTGCGCGACCGCCCGGCGGTCGAGGCGCCCAGGGTCGTGGTGGTGTCGCGCAGGCCGGCCACGGTCGCGGCCAGCCGGGCGTTGCCCCCGGCCACCAGCAGGTGGTGGTGGAACCGCCGGTCGTGGCGCATGAAGCGGGCGTCGTCGCCTTCGGCCGCGGTGGCGCGCATGGCGTCCAGCTCCTCGCGCAGCGCCGCGACGAGGGCGTCGTCGGCGTGCCGCGCGGCCAGGCCCGCCGCCGGGACCTCCAGCAGCAGGCGCAGGTGGAAGACCTCCACGACCTCGTGCGGGTCGCGCTTGAGGACCCGGAAGCCGCGGTTGCGCTCGAAGCGGACCATGCCGGCCTCCGCCAGGCGCAGCAGCGCCTCGCGGACCGGCGTCCGGGAGACCTTCAGGCGCTCGGCGAGCTGGTAGGCCGAGTACAGCTCGCCGGCCTTCAGCTCGCCGTCCAGGACGGCGGCGCGGACGGCGTCGACCACCTGGTCGGTCAGGCTCGACGCACCTGCGATCTCGCGCACTCGCCCGCCTCTTCCCCCGGTCGCCGTCGGCGGTAGCTTATCGGCGCTCGGCGGGTGCGCCGCGCGTCGTGCCCGGTGGCCACGCGGCCTTGACGAGTAGCATGTCACATGCGAGCGTCGGGGGCGCCGACCGGCGAGCAGGGGCGGGCCGGCGAGCAGGGGCGGGCCGGCAGCCGCGACACCGGAGGGACGACCAGTGGGCGCCACCGTTCCCGAGTCCGTCCTCACCCGCGGCGCGCCGGCGTCGGAGTTCGGGCCGGGCGCCGCCGACGAGGTCGGCTTCGACCTCGCCCGGCTGGGCGCGCGCCGGGCCCTGGTGGTCACCGACGCGGGGGTGGCGGCCACCGGCGCGCCGCAGCGCGCCGCCGGGCTGCTCGTGCCCGGCGCCGAGCGCCCCGACGGCCCCGCCGAGCACCTGCCCGCCGCGAACGAGCGGCTGATGCGCGACCTCGGCCTGCCCGACGGCATCGGCGGCGTCGGCTGCGCCGAGGGCGACGTCCCGGCGCTGGCGGCGGGGACGGTGCGGCAGCAGCGGCTGCCGGCCACCGCCCCGCGCCCGGTCACCGGGGACGACGTCGCCGGCACCTGCGCCCGTTCGCCGTCCCCGTGGTGAGCCGGGCCGCGGGACGACCGGAGGAGGAAGCGCCGTGAGCACCGATCCGGGCACGGGAGCGCTGGCGGCGCGCCTGCGCCGCGCCGGGGTGGCCGAGGTGGACACCTCGGACCGCCGGCGCGCCGAGTACTCCGGCGACGCCTCGCTGTACCGGGTCCTGCCGCGGGCGGTGGTGTTCCCCCGGCACGTGGACGAGGTCGCCGCGGTGCTGGAGGTCTGCCGCGACAGCGGGGTCCCGCTCACCTCGCGCGGCGCGGGCACGTCGATCGCCGGGAACGCGGTCGGCCCCGGCGTGGTCCTGGACTTCTCCCGCCACCTGGGCTCGGTGCTGTCGGTCGACCCGGACGCGCGCACCGCCGTCGTGGAGCCGGGCGCGGTGCTGGCCCGGCTCCAGCGCCGCGCCGCGCCGCACGGCCTGCGCTTCGGGCCCGACCCCTCGACGCACAACCGCTGCACCCTCGGCGGGATGATCGGCAACAACGCGTGCGGCTCGCGCGCGCTCGCCTACGGCCGCACGGCCGACAACGTGGTGGCGCTGGACGTCCTGACCGGCGCCGGCGAGCGGTTGGCGGTGGGCGCGGGAGGCGCGGCGGGCACGGGGTCGCCGCTGCCCGCCCGGCTGGCGGAGCTGACGCGGGCCAACCTGGCGGTCATCCGCACCGAGTTCGGGCGCTTCACCCGGCAGGTCTCCGGCTACGCGCTGGAGCACCTGCTGCCGGAGAACCGCTTCGACGTGGCGCGGATGCTCGTGGGCACCGAGGGCACCTGCGCGGTGACGCTCGGCGCGACCGTGCGCCTGGTCGACGCGCCCGCCGCGACGGTGCTGGTGGCCCTGGGCTACCCCGGGATGGCGGAGGCGGCCGACGCGGTGCCCGCCGTGCTGCCGCACGCGCCGGTCGCGCTGGAGGGCATCGACGACCGGATCGTCCAGGTGGTCCGCGACCGGCGCGGGCCGGCCGCCGTGCCGCCGCTGCCCGCCGGCGCCGGCTGGCTGCTGGCCGAGGTGCCGGGCGCCACGGTGGCCGAGGCGGCGGTCGCGGCGGCGGCGGTGGTCGCCGACGCCGGCGCGCTGGACAGCGCGATCGTCGTCGACGCCGCGCAGGCCGCCGCGCTGTGGCGCATCCGCGAGGACGGCGCGGGCCTGGCCTCGCGCAGCTCGGCCGGGGCGCCTGCCCACGCGGGGTGGGAGGACTCCGCCGTGCCGCCGGACCGGCTCGGCGCCTACCTGCGCGAGTTCGACGCGCTGCTGACCGACCGGGGCCTGACCGGCACGCCCTACGGCCACTTCGGCGACGGCTGCCTGCACGTGCGCATCGACTTCCCCTTCGACAAGCCCGGCGGGACCGCCCTGTTCCGCGGGTTCCTGCACGACGCCGCGCGGCTGGTCGGCTCCTACGGCGGATCGCTGTCCGGCGAGCACGGTGACGGCCGGGCGCGCGGGGAACTGCTGCCGCTGATGTACTCCGAGCGCGCGATCGACCTCTTCGCCGCGGTGAAGCACGCCTTCGACCCCGACGACCTGCTCAACCCCGGCGTCGTGGTGCGGCCGGCGGCGCTCGACGCCGACCTGCGGCCGACCCGGGTCGTGAACCACCTGCCCGCCCGCCGCGCGGGCCTGGCCCTGGCCCACGACGGCGGCGACTTCGCCGCCGCGGTCCACCGGTGCACCGGGGTCGGCAAGTGCCGGGCCGACACCACCGCGACCGGCGGCGTGATGTGCCCGTCGTACCTGGCGACCCGCGACGAGAAGGACTCCACCCGGGGGCGCGCCCGCGTGCTCCAGGAGGCGGTGTCCGGTTCGCTGACGGCACGCGGCTGGCGCTCCCCGGAGGTGCGCGAGGCGCTGGACCTGTGCCTGTCCTGCAAGGGGTGCGCGTCCGACTGCCCCACCGGCGTCGACATGGCCTCGTACAAGGCCGAAGTGCTCCACCAAGCCTACCGCCGCCGGCTGCGCCCGGCCTCCCACTACTCGCTGGGCGCGCTGCCCCGGTGGGCGCGGATCGCCTCCCTCGCGCCGCGCCTGGTCGACGGGCTGCTGTCGCTGCGCCCCGTCGCGACCGCGGCCCGGTTCCTCGCCGGGATGGACCAGCGGCGCGCGTTGCCGCGCTTCGCCCCCCGGACCTTCCGCCGGTGGTTCGCCGACCGCGGCCCGGCGGGCGGCGGCACACCCGTCCTGCTGTGGGTGGACACCTTCACCGACCACTTCTCACCGGAGGTCGGCGTCGCCGCCGTGCGCGTCCTGGAGGCCGCCGGGTTCTCCGTCCGCGTCACCGACCGCAAGGTCTGCTGCGGCCTGACCTGGATCAGCACCGGCCAGCTCGACACCGCGCGCCGCGTCCTGGGCCGGGGGCTGGACTCGCTGGCCCCGCACGTCCGCGACGGCGTGCCGGTGGTCGCGCTGGAGCCGTCCTGCGCCGCGGTGCTGCGCTCGGACGCCGTCGAGCTGCTCGGCCCGGGGGACGCCCGGGCGACGGCGGTGGCGGAGGCGACGCACACCCTGGCCGAGCTGCTCGCCCGGCGCGCTCCCGAGTGGGCGCCGCCGCGGCTCGACGGGGTGCGGGCCGTCGCCCAGCCGCACTGCCACCACCACGCCGTGCTGGGCTGGCGGGCCGACGAGGAGCTGCTGCGCTCCGCGGGCGCGTCCGTCCGCGCCGTCGGCGGGTGCTGCGGCCTGGCGGGCAACTTCGGGGCCGAGCGCGGGCACTACGACGTCTCGGTCAGGATCGCCGAGACCTCGCTGCTGCCCGCGGTGCGCGCGCTCCCGGAGGACGGCGTGGTCCTGGCCGACGGCTTCTCCTGCCGGACCCAGCTGGACCACCTCGCCGCCCGCCGCGGCCGGCACCTCGCCGAACTGCTGGCCGACCACCTGCCCGACGGCGCCGACCGCCCGGGTGACCGGCCCTGACGAAGTGGTCGGCGAGGACTTCCGGGCGCGGGTCGCCCCGGACTCCTCCCGGGAGGCGCACGAGCGCGACGCGGGCGTCGCCCGGCGCGTCACCGGCAACGCCGTGGAGACGTTCCGGCCGGCCGAGGACCTCGTGCCCGGCGCTACGGGATCGTGATCGCCCTCATCCGCTCGATCTCGTCGGACTGGGAGGCCACCACGTCGTTCGCCATCTCCTCCACGCGCACGTCGGTGCCCTTCGAGAGGAGGTCGAGGGCCATCGTCAGCGCGCCCTCGTGGTGGGCGATCATCAACCGGAGGAACAGCCGGTCGAAGTCGGGGCCGCGCGCGGCGGCCAGCGCGGCCAGCTCCTCGTCGGTCGCCATCCCGGGCATGGTCGCGTGGTCCACGTGCGGCAGCGTGCCGCTGTGGCCGTGCGCGGGCGCCTTCTCCGCGAACTGCCGCTGCCACTGCTCCATGGCCCCGATCTCCGGGCCCTGGGTGTCGTGGATGCGCGACGCGAGGCCCTTCACCGTGTCGTTCGACGCCCTCTCGGGCGCGAGCGCGGTCATGTCCAGGGCCTGCCGGTGGTGGGCGATCATGCTCGCCACGTACCTCAGGTCGGCCTCGCCGGGCGCCACCCACCGGTCGGTGCCCACGTCGCCGGGCGCCAGCGTCCCGGCCTGCTCGCCCGGCCTCCCCGGAACGATGACCGGGGCCTCCTCCGCCGGCTGCGCCGTGCACGCGGCCAGGAACGCGATCGCCACCGCCACGAGCAAGATCCGCACACCGCACCCCCTGGCTCCGGTCGCCACCGTACCGGCACGTCCCACCAGCCGGAAGCCGTCACCTTACCGACGAACGGGCCTGGTGGTTAGCGTTGCGAAGGGGCGATACTGCCTTCCCTGCTACAGGTGGGAAGGGGAGACCTGAAGTGACAGCACGCTACTCGGCACGCCGGCGCGGGCCCGCCGCGGCCCTCGGGGCGCTCGCGCTCGCACTCTCCGCTCTGGTCGCGGCTCCGCAGGCGGTGGCGGAGCCGGGCGCCGACCCCGACCTCGCCGGCCTGTCGGAGGCCCAGCTCGCCGCCCAGGAACAGCCGGGCACGGGCATCCCCGGGGTGGACGAGATCCGCAACAGCCGCAACGTCAAGCACCTCGCGAACCTGCCCAAGCCCGCCCCGTTCACCGAGAGCTCCTCCTGGACCGACCTCGCCTTCCAGGACGGCTACGCCTACGACGGCAACTACGACGGGTTCGTCGTCTACGACATCCGCGACCCGCACCGGCCCAAGATCGTCAGCAAGGTGCTCTGCCCCGGCTCCCAGAACGACATCTCGGTCAAGGACAACCTGCTGTTCCTGTCCACCGACTCGTCGCGCAGCGACGACTCGTGCTCCAGCACCCCGCTGCCCGCCACCAACAAGAGCGCGTGGGAGGGCGTCAAGATCTTCGACATCAGCGACAAGCGCAACCCGCGCTACATCGCCGCGGTCGAGACCAAGTGCGGTTCCCACACCCACACGCTGGTGCCGGACAAGAAGGGCCGCAACGCCTACCTGTACGTCTCCTCCTACGCGCCCGACGCGTCGTTCCCCGACTGCCAACCGCCGCACGACCTGATCTCCATCGTGAAGGTCCCCCTGAAGGACCCGGCGTCGGCCACGCTGCTGTCGGAGCGGGTCGTGTTCCCCGACGGCGGCAACCCCGGCCGCCCCGGTGACGTGCCCAGCGGCTACGTGCGGGCGACCTCCGGCTGCCACGACATCACCGTCTACCCGTCGAAGGACCTCGCGGCCGGCGCCTGCATGGGCGACGGCGTGCTGTGGGACATCTCCGACCGCGAGAAGCCCCGCGAGATCCACCGCGTGCAGGACGACGCGAACTTCGCGTTCTGGCACTCCGCCACGTTCAACAACGCCGGCACCAAGGTCGTCTTCACCGACGAGCTGGGCGGCGGCGGCGCGGCGACCTGCAACGAGACCATCGGCAAGACCCGCGGCGCGAACGGCATCTACGACATCACCGGCCGCGGCGACGACCGGGAGCTGGAGTTCCGCTCGTACTACAAGATCTCCCGGACCCAGGCCGACACCGAGAACTGCGTGGCGCACAACGGCTCGCTGATCCCCGTACAGGGGCGCGACATCATGGTGCAGGCGTGGTACCAGGGCGGCATCTCGATCTGGGACTTCACCGACTCCCGCAACCCCAAGGAGATCGGCTGGTTCGAGCGCGGCCCGCTGCCCGACGGCAAGGGCGGCGGCGCGTGGTCGAGCTACTACTACAACGGCTACATCTACTCCTCCGACATCGCCAAGGGCTTCGACGTGCTGGACATCCGCGACCCGCGCGTGCTGTCCGCGAAGTTCATCCGCGTGGGCGAGCTGAACGTGCAGACGCAGGGCCAGTACCGGGAGCTGTTCCCGAGGAGGTAGACCCCGAACGCGTGCCGGGGAGGCCCGCCCGGACCACCGGGCGGGCCTCCCGCCGTCGGCGCGGGCCGGCGGTCGCGGGAGAGGCGGCCGGCCTCGTCAAGGGGCACGACCGGGAGGTCGCGGTGGCGGGCTCGACCCGCGGCGGAACCGGGCGCGGCTGCGCACGTGGCTGGGCGCGCAGCTGCAGCGCAGCGAGCTGCCCGAGCGGCTGCGGGTGAGCAAGGCGTCGGAGCTGTACGCCTCCTTCCACCGCGACCCCGCCGACCGGCGGGAGCTGCTGGAGCGGCCAGGCTGATGGGTCGGGTCCGGACCCCGGCGGCGGAACCGCTGAGCGAGCGGGAGGTCGAGGTGCTGGGGCTCATCGTGCGCGGCCGCACGAACAAGGAGGCGGCGGCCCGCCTGTTCATCAGCGAGGCGACCGTGAAGACCCGCCTGGTGCACGTGTACGCGAAACTCGGCGTGAAGGACCGCGCCGCCGCTATGGCGGTCGCCTACGAACAAGGTCTGCTCGGGGCGGGCTGAACAATTCAACTTGTACCTTTTGGCCCTCTGAGGTGCTGGGAGGTTTTCGGACAGCTGCCTATTTTGCTTGCTAGGCTGCCGTGTTCCGCGCAAACCACTCGGACTCTACCTCGTTGGGTGTCCGGTAGTCAATTGCCGAGTGGATTCTGATCTGGTTGTATCGCAGTTCGATGTAGCGGGTGATGTCCTTGCGTGTGTGATCATGCGTGGGGTATTCGGTGCGGTTGACCCGTTCGTTCTTCAGGGTGCCGTTGAATGATTCGGCCCAGGCGTTGTCGAAACAGGATCCCGTGCGGTCCACCGACCGGACGATACCCGACTCGTCCGCCGTCGCGGCGAACTCGGCCGACAGGTACTGCGAGCCGCGATCGCTGTGGAACACCGTCAGCCCGGGCCGGAACGGCAGATTCCGTGCCGCCCTGCGCAGCGCGTCGGCCACCAGTTCCGCGCGCAGGTGCTCGGCCATCGCGTAACCGACCACCTTCTTCGAATGGCAGTCCAGCACCGTGGCCGGATACAGCCAGCCCTCCCAGGTCCGGACATAGGTGATGTCACCGACCAGTTTCACCGCCAGGGCGTCGGCGGTGAAGTCACGACGCACCAGGTCGGGCAGGTCCGCGGAGTCGCCGGCGATCGTGGTGACCGGTCGCCACGGGCGCGGCTGACAGGGGACCAGGCCCAGCTCCCGCATGATCGCGCGGACCGTCCCGGGATCCACGACGGTGCCCTGCCGGGCCAATCGGGCGTGGACACAGCGGTATCCGCAAGTGCCGTCGGAGTGATCGAAACACGCCCGGATCCCGACTTCCGGCAACCCGCGGCGCCGCGCGGCGGCCGATGGCTTCCGATCGCGCCACGCGTAACAGCCCGACCGCGACACCTCCGACCACCGGCACATCGACGCCACGGAGTGGTTGCCTTCCTCGGAGGCAATGAAGGCGTACTTCGCCGTCACTGGTGTCTCTTCGCGAAGAAGGCCACCGATTTTCCCAGGAACCGGTTCTCCTCCTCCAGTTCCCGGACCCGCCGCTCCAACTCCTTCAACCGCGCCCGCTCGTCCACGCTCAACCCCGGATCGGACCCGGCGGACCCGGCCGGCTCCGCCCGGAACTCCCGAACCCAGTTCCGGATCGACTGCCCGGTCACCCCGCAATCACGTGCCACATCCTCGACCCGGACGCGACCTGTCAACCACTTCCCGGGCCGCAGCCTCACGAAACTCGGGACTGAAACGACGATTTCTCTGTGTCACAACCACTCCGTTCAGTGCCACTCAATTCTACCTTGGGGCACTGTCCGAAATCCTCCAGGCACCTCACTCGGCGCGCCCCGTGCAGACCGGTGCTCTCGTGTTCTCCCCGTACTGAGATTGATCTGTTGGTGTTGGTGTGGTTTGTCGTGGCGGGTGGGTATCCCGGTGGTTATGAGGTATGGCGAGGGTGGTGGGTTGACGCGGGTTCAGCGGGAGCGTCGTGAGGCGTTGCGGAT
>Ga0196958_10000722_pt1 | contig 10789 bp, 12 predicted proteins | sample S1v_10metaG_FD_148654 | JGI IMG/M metagenome (GOLD analysis project Ga0196958, IMG submission 148654) | Soil microbial communities from Anza Borrego desert, Southern California, United States - S1+v_10 | ecosystem: Environmental > Terrestrial > Soil > Desert | place: USA: California | collected...
GGGCGCAACGGCAGCGGCGTTGCGTCCATCGGATCGAGTGGCCCGATCGGCGGTGTTTTGGCGCTGGACATCCGGAGGCACGGAATCATACCGGCCTCCGGAAACGGCTCCTATTTCCAGACGTTCAGGTCGCGCCCGATGGCACTGCCGAGGTTCGTCGTGAAGAACGCATTCCGATAAACGCCGACGCAGGTCTGCCCGTACCAGCGATTGTTGGCCGCATCCCACTTCGTGCCGACGCGGTCGAGACGCGTGCCGAGGTCGCCGGCCGCGTATGCAAAATCGAGCGAAGCCGCGAGCCCGTTCTCATACGGCCCGTCCTGGAACGTCCCCTGCGGTGTGCCGTCGAATGCGTATTGCATCTTGTACGTATTGGACGTGAGTCCGCCGCGGTTGCGCCATGCCGTGCAATACGCATCGAGATCGCCCGGCAGTGAGACGCCCAGGAGCGATGCGTAATAGGTTGCTTTGCAGATGCTCGTGGCACGCGGGGCATCGGAATCGTCCCAGGCGCCGGTGCAGCTTCCCGGACTGCACGCGGAACGCGGCGGCGAAACGGACGTATCCCAGCGGAACGATTTCGCCGGCACGCGGAAGCTCGTCGTAAAGTCGGAGGCGAGGAGATACGCGTTCACCGTGTCGCGCGCGGCGTCGAGATACGAGGACTGGCCGAGCGCCTTGTACGCGGCGAGCAGCGCGATGGTCGCGTCGCCGAAATAGCCCGCGTAGGTGAAGAAATCGTAATCGAGCTGGCCATTGGCCGCATTGCCGCCGGACGCGAGCCAGTCGCAGATCTGTACGCCGTTGCGGCCCGTGCGGCACTCGCGGCGGAAATCGTGCTGCAGGAAATCGGCCGCCATTGCATTCGCGTAGTTGCGATAGGCGGTGCGCTCCGTCTCCGGAAAATACGGCGAGGCGGCGGCGATGGACAACGCGAGAAGAATGCGTGCGTCGGCGTCACTGGCCGAATCGCGATTGGCGCCCGACGAAGCGACGCTGACCGTCGTGTTCGTACGGCGTGCCCGCCAGGCCGGAAGCGTTTCGAACAGTCCGCCATTGTTGCCGCTGGCGAGGAGGCGCAGGGTATTGAAGAGTTCCTGCACTCGTGAGGCGTTCGTGCCTTGTGCAGTGGCCAGGAACACCTGGGAGAACTCGTCGGTGACCATGCAGTTGTCCTGCAGCGTCGCACTGCCGCTGCCGCCGCAGTCGGACAATGGCTTCAATTCCCCGAGATTGCACGAGTGACTGACCGAATACCACGGCACCCAGGCACACGTGCCGTAGCTGCACGCGAAGTGCTGGATGACGTTGCCGTTGTTCCACCACACGTCGAGCAGACGCGCGTGATTGGCGGCGCGGGTTTCATTCGCAAAACCGGTGGAGCTCGGATTCACGAGCGCCGTCGCATCGTCGTCTCCTGGTGGCAGAGGCGCACCGCAGCCGCTGCCGAGCGTCGTGCTGGTGAAGCTCGAAAAACCTGCGAGCTGATCGACCGATCCGCCACCAGCACAGGCTTTGAACGTGATATTCGCGGGATAGGACTGGCGGTACAACTCGTAATGATCGGTCTTGTCGCAGACGAGCAGTTGGATCTCGCCCGCGCTCGTCGCGAAGCGCACGGTCCGGCAGACGCCGCTCGTCGAGTCGTAAGTCTTGGAGCACGCCGAACCGCTGTTGAACGTACACGACACCGGCAGGTCGGAGACGGGGGTCGGCATCGCGACGGCGCTCGCCGCACCACACAGGAACAGGGCCGCTAAAAGTCGTTTCATGATTCCTCCTTTTCGTCGTACAGCGCAGCCGCTGCAGAGCACCGGAGGTGCCACGGAATCGACTTTTATTTTCAGTAGTTTGCGGTCATGCGCTGAGCACCGCGTGGCCATACAGGTGTGCACTGGGTGCGCACCTTGCGCGCGGCCCTGTACCACTTCTTCCGATGTGGATCGCCGGCAATTTCCCGGCGCCGCTGCCGCGGGCGGAAGTCTGCGCCAGACTGCGCGGGGTCACGCGCCGGCATTCTTCGCCGGACGCTGCGGCGGAACCATCCGGCTGATCGCCGCGCAGCTACTTCCGCCGCGCGCGCCGCGCCACGACGAAGACCGGCACGAACGCCAGGAACATGCCGGTGATGATCAGCGGCGTGGCCACGGGCATGGTGATGCGCTTCGAGGCGAGGAGCACGATGGCGGTGAGCTCGAGCGCGATGCCGGCGAGGGCGATACCGATGATGAGGCTTTTATTGAGCTCGCGATCCATGAGTCGAGGTTAGCATCTTGGGATGACCAGGCAGACGGCTGTTCTGATTCACAGCGGCGGGTTCACTTCGCGGCAGTGGCGCAAGCTCGCGGAGATGCTCTCGCCCGGCTTTCACGTGATCGCGCCGGACCTGCTCGGATACGGCACCCCGTGGCCGGACGGCGAGCCGTTTCACTTCCGCCAGGATCTCGACTATCTCGAGACGCTGCTCGCCGAGCCGGTGCATCTCGTCGGACATTCGTACGGCGGCTTCCTCGCGCTGCAACTCGCGCTGCGCCACCCGGAGCGCGTGCGCTCGATCGCCGCGTACGAGCCGGTCGCATTCGGGGCGCTCGACGACGTCGAAGACGCGGACGCGCGTGCGACATTGGACAACGTCAGCCGCGAATGGAGCGGCGATCCGTGGCTGGCAGCCTTCGTCGAGTGGTGGAACGGCCGCGGCGCGTGGGATCGCCTCAACGAGGAGACGCGCAACGCGTTCCGCGCCGTAGGCTGGAAGCTCTTCCAGGAAGTGATGTCCCTCGGCGCCGACCGCACTTCGCGCGAGACCTACGGCACCATCACCGCGCCGACGCTCGTGATGAGCGGCGAGCTCACGCCGCTCGCTTCGCGCCGCGTCGCGCAGAAACTCGCGCAGGCGCTGCCGGACGCGCGTCTCAAAATCTTCGAAGGCGTCGGGCACATGGGACCGATCTCGCACGCGGCCGCGGTGAACGCGGAGATCGTGCAGCACCTCACGGAAGTGAGTACGCGAACGAGTAGGAGTGCTTCCCCTCTTTGATCTCGATCGACATCTTGCCGCTGATGCCTTCGAGAGCGTCCGTGCCGGAGTCGGGCACGACGTTGAGATCCAGATGCATCGCGCCCCGGTTCATCGTCCCGCTGTGCTGCAGCGCAAACGTGCCGCTGCGTCCCGCGAGCGTGCCCGTCACGCGCTCCATGGCCACGTAACCGGCGGAGCCTTTGACGCTCGTCTGCACCGCGAGCATCTCCCCTTTGCTCGTCGCCTCGAGATCGCCTTGAAATCGTTTGTCGAGCGACATCCGGCCGATCGCCGATTCTTCGAATGCCGCGGCGACAGGCGTGAGCTTCACTTCGAACGTGCCGTTTCCGTGGAAGGTGGTCATCGGGCGTATCGTAATGCCGTCCGCGGGGCCAAGGAGGAAGGATAAAGGATGAAGGATGAAGGAGCGTGGTCGTGAGCGCCGCGTACGCGGTACGCGCCACGCCTGTCATCCTTCATCCTTCCGCCTTCCTCCTTGCCCCCGTGGGCGGGTGGGCGGGCGGTCACACCACCGTAAAGGGCAACTGCGCGACCACACGCCCGTCGATGACGACGGCCGCGGTGCATTCTCCCCGAGGCCAATGCGTCGTCGGGGCCGAGAACGCGACGTAGTGCGCGCTCTTCGGGACGTCGCGCGATTCGCGGTGCAGGACCACGCCGGCCGGGCCGTGCCAGATCACGCCGATCGTCGAATCGGCACTGGCGCTGCGCACGTCGATCGATAGGAACACTTCCCCGCCGCGACCGAACGATTCGCTCACGGCGTCGCGTGCGACCGCGCCTTCGCGGTTGAGGCTGGTGCCGAGCGCATAGACACCCTGCGAGGCAACCGCTGTCTCCGTGATCGCATCCTGCGCGCGCAGCGTGCGCGCCTCCCCGCGATCCACACAACCCACCACCCCCACAACGAGCAGCGGCCCAACCACCGCCGCGGCAGCCCATGATCTCAAGATGATTCCTCCAGAGGTATTTACGGACGAGCCGGATTCAGGTACGCCGGCCTGTTGGTCCGAATAACTGCAGGATCGCTGCCGAGTCCGACGCGGCACCGCCTTTGAACGTTCTCCTGCGCATGGGGCGCACTGCCGTGGCGGAATTGGCGAGGACGATCGAGCAGGGGGAGGTCTCCTTTCTCTATCGCCCGCGCGTGGAGGAGCAGGCTCCGGGCGAGCTCGACGACGTCCAGCGCCTCATCATTCTGCTGAGTCCCGGCCGCGCCGCGTTCGAGCGCGCCATCGCCGTCGGACGCAAACGCCTGCCGCCCTCCGCGCGCCGCGATCGTTTCTGGGGGTTCGTCGATCTCGTCCTCACCCCGTACGACATGCAAGCCGCCCTCGGCGCACAGGTGTACGGCACCAAGACCCGCGGCCTCCGCCACCTTCCCGCCGCGCGCGTGTTCGCCACCGGCACGTACGACATCGCCACGCATCGCGAGCACGCGCATCTGCGCTGGCAGATCGTGGAGACGAAGCACGACGATCCGATCGCCGCGGAAGTCGCGCTCGAGCAGGAGGCGGACTACATCGTCACCGTCGCCAATCCCGATCCGATCGCCTGGGGTCTGCTCGAAGCGCCCGACCTGCAGTCGGATCTCTTCGACGATCTCGAGCTGCACGTCACGATTCCGACACCCTTCCCTCCCGCCCTGCAGCAGCGCTTCCGCGGGCGCCGTTACGCGCAGCTCGACTCGCCGGCCTGGCTCGAGCACCCCGGCGCCGAGCTGATGTTCCTCGGGTCCGGCGACTGATCAGTACCGCACGGCGCGCCGCCGTTGGCTGTCCCGAAGACCGAAGCAGCGCGCCCCGCGAATCCGACCGCCCGTCCCACGCCCCTCGACAATCCGGGCCGCCTCCGTGACATTCACACGATGCGGCGCAGCCTCTCTCTGCTTCTCTGCCTCTTTGCCTCCGCCAGTTCTGCGCTCTTGGCGCAAGCAGAGGCGCCGGCACCGGGCACCGTGATCTTCGCCGTGCGCGACGGCGAGACGATCGTGCGCGAGGCGACCGGGTTCGCGGACGTCGAGCTCCGCACGCCCCTGCGCGCGGACATGCTCTTCCGCACCGGCTCGATCACCAAACAGTTCACCGCCGCGGCGATTCTCAAACTCGCCGCGGACGGCAAACTCGCGCTCGCCGATCCACTCACAAAGTACGTGAGCGGCTTTCCGGAGACGATCACACTCGAGCACCTCCTCACCCACACCGCGGGTGTGTTCGAGTACACGCGCATCCCCGAGTACCACGCCGCGCTGCGACAGGAGGCGACGGTCGACGAGATCGTCGCGCTCATCCGCGCGACGCCGCTCGAGTTCGAGCCCGGAACCAAGTACGCGTACACGAACTCCGCGTACTTTCTGCTCGGCGCGGTGATCGAGAACGTGTCCGGCGAGAGTTACGCGTCGTATCTGAAGAAAGCGGTGCTCGATCCCGCCGGGCTGACGCAGACGCGGATGGACAGCCTCACGGAGATCATCCCGAATCGCGCACGTGGCTACGACCGCGATGCGAACGGCGTCCGCAACGCCACGATCTTCAGTCCCTCGCGCGCGTTCTCCGTCGGCGGATTGCTCTCGACGGTCGACGATCTGAAACGCTGGAACGAATACGCGGCCGCAAACCTCCAGCGCGCGTTCACGCCGTCGAAGCTGTCGAGTTACGGCTACGGCTGGTTCATCAGCGACCTCGAAGGTGCGCGCGTGATCGAGCACGGCGGCGACATCCCGGGCTTCACCGCGCACGTGCTGATGATTCCGGAGAAGAAAATCTTCGTGGCCGTGTGGTCGAACGACGCACACCGCACGCCCCGCCCCGACTTCATCGCCACGAAGCTCGCCCTCCAGCTCCTCGGCAAGCCGTACGAGCCGAAGGCGATCGCGCTTCCCGCGGAAGCGCTCCAGCGATTCGTGGGCACGTACAAGAGCGCGAGCGGTGCGGAGCGCCGCGTCACGCTCGAAGGCGGCAAGCTCTTCGTCGCACGCACGGGCGGACGGCGCAGCGAGATCGTGCCGATGAGCGGCGACGCGTTCTTCTATCCCGACTCGTTCCTCTCCGTGCAGTTCCTCGACGGAAACGTGATGGTGCTGCGCAACCGCAACACGGAGCTCGATCGCGCGATACGATCCGCGGAATGAGTGAGCCGAAGCGGGGACGCGGCCGGCCTCGCCGCGCGGGTGCGGACGAGAAGATCCTCGCCGTCACGCTCGAGCTGCTGCGCGCGAGCGGCTATCGCGACTTCAACGTCGACGAGGTGTCGGCGCGCACCGGCATCGCCAAAACCACCATCTATCGGCGCTGGCCGACGAAAGACGCGCTCGTCGGCGCGGCGGTCGAACCGATCCTGCAGGCCACGTCGCTGCGTGTCGACTCGATCGACGCGTTGCGCGAATCGCTCGCGCCGCAGCGCGATGCGTTGGTCGAGCTCGTGGGTGAGGAACGCGCCGACGAACTGCTCGGCGCGCTCCTCGTGAAGATGCTCACGGCCTGACCGGACTGCCGGAGGCCGGCGCCTCCGTCACGCGGTTGTCTTTTTGAACCGCGCCACCGCGAGACCGATGATCAGGAACGTGTAGAGCGCGAGGAGCGCCGTCGGCCGCCAGAGCTCCGGCAACGACGCGCCGCGCAGGACGATGCCGCGGATCACTTCGATGAAGTACTTCGCCGGAATCACGTTCGAGATCCAGCGGAAAAAGAGCGGCATGCCTTCGATGGGAAACACGTACCCCGACAGGAAGACGAACGGCAGCAGGAAGAACATCGACATCTGCGTGGCCTGCATCTGCGTCTGCGCAATGGTCGAGATCAGCATGCCCAGCCCGAGGACCGCGGCCATGAACAGGAAGCCGACGAGATACAACTGCAGCAGCGAGCCGGCGATCTCGATCCTGAAAAGAAACCGCATCAGCAGGATGGTGAGCGTGAACTGAAAGTAGCCGATGACGATGAACGGCAGGATCTTGCCGACGATCAGTTCCGCGCGCGTGGCCGGAGTGACCTGCAACTGCTCGAGCGTGCCGCGCTCGCGCTCGCGCACGATGGCGATGGCGGTGAACTGGATGAGCGTGAACGTGAGGATGATGGCGATGAGGCCGGGAATGATGAAGCGCGCCGTGCGCAGATCGGGGTTGTACCAGGGACGCACGCGCACGTCGACCGGCAGTTGTTTGTTCGTCCAGCCGCCGCGCCGCGCGAGCGTCTGGATGGACATCGTCTGACTGATGCCGGACATGATCGACATGGCCTGTGAGGACGTCGTCGTGTCGCTCGCGTTCACGATGAGGAACGCTTCCGCGGGACGTCCGCGATGCCGGTTCTTGCCGAAGTCGCGGTCGAACACGAGTCCGACGGCGGCCCGCCCCGCGTCGATCTCGCGCTGCAATTCGTCGAACGAGTCGACGTACTGCAGCACGTCGAAGTAGCCCGTGCTCGTCATCTTCGCCACGAGCTCGCGGCTCTCGTAGGTGCGGCTTTCGTCGAAGACGATGGTCTTGAGATGTTTGACGTCGTAGTTGATGGCGTAGCCGAAGATCATGGTCTGCATCACCGGCACCATCACGATCATGCGCAGCGTCATCTTGTCGCGGCGCAGTTGCAGGAACTCTTTCCAGGTCAATGCGAGCAGTCGTTTCATGCGGTCACCGCCTCTTTCGTCCGCACCCGCTGGCGCGCGAGCGAGACGAACACGTCTTCGAGCGAAGGCTCGGCCTGTTCCGGTGTGCCCCAGCGCGCCAGCAGCTCGCGCACGCGCGCGGCCGCACCCTCGCCGGCGACGGCGCGCACGGTGAGGCCGAAGAGGTACACGTCTTCGAGGGAGGGGTCGGATTGGATCGATTTCACGATGGCGAACGGATCGAGCTCGGTGCGTACTTCGAGAATCCGCCCGCGCAAGTCTTTCTTCAGTTCGTGCGGCGCGCCGTCGGCGATCAGGACGCCGTCGAGGATGAACGCCAGCCGATCGCACTGCTCGGCCTCGTCCATGTAGTGCGTGGTCACGAGCACGGTCATGTCGCGGTCGGCGGCCAGCTCGTAGATGAGATCCCAGAACAGACGGCGGCCGCGCGGGTCGACACCGCCCGTCGGCTCGTCGAGGAACAGCAGTTCGGGCTCGTGCAGCAGCGCCGCGGCGAGTGCCACGCGCTGGCGCAGTCCGGTCGACAACCCTTCGGTGAGCTGGTTGCGGATCTTCTCGAAGCGCAAACGCTTCGCGAGCGCATCGATGCGCGCGGCCAGGCGCTCGCGCTCGAGACCGTAGATCGTCCCGTAGAAGCGCAGGTTCTCTTCGACGGTGAGATCGAGATAGAGCGAGAACTTCTGGCTCATGTAGCCGAGCCGCGACTTCCACGCCTCCGTGTCTTTCGTCACGTCGAGATTGCCGAAACCGGTGATGCGGCCCGCGGTCGGCGCGAGCAGGCCCGCGAGCATGCGGATCGTCGTCGACTTCCCGGAGCCGTTCGGTCCGAGGAAGCCGAAGACTTTGCCGCGCGGGAGATCGAAGGAAACGTCGTCGACGGCGGTGAACGTGCCGAAGCGGCGCGTCACGTGCTCGACGTGAATCAGCGCGCTCATTCTTCCTCTCCTTCGCCGCCGGCCAGGACGAACACGTCTTCGAGCGATGGCGCGAGCGGCTGGATCTCCTCTTCGGCCACGACGTCGCGCAGCGCGGCGCGCACGCGCGGGAGCAACTCGGGACCGGTGCCCTCCGCGCCGCGTGCATGCAGCACGGTGCCGAAGAGGGAAAGGTCGTCGATCTCGGACATCGGCTCGAGAAGCTCGCGCACGCGCAGGCGGTTCGAGGTACGGATCTCGAGCAGCGGACGGTCGTACGTGCCGAGGATTTCCGGACGTGTGCCGATGGACGAGATGCGGCCGTGATCGAGGAACGCGATGCGCGTCGCGTACTCGGCTTCGTCCATGTACGGCGTCGAGACGACGATCGTCAGCCCCTCGTGATGCAGTTGGTTGAGGAGCGCCCAGAATTCGCGACGCGACACGGGATCGACGCCGGTCGTCGGCTCGTCGAGCAGGAGCAGCCCGGGCTTCGTCAGCAGCGCCGCGACGAGCGCGAGCTTTTGCTTCATGCCACCGGAGAGCGCGCCCGCGAGACGGTTGCGGAAGCGATCCATCCCCACGCGTCCGAGGAGATCGGCGGCGCGTGCACGCGCGACGTCGTTCGGGACGTCGTAGAGCTTCGCGCGCAGGCGGAGGTTCTCGTCGACCGAGAGGTCTTCGTACATCGCGAAGCGCTGCGGGACGAAGCCGAACGTGACGTCCGGCTTCACGGTGACGCTGCCGGACGTCGGCTTCAGCACGCCCGCGACGATGCGGAAGAACGTGGTCTTCCCGGCGCCGTCCGGGCCGATGAGGCCGAACAGCTCGCCCGGCTCGATGCTGAGCGAGACGTCATCCAGCGCGGTCTTCGCCGCGAAGCGGCGCGTGAGATTGCGTGCGGCGATCATGCGAGCTCCCCGTCACCCTGAGCCGCGCAGACGGCGCAGGGCCTCGCACGACGCGAATCGTGCGCATTTCGAGAGGTTTCGCCGTCTGCGCGGCTCGATACGACGGCGGCGGCGATCATGGCTTCACGACGACTTCCGCCGGCTGTCCCGGCACGAGCGGCTCGCTCCAGCCGCGATCGAGATCGGCTTTCGCCGCGTAGACGAGATTCACACGCTCGCTCTTCGTCTCCACCGCCTTCGGCGTGAACTCCGCCTCGGGCGCGATCTCGGTGATGCGCGCGGGGAACTCTTTGCCCGGATGCGCATCGACCGTGACGCGCACGGGCGTGCCCATGCGCACCCGGCCGAGCTTCGTCTCCGGGATGAACGTGCGCACGAAGAGGCGATTGGCGAAGGCCATCGTCACCGCGGCCTGGCCCGGTCCGACGAGCTGGCCCGGCTCGGCGAGGCGATGCACGATCACGCCGTCCGCGGGCGCGCGGATCTCCCCTTCCCGCGCGACGCTCACGCTCTGCTTGAGCACCGCCTGCGCGCGCTCCGCTTCCGCTTCCGCGGCCTCGGTCTGCTTGCGGCGTGCGCCTTCACGCGCGAGCTCCGCGCGCTCGGTGGAAGCGCGCAGTGCAGCGCGTGCGCGATCGAGATCGGTGCGCGCGCGGTCGTAGTCGCGCTGCGTGCCGACTTTGCGGTCGAGCAGGAACCGCTGGCGCTCGAGCTCTTTCTCGGCGAGCGACACGGCCGCGCGACGATCGCTCACTTCCGCGTCCGCGGCGCCGATCTCCGATTCGCGCGAGCCCGATTCGAGATCCTGCGCGCGTGCCTGCGCCGAGCGCACGCCGGCCTGTTCGCGTTCGACGGCGATGGCGGATTCGCCGAGGTCGAGACGCACGAGGAGCGTGCCGGCTTTGACGCGGTCGCCTTCGCGCACGAGCACCTCCGTCACGCGTCCGGAGACTTTCGGCCCTAGGTCGACGCTGGGGGCTTCGATGCGGCCGTTGAGATGGATCGTGCCGTCGTCCTTGCGGTCGCCGCAGGCGACGAGCGCGAGCGCCGCGATGATGAGTAATCGTTTCACTGAGTACCTCCCTCGATGCTGATGCCGCGCGCCTCGAGCAGTGTTCCGGTGGCGCGGGCGAATTCGGTTTCGGCCTTGCGGTAGTCGGCGAGTGCGACGGTCTCGGCGACGCGCGCGGCGGTGAGATCGTTCTGGCGCGTGAGGATGAAAAACGTGTTGGAGATGCCGGCTTCGAAGCGGTCCCGCTCCGCCTGCAACTGCACCTCGGCCGCCTCGCGAGCCGCCC
>Ga0196958_10000723_pt1 | contig 10780 bp, 10 predicted proteins | sample S1v_10metaG_FD_148654 | JGI IMG/M metagenome (GOLD analysis project Ga0196958, IMG submission 148654) | Soil microbial communities from Anza Borrego desert, Southern California, United States - S1+v_10 | ecosystem: Environmental > Terrestrial > Soil > Desert | place: USA: California | collected...
TGTTGCTCGCCGTGGCCCGGCCGTAGTCGGCGATGCGCTGGTCGATGGCGTAGACGAGCACGGCGAGCGTCACCAGCGTGGAGACCAGCAGCAGCAGGGCCGAGAGCCGGTCGGCCACCAGCGCGATCCCGACCGGGGCAGGCCAGCCGCCGAGCTCGGCGACGATCGGCCCGCGCTGGTCGGCGACGACCAGCAGCACGCCGGCGAGCACCGCCACCGCGGCGAGCACGACCACCCCGACCATGCGCTGCAGGTTGGGCGACCGGCTGCCGACGACCGTGAGCGCGGCGCCGAGCATCGGAAGCAGGACCGGCAGCGTCAGCAGGGTACTCATCGCACGTCCCGCCCCGTCGCGGTCGACTCGACCGCGTCGTCGGTGCGCTCGGCGCCCGCGAGCGGGTCGCCCTCGCCGTCACCGCCCTCCAGCGGCGCCGACGGCGTCTTCTGCCGGGCGATGCGGCGGTCCTCGACGTCGTCCTGCACCTCGTCGTGCCCCACCAGCACGTAGGAGCGGTAGCCCAGCGCGAGCAGGAACGTCGTCAGCGCGAACGTGATCACGATGGCGGTCAGCGCGAGGGCCTGCGGCAGCGGGTCGGCGAGGGCCTCCGGCGGTGCCGTGCCGAGGATGGGCGGCCGGGCGGGCGGGCCACCGGCCAGCTGCAGCAGCAGGTTGGTGCCGTGGCCGAGCACCACCACGCCGATCAGCACCCGCATCAGCGAGCGCGACAGCAGCAGCGTGAACCCGGTGCCGTACAGCACGCCGACGGTGGCGGCCATCACGAGGTTGATCGTGATCATCGGGCCTCCCCTGCGTCACGCATGTCCCGCTCGATGCCGCCGCCGAGCGAGCGCAGCAGGTCCAGGACGACGCCGACGATCAGCAGGTACACGCCGGTGTCGAGGAACACGCTCGACTGCGTCTCGAGGCGCCCCAGCAGCGGCACGTCGACTGCGAGCGTCGTGGTGGCGAGCACCGGCGCTCCGAACGCCACCGGCGCGAGCGCGCTGAGCAAGGCGACGGTCAGCCCGAGCCCGAGGACGACGGGCGGCCGCACGTGCACGGTGGCGCCGAGGTCCTCGCTGCCGCCCGCGATGTAGCGCAGCACGAACGCGAGGCCCGCCACCAGCCCGGCGGCGAACCCGCCACCCGGCCCGTAGTGCCCGACCAGCAGCAGGTAGATCGAGAACACCAGCACGGTCGGGAACAGGGCCCGCGTCGTCATCTCCAGCAGCAGGGTGCGCTGCCGGTAGCCGCGGCAGTCGCCGGACAGCAGCCAGGCCTGCCGCGGCCGGTCCCACTCCTCGAACGGCGGCGGCGCCTCGTCGGCACCCTCGTCACGGGGTCGGTCGGTCGTCGTCATCCGAGAACGTCCTCCTCGTGCCGCGGGCTGCCCTGGCCGCTCTCCACCGGCGTGCGGCCGCCGCGGCGGTCGTAGCGGGTGGCGAGGACGAGGCTGGCCACGCCCGCCGCGGCGATGAACAGGACGCCGATCTCACCGACGGTGTCCAGCGCCCGGAAGTCGACGAGGATCGCGCTGATCACGTTGGTCGCACCCGCCTCGGGGGCCAGCCGGACGAACTCCCCGCTCGTCGTGGACGGCCCCGTCCGGGCCCCGGACAGCACGATCGCGAACACCGCGACGGCCGCCCCGCCCGCGGCCCCGAGCAGCGCCTTGGGCACGCGGACGCGGCGCGGGGGGCGCTGCTCGGTGAACGTGCCGGGCAACCGGCGCAGCACGAAGACGAACGCCACGAGCGAGAGCGTCTCGACCAGGAACTGCGCCAGCGCGAGGTCCGGGGCCCCGTCCACCACGAACAGGCCACCGACCCCGTAGCCGATCACGCCGACGAGCAGGACGGCGGTGAACCGGCGCCGGGCGCGCGTGACCGCCAGCGCGGCGACCGCGATGACGATCGCGAGCGGCACCTGGATCGCGGCGTGGTAGAGCGGCGGGACGGCGGGCCAGGCGCCGGCCAGCACCGTGGCGATGCCCGGCAGCAGCACGAACGCCACCAGGATCGTGGCCAGGTAGGCGGGCAGCGACCCGACCTGCAGGCGCCCGGTGACGACCACGGCCAGCCGTCCGGTGCCCGCGATCGTCTTCTCGTAGGCGCGCTGGGCGTCGAGCGGGCTGCGGTCGGCGAGCGGGGTCAGCCGGGCGCGCGCGGCGTGCAACGCCAGACCGCCCGCGACCGCGATCGCGGAGAACAGCAGGGGCAGGCCCAGGCCGTGCCAGAGCGCCAGGTGGTAGGCGGGGTCGCCGGGCAGCGCGGCGGCGTAGCTCCCCGCTTCGGCGTCCACGACCGGGGTGGCGATCCCGAGCACGGGACCGGCGAGCGCGCACAGCCACACCGGAACGGTCAGCGCCGGACCCAGCCGGTGCACCGCCGTGTCGTCCCGGCCGGGCTTGCGCGCGAACGCGCCCCACAGGACCCGCGCGCTGTAGGCGACGGTGAGCACCGAGCCGAGCAGCAGCCCGATCGCGACGACGACGTTCTCGACGCGGCCGTGCAGGAACGCCTCGAACGCGGCCTCCTTGCCGACGAACCCGATCAGCGGCGGCAGCCCGGCCATCGACGCCGCGGCGAGCGCCGCCGCGACGGCCAGGCCGGGCAGCGCGCGGCCAACGCCGGACAGCTCGCGCACGTCGCGGGTGCCGGTGGCGTGGTCCACGGCTCCGGCGGTGAGGAACAGGGTGGCCTTGAACAGCCCGTGCGCGAGCAGCATCGCGACACCGGCCATCGCCGCGACCCGGCCACCCGCGCCGAACAGCACCGTGAGGAACCCGAGCTGGCTGACGGTGCCGAACGCGAGCAACCGCTTGAGGTCGGTGGCCGACAGCGCGCGCCAACCGCCGATCAGCATCGTGGCGACCCCGGCCGTGAGGACCGGGACCGTCCAGACCGCGAGGTCGGAGAACCCGGGCGCGAGCCGCGCCACGAGGTAGACGCCGGCCTTCACCATGGACGCCGCGTGCAGATAGGCGCTCACCGGGGTGGGCGCGACCATCGCGGCCGGCAGCCAGGGGTGGAACGGCAGCTGCGCCGACTTGGTGAACACGCCGAGCAGGATCAGCACCACCGCGGCGGTGACCATCGGGCCGCGGGGTGGTTCGGCGAGGATCTCCGAGATCCGGTAGGTGCCGGCCGCCTCACCCAGCAGCACGAAGCCGAGCAGCATGGCCAGCCCGCCGAACACCGTGACCAGCAGCGCCTGCACGGCGGCCCGACGCTCCTCGCGACGCTCGCCCCCCTGCCCGACCAGCAGGAACGACGCGATCGACGTCAGCTCCCAGAACACGTACAGCGTGAGCAGGTCGTCGGCCAGCACCAGGCCGAGCATGGCGCCGGCGAACGCGAGCAGCAGCGCCGCGGAGCGCGTCGCCTCCGGGGAGTCCTCGGCGAAGTAGCCGGTGCAGTAGACGAGGATCACCGCGCCGATCCCGGAGACCAGCACGATCATCGCGAGCGCCAGCGCGTCGAGCCGGAACGACAGGGCGAGCCCGAGCGCGGGCGACCAGACCGTGGTCGCGGTCAGCCCACCACCGAGCGCCGCGCCCGTGTTCGCCAACGCCCACAGCAGCGTGGCGGCCGGCAGGACGGCCGCCACGCCGAACGCGGCGCGCCTGCTGCGCCGCGACACCAGCGGCAGCAGCCCCGCGGCCACCAGGTGCGCGGCGACGAGCGCGAGCACGCGGTCCTCCTCCCGGTCAGCGCCGATGCCCGCTCGACCGAGCCGGGGCTCGGCGGGCGGGCGAGAGCGCCCTCGCGCGCGAGGTACCCCGGATCGGCCCGATCATCGTGTGCCGCCCCCGCACACCACCGGTGGCGCCGTGGAAGCCAGACATTCCGGGCGGAGGCCGCAGCACCACCCTACCGATCGCCCTGCTCGCCTCCCGGCGGCCGCGCGCCGTGTCGCTGCGCGTGCGGGGTCTCACAGCGGGTTCCTGGAACGATCCAGGAGACCCCGCCGCTGTACCGGATGGCTCAGACACCGACACCTTCGCGAGGAGGACGACATGACCGGCACCCCGCGCTTCACCGGCGCCGTCCGGCGGGCCCTGCGTCGCCTCGACGCCTGGACCTTGGCGACGTTCAACCCCCGCTACCCGTCGCCCCGCGACCGCGCCTGACGGCCAGGATGTCGGCGGAGCCACCTTCATGCCACCTGGTGACAATGAAGGTGGCTCTGCTGACGCGGGTCAGCGCGCGAGGGTGAGGCTCGCCGCCTCGGCGTCCAGCACGACCTCGGCACCGAGCGGGACCGTGAGCTGGCCGGGGCAGTGCCCGAAACCGAACCCGGCCGCCGTCGGCACACCGAGCGGGGCCAGCCGGTCGAGCAGCACCTCGTGCACCTCCTCCGGCGGGCCGCACGCCTTCCACGAGCCGAGCGCGATGCCGGCGATCCGGTCGAACCAGCGTGCCCGCAGCAGGTGGGTGAGCAGGCGGTCGAGGCGGTACGGAGCCTCGCCGACGTCCTCGAGCAACGCGATCGCCCCGTCCGGCGGGGGCGGCACCGCGTCGACCCCGAGCGTCGAGACGACGAGGCTGAGCGTGCCGCCGACGGTGGGCCCGGTGGCCCGGCCGCCGACGAGCGTGCGCGCACCGAGCGCGGCGGGCAGCGCGGCCCGCGGGTCGAACAGCGCCCGGCGCAGGTGGTCCTGCGCGGCCGGGTCGGTGATCGCCGCGGTCGCCACCATCGCGCCGAAGAGCGTGACCACCCCGCAGCGCGGTCCGAGCACGGCGTGCAGCGCCGTGACGTCGCTGGACCCGACGAACGGCTTCGGCGGCACGGCCGCCATCGCGTCCCAGTCGACGAGGTCGAGCACCCGCAGCGTCCCGTAGCCACCGCGCCCGCACAGCACCGCGGCGACGTCCGGGTCGCACCACGCCTCCTGCAGCCGGGCGGCCCGCACGGCGTCGTCGGCCGCGAGGTAGGGCAGCCGGGGGTGCCGGCCCGCCTCGACCGGGTCCACCCGCAGCCCCCACGACCGCAGCACGTCCAGGCCGGTCGCGAGCAGGCCGGGCGACGGCGGGCCCGCGGGCAGCACCACCGCCACGCGGTCGCCCGCGCGCAGCGCCGGGGGCCAGGTGCGCCGCTCGGGCGCCGGACGCACTCAGCGTCCGCCGGGCGGGACGAGCGGGCGCAGCCGCACCCACAGCAGGAACAGGGCGGCCACCACGAGCATCGCGATGCCCGACCACAGGTTGATGTCGATGCCGGCGGCCTTCTCCAGCTGGGCCTCGTCCTCGAAGAACGCGCCCTTGACGGTCAGCACGATGCCGTAGAAGCCGAACAGCACGGCGATGACCGTGCGCAGGTCGAACAGCTGCGACGCCGCGCTGGGCGTGGCGCCCTGGTCGACCGACGTCTCCTCCGGTTCGGTCACGGGGGCCTCCTCACGCGAAGAACAGGTACAGGACGAACGTCAGCACGAGCACGAGCACACCGAGGATCACCGTCGACTGCCACCAGGCGCCCTCGTCCTCACCGCCGCGGCCCCGTTCGCGCGGGGTCAGCGACCACACCAGCCCCACCAGCTCCGACTCCGGCCTCGGGGTGGTGACCATGGTGACGACCACGCTCACCGCGATCCCGAACACGAAAGCCGCGCTCGCCCCGATGAACGACCCCGCCTGCGACGACACCGGGATCACCCCGAGACGCACCAATGCATCGACCGTGACCGCCGCGACCGTGCCCGCGATCAACCCCGTCCACCCGGCCGGGCCGCTCATGCGCTTCCAGAACAGACCCAGGATGAAGATCGCGAACAGCGGCGCGTTGAAGAAGCTGAACAACGCCTGGATGTAGTTCATCAGGTTCTCGAAACCGCTGGCTATGAACGCCGTCCCGATCGCCAGCAAGCACCCGGCCACCGTGACCACCCGCCCCACCCGCAGGTAGTACTCGTCGGGACGCCCCGGCCGGATCCAGTCCTGCCACAGGTCGTAGGTGAACACCGTGTTCAGCGAACTGACGTTGGCCGCCATCCCGGCCATGAACGAGGCCAGCAGGCCCGCCAGCGCCACACCCAGGATCCCGTTCGGCAGCACCTCGCCCATCAGCAGCGTCAATGCGTTGTTGTAGGTCACGTCGGTCTCGCCGCCGGTCTTGAGCGTGGTCAGCTGCGGCACCAGCACCCCGGCGATCATCCCCGGGATCACCACCACCAGCGGGATCAACGCCTTCGGGAACGCCCCGATGATCGGCGTGCGCCGCGCCGCCGACATGCTGCGCGCCGACAACGCGCGCTGCACCTCGGCGAAGTTCGTCGTCCAGTACCCGAACGACAGCACGAACCCCAGGCCGAACACGATGCCCAGCACCGACAGGAACGGGTTCGCGATCTCCGTGAGCGACGTGCCCGGCCACGACGACACCTGCTCCGGCCCCGGCGGCAGCCCGATCACCCGCTCCCGCAGCCCGTGCCAGCCCCCGACCCGGGCCAACCCCGCCACCGTGAGCGGGATCAGCAACGCCAGGATCACGAAGAACTGCAGCACCTCGTTGTAGATCGCCGCCGACAACCCGCCGAGGAACGTGTAGCTCAGCACCACCAGCGCCGCGATCGGGATGGCCACCTGCAACGGCCAGCCCAGCAACGCCTCCAGCACCAGCCCCAGCGTGAACAGGTTGACCCCGGCGATCAGCACCGACGCCAACGCGAACGTCACCGCGTTCACCCGCTGCGTGGTCGTGTTGAACCGCTTCCGCAGGAACTCCGGCACGCTGCGGGCCTTGCTGCCGTAGTAGAACGGCATCATCACGATGCCCAGGAACACCATCGCCGGGATGGCGCCGATCCAGTAGTAGTGGAACGTCGGCACCCCGTACTGGGCGCCGTTGGCCATCATCCCGACGAGCTCGATCGCCCCGAGGTTCGCCGAGACGAACGCGAGCCCCGTCACCCACGCCGGCAACGACCGCCCCGACAGCAGGAAGTCCAGGCTGGAGGCGATCGACCGGCGCGCCAGGTACCCGATCCCCAGCACCAGCAGGAAGTAGAAGGCGATGAACACGTAGTCCAGCCACGTCGTCTCCAGCCGCAGAACGGTCTGTGCGAGCACTGTCCCGGTCGGCACCCGATCCCCTCCCCCACGTCGACTGCCACGCGCTCTGCGCCCCGCTCAGCGGATCATTCGCCTCCCTGCGCGATCGCGCACGGCGGAGCGGCGGCACGTCCGGAGGAACCTGCGGCGGGGGCTCGCGCGTGGGTCAGCCGGCGAGCCGGGCGACCAGGGGTTTGGCGAAGTAGCGGCTCGTCGCGGAGTCGCGGTACGTGCCGAAGGCGCCCATCGGGGCGTAGCCGGAGCTCGTGTAGAGGGCGATCGCCTCGGGCTGGCGGGTACCGGTCTCCAGGACGATCCGCCGCAGCCCGGCCGCGGCCGCCGTGCGCTCCAGCGCAGCGAGGACGGCGCGGGCGTACCCGCGCCCGCGGTGCCCCGCCGCCACGTACATCCGCTTGACCTCGGCATCGCCGTCCCGCAGCGCGTCGGCCTCGCCCGCGCGGCGCACCCGCCAGCCACCGCACGCCACCGGCGCGCCGTCCGCGTAGCCGACCAGGAAGAGCCCGCCGGGCGCGTCGAACTCGCGCGGGTCGAGCACGGTGGCGTCCTCCCCGCCGTAGCGCTCGCGGTAGACCTGCTGGATCTCGGTGATCAGCCGGGCGGCGTCGGGGTGGTCGAGCGGGGTGGGACGCAGGTCGAGCACGTCGATGATCATGCCTCCTCGCCGGTCCGCCCGTCGATGAGCTCCCGGACGACGTCGAGGTGCCCGGCGTGGCGCGCGTACTCCTGCACCAGGTGGAACAGCACCCGTTCCAGCGTCGCGGGCGGCGCTCCCCGCCACCGCTCGCCCGGCTGCCCGACGTCGGTCAGCTCGTGCGACTCGACGATCTGCCGGCTGCGCGCCGCCTGGCGCTCCAACGCCGCCACCAGGTCGTCCAGGGACTCCTCGCGCGGGACGTGCCAGCGCCCCTCCCGGTGGTCGGCCCAGGGGTCCGGCACCGGTTCGCCCTCGAAGCCCCACACCAGCCACCGCCGCTCGACGTGGATCAGGTGCCGGAGCACCTCCAGCGGCGCCCAGCCCGACGGGAGCCGGCTCGTGCGCAGCTCGTCGTCGGTGAGCCCGTCCAGCTTGCCGATGACGACGGAGCGGAAGTACTCGAGGTAGCCCAGGAAGACCTCGGCGCGGGACGCGCGCGGGGCCGTGGGTTCCGGGAACGGCACGCTCACGCGTGCACCGGCTCCCGCGACCGGCCCGTCCGGGCGACGACCGCGAGGCTGAGCGCGGCGAGCAGCGCCACCCCGAGCAGCAGCACCGGGTACCCGGCCACGTCCGTCAACGCCGCCATCACCACCGGCAGGGCGAACCCGACGTAGGTGAGCGTGTAGTAGACGGCGGTCAGGCCGCCGAGCTGGGCCGGCTCCACCATCTGCTGCACCTCCAGCAGCCCGGCCACCAGGGCGAGCCCGTACGCGGAGCCGAGCACGGCGGCGGCCGGCACGGCGAGCAACGGCGACCCGAGCGCGGCGGCGGCCGCCGCGAGCAGCAGGCCGGCGACCAGCGCGCCGAGCCCGAGGCGGGAGCCGGTCGTCGGTGACAGCCGCCGCGCCCACGACTGCACGACGACGCCGGTGCCGAGCGTCACGGTCGTGAGCAGCGTGGCGTAGACCAGCCCGATGCCGGCCAGCCGGGGACCGAGCGCGGCGGGCTGCACCGCGAAGGAGAGCGCGGGCGCCGCGAACACCCACGGCGCCATCGGTGCGACCACGCGCCGGAACCGGCGGGGCAGGTGCACCCGCAGGCCCGACCGGACCCCACCGGGCTCCCGGGTCTCCGGGACGCGCGCCACGGCGGCCACGACGACGGCCGTCAGCACGATGTGCACCAGGTAGGGCAGCTCCATCGGCAACGGCGCCCACTGCGCCAGCACCCCCGCCACGAGCGGCCCGATGCCGAAGCCGGCCGACAGCGCGAGCGCGGCCCGGCGCGCGCCCGCCCCCGCGTCGGCGCCCGGGTCCCAGGGTGGCTGCGAGAGCTCCTTGACCCACGACGTCCCGACCGCCATGGCGACGCCCGTGACGATCCCGAACAGGAACCGCCCCGTGTAGAGCGCGGGCTGCGACACGGCCGCGACGCCGCCCAGCGCGAGCACCCCGCTGGCCGGCACCGACACCACGAGCGAGGGCAGCAGCAGCCGCCGCCGTCCCCACCGGTCCGAGGCGGGACCGCCCAGCAGCAGGCCGGGGGCGAGCCCGGCGGCGTACACGCCGAAGAACGCCGCGACCGTCACCGCCGAGTAGTGCGCCTGCTCCCGGTACATCACCATCAGCGAGCTGAACTGGTTGGCCCCGTACCCGATGGCGAACAGGGCCGCCGCCGCCCGCATCCACGCCTGCACGGGCCTCATCCTGCGCGACGGACGGTTCGGCGGCCCCCGAACTGTGCGGCGATCCTCAGACCCCGGACTTCGCCTTGCGCCGCCACGTGGTCAGCACGCGCTCGGTGTAGCCGTTCGGCTCGGTCCGGCCGGTGAACACCAGCTCCAGCGCGGCCTGGAACGACGGGCTCGCGTCCAGGTCCTTCGCCATCGGCTCGTAGCCCGGCTCGCGCGTGTTCTGCTCGTCGACGAGCGCGGCCATCCGGGCGAACGTCTCGCGCACACCCTGCTCGTCCACCAGGCCGTGATGCAGCCAGTTGGCGATGAGCTGGCTCGAGATGCGCAGCGTGGCCCGGTCCTCCATGAGCCCGACACCCTCGAGGTCGGGCACCGTGGAGCAGCCGATGCCCAGGCCCACCCAGCGCACCACGTAGCCGAGGATGGACTGGGCGTTGGTCTCCAGCTCGTGCTGCTTCTCCTCGTCGGTGAGCTCGCCCGTGAGCAGCGGCACCTCGAGCAGGAGGTTGCGCTCGGTGTCGCGGCCGGCGAGCTCGCGCTGGCGCGCGGCGACGTCGATGCGCAGGTAGTGCAGCGCGTGCAGGGTGGCGGCCGTGGGCGAGGGCACCCATGCCGTGTTGGCGCCCGCATCGGGGTGGGCGCCCTTCGTGGCGAGCAGCTCGGCCATCGCGGCGGGCTTGGCGAACATGCCCTTGCCGACCTGCGCCTGGCCCACGAACCCGGCGCGCAGCGCCACGTCGACGTTGCGGTCCTCGTAGCCCTTCAGCCACGCCGTGGACTTCATGTCGTTCTTGCGCACCACGGGCCCGGCCGCGAAGTCGGAGTGGATCTCGTCGCCGGTGCGGTCGAGGAAACCGGTGTTCACGAACATCACGCGGTCCTGGGCCTGCGCGATGCAGGCGTCGAGGGTGAGCGACGTGCGCTTCTCCTCGTCCATGATCCCCACCTTGAGCGTGGCGGGCTCGAGCCCGAGCGCCTCCTCGACGGCTGCGAACAGCTCGACGGTGAGCGCCACCTCGTCCGGCCCGTGCTGCTTGGGCTTGACGATGTAGACGCTGCCGGCGCGCGAGTTGGAGTAGCGCCCGCGCCCGCGCAGGTCGTGCAGGGCGGCGGTGGCGGAGACGAGCGCGTCGAGCACGCCCTCGCCGACCGGCTTCCCGTCGATCTGCACGGTGTCGGTGAACATGTGGTGCCCGCAGTTGCGCACCAGCAGCAGGGAGCGGCCGTGCAGGGTGAGCGCGGAGCCGTCCGGCGCGGTGTAGTGGCGGTCGCCGTTCACGCGGCGCTCGACCGTCTCGCCGCCCTTCTCGAACGTCGAGACGAGCTCGCCGGTCATCAGCCCGAGCCAGGTGCGGTAGGCCAGGGCCTTGTCCTCG
>Ga0196958_10000724_pt1 | contig 10775 bp, 11 predicted proteins | sample S1v_10metaG_FD_148654 | JGI IMG/M metagenome (GOLD analysis project Ga0196958, IMG submission 148654) | Soil microbial communities from Anza Borrego desert, Southern California, United States - S1+v_10 | ecosystem: Environmental > Terrestrial > Soil > Desert | place: USA: California | collected...
TCCACGGATGCCTCACCACCCACACCCACTACAACGAAAACACCGCCTGGGCCCACCACAACACCCACCACACCACACAAAACCCCACCGCCGCTTGACACACAAAACCCAGGGATGTCTTCACGGACCAACGATTGACAGGACACGCCCTCGGTAGCCGATCCGGCGAAATCGAAAGGCGGTTCGCCGGAGAACTCCACCCCGCCGGTTTCGACACCGGCGTGATCGGCCCACGACGTCAGCCCGCCCCCTGAGGCATCACTCCGCCGCGGTGCTCACCGTGAACGGCAGCCACTGCACGGTGACCCCGTTCGCCGGGGAGACCGGCATCCGCCAGTTCTGGCAGCCGCGACCGGGGATCCGGTCCCAGATGAACAGCGGTGCTCCCTGGCCCGCGGTGCAGCCCTGGTCCAGCAGCTTGCCCGCGTTCTGGACGGCGTACCGGTAAATCCCCGTGCCGACCGTCTGCGGTTCGATCGTCCACTTCTGGCACGCGCCCGCGACGCGGTCGTAGGTGGTCACCGGGTTCCCGCTGGCCGTATGGCAGCCGGTGTTGTCCAAGACCTGCCCGGAATGCTTGGCACGGAACTGGTAGAAGCCGTCACCGGTGCCCCACGGGAAGAACTTCTGGCAGTCCGCGCCGTTCGACGGCCACTGCTGCACCTTGGTCCCGTTGTTCCAGCCGCACGCGGCGACATCGGCGTAGAGCCCGCTCGACACCGCCTGCAGGGAGACCCAGGCGTCGTCGCCGAACTCCTCACCGGGGTCGAACGTGGTGGCCCGGAACCGGTAGCTGTGGTTTTCCTGCAACAGTCCCGGTGGCACCGTCCAAGTCGCGGCGGTACCGGAGGGAACGTTCCACTGCCAGTAGTCCCCGATCATCGTTTCGCCTTCGTAGACGTAGAAGACCGCGGTGACGCTGCCGCCGTCGGGGTCCGTCGGCGTGAAGCGCAGCGTCGGGGTGAGGGATTTCGTGTGGGTGACGCCGCCGATGTCGACGCGGTCCGAGATGTCGTGCCCGGTGGCGGGATTCGGCCGCTGATTCCGGTAGGTCACCTCGATGTACGGTGATTTGCCGCCCTCGCCGGAGGAGAACTTCTTCCAGCCGAAGGAATCCGACTCGTTCTCCGCCTTCAGCACCATCGATCCGGTGGTGACCCCCGAACCGGCCCAGGCACCGACCAGGTTCCCGATCGGGGTCCGGACCCACTCGGCCGCACAGGCCGCGCTGTAGCCGCGGGTCGCGTTCGTCGTCGCCCAGCGCGTGCGGGGCGGCGGCTGGTTCGCCCAGCGAGTGCCCGTGTCGGCGGGCAACGAGTCCCAGATCTCCCAGTTGCGGGGTGAGCAGGAGTAGGAATGGTTGCCCCACAACGACAACGTGGCCGATTCGATCGCGGCGCCGCGGAACCGCGCCACGTCGAAGTGGAGATACGACCGGGCTTTCGTGGCTCCTCCGTCATAGGTGCCGATGCGGAGTTCGGTGGCACCGGACTGGTCGGTGGTCGCGATGTTCGACTGCGTGAAGGTGTCGAAGTTCGTCCACACCGAGACACCCGGATCGACGATGACCGGATAGGACCGCGCCGGGTCGGCGAAATACCCCGCGTCCGGCGTCACGTTCAAGCCGAGTGTTCCGCGTTCCTTGGCGGACACCACTTTCCCGACCTTCACCTTCGCGACGGGGTCGCCGCTGCGCTGGTCGATGCGCGAGTCCCACATCTCGGCGGCGGGCACGCTGCCCACCACCGCGCCGGACGCCGTGACCAGCTGCGTGTTCCCGTCCGCGTCGGTACGCGGCGTGAGCCCGGTGGCCCGCAGCGGGAGGGCGAACGTCAGCGCGCGATCGGGACGGCGCTTGACGACGAAGAACTGCTCGAAACCGGTCCGCGTGGCCTCGACCCGCAGGTCGACGCCGGGCTGGACCTCCGGATAGGTGGCCGTCTCGCCGGCCAGCACCGGTTCGGGCAGTGCGCCAGGGTACTGCAGGGCGACCTTGCCGTCCCGGCTCTGCACGGTGGCGAGATCCCCGCTCCCGGCGCTCGCGCCGGCCAGCACGAGTTCGCGTGGATGCGCCTTCGGCCGGATGAGCCCGTCCGCGCTCTTCTCCAGCGTCAGGTCGACAGGCACCCAGTCGCCACCCCGGCGGACGTGCACCGGACCTCCGTGCACCTGGGTCGTGCGGGAGCCGTCGGGATTGGCGAACGTGGCCGAGCTCTCGGTACGTTCCGAGCGCATCTCGACCGGTTCGTGCTGCGAACGCGCCACCGTTTCGGGTGACGTCGCTTGCGCCGGGGCGGTGAACACGGCGCTCCCGGCCAGGCAAGCGGCGAAAAGCACGAGGCCCCGCCGCGGATTTCTTCGAATTTCGGCTTGCACTTCGGTCTCCCCAGCTCGTGGACGAAGTTGACATGTGGCTTACGCATGTCACACCACGAGGGTTGCCCGCCGCTCGAAAAATCCGGCCGCGTGAGAAGGTGGCGGTATGGCCAAACCGACGCCGCTGCAGATCAGGAACATCGTCATGGCACTGCTCATGGCGGGTGCCCTGGTGTGGAACCTGTCCATCGGCGGCGCGGTGTGGCTCACCGCGATCTTCTCGGTCGGGATCGTCCTCTCACTGTTCTCCGCGTACCTGAACCGGCCCGGCGCCCGCTCCTGACCAGCGTTTCAGGAGCGCGCGGCCTCGAAGCGCGAAGTGAGGTCAGCGCGGCCTCGATCGGTCAGCGCGCCGAAGAGGCGTAGGCGTGCCATCCCGCCGTCGGGATAGATGTCGAGACGGACTTCGGTCACTTCAGGCCCCGGGTCGAGCGCGAACCGGTGCCGGGTGTCCGGTTGCAGACGCGTCTTCGGCAGCAGCTCGACCCATGCGCCGTCACCGTCCCGGCCGCTCAGCGCCGCCCAACCCGGCGCGTTGCCCTTCAGGTTGCTGTTGTCCAGCTCGGCGAACCGGACGACACCCGCGCCGGCGAGCCGCACCGTGACCCAGTCGTTCCCGTCGTCTCGCCGCCGCGCGGTCTCCCAGCCTTCGGCCTGATGTGCGGCGAGCCCCGGCGAGAAGAGGTTGTCGGGCGAGGAATAGAACATGTCGCTGCATCCGGTGACCACCGCGCCGTTCTCCAGCGCGGCGAGGTCGAGCGCGCCGGGATCGAGCAGGCGAGGATCCGGGATCGGCGTGCCGTGCACGCGCAGCCGGGCCACGCCACCGTCCGGATGCATGGTCAGCCGGACGTGCGTGTAGCGCTTGCTCCCGCCGATCTCGAAGAGGTTCTCCGTGTGCCCCGCCGCCGCGCCGCGGTTCACCAGCACGTCCCAGTCCGCTTCGGACAGTTCGGCGACGTTGGGATAGCCGTCGACGGCGCACGCCTCCACCGAGACGAACGGCGGGTAGTTGCCCTTGAAGAACGCGGTGTCCACGATGACGCCGGCGATCGCGCCCGCCAGGCCGAGCCGGACGACGGCCTGGTCGTCGCCGGGCTCACGGTGCCGCCGGGTCTCCCAGCCGTCGTAGACCTGCCCCTTGGGCCCGAAGGTCTCCGTCCGGTGCGCGGGTACCCAGGGGTTGACCAGGTTCTCCTTTTCGGCGAACAACTCGTCCGTCGCCCACATCACGGTCCCGCCGAACCTGCGCGAGGCCAGATCGGGCCGGGCTGTCCACTCAGGACGGTCCGTCACGGCATCCTCCATCTCAGCAGTCACCCCGGGTCAGCAGAACGCCTGCCGGGTCTTCGCCGGTGATCTCCTCGCCGCGCAGCCAGGTGCTCCGGACGACACCGGCGAGCGGCCGTCCGTGGTAGGCGCTGACCGGGTTGCGGTGCTTCAACTTCGCGACGTCGACGACGAAGGCCTCGTCGGGGGCGAACACGCTGAAATCGGCGTCGTAGCCCGGCGCGAGGTGACCCTTGCGGCGCAGGCCCGCCTGCGCGGCCGGATGCTCGGCCATCCAGCGGACGACGTCGGTGAGGGCGAATCCGCGCTGCCGCGCCTGGGTCCAGACGGCGGGCAGACCGAGTTGCAGGCCGGCGATCCCACCCCAGGCGAGCCCGAAATCGCCGCTGTCGAAGCGTTTCAGCTCCGGTGTGCACGGCGAGTGGTCGGTCACCACGCAGTCGATGACGCCGTCCGCGAGGCCCTGCCACAGCAGTTCGCGGTTCTCGGCCTCGCGGATCGGCGGGCAGCACTTGAACTGCGTGGCGCCGTCGCCGATCTCCTCCGCGGTGAAACTCAGGTAGTGCGGGCAGGTCTCGGCGGTCAGCCGGACGCCGTCGCGCCGCGCGCTCTCGACCATCGGCAGCGCGTCCGAAGAGGACAGGTGCAGGATGTGCGCGCGCACACCGGTCTTCCTCGCGAGCTCGATGACCTGCGCGATCGCCACGTTCTCCGCACCGCGTGGACGCGAGCGCAGGAAGTCGCCGTACTTCTCGCCGTGCGGGTCGGGCGCGTGATCGATCGCGTCGGAGTCCTCCGCGTGCACGATGATCATGCCGTCGAAGGCCCGCAGTTCGGTCATCGCCTCTTCGAGGCCCCGCGCGTCCAGCGGCGGGAACTCGTCGACACCGGAATGCAGCAGGAAGGACTTGAAACCGAACACCCCGGCCTCGTGCAGCCCGCGCAGCTCCGCGAGGTTGCCGGGGATCGCACCACCCCAGAACCCGACATCGACGTGCACCCGCCCCTCGGCGGTCTTGCGCTTCACCTCCAGTGCCGCGACGTCGACCGTCGGCGGCAGGCTGTTCAGCGGCATGTCCACGATCGTGGTGACCCCGCCGGCCGCGGCCGCGCGCGTCGCCGACGCGAAACCCTCCCATTCGGTCCGGCCCGGATCGTTGACGTGCACATGCGTGTCCACGAGACCCGGCAGCAGGACGACGTCCTCGCCGAGTTCGAGCACCCGGTCGCCGTCCAGGTGGGCTCCGGCGGGCTCCACCGCGACGATGCGGCCCTCGTCGACACCGACGGTCGCGGGCACTTCCCCGGCGGCCGTCACCGCTCGCGCGGCCCTGATCACCAAGTCCATCTAGAGCCTCCAACTTCCACTGAGTGGAATCGAGGTTTCGCACTACGACATTAACTCCGGCCACCCTGCTCGTCAACGAACCCTGGCGGCGCTACCTTCCTTGAGTGCAGTTGGAAGCCGAATTCACCAGCGAACCGTTCCACGGCGAGGGCCCGCCACCCGCGCATGCCGTCAAAGCCCGCGACACCGCGGAGGACGCCGGCCTGTCCACCGACTTCGGCCCACTCGGCACCCGCGTCCGCGGCGACGCCGACGCCCTGCTCGACGCGCTCCCCGCCATCGCCAGGGCGGCACTGGACGGCGGCGCGACCCGCGTGACCCTCCAACTCCGCCAGGTCGGCGACGACCGGACCGAGCCGGCCGTGGAACTGCACAGCGCGCTGTCCCGGCTCATCGGCGACGTCGAACGCGAACTCGGCGGCAGACTCCACACCCTCGACCGCGCCGCCAAGCAGCGCGCGGTGCGCCTGCTCAAGGAACGCGGCGCGTTCGGCCTCCGCAAATCGGTGTCGATCGTCGCCGAGGCGCTGGGGGTCACGAGGTTCACGGTCTACAACTACCTCAACCGCGACCAAGACTGCTGAAACATTCCCCAAGCATGGCTGTTTCAACAAAATGTTGACGGCGGCGGAAGCGTCGCCGTACCGTCGGTTCCCGTGCCGCTCACCATTCGAGAGTTCAACGAGGCTCCCGCTCAGGACGTCCGACCGGCGCTGACCGCCTGCCTCGACGTCCCGCGCTGGGTGGAAACCCTGCTGGCCAGGCGCCCGTACGCCGACGTCGCCGCCTTGCTCGCCACCGCCGAGGCGCTCACCCCGTTGCGTCCCGAAGAGGTCCGGCGCGCCATGGCCGCCCATCCCCGGATCGGGGAGAAAGCGGGTGGTGAGAGCACCGAAGCGGGCTGGTCACGCTCGGAACAGTCCGGTGTGGACGGTGCCGCGGCGCGCGAGTTCGCCGCGGCCAACGCCGAGTACGAGGCGGGGTTCGGGCATGTCTTCCTGGTCTGCGCGAGCGGCCGGAGCGGCGTCGAACTACTGGAAAACCTGCGTTCGAGGCTCTCGAACGACCCCGAAAAGGAACTCGAAGTGGCCGGCCGAGAGCTGGCCAGGATCGCCGCGCTGCGGCTGGGAAAGGCGGTGACGGCATGAGCCTCGTGACCACGCACATCCTCGACACCGCCGCGGGACGCCCCGCGGCGGGCGTGGGAGTCCGCCTCGAAACCGGCGCGGGCGCACCCGTCGCCGAAGGACGGACCGACGCCGACGGCCGGATCCGCGACCTCGGCCCGGACACCCTGGACCCCGGGGTCTACCGGCTGGTCTTCGACACCGGCGCCCACCTCGGCCCGGACTCCTTCTTCCCCGAAGTCACCCTGACCTTCCGCATCGCCGACGGGACCGAGCACCACCACGTGCCGCTGCTGCTGAGCCCGTTCGCCTATTCCACCTATCGAGGGAGCTGATCGCCCGTGGCCATCACCCTGGGCCCCAACCAGTACGGCAAAGCCGAAGTCCGGCTCGTCACCGTCCGGCGCGAAGGCACCGTCCACCACCTCAAGGACCTCACCGTTTCGACGTCGCTGCGTGGCGACCTCGCGGCCACGCACCTCACCGGCGACAACACCGACGTCGTCGCGACCGACACCCAGAAGAACACTGTGTACGCCTTCGCCAAGGAGGCCCCCGTCGGTGAGATCGAGGACTTCGCGCTGCGGCTCGGGCGGCATTTCGTCGGTTCGTTCGAGCACATCACCGGCGCCCGGATCCTCGTCGACGAACACGGGTGGAACCGCATCTCCGGCCACGACCACGCGTTCTCCCAGGCGGGCAGCGAAAAGCGCACGACCGCGGTGACCGTGCAAGGAGACCAGGCCTGGGTGGTGTCCGGGTTGGACGATCTCGTGGTGCTCAAGTCGACCGGCTCGGAGTTCCACGGCTTCCCCCGCGACGAGTACACGACGCTGGCCGAGACGAACGACCGGATTCTCGCCACCGCCGTGACCGCCCGCTGGCGCTACCGGGGCGAGGGGATCGACTGGGCCACCAGCCACGCCGAAGTGCGGCGGATGCTGCTGGAGACCTTCGCGGACAAGCACAGCCTCTCCCTGCAGCAGACGCTGTACGCGATGGGAGAGGCTGTGCTCAAGGAGCGCGACGAGGTCGCCGAAGTCCGGCTTTCCCTGCCGAACAAGCACCACTTCCTGGTGGACCTGTCACCGTTCGGTCTGAAGAACGACAACGAGGTCTTCTACGCCGCCGACCGTCCGTACGGCCTCATCGAGGGTGTGGTCCTCCGCGACGACGCCGAAGACCCGGGTCTGGCCTGGCACACCCTCGCCGCTTTCTAGGGCACGGGCAACGGCATCCCGGGGACACTCTGGTCGGCGGGGACGACCCCGTCGACCAGGTACGCGTTCACGATCTCGTCCACCGCGGGGTTCCCGTCGGCGTAGAGCCCGTGGTCGCCTTCACCGGTCACGGTCAGCATCCGCGAGTTCGCGAACTTCGCGTGTGCCCGCCTGGCCCCTTCGATCGTGGTGGCCGGGTCGTGTTCCGAGTGGACGATCAGCACCGGCGGCACCCCCTTGCCGTCCAGCTTCGGCAGCGGGCGCGGCTCCTTGTCCCAGAACAGGCAGACCGAAGCGTTCAGCACGCCACCACCGGCCAGGAGCAGACCTCGGTCGAGGTTCCGCTGTGACTCGCGGATCCGCGACCCGCGGGTGCCGGTGAACTTCCCTTCACCACAGACGGTGTTCCAGAAGGTGGCGTCCTGCGCGTCGGAGAAGTCACCCGCGGCCTCGACGGCGGCCTTGGCCTCGGCCTTCGCCCGCGGGTTCTCCATCGCGTTCCGGACCTTGACCAGCAGGTCGGCCAGCACCGGGAAGGTGGCCTTCTTGTAGAGCAGGTAGATGATGGCGGTGTCGAGTTCCATCGGCCCGTTCCCCTCCATCGGGTTGCGGGACAAGGCGTAGCGGACCCGTTCGTAGGTCTGCCGGACCTCTTCGCCGCTGGTGCCGAAGTGATACTTGGCGTCGTAGCGCGCCATCCACGGCAGGAAGTCCTGCCGCCACCGCCGCTCGAAGCCGACCGGCTGGTGGTCGAAGGTCTGCTGCCAGTCCGTGGTGAACTCCGTCGAGGAGTCCAGCACGAACCGCCCGGTCCGCTGAGGGAACCGCTGCGCGTAGTGCGCCCCCAGCCAGGTACCGCCCGAATAGCCCACCCAGTTGATCTTCTCCCGGCCGAGCAGCGCCCGGAGCAGGTCGAAGTCCCTGATCGTCTGGTAGGTGGTGATCAGGGGCCCGAGTTCGCCGCCGGCGTGCCGGCAGGACTTGGCCGCGTGCTCGGCGTTCGCCAGGATCTGGTCCAGATTACGCGGGTCGCGGTCACGTGGGTCCAGTTGCCGGATGACGTCGACGGCGCCCCGGCAGGTGACGTTGGCGCTCTTCCCGGTCCCGCGCACGTCGATACCGATGATGTCCTGGTGCTCGCGCAGCTTTTCCTGCCCGCGGAACATCGTCGGCTGCCAACGGCCGGCGCCACCCGGCCCGCCGGGATTGGTGAGCAGCGAGGCGGTCGACGGTCCGGTCGCTTTCAGCCTGCTGACCGCGATGGTCAGCTCCTGCCGCTCGTGCGGACGGTCCCAGTCGCGAGGCGTGCGGTAGGTCGCGCAGTCGAGTCCGCCGATGTCGGTGCCCGGCGGCAACGAGATCAGCTCCTCCTCGGCGCAGGGATGCCACGCCAGCTTCTGGTCGGTGTAGTGGGCCGGGACGCCCGCCGAAGCCGGTGTGGCTCCGGCGAGCAGGCCGCCCACGATCACCGGGAGCATCCCGAAAGCCGATAGCCGCTTCATCTTCTTCCCCCTTCTTCCTCGGTTTTGCAACGGCTCACGACGTTAGGGCCGGGCACACCCGGCGAACATCGACCGCAGGTAGGGCCGGAAGGTGAACCAAGGATCGAGGGACGACTTGGACCGAGGCACAACTCCCGCCGTCCCGAAGACGCCGTGGTCGTTCCCGCCGATACCGATGGTCATCAGCGTCAGCCCGGCTGGCGCCCTCGGAATTGGATAGAACGCTCTATCATGGAGCGGTGACTGGAACGCGGGAACGCATCGTGAGCGCCGGCGCCGAGCTGCTCCGCCGGAACGGGTACACCGGCACGGGGGTGAAACAGATCGTCGAAGCCGCGAAAGCACCCTTCGGCTCGCTCTACCACTTCTTCCCCGGCGGCAAGGAGCAGCTCGGCGAGGAGGTCATCCGCACCTCGGGGATGACGTATCTCGCGCTGTTCGAGATCTTCTTCGCCGACGAACCGGACCTCGTCCACGGTATCGAGGCGTGTTTCGCCAGCGCGGCCGAGACGCTGAAAGCGACCGACTACGCCGACGCGTGCCCCATCGCGACGGTCGCGCTCGAGGTCGCCGGCACCAACGAGAAGCTGCGGATCGCGACGGCCGACGTGTTCACGGCGTGGATCGAGACCGGAGCCGGGAAATTGGGCAAGTACGGCCTCGAACCCGCCGCCGCCCGGCAGCTCACGATCGCCTTGGTGAACAGCCTCGAAGGCGCGTTCGTGCTGAGCCGATCGCTGCGTGACACCGAAGCGCTCGAGGTCGCGGCGCTGTCGTCCGTCGCCTTGGCGCGCACACTGCTCGCCGACGCGTGAAGCACCGACGGCGAACTCACGTGCTCGGAGGGCGAACTCGCGAGTGTCGCCGGCGGGACGCGAGATACGCCCGCCAGTCCCCCACCGCGGAGATGTCCGTCAGCTCGGCGGAGTCCACAAAGGACGGGCGGAGGACGGTCGCGAGGCAGGCCGCGCCGTCCTCCAGTTCGACGACGCCGAGTTCCAGTTCCGGTGGCTCGGCGGGGACCAGGTGGTCTCGCAACACCGAAAGCGGCAGGTCGTAGACCTCGCCCACCACGGCGGCGGAACCGCCTTCGTACATCGCCGGGAACCGGTCGCCCACGGAGAAGTAGTGGTACTTGGGCGCGGATCGGGCCACGCAGCACAACGGCGCGCCCTGCAACTGTTCGTGCAGCGGTCCGCCGCGCATCCCACCGCCGTTGAGGAACATCAGAACCACGACATGATCCCTTCGATCCCGAAGTACACCCCGAACACCGCGGCCAGGATCCCGAGGATCCAGCCGATCTCGCGGATCTCGCCCTTGCAGATCTTGATCAGCACGTACGCGACCAGGCCGGCGCCGATCCCGTTGGTGATCGAGTAGGTGAACGGGATCAACGCGATGGTCAGGAACACCGGGATCGCGAAATCCAGGTCCCGCCACGGAATCCGCGCGCACTGCGCCATCATCATGCCGCCGATGACCACCAGCGCGGGCGCCGCGGCCTGCGCCGGGACGACGGCCGCGATCGGCGTCAGGAACAGCGTGGCGGTGAACAGCCCGCCGGTGACGATGCTCGCCAGCCCGGTCCGCGCGCCTTCGCCGACCCCGGCGGCCGATTCGAGGAACACGGTGTTCGGTGCCGATCCGGTGACCCCGCCCGCGAGCGCGCCCGCGCCGTCGACCAGCAGGATGCGGCCCATCCCCTCGACCTTGCCGTCCTTGACCAGACCCGCCTCCTCCGAGACGGACGTGATCGTGCCCATCGCGTCGAAGAACCCGGAAAGCACCAGCGTGAACAGGAACACCGCCGCCGTGACCGCTCCTGCCGACCCGAACCCGCCGAAGAGATCGATGTCCCCCAGCAGACTGAAATCGGGATGCGCCATGACCTGATCGGGCACCTGGGGTT
>Ga0196958_10000725_pt1 | contig 10770 bp, 11 predicted proteins | sample S1v_10metaG_FD_148654 | JGI IMG/M metagenome (GOLD analysis project Ga0196958, IMG submission 148654) | Soil microbial communities from Anza Borrego desert, Southern California, United States - S1+v_10 | ecosystem: Environmental > Terrestrial > Soil > Desert | place: USA: California | collected...
CCGCGGCCGCGACCGCCGCGGCGGTGGCCGTCGCCGTGACCCCGGCACCGTCCGCGGGCCCGGTCCCGCCCGCCCCGACGGCGGCGCCCGTCGCCCCGCCGGCGGACACCCCGGTGCTCGCGGGCGGTGACGGACCGGCGGCGTTGCGGGCCGGTCTCGGGCGCTCCGACTACGGGCCGCTCGCCGACCCGGGCCGGCTCGCGGGGTGCCTCGCCGCCCACGGCGTCCCCCCGGGGGTGCGGCCGGTGGGTGCCCGGCAGGTCGTCGTCGACGGACGGCCGGGCGTGCTGCTCGTGCTGCCGACGGGCACGGCCGCGCGCTTCCGGCTGCTCGCCGTCGCGCCCGCGTGCGCCGCCGGGGCACCGCTCACCCTCTCCGACACGCTCGTCGGCCGGTGAGCACACCCCTCGGGGGAATCCTCGGGCCGCCGCGGACGTTGACGCCCACGTGAGCGACCAGACCATCCACGACGTGATCATCGTGGGCTCGGGTCCGGCCGGGTACACCGCAGCGGTGTACTCGTCGCGGGCCCAGCTCGACGTGCTGGTCTTCGAGGGCAGCCAGTTCGGCGGCGCCCTCATGACCACCACGGGCGTCGAGAACTACCCCGGCTTCGCGGACGAGATCCAGGGCCCGGAGCTCATGGACCGGATGCGCCGCCAGGCCGAGCGCTTCGGCGCGGTCCTGCGCCCCGAGGACGTCGAGTCGCTCGACCTGCAGGGCTCCGCCGACGGCGTCAAGTCGGTGCGCGTCAACGGCACCGACCACTTCGCCCGCGCGATCATCCTCGCGATGGGCGCGCAGGCCCGCTACCTCGGCGTGCCCGGCGAGGAGCGGCTGCTGGGCCGGGGCGTCAGCTCCTGCGCCACCTGTGACGGCTTCTTCTTCCGCGAGCACGACATCGTGGTGGTCGGCGGCGGCGACTCGGCGATGGAGGAGGCCACCTTCCTCACCCGGTTCGCCCGGTCGGTGACGATCCTGCACCGGCGCAGCGAGTTCCGGGCGTCGGGCATCATGCTCGAGCGCGCCCGCCAGGACCCGAAGATCACGATCCGCACGGACACCGTGGTCGAGGAGGTCCTCGGCGACACCACCGTCGAGGGCGTCCGCGTGCGCGACACCGTGACCGGTGAGGAGGAGACGCTGGCCGTCACCGGCATGTTCGTCGCCGTCGGCCACGACCCCCGCTCGGCGCTGGTGCGCGACGTCGTCGAGACCGACGACGAGGGCTACGTCCGCGTCGCCCTGCCCGGCACCGGCACGAACGTCCCCGGCGTGTTCGCCTGCGGCGACCTCGTCGACCACACCTACCGGCAGGCCATCACCGCGGCCGGCAGCGGGTGCCAGGCGTCCATCGACGCCGAGCGCTGGCTCGCCGAGCACCCGGTCGGCCCGGCCCCGGACACCGCCCCGCCGCCCACCCCGGGCGTCGACGGCGCCCAGGTCGACGGCCTCGCCTCCGTGGGTCCGCGTGCGACGAACGGGTCGGTGGACGAGGGTTCGCCCGAGCCCGCCGGCGACGCCGTCCCCGCCCCGTCCTGAATCGCCCCTCGACCACCGTCAACCCGCCCGACCCTGGAGGAACGCCCGTGAGCGCCCCCGTGAACGTCACCGATGCCACCTTCGCCGAGGAGGTCCTCGGCAGCGAGAAGCCCGTCGTCGTCGACTTCTGGGCGACCTGGTGCGGCCCGTGCAAGATGGTCGCCCCGGTGCTCGAGGAGATCGCCGCCGAGCACGGCGACAAGCTGACCGTGGCCAAGCTCGACATCGACCAGAACCCCGCCACCGCGCGTGACTACCAGGTCATGTCGATCCCGACCCTGCTCGTCTTCCAGGGCGGCAAGCCGGTCAAGCAGATCGTCGGCGCCCGGCCCAAGTCGGCCCTGCTCGACGACCTGTCCGACGTGTTGTCCTGATCGCACCGCGCGTCGCCACGGCGCCGGGCGGACACCTCCACGGGTGGCCGCCCGGCGCCGTGGTGCGTGCACCCCGCGCGTCCCGACCGTGACCCGCGGCGGCGCCCCGCTGCACCGCGTGACGTGGCCGACAGGGCACAATGAGACCCCAGTGAGGCGCGACCACACCGGGCGTCCGGACCCGGGCGCGGACGATCGGGAGCGAACTGCATGCAGCTGCTGAGCCGCGGTGACGCCGGCCCGCCGGTCGCCGAGGTCCGCGCAGCCCTCGAGGAGATGGGCATCCTCGAGCCCGCCGGCCCCGGTCCCGCCCTGTTCGACGACGCGCTCGAGCAGGCGGTCCGCATCTTCCAGCAGCAGCGAGGACTCATCACCGACGGCATCGTCGGGCCCGCCACGTACCGCGCGCTGCGCGACGCCCGCTGGGCCCTCGGTGACCGCATGCTCCTGCTCAACACGCAGACGCCGCTCACCGGGGACGACGTGTTCTCCCTGCAGGAGCGCCTCCTCGAGCTCGGCTACGACTCCGGTCGCGCCGACGGCGTCTTCGGGCGGCAGACCGAGCAGGCCCTGCGCAGCTTCCAGCGCGACTACGGCATGAGCCCGGACGGCATGTGCGGCCCGCGCACGTTGCGCCACCTGGGCTACCTCGGCCGCAAGGTCACCGGCGGGCGCCCGGGCCTGCTGCGCGAGCAGGAGCGGCTGCACCGCGCCGGTCCGCGGCTCTCGGGCAAGCGCATCGTCATCGACCCCGGCCACGGCGGCGCCGACCGGGGGGTGTTCGTGGGCACGGGCCCCGACGCGGTCACCGAGGCCGGGCTGGTCGCCGACATCGCCCGTCGCCTCGAGGGGCGGATGGCGGCGGCGGGCATGGAGGCGCTGCTCTCCCACGGCCCGCACGACTGCCCCACCGACGCCGAGCGCGCCGGCTTCGCCAATTCCGCCGGGGCCGACGTCGTGCTCTCCCTGCACGTCGACGCGAACGCCAGCCCCGCCGCGAACGGCCTGGCCGCGTTCCACTTCGGCACCGGCACCGGCGCCACCTCCACGGTCGGGGAGGCCCTCGCCGGGTTCATCCACCGTGAGCTGCTGGCCCGCACGCGCATGCTCGACTGCGGCGTGCACGGCCGCCCGTGGGAGCTGCTGCGGCTGACCCGCATGCCGGCCGTGCGCGTCGAGATCGGTTACCTCACCAACGACCGGGACCGCGCCGCCCTGCTCGACCCGGGTTTCCGCGACGTGGTGGCCGAGGGAATCCTCGTCGCGGTCAAGCGGCTCTACCTGCTCGGCCAGGACGACAAGCCCACCGGGACGTTCACCTGGGCCGAGGTCCTGCAGCGGGAGAACAACCGCCCCGCCGGGGTGTAGCGGCGAGGCGAGCCGCGACCGGCGACCCGACTACCGCGAGCTCACCCGCGCGGGCGCCGGGGCGGCCGGGGCCGTCGAGATGGTCACCGTGCCCAACAGCTGGGCGATGGCCGCCTCGACGTCCTCCTTCCAGTTGAACCCGGTGCGCAGCTCGTAGCGCAACCGCGGCCAGCGCGGGTGCGGCGCGACCGTCTTGAAGCCGACGTTGCGCAGGAACGCGGCGGGCAGCACGCACGTCGGCGTGCCGAGCTCGGTGCGGCCGTGTCCCTCGGCGCGGGGGCGTTCGGTGTCGTCGGCGAACGCCTCGACGGCCTTGACCCCGCGGCGGGTGAGATCCCGGACGACGTCCTGGATGAGCAGGCGCCCGATGCCCTCGCCGGCGAAGTCGGGCATGACGTGCAGGCCGCACAGGAGCACGGCGTCGGCCGAGACCGGCGCGGTGGGGAACGCCGCCGCCCGCGGCACCACCGTGGGCGGGGCGAAGAACGCGAAGCCGGCGGGTACGCCGTCGACGTGGGCGATGCGCCCGCACGAGCCCCACTCCAACAGGACCCCGCTGACCCACGCCTCCTTCTCCAGCTCGACCGTGCCGAACTCCTCGGCCTGGTCGGCGAGGTGCGGCGGGATCTCCCAGTAGATGCAGCGGCGACACTGCTTGGGCAGCTCCTCGATGTTGTCGAGGGTGACCCCGACACAGCTCCGCGACACGCGTCCCGCCTTCCCCGACGAATCCCCGGCGTGGAGGATACGGTCCCCCGCTCGCCGACTTCCCGGCCACGGGGTCCCCCGGCCGGACCAACCGCGTGCCCGGTGTCATCGACCACCACGCGCGGTCACCCCCCGCTGTCCACCACGACGAGGAACCGCAGCGTCGATCTCAGGGCGCCCCCAGAGCGACGCTGAGCGCCTCGTCGATCACCCCTGGGGTGGGGGGCCGGACGAGGGGTCCCGGCCCATCAGGCGCGCGATGCGCTCCAGATCGTCCACCGACCCGAACTCGACGACGATCCGTCCCTTGCGCTGGCCGAGCTCGACCTTGACGCGGGTGTCGAACGTGTCGGAGAGCCGCTCGGCGAGGTCCTGCAGGCCCGGCGCGTGCATCGGCCGGCGGGCGGGTGTGCGCTTCCCCGCGCCGGGGGTGCCGCCACGCGCCAGCGTGACCGCCTCCTCGGCGGCCCGCACCGAGAGCCCCTCGGCGACGATGCGCGCCGCGAGCTCCTCCTGCGCGCCCGGGTCGTCGAGCCCGAGCAGGGCCCGGGCGTGGCCGGCCGAGAGCACCCCCGCGGCGACCCGGCGCTGCACGGCCACCGGTAGCCGGAGCAGGCGGATGGTGTTGGTGATCGCGGGCCGGCTGCGGCCGATGCGGTCGGCGAGCTGCTCGTGCGTCACGTCGAACTCGGTGAGCAGCTGCTGGTAGGCGGCCGCCTCCTCCAGCGGGTTCAGCTGGACCCGGTGGATGTTCTCGAGCAGGGCGTCGCGCAGGAGCGTGTCGTCCGGCGTGCGGCGGACGATCGCGGGGATGTGCTCGAGGCCGACCCGCTGTGCAGCGCGCCACCGGCGCTCGCCCATGACGAGCTCGTGGGTGAGCGGTGAGTCGCCGTCGGGGGACGGCTCGGGCTCGGTGAGCTCGCGGACGACGATCGGCTGCAGGAGCCCGAACTCGCGGATCGAGTGCTCGAGCTCGGCGAGCGCCTCCTCGTCGAACACCTGCCGCGGCTGGCGCGGGTTCGGCCGGATGCCGTCGAGCCGGACCTCGCGGTACACCGCGCCGGCGACCTCGCCGGACGCGCCGTCGACCGCCCCGGCCGGCTCGGGCTGCGGGGGAGCCTCCGTGGTGGCGTCGACGTCCTCGCCGCGGCGGGCGCCGATGACGACGTCGGCGGCGCGGGCGCCCAGGCCGTGGCGCGGCGGGGCCGGGGCGGTGCCCGTCTCGGGGGGACCGGTGGGGATGAGCGCCGCCAGCCCGCGCCCCAGCCCACCGCGTCGCTCGGTCCGCTCGCTCACCGCACGCCCTCCGCACTCTCGGTCCGGCGCCGCGTGCGCGCGGCGACCTCACGGGCCGCGTCCAGGTAGCTCATCGCTCCCCGCGAGCCCGGGTCGTAGGTGAGCACGGTCTGCCCGAAGCCGGGGGCCTCGGAGACCTTGACGCTGCGGGGGATCACGGTGCGCAGCACGACCTCGCCGAAGTGGTTGCGCACCTCGGTGGTGACCTGGTCGGCCAGCTTCGTGCGCCCGTCGTACATGGTCAGCAGGATCGTCGACACGTGCAGCCCCGGGTTGAGGTGCGACTGCACGAGCGCGATGTTGTTCAGCAGCTGCGACAGCCCCTCCAGCGCGTAGTACTCGCACTGGATCGGGATGAGCACCTCGGGCGCCGCGACCATCGCGTTCAGCGTCAGCAGCCCGAGCGAGGGAGGGCAGTCGATGATCACGTAGTCGACGTCGAGCCGGTCGAGCGCCTCGGTGGTCAGCGCGTTCTTGAGGCGCGACTCGCGGTTGAGCATGGAGACCAGCTCGATCTCCGCACCCGCCAGGTCGATGGTCGCCGGGACACACAGGAGGTCCGGGGAGCGCTCGCAGACGGCGGCGGCCTCGTCGATGGTCATCTCCCCGAGCAGCACCTCGTAGATCGAGGGCGTGCCGCTGCGGTGGTCCACCCCGAGCGCCGTGCTCGCGTTGCCCTGCGGGTCGAGGTCGACGACGAGGACCCGCGCGCCGTGCAGCGACAGCGCCGCCGCGAGGTTCACCGCGCTCGTCGTCTTGCCGACGCCGCCCTTCTGGTTGGCGACGGTGATGATGCGGCGCTCGGACGGCCGCGGCATCCGGTGGTCCTCGGGGTGCAGCACACGCGCCGCGCGCGCCGCCTCCTCGGCGATCGGCGTCATGCCCTCGTCGCCGCCGGGGTAGAGCACCTCCCCGGCCCCGAGCACGCCGGCGCCGGCGCTGGCCGCCGCGTCGCTGACGGCTTCGCGGACCTTCTCCGCCGAGGGGCGGTCGACGGCACCTGTTCCACGTGGAACAGGGCGCTCGGAGACGGAGCGGAGCGGAGCTCGACCCGTCGAGGTGGACGTCGGTCGCTCAGTCACGGGCTCGATCCTTCCTGCCGCGGGCGCGGCGTCCGGAACCGGGGGACGTGCCGCGTCGCTCGCTCCGGCTTACCAGCACGACCGTCGTGGCCGCGTCTCCCACGCCGCACCGCACGACCCGGCAGTCCTCGCCGCCGGCCGCGCGGATCTCCTTGAGGTCGCGCTCGACCTCGCTCTCGGCGGTCGCGCCCTTCATCGCGGCCAGGATCCCACCCGGCCGCACCAGGGGGAGCGACCAGGTGGCGAGTCGCCCCATCGGGGCGACGGCGCGGGCCGTGACCACGTCGCTCTCGCCGCAGCGCCGCCGCGTCTCGCGCTCCTCGGCGCGGCCGCGGAGCACGGTCACCGCGAGGCCGAGCTCGTCGACGACGCGCTCGAGCCACGCGACGCGGCGCGCCATCGGCTCGAGGAGCGTGATGGCGAGGTCCGGGCGCGCGAGGGCCAACGGGATGCCGGGCAGGCCCGCCCCCGAGCCGACGTCGACCACCGTCGCGTCCGCGGGCAGCACCTCGCCGACCGCCGCGCTGTTGAGCACGTGGCGGTCCCACAGGCGCGGCAGCTCCCGGGGCCCGACGACGCCCTGCACGTGGCCGGGGCCGGCGAGCAGCGCGACGTAGCGCTCGGCCGCCGCGAGACGGTCACCGAAGACGTCCGCCGCGGTCGCCGGGGTCGGCGGCACCTCCGAGGCTGCCGGCACCTCCGGGGCTGCCGCGGCGGCCGGGACGTCCGCCCCCTCACCACCGTCGACGGAGCCGCCACGGGTGGTCTTCACGACCGTGTTCCACGTGGAACGGGCGACCGGGGGACACGGCGGCGCCGAGCTGGACCCGTGGACACCGGACCTCAGCCCGCCGGGTGGACCACGACGCGGCGGCGGGGCTCCTCGCCCTCGCTCTCACTGCGGACGCCACCGACCGACGCGACGGCGTCGTGCACGATCTTGCGCTCGAACGGGGTCATGAACCGCATCCGCTGGCTGTGCCCGGTCTCCTTCGCCTCCTGGGCGGCCTGGCGCCCGAGGTCGGTGAGCTCGGACCGGCGCTGCGAGCGCCAACCGGCGATGTCGAGCATCAGGCGGTTGCGCGACCCGGTCGACTGCTGGACCGCGAGCCGGGTCAGCTCCTGCAGGGCCTCGAGGACGTCGCCCCGCGCGCCGACGAGCTTCTCGAGGTCCTTGCCACCCTCCACGCTCACGACCGCGCGGCCCGCCTCGACGTCCAGGTCGATGTCCCCGTCGTAGTCGAGGATGTCGAGCAGCCGCTCGAGGTAGTCGCCCGCGATGTCGCCCTCGCGGACGAGCTGGTCCTCCGAGCTGCGCTCCGCCCGCGACGCGTCCTCCGCGGGCGTCCCCGCCTGGTCCTCGTCCCGCGACGTCACCGTTTCCGACACGCCGTCTCCCTTCCGCCCGGCTCCGCCGGGACCTGTCTGGCACGCGTCGCGCCGGCATCGCGCGAGCGTGCGGGTTCCGTGGTCCGGTCGGTGCCGCGGATGGACGCGCACCGGACCGGACGGTCGCGAGGGCGGCGTCGCCGCGGGCCCTCGCCGTCCGACTACTTCTTCTTCTTGGGCCGCTTGCCCTGGCCCGACGAGGCGAGCTGGCCGCCCTTGCCCCCGGACCCGTTGCCCCCGGCGCCGCCCGACCCCTTGCCGTTCGCGCCCTTGCCGTTGCCGCCCTTGCCGTTCGCGCCCTTGCCGTTCGCGCCGCCGGAGCGCGCGACCTTGCCCGGCGCGGCGCTGCCCGAGCCCTGGCGGGCGCTCCCGGAGCGCGCCGGCCCGACCTTGCCGGGCGCGCGGCGTCCCGAGCCGGCCTTGCCACCGCCCCTGCCACCGCCGTCGGCGCCGTTCGTGCCGGCGCCGGCCGCCCGCTGGTCACCGGCCGGGGCGGTCTCCTCCGGGGTCGCCACGTCGGCGTCGGCGTCGGTGTCGGCGCCGTCGGTGGTGGCCGGGACGGTCGTCGCCGCGGAGCCGGCGCGCTGGCGCTGCGGCTTCTGGCCCGGTCGCGGGGCGAGCGCGTCGCGCTGCTCGCGCGCCTGCTCGCGCTTCTCCTCCTCCTCGCGGGCGATCTTGCGGTAGATGAGGAACTGCTGCCCGAGCGTCCAGGTGTTCTGGCTCAGGAAGTAGATGAGGATCGCGACGGGGAAGAACGCGCCGAACACGAGCAGACCGGCCGGGAACAGCCACATCGTGATCTTGGCCATGATCGCGGCCTGGGGGTTCGCCGCGGCCGCCGGGCTCTGGTGCTGCTGCGAGACGCGCGCGGTGAAGTGCGTGGCCACGGCGGCGGCGATCATGAGGGGCAGCGCCACGGGCAGCACGTGGGCCTGGAAGTCGCCGAAGTTGAAGGCGAACGTCCCCAGCGACTGCATGCCGCCGGCGATGGCCTCGGACAGCCGCACCCCGAACAGGTCCGCGGCCAGGAACGACTCGATGTCCGCGCGGTCGAAGACGTAGTTGTACGGGTAGGACGGCTGGAAGCCGCGCAGCACGTGGAACAGGCCGATGAAGACCGGCAGCTGTACCAGCAGGGGCAGACACCCACCGAGCGGGTTGACGCCGTGCTCCTTCTGGAGCTTCTGCATCTCCTCGGCGAGCTTCGTCCGGTCGTTCTTGTACTTCTCCTGCAGCTTCTTGATCTGCGGCTGGAACTCCTGCATCTTCCGCATCGAACGGACCTGGCTGATGAACGGCTTGATCAGCAACGCCCGGAGCGTGAAGACGAGGAAGATCACCGACAAGGTCCACGCGAAACCGTTGGCGGGCCCGAAGACGAAGCCGAACACCTCGTGCCAGAACCACATGATGGCCGACACGGGGTAGTAGATGAAGTTCAGCACGACTCTCGCTCCTCGGTGTGGGGGCGCTCGGCCCCCGGGTCGGCGGCGCGGCGGGGCCACCCGCGCCGCGTCCGGTGCCCGCGTGGCGGCACCGGGTCCAGGCCTCCAGGGTGCCAGGGTGCGCACTTGGCCACCCTGACCAGGGTCAACCCCGTGCCGATCACGACCCCGTGCGTGCGCAGCGCCTCGACCGCGTAGGCGCTGCAGGTGGGGTGGAAGCGGCACGAGGGCGGCAACAGCGGGGAGATCCAGCGCCGGTAGACGCCGAGCACGGCCACCAGGGCACGGACCGCGACCGACGGCCGGGCGGGTGGGCCGGCGACCGCGTCGGCCGGCGCGCCCGGCACCGGGGCTCGGTCGTCCACCGATGCCGTCCTCCTCCTCGGGCCGCGAGCCGCGCACCGTGGGGGCGCGGGGGGCTCAGCGGGCGCCGGTCGCACTCGTCGCTGCCATGGTGCCCCGCGCGGCGCCGGGAAGCGACCGCCGACGTGGTCCGGCGCGGGCGTCGTGGGAGCATCCGCGCCGTGTCGATCGACGGAACGGCCACCGCCGACGGTCGGACCGGCGGTGGCACCCGGCGGTCGCGGGCGGTGCGCCGCGTCCTCTCCGCGGCGGCGCGTCGGGGGACGGTCGTCGAGAAGGAGATCCTCGGGCTGGCCGACCTCGTCGGCCCGGGCGACGTCTGCCTCGACGTCGGCGCCGAGTTCGGGCTGTACACCCACGTGCTCGCCGACCTCGTCGGGCCGACCGGCACGGTGCACGCCTTCGAGCCCCAACGCGGGGCCCACCGGGCCCTGCGGCTCGGGGTCCGCGCCGCCGGCCTGTCCTGGGTCGCGCTGCACCGCCTCGCGCTCGGCGCCGTGCCCGGCACCGCGGAGCTCTCGGTGCCCCACCGGCGCGGGCTGCCCGTGCACGGGCGCGCCTACCTGACGTCGGGGGCCCGGGACGTCGGGCCGAACCGGGAGTTCGCGGGCCACCGCATCGAGCACGTGGCCGTCGAGACCGTCGACGCGGTGGTCGCCGACCTCGGGCTGCCGCGGGTTTCGCTGGTCAAGGCGGACGTCGAGGGCGCCGAGGGTTCCCTGCTCGACGGCGCCGTCGCGACCCTCGCGCATCACCGGCCGCACCTGCTGCTCGAGATCGAGGACCGGCACACCCGCAAGTACGGGGTGGGCGCCACCGACCTGTTCGGCCGCCTCACCGGCGAGCTGGGGTACCGGGCCCGCACCTGGTCGGCGGGCTGGCGGCCCGTCACGGGGATCGTCGACACCGAGCGCAACTACCTCTTCAGTCCGTGAGCCGGGGGGTGAGGCCGAGCCGCGCGAGCGCGGCGTCGAGGTCCTCGCCGAGCTCGGCCGAGGTCGCGTCCGCGGCGGCGGCCTGGGCGCGGATCACCAGGTCGGTGCCCGGCGGCAGGGCCTCCAGCCGCGGGCGCAGCAAGTGGCGCAGGCGGCGGCTGACCCGGTGCCGGACCACGGCCGGGCCGACGCCGCGGCCCACCACCAGCCCCGCGCGGGCCGGGCGGTCCGGCGGCGACGGCACCACCGGGGCCGGCAGTGCGTGCAC
>Ga0196958_10000726_pt1 | contig 10768 bp, 12 predicted proteins | sample S1v_10metaG_FD_148654 | JGI IMG/M metagenome (GOLD analysis project Ga0196958, IMG submission 148654) | Soil microbial communities from Anza Borrego desert, Southern California, United States - S1+v_10 | ecosystem: Environmental > Terrestrial > Soil > Desert | place: USA: California | collected...
CTGCCCGGTCGTAGGCGCCGGGGAGGTCGCGGACGAGGCCCGCACCGACGGCGGCCAGTGCCGAGCCCGCCTGGTGCGAGGCGAAGACCCAGCCGAAGACGATCGGCGCGACCGAGCCGAACCGCTCCTGGCACAGCGCCACCGTCGGGGGCACCGTCGCCACCCAGTCCAGCCCGTAGAAGACGACGAACGCCCACAGCGGCGGCGCGGCCGTCGGGGCGAGCAGGAACGGCAGGACGGCCAGGGACGCGCCGCGCAGCACGTAGTAGACGGCGAGCAGCGCGCGCGGGTCGACGCGGTCGGTCAGCCAGCCCGAGGCCACGGTGCCCAGCACGTCGAACACCCCGACGACGGCGAGCAGCCCGGCCGCCGTGGTGGCGGGCATGCCGTGCTCGTGGGCCGCGGGGACGAAGTGGGTGTTGAGCAGGCCGACCGTCGTCGCCCCGCAGATCGCGAAGCCGCCCGCGAGCAGCCAGAACGTGCCGGTGCGCGCGGCGTCGCGCAGCACGCTGAGGCTGCGGCGGGCGGCGCCGCCCGTCACCACCTCGTCGGGCTGCTCCTCCCCCGGCTCCGCGCCGTGCGCCACCGTCCCGACGTCCGCGGGCCGATCGCGCAGCACGAGCAGGACCAGCGGCACGACCAGGAGCGCCCCGGCCGCGATCACCAGCGACGCCGCCCGCCAGCCCACCGAGCCCGCGAGCGAGGCCATCAGCGGCAGGAACACCAGCCCGCCCGCGGCCTGTGCGGCGGTGAGCACGCCGGACACGAGCCCGCGGCGGCGGACGAACCAGCGCCCGGTCACGGTGGCGACGAAGGCCAGCGCCATGGAGCCGGTGCCCACCCCGACGAGCACGCCCCAGAGCAGGACGAGCTGCCAGACCTCGTCCATGAACACGGTCAGCCCGCTGCCCGCGGCGACGAGGACCAGCGCGACGGCGACGACCCGGCGCATCCCGCAGCGCTCCATCAGCGCCGCGGCGAACGGTGAGACCACCCCGTACAGCAGGAGGTTGAGCGACACCGCCGACGAGATCGTCGCCGTCGACCACCCGAACTCCGCGTTCAGGGGATCGACGAACACCCCGGGCGCCGAGCGGAAGCCCGACGCGCCGAGCAGGGTCACGAACGCCGTCGCGGCCACCGCCCAGGGCCAGGCGGAGGCGCGCGCGCGGGCCGGCATCACCGGCACGGTCTCGGTCACGATCACACCCCAGCGCACGGCGGTGGCCGTGGACCAGTGGCCGGAACGCCACGACGTGCAAGGATTCGGCCATGACCAGCCGTCCCGATGGCCCGGCCCCGGCGGGCTCCGCGTCCGGCGAGGGCCGCCACGTGGTCGCCGTCCTCGCGCTGCCCGAGGTCATCGGCTTCGACCTGCAGATCCCGCCCCAGGTGTTCGGCACCGCCGCGGCCGACGGCCGGGCGCTCTACGACGTGCGCGTCTGCGGGCTCACCGAGCGGGTGCCGACGACCGCCGGCTTCTCCCTGGCGCTCGAGCACGGCCCCGAGGCCCTGGCGGCGGCGGACACCGTCGTCGTCCCGGGCACGCGGCTCGCGTCGGCGCGCCGCGACGGCGTGCTGCCCCCCGAGGTGCACGACGCGCTGGCGAGCGTCCCGGCCGGCGCCCGGTGGATGTCGATCTGCACCGGCGCGTTCGTGCTCGCCGCCGCGGGCCGCCTCGCCGGGCGCCGGGCGACGACGCACTGGGCCCACGCCGCCGAGCTCCGCCGGCTGCACCCCGACGTCGAGGTCGACGAGTCGGTGCTCTTCGTCGACCACGGCGACCTCGCCACCTCGGCCGGCCTGGCCGCCGGTCTCGACCTGTGCCTGCACGTGCTGCGCCACGACCACGGGGCCGAGGTGGCCAACGCCGTCGCCCGCCACCTCGTCGTCGCCCCGTGGCGCGACGGCGGGCAGGCGCAGTTCATCGACCACCCGCTGCCGGCCTCGGGCGCCGGGTCGACGGGAGCGGTCCGCGCCTGGGCCGTCGAGCACCTCGACGCCGACATCGACGTCGCCGGGCTCGCGGCGCGGGCGTCGATGAGCGTGCGCACCTTCACCCGCCGGTTCCGCGCCGAGACCGGCACGTCCCCGCACGCCTGGTTGGTCACGCAGCGCGTGGCCCGCGCGCGGCGCCTCCTCGAGACCACCGACCTCCCCGTCGAGCGGATCGCCGCGGCCGCCGGTCTGGGCACCGCGGCGTCGCTGCGCGCCCACCTCGCCGGGGAGGTGGGCCTCTCGCCCCTGGCCTACCGACGGCGCTTCCGGCACGACGGTGTCGGGGCCTGATCGGTCCGTACACCCCTGTACGGTCACCGCTCCGTACACTACTGTACGGCCGCATGGTGGCGGAGAAACGGCAGCTCACGGCCCAGGACTGGGTCGTGGCCGCGCTCGAGGCGATCGGCCGGGGCGGGGCGGCGGCAGTGGCGATCGAGCCCCTGGCCAAGCGCCTGGGCGCGACGCGGGGCAGCTTCTACTGGCACTTCTCCTCGCGCAGCGACCTCGTCCGCGCCGCGCTCGCGCGCTGGCAGCGCCGCGAGACCGAGGACGTGATCGCCTGGGTCGAGGCGGTGCCGGGACCGCGGGAGCGTCTCCGCGCCCTGCTGCTCGGCGCGTTGGAGAGGACGTCCAGACCCGCGGCCGACGTCGAGCTCGCCCTGCAGGCCAGCGTCGACGACCCGGACGTGGCGGAGGCGCTGCAGCGGGTGACGCAGCGGCGCCTCGACTACCTCGCCGAGCAGTTCGCCGGACTCGGCCACGACCCCGCCACGGCCCGCGAGCGCGCCCTCATGGCCTACAGCGCCTTCCTCGGGCACGCCCAGCTCGTGCACGCGACGCCGTCGCTCGCCCCCTCCGGCGCCGCGCTCGCCGGCTACGCCGACCGCTGGATCACGCTGCTCACCGACGACGCGCCGGACCGTGCGGCCGCCCCCGGCGGTGTCCGGTGACCGCGACGGGCGGACCCGGCCGCTGGCTCCGGGTCCTCGGCCTCGGCCACACCGCGCTCGGCGCCTGGATCTACCGCGACGTCCTCGCCGAGACCGCGCACGAGGTGCGGTCGCGCGGTCCCGCCGCGCTGGTCGGCGCCGTGCCCTTCCGGGGCGACCGGGCGACCGCGTTCTGGTTCCTCCTGGCCGGGCCGGCGCTGTGGACCGTCGGGCGGACCCTCCGGCCCGGTGACCGTGTCGCGGCCGGTGCCCTCGCCGCCACCGGCGTCGCCGGCAGCGTCCTGCTCCCGGGCGGCTTCCCGGCCGTCGCCGCCCTCGGTGCCTGGGCGGCCCTCGCACCGCCCCCGCGGCCCGACGCCGACACCGTGACGGCCCACGTCGGCGTGGCGGACGCACCGACGGCCGTGCGCGCCCGCAGCTCGCTGGCCGCGCCCGACTACCTCGACCACTACACCCTCCCCGCACCCGGGGCCGACGCGTGGGCGGCCGAGCGGTGGGCGCGCGTGATGTTCGAGCAGATCGGCGGGCGCCGGGCGCAGGCGATCTGGCGCGGTCTCGGCCTCCGGGTCGACGCACGGCCGTCGGCGGACCGCGTGGCCGGGTGGCGCATCGACGGGCGGGGCGGCGGCGCGGACGACGACTGGGTGCGGCTGCACGCCGCGTCGTGGTGGGGGCGCGCCCAGCTCGTCGTGCACCGGGACGCCGAGCACCTCTCGCTGACCACGGTCTGGGTCTACGACCGTCCGGCCGGTCCCGCGATCTGGGGGCCGGTGTCGGCCGTGCACGGTCGCGTGGTGCCCGGGCTGCTCAGCGACACCCGCCGCGCACTCGAGCGGTCGCCGCGTCCCTGACCCCCGTGTCCCGCGGAGCGGGACGCCGCCCTTCTCCCGGCCCGGCCGGCTCCCTAGCGTCGGGCTCACCGCCACACACCGGGAGGGCCACCGTGCTGACCGCCGAGCAGAACGAGGAACTCACCGCCGTCGAGGCCGGCACGCCGATGGGCGAGGTCCTGCGCCGCTACTGGTACCCGGTCGCCTTCACCCGCGAGCTCGAGGAGTTCCCGGTCAAGCGCGTCGAGCTGCTCGGCGACTTCTTCGCCCTGTGGCGCTCACCGTCCGGGAAGTACGGGATCATCCCCGAGCCCTGCCCCCACCGGAAGGCGTCGATGGCCTACGGCGTGGTCGAGGGCGACGGGCTGCGCTGCCCGTACCACGGCTGGAAGTTCGACACCGACGGTGCGTGCACCGACCAGCCGGCCGAGAAGGACAACACCAACTTCCAGGAGCGCGTGCGCGCCACGGCCGGGAAGGTCGAGGAGCTCGGCGGCCTCGTGTGGGCCTACGTCGGACCGGACCCGGCGCCGCTGCTGCCCCGGTTCGACGTCTACGTCATGGACGGGTTCCGCGACATCGGCTGGGCCGACATCCCCTGCAACTACGTCCAGGTGATGGAGAACGCGGTCGATCCGCACCACGTCGAGCACCTGCACGGCCGCTACTTCGAGTTCATCGGGCGCCACGAGGGCTTCACCGCCCCGGCGTCGTTCGGCAAGAAGCACCAGCGCATCGGGTTCGACGCGTTCGAGTGGGGCATCATCAAGCGCCGCGTGCTCGCCGGGGCCTCGGAGGACAACGACGACTGGAAGGTCGGGCACCCGCTCGTCTTCCCCTACAACATGCGCGTGGGCGGCGGCGGCATCCACCAGATGCAGATCCGGGTGCCGATCAACCGCACCACCACCCGCTTCATGCTCTACACCGTGCACGCGCCCGAGGGCTACGAGCCCGTGGAGCAGCAGGCCATCCCCGACTACGAGATCCCCGTGTTCGACGAGCGGGGCCACCACGTCGTGAACTACGTCGAGGGTCAGGACATCATGGCCTGGGTGACCCAGGGCCGGATCACCGACCGGACGACCGAGCACCTGGGCCGCTCGGACATCGGCGTCGCGATGCTGCGCAAGATGTTCCGCCAGCAGATGGCGGCCGTCGCCAAGGGCGAGGACCCGCTGGGCACGATCCGCGAGCCCCACGAGCGCATCGACCTGCCGTGCGAGAAGGACAAGTTCCACGCCGGCGGCGCCGCGTTCGCCCTCGACTTCTGCGACATGGGCTCGACGCGCTATTCCCCCGCGCTCGAGACGATCCGCGCCGTCCACCTCTCGGCCGCCGAGCGGGTGGCGGCGGACAAGGAGGCCGGGCGCCCGTCGTTCATCCCCGAGGGCGGCATCGGCACGGCCACGCTCGCCCCCGAGACGTCCGCGCAGGTGGACTCGGGGCTGATCCCGCGGTGACCCGGTCCGACGCGCCGCTGCCGGACGGCTCGCCCGGCGCCCGGATCGACCGCCGGTTCGCCGCCGAGGTCGAGGCCCACCGTCGCGACGCCCCGCGGTTCTGCCCGGCGTGCGCCCGCGACCTCGGGCTCGCGACCGAGTTCTGGGAGGGCGACCAGCGGCGCTTCTACTGCTGGTGCGCCAGCTGCGACTGGACGGGCGAGGTCACCACCACCGGCGAGACCGCCCTCGGCCACGAGCCCCAGCACTAGCCGCGGTCGCGCCGGCCGGGGCGCCGACGCCTACTGCTCGACCGTGAGGTTCCAGTTCGTCAGCGTGCCGCGGTCGATGGCGACGTCGTCGACGACCTGCAGCGTCCAGGCCCCGGACGTCGGCTGGCCGACGAGCGACGCGAGCGGGCCGCCCTGGCGGCTGTCCAGCTGGATGGTGAGGTTGGGCTGGGAGCGGTTGCAGGAGTCGCTGTCCGCGATCACCGCGGACGCGCCCTGCGGCGAGCGCAGGGTGACGACGAGGTCGCACGTGTAGGGGTGGGTGATCGACACCCCGACCTGGATCGCCGACACCGAGCCCGACCCGTCGAGGGTGATCGTGTCGGTGACGCCGGTCGGGCTGTCGTCGGGGATCGACACCGAGCGCGACGACGCGCCGGTCACCGTGCCGCCGCTCCCGAGGGCCACCACGAGCACGACCGCCACGACGAGGACGATCACCAGCCCGACGCCGCCGAGGATCCAGGGCAGTGCCCTCCGCTTCTTCGGCGGCGGGCCGTAGCCGTACCCGGGCTGGCCGTACCCCGGTTGGCCGTACCCCGGGCCGTACCCGGGCTGGCCGTAGCCCTGCCCGTACGGCTGCTGCTGGTACCCGGTGCCCCCGTAGTACGGCTGGGCGCCGGTCTGCCCGTAGCCGGGCTGGCCGTAGGGCTGCTGACCCGTCCCGCCCCCGTAGTACGGCTGGGGCCCCGACTGGCCGTACTGGCCGTACTGACCGCCGCCCTGCTGGCCGTACGGAGCCTGCTGCTGCCCGCCCCACGCCGAGGGGTCGGCCTGCGGGCCGTACTGGGTGGGCTGGGAGCCGAGCGACTCGGAGCGGTGGGGGTCCTCGGACCCGGAGCCGCCGAAGGGGGAGGACACGCGCGGGAGCATACGGTCCGTCGAGCCCGCCGACGCCCCTCCCCGACGGAGCGATCGGTGGCCGTCGGGATGACGACCGGGGTCGGGCCGGGCGGGGTCGGGCGCACCGGACGCGCCGCGACCGACTACTCGCGGGCGTGGGCTCGCAGGCGCTCCGACCAGGACATCGGACGGGGCGGCTCGCCGACGTCGGCGTAGGTGACGCCGTCGATCTCGCGCACCGGGTGGACCCCGAGGACGTGCTGCGGGGAGGCGTCGCACTCGCCGGTGTCGAGGTCGAAGCGGTACCAGTGCCACGGGCACACGAGGGCGCGCCCGTCGCGCACCCAGCCCTGCTCCAGCGGCCCCTTGTTGTGGGGACACACCGCGTCCACGACGCGCAGGCCGTCGGGCAGCGCGAGCACGACGAAGCGCCGGCCGTCGTCGCTCTCGACGACGCCGGGCGCGTCGACGCGCACCAGGCTCATCGGGGGCTCATCGGGGGCTCATCGAGGGCTCATGGCGGGGCTCACCAGTCACCGCCGCCCGGACGCCCGGAGCTCGGCCAGCGACTCCCCGCCGACGAACCAGTGCTCGGGCTCGCACTCGGTGACGACGACCCGCACGTTCTCCCGCGGGGCCCCGACCGCGCGCGAGACCGCGGCGGTGACCTCCTCCCCCAGCGCGGCGAGCTGCTCGGGGCTGCGCCCCCGGGCGAGGGTGATCTGCACGAGCGGCACTTTGCCTCCTTCGTCGGCTCGTGAGCGCTCGTCCGCGCCGGGGCACGGACAGGCGCTCACGCGCCGCAGGCCAACTCGACGGTGCCGAGGCGGTCGATGGACACGGTCACGACGTCGCCGGGGGCGACGGGGGTGGCGGCGGTGAGGCCACCGGACAGGACGACCTCGCCGGCGGCCAGGCCCTCGCCCGACGCGGCGAGCCGCCGCACCAGCCACGCGACGGCCGCCGCCGGGTGGCCCAGCGACGCCGCACCCGAGGCCGTGGCCACGAGCTCGCCGTTCTTCTCCAGCAGCACACCGACCAGCCGCACGTCGATCCCCGCCGCGGGCACGGGGGTGCCGACGACGAACCGGGCGGCCGAGGTGTTGTCGGCGACGACGTCGGCCATCGTGAAGCGGTAGTCGCGGAACCGGGAGTCGAGGATCTCGATGCCCACCGCGAGCCCGGAGGTCGCGGACAGCACGTCGGCGGCAGTGACGTACTCGCCCGCGAGGTCGCGGCCCAGCACGAAGACGATCTCGGGCTCGGCGCGCGGCTGGATGAGCTCACCGGTGCGCAGCGGCGCGCCCAGGTCCAGCGCGGCGGCGCCGGGCAGGAACCCGTACACCGGGTCGGACACCCCGACCTGGGCCTGCTTGGCGCGCGACGTCACGCCCAGCTTCCAGCCCACCCGGGGCCCGGCCTGCTCGCGCAGCACGCGCTGCACGGCGTAGCCGGTCTCGAGGTCGAGGTCGGAGACGTCGTCGGTGAGCGGGTCGATCGCGGTCCGTTCGGTGACGGCCTTGCTCAACCGCGCGGCCAGCTCCTGCACGTCGGCCTTCACGATCCAGCTCCGCTCCGCTGCGTGTCCATGTCCTCAGCCCTCCACGCGGATCGTCACCGGACCGAGCCGGTCGAACTCGGCCCGGAACACGTCGCCCGCGGCCAGCGGCACGGCGGCGTGCAGCGCGCCCGTCATGATCAGGTGACCGGGCTCCAGCGCCACCCCGACCTCGCCGAGCACGTTGGCCAGCCAGGCGACGACGGCCAGCGGGTCACCGAGCGCCGCCGCGCCGGCCCCGGTGTCGACCAGCTCGCCGTTGCGCGTGAACGTCATCCCGATCAGGCGGGTGTCGAGCCCGGCGAGCGGGACGAGCCGCGACGACACCGCGACCGCGCCGTTGGAGGCCATGTCGGCGACGGTGTCGGCGAGCTTGATGCGCCAGTCGGCGATGCGGGAGTCGACGATCTCCATCGCCGCCGCGACCCCGGCCACCGCCGGCGCGACGTCGGTGGGCGTGACGCCCGGGCCCTGCAGCCGCGACCCGAGGACGAACACGATCTCGGCCTCGACCTTGGGCGCGATGAAGCGGGACAGCGGGATCGCGTCGCCGTCGCGGTAGACCGTCGACGCGAGCACCGGGCCGTAGTCGGGGGTGTCGATACCGATCATCTTCTGCATCGCCGCCGACGTGACGCCGACCTTGTGCCCCACGACCCGGTCGCCGTCGGCGAGCAGCAGCGGCACCAGCTCCTGCTGGATCGCGTAGCCGTCGGCCATGTCCAGGTCGGGCTCGCCGTCGGTGAAGGGCGCGATCGGCACGCGGGTGCGGCGCGCCTCGTACAGCGCCCGCGCCTTCGCGGCGGCGTCGGTGACCGGCACTCAGCTCTCCTTCTCGAGCAGGGGTGACTCTTCCGACCAGCCCAGACGCCGGGACACGGCCTCGCCGGCCTCGACGACGGTGCGCGCCAGGCGCTTGCGGGGCATGGCCTCGAACCGCGTCACCGGGGCCCCGATCCCGATCGCGGCGACGACGACACCCCGGGCGTCGCGGACGGGCGCGGCCAGCGACGCGATCCCGATCTCCCGCTCGTCGACCGCGTCCGCCCAGCCGCGGGCGCGCACGGTGGCCAGCGCCCGGCGCAGGTCCGCGGGGTCGGTGAGGGTGCGCGGCGTGTGCCGCGCCAGCGTCGCCGTGGCGAGGTAGCGCTCGCGCACCGGCTCGGGCGCGAAGGCCATGAGCACCTTGCCCGAGCTCGTGCAGTGCACGGGCACGCGCCGGCCGGTCTCGGTGAACAGCCGCAGCGCGTGGCTGGACTCCAGGCGGTCGACGTAGACGACGTCGTGCCCGTCGAGCATGCCCACCTGCGCGGACTCCCCCGTCTCCTCCCGCAGGTGGGCGAGCACCGAGCCGGCCGCGGCGTGCAGGTCCATGTGCACCCGCACCGCCTCACCCAGCTCGAAGACCACGAGACCGAGCCGGTAGCCGCCCGTGTCCGGGTCCTGCTCGACGAGGCCCTCGGCCGCCAGCGTGGTCAGCAGCCGGTGCACCGCGCTCTTGCCCAAACCGAGGCGACGGGCCAGCTCGGAGACCCCGAGCGACTCCTCGCGGGTGAGGAACGCCTTGAGCAGTCGCGCGGCGTTCGTGACCGTCTGCAGCGGCGCGTCGGTCACGCCGGCTCCTGCGACGTCGGGTCGAGCTCCGCTCCGCTCCGTCTCCCGGACGTCGGGTCGAGCTCCGCTCCGCTCCGTCTCCCGGTGAACGCCTCGAGCAGCACCTTGCGCACCCCGTCGGGATCCGGCGTCGCGCCCGGGCGCAGCGACGCGTCGACGGCCTCGCCGACCGCGGCGTCGTACGGGCGGATCGCGCGGGCCAGCAGCACCTGGGCCCGCGGCAGGCCCGCGACGGCGGCGCCCTCCATCTCGTCGACCAGCGCCTCGCGGCCCCGGGCCCGGTCGCGCAGGCGCTCGAAGTCCCGTGCGGCGGCCGAGTGCGCGCTGGCCAGCCCCGAGCCGACGTGGCCCGCGTGGTGCGGCGTGAGGCCCGAGCCGGGCTGGGTGACGACGTGGTAGAGGACCGTGGAGATCCCCAGGGCGCCGCGCACCTTCTCGGACGCCGGGCCCTCCGACTCGTCGATGAGGCCCAGCGCGGGCACGACCACCGGGTCGTAGAACCGGACGGTCCACTCCAGGCCCTCGACCGACCCGGCCAGCTCCACCTCCTGGCCGCGCGGCGGACCCAGCGCCTCGGTGGTGGCCAGCACGTGCAGGTTCCGCGCGCCGACCGCGGCCACGGTCAGGCGCCCGGCGGCGAGCAGCGGCAGGCGGCCCTGGACGGCCGGCGGGAACGTCGCCGCCTGGGTCAGGTAGGCGCGGTGGATGCCCTCGACGTAGCCGGCGACCGCGCGGCGCATCGCCATCGGGTCCGCCACGCCGACCACCTCCGTCAACCCCGACTGTTCCGGTGTGCGGAACGGTGCTTCTTCCTTCCGGAACGCTAGGGCGGTTAGCGTCGCGGCGTCAAGGAAGCCGGAACCGGCTGGAGGGCACCGCCCATGGGAATCCTGCGCCTGGCCCACGTCGACGTCCGCACGCCCGACCTGGACCTGTCGACGGCCTACTACACCGAGGTGATGGGCCTCCAGCAGGTGCAGCGCACCGAGGACGCCGTCTACCTCAAGTGCTGGGACGAGGAGGACCACCACTCCCTGCGGATGCGCTACCACCCGCGCACGGGGATGGACTCGTTCACGTTCCGGGTCGAGTGCGAGGACGACCTCCACGACTACGAGAAGAAGGTCGAGGCGTACGGCTGCCCCACGACGCGGGTGAGCCGCGGCGAGGCGGTCGGCCAGGGCGAGTCCGTGCGCTTCGAGGTGCCGTCCGGCCAGATCATGGAGCTGGTCTGGGACAT
>Ga0196958_10000727_pt1 | contig 10768 bp, 10 predicted proteins | sample S1v_10metaG_FD_148654 | JGI IMG/M metagenome (GOLD analysis project Ga0196958, IMG submission 148654) | Soil microbial communities from Anza Borrego desert, Southern California, United States - S1+v_10 | ecosystem: Environmental > Terrestrial > Soil > Desert | place: USA: California | collected...
CGTGCGTACCACCGGGTTTGCGTGCTCCCCAGGACAACAGGAGACCGAAGCCGTCGTGCGGGACGGTGTCGCGGTACAGCGCGAGCCGGTGCCCGTAGAAACCCCAGGCCAGTTCGGGATCTTCGGCGAAATGCCGCGGGTCGGCGAGCTCGACGAAACTGATGCCCAGCCGCCCGTACGGCGGATACGCCGTCCAGAAACCCTCGTCACCCCGGAAATCGGGCAGGCCGGAGTCGACGCCCATCCCGGCACCGGCGCAGACGAGCAACGCGCCGGCGCCGTCGATCAGTTCCGCGGCTCGTTCGAGCTCACTCACCCGGCTTCGAAGCCTGGACAACCTCGAATTCCAGCAGGTTCGCGCCGCTGGAAACCGGCTTCGCGCGCTCGCCCGCGTGCGCCTCACGCGCCGGGCCGGACGCCCACGCCTGGTACGCCTCTTCGGACTCCCACTTGGTGTAGACGAAGTAACGCGACTCGCCGGAGACCGGGCGGAGCAGCTCGAAGCCGAGGAAGCCGGGCTGGTTGTCGACGGCGTGCAGCCGCGCGGCGAACCGCTTCTCCAGCTCGGGGCCTGCGCCTTCGGGTACTTCGATCGCGTTGATCTTCACGACAGCCATGCCGCCAGCCTACGACGAAACTCTTTTGCGCGGCGATGTGATGCGTGGGACCTTCCCAAGGATGCCCGACACCAAGATCCTCATCTCCGGAGCGAGTGTCGCCGGCCCGGCACTGGCCTTCTGGCTCACCCGGTACGGCTTCTCCGTGACCGTCGTGGAGCGTGCGCCGACGCTGCGCCCCGGCGGCCAGGCCGTCGACCTGCGCGGCACGGCCAAGGAGGTCGTCCGCCGGATGGGCCTGGACGAACGCATCCGCGCGGCGTGCACGGACACGAAGGGCGAGACGCTCGTCGACCGGAAGAACCACACGAAGGTGACTCTCCGCGCCGACGACTTCGACGGTGACGGCGTCATCGCCGAGATCGAGATCCTGCGCGGCGACCTCACCGAAGTCCTGTACGAGGCGACCAAGGACGCGACAGAGTACGTCTTCGGCGACCGGATCACCGTGCTGGACGAGCGGGCCGACGGCGTCGACGTCACCTTCGCCGGTGGGTCTCGGAGGACGTTCGACCTGGTCATCGGGGCCGACGGGCTGCATTCGGGCGTGCGGGCGCTGGCCTTCGGCGAGGAGTCCCGGTTCGTCCGGCATCTCGGCTCGTACCTGGCGTTCTTCACCGTGCCGAATCGGCTCGGCCTGCGGAACTGGGCGATCGGCTACGACGACGTCGGCCGGTCCGCCGGGATCCGCGGCATCCGCGACGGCGACGAGGCGATGGCCTACTTCGGGTTCGCGTCGGAGAAGGTGGACTACGACCATCGCGACGTCGAGGCGCAGAAGGCGCTGGTGCGCGAGTTCGCGGCCGGGATGGAGTGGGAGGTGCCCTGGCTGCTGGAGCGGATGGACGAGGCCCCCGACTTCTACTTCGACTCGTGCGCCCAGGTGATCATGGACTCCTGGTCGCGCGGCCGCATCGGCCTGCTGGGCGACGCCGCTTTCTGTCCGTCGCCGCTTTCCGGACAGGGCACGAGCCTCGCGTTCGTCGGCGCGTACGTGCTCGCCGGGGAACTCGCCGCGGGCCTCGACACCGGGCTCAAACGCTACGAAGCGGTCATGCGCGAGTTCGTCGAGAAGACGCAGGAGATGGGGCGGGCCAACGCGGAGTCGATCTTCGCGAAGTCGCGGACGGCGCTGCGGATGCGCTACCTGGCGATGCGGGTGATGCGGCTGAAGCCGTTCGCCGCGCTGGCTTCGCGGAAGATGCGGGACGTGGTGAACGGCATCGACCTGCCGGACTACCCCGGCGCCTGACCCGACACTCGCAATTGGTCACCTACTTGCGAGAGGCATCTGCCGCAAGTAGGTGACTAATTGCGGTGCAGGGTGCCCGGCAGCAGTTCGGCGTCCGGCGGGATCGCCGTGCCGTGGAACCAGGCGTCGAAGAAGGGCCGCAGGTCCTGCTCCGAAAGCTTGATCGTGAACGCCTCGAAATCCGCCCAGGACGCGTTGGCGTTCCGGTGCGCCGCCGGCCACTCCTTCAACAGCCGCGCGAACGCTCCTTCACCGATCTTCCGCCGCAGCGCGTGGATGGCCAGGATGCCCTTGTCGTAGACGCCGTGGAACTCCTGCCCGGCTCCCATGCCGACCAGTTTCGGCGTCCAGAAGTCCTTGCTGCCGCGCATGATCTCGAGGGCGGCGCGGTAGCGGTCGTCCAGGTTCTCGTTGTCCCGCGATTCCTGCCACAGCCATTGCGCGTACGAGGCGAGGCATTCGTTGAGGCAGATGTCGGACCACGAATTCAGCGTCACCGAATCGCCGAACCACTGGTGCGCGGTTTCGTGCACCACGGTGATCAGGTCGGCCCATTTCGCGTAGGTGGGCCTGGTCTGGGTTTCCAGGGAGAAGTGGATGTCCTCGTCGAGGTAGATGCCGCCCGCCGCGTCCACCGGGTACGGGCCGAACTTCGAGCTCAGGAAGCCGATGATCTCCGGCAGCCGCCTGCCGGTGTCTCGCCGGTCCTCGGCGCCCGGCGCGTACGCGCTGACCACCGGCGTCCCGTCCGGGAGCGCCATCCGGTCGACGGTGAACTTGTCGATCGCCACCGTGGTCAGGTAGGTCGCCACGGGCGTGCGTTCCTGCCACGACGTCGTGCTCCAGCCGTTCGCCGCGGTCTTCTGGATCTCGCGTCCGTTCGAAATGACGGTCCAGCCGTCCGGCACTCGCGCGGTGAGGGTGAACATCGCCTTGTCGCGCGGGGTTTCGTTGACGGGATACCAGAACGACGCCGAATGCGGCTCGCCGACGATGAACGCGCCGCCGTCCTGCGACTTCTGCCAGCCGTTCTCGCTGCCGCCCGCCTTGGGGGTCGCCGACGGGTCGCCGCCGTAGACGATCCTCGTGCGGAAGGTGGTCCCGTTCCGGATCGGCTCGGCGGGGGTGACCACCAGTTCGAATTCGCCCTCGCGGGCGAACTTCGCCGGTTGACCCTCCACTTCGACGGATTGGACCGTCAAGCCGCGTAAGTCCAAGTTGTACCGATTGAGATCCTGGGTCGCTTTCGCGATCACCGTGGTGTCGCCGTCGAGTCGCCCTTTCGCGGGATCGTAAGTGATCCCGACCTGGTATTCGGCCGCGTCGTAACCGCCGTTGCCGTCCATCGGGTAGTACGGGTCGCCCGCACCGGAAGCGCCGGGAGCCGGGTTCATCGGCGGCGGCGGTGGGGGCGCGGCCGGAGGAGGATCGGCGGTGCAGCCGATAATCAGGGCGCAGACGACCCCCAGGACCAGACCGGCGGCGGGGACACGGCTGCGCATGGAGGGGAGCTTAGTGGTGATCCAGCGCGACGGGTTGATCACTTTCGGCGGCGACGGGCCGCCGATCGTCCTGCTGCACGGGCTCATGGGCAGGGCGACGACGTGGTGGCGGGTCGCGCGAAGGCTCGAACCGTACGGGCGTGTCCACGGCCTCGACGCGCGTGGTCACGGACGCGGGCCGCGTGGCGGGCCCTGGCGCACCGAGCGGTTCGCCGACGACGTCGCGGCGGTGCTGCGGACCTTCGACGAGCCCGCCGTCCTGATCGGGCATTCGATGGGCGGCCTGCACGCCTGGGTCACCGCGGCGATTCACCCCGCCCTCGTCCGCGCCGTGGTCTGCGAGGATTTCGCACCGGATCAGCGTGGCCGGACTGTGGACACCTGGCGCGGGTACTTCGAGTCGTGGCCGGTCCCGTTCCGCTCGCTGGCCCACGTGCGCGAGTTCTTCGGCGAAACCGGTGACTACTTCATCGAATGCGTCGAGGAACGTGAAGACGGCTACCATCTGATCGCCTCCCTTTCGGACCTGTACGAGATCGCGGCGGAATGGGGTCGGCGCGATTTCTGGGAGTTCGTCGAGCGCGTGAACTGCCCGCTCCTCGCGATCGAAGGCGAACGGACCGCGATGCCGCACGGCCAGCAGGCCGAGCTGGCCGCCCGCGTGCCCGGCGGCCTCGGACGCCACACCGTCGTCCAAGGTGCCGGGCACGTGGTGCACGACGAAGCGCCGGAGACCTACCTCGGTGCCGTCGAAGCGTTCCTCTCCGACGTCATCGGTCAGCCCTTCGCCAGCTGAGCGTCGATCCAAGCGCGCAACCGCGCTTCGCCCGGGTAGCCGATGTTGCGCGAGGACGGCAGTTCGGCGGCGTTGCGGACGCCGACCAGCGTCGGGAGATAGCGGATGTTGTACCGGCTGGACAGCTCCGGGCTCCGGTCGACGTCGACCTCGCCCAACAGGAACCGGCCGCCGTATTCACCGGCGAGCCGTTCGATCACCGGCTTCATCTGGCGGCACGGCGGGCACCAGGTCGCGCCGAAGTCCATGATGACCAGCTTCTGCCGCGAGATGTTCATGACCTCGGCATAGTTGGCAGAAGTCACCGTCAGCACGTTCTCGGCCGTCGGCGCGGCGGAAGCCACGCCGGTGCCGAAGCCGGTGATGAGCGCCAGCACGCCGGCCAGCACACAGACGAATCGTTTGAGCTTGGACAAGACGATCTCCTTGGCTGTGGGGAGTCCACTCAGGACGAAGACGTGGTCGGCAAACCGTTCGCCACCCAGTCTTCGATGCCTTCGCGGTACTTGCGGACGTTCGTGTACCCGAGTTCCAGCAGGCGCCGTCCGACGAATTCACTGTTGCGGCACGGCGTGTTCGCGCAATAGACGACGATCGCGGCCGTTTTGTCCGGAAGCACCGTCGGTGCCAGGCGGTCGGTGAATTCGGCCGCCTGTTCGTACGGGAACCCCGGAATGTTGCGAGCTTCGGGAAGATGCTCCTTTTCGAAATAGGCGACCGGCATCGTGTCGACCACGATCACCGATCCGGTCTCCAGCCCGGAGCGCAGTTCCGTACGAGTGATCAACGGCAGCATGGTGCCTCTTTTCCGCAGGCCGTGATTGACGATTCCCATCGTCGGCCGACCGCCGGACACGCTCTAGTGCCGCCTCGGCATGTCGAACGGTTATCCGGCGGCCAGCCTGCCGTGGCGGTGCAGCCACGTGCGGTACGGCGCCGTCCGCTCGGCGAGCCGCCAGTATCCGGCGGTCGCCTCGGTGGCGAGTTCCGGGACGCCGGGCGCGCACGGGCCGTCCGCCCGCCAGGCGAGCACGTGCCGCACGCACATCGGCGCGCCTGCCAGCGGCCGGATGGCCAGGCCGTCCGACGACGGGCGGGTCGGCTGGACCAGGCCGACGCCGTGCCCGCCGCTGACCAGGTCCTCCCGTGCGGTGTCGATGTCGACGTCGTGGGTGATCCGCGGGTCGAAACCGTGCGCGAGGCACATCTCGCGGAACACCACGCGACAACCGTCGCCGCCGCTCGACACGATCCAGTCCTCCTCGGCCAGTTCGGCGAGTTCGATCTCCTCTTCGTCGGCGAGCGGGTGTTCGGCGGGGAGCGCGACGAACGACGGCTCCTCGACCAGGGTCATGGTCCGCACCTCCGGTGGCACCGGGAGGCCGCGCCTGCCGCAGATCATGATCAGGGCGAGGTCGATGCCCCGGTTCGCGACCTGCGCGAGCAGCCGGGTGCGCGAGGTGTCCGCGCGGGTGCGGAACGGTTCGCCCGGCCGCAGGTCTCGCAGCCCGCCGAGCAGCGAACCCGTGATGGCGCTGTCGTTCCAGCCGATCCTGATCGATTCGCCGGTCTCGGGTTCCTGCCGGTGGAAGTCGTGCTCCAGTTCGTCGAAGGTGAGCACGATCGCCCGTGCCCGCCGCAGGATCAGGGCGCCGAGTTCGGTGGGCCGCACCCCGTGCTGGTCGCGGTGGAACAGCGAGCCGCCGACCATCCGCTCGATCCGGCGCAACTGGTGGCTGAGCGCGGGCTGCCCGAGCCCCAGTCCGGCGGCGGCACGGTTCAGACTGCCGTGGGCAGCGATCTCACAAATCACGCGAAGATGCCGAACCTGAATCTCCATGACTTCGTATACCGCGGCCCGTTCGCGCCCGGCACCTCCGAAAGTCGAGAGCGGTGATTTCTCATAATCCGGTGACAACATTCAGTGGCAATACCCGTGCCATCGGGCCATGGCTACGTTCGGTCGACGCCTCTTCTCCCGCATATCACGCGATTCAGGAGCCGTCTTGCCGCGACCACTGCCGCTCACCGAGCATTGCGCCGATCCGCTGGCGCGGGCCGAGCACGTTTGCCTCGGCGTCAGCCCTTTCAACAGCTATTTCACCGTCGACCGTATCGCCGATCTCGCCCGCTGGGCCGGGTCGGCCTTCCGGAGTTTTCATTTCTTCGTCCCGGACGGGCCGTCCGCGTTCACCCTCGAAGCACTCGGCTACGACCCGGTGCGTGCCGCGCAGAAGGCGCAGCGGCAGGGCAATTACACGCGCAACAAGATCGTCCGCGCGCTGCAGCGGGTCTGCCCGTCGGATCCGCACACCCTGATCCTGGACACCGCGGTGCTCGAAACCGATCCCGCGTATCTGGGCCTGCTTTCCGAGGCGCACCGGCGGTTCGCCACCGACCCGGAATTCGCCCGGCAGTGCCTCGGCGCCACGGGCTGGGTGCTGGACCGGCGGCTGCCCGAAGGCGAACACCCCACGCACGACCAGCTGCGCAGCGCCGTCCGGTATTTCCTCGCCGAATTGCCGATGTTCGTCGGCACCGTCGCCGTGGCCGGGGTCGGCAGCTCCGTGTTCGCCTACCACCAGCGGGTCCCGTTCCTCGAACGGCTCTACCGCGGCGAACTCTCCTGGCGGCCACTGCCCGGCCAGGGTTTCGCCGTCCTCGAACAAGCCGTCCCGGAACGGGTGGAGTGACCGTGGAACACGACGACTTCTCGCTGCGCCGGGTGCCCACCGAACGCCGCTACTCCTGGATTTCCGTCGCATTGCAACGGTTCGGGCAGGTGTCCTCGTTCCACCAGTTCCTGCTCGGCGCGGTGCTCGGCTTCGGCATGACCTTCTGGGACGCGGTGCTGGCCATCACGATCGGTTCGGTACTGCTGGAGATCATCACCATCCTGATGGGCGTCGCGGGCACCCGGGAAGGACTTTCGACGTCGGTGCTCGCGCGTTGGGCGGGCTTCGGCACCGGCGGTTCTTCGCTGGTCGGGCTGCTGATGACGGTGAGCCTGGCGGGCTGGTTCGGCGTGCAGAACGACGTGTTCGCCCACGGTCTGCACGCGTTGATGGGCGGCCCGCCGGTGTGGGTGTGGGCGCTCACCGGCGGCGCGCTGGTGACCGCGATCGTCGTGTTCGGCTTCCACGCGATGGCCTGGACGGCGTATCTGACGGTGCCCGCTTTCCTCGCGCTGGCCGGCTTTTCGATCATCACCGCCCTCGACGACCATTCGCTGCCCGCGCTGATGTCCGAACCGGCGCCGGGGCCGTCGATGTCGTTGGCGCAGGGCACCACGCTGGTGGCGGGCGCGTTCATCATGGGCGCGATCATGACCCCGGACATGACCCGGTTCAACCGGACCGCGTCCGACGTGGTGAAGCAGACGCTGGTCAGCGTCACCCTCGGCCAGTACCTGATCGGCCTGATCGGGGTGTTGCTCGCGCACGCGGCGAAAAGCGCCGACGTGGTCGGGATCATCACCTCGTCGTCGGGAGTGCTCGGCACGCTGATCCTGGTCACCGCGATCCTGAAGATCAACGACTGGAACCTCTACTCGTCCTCGCTCGGGCTGGTGAACGCCGTGCAGGTGCTGCTGTCCCGGCGGCTGGACCGCACCACGGCGACGCTGCTGCTCGGCGGTCTCGGCACGGTGCTCTCCGCGATCGGCATCCTCGACCATTTCACCGCCTTCCTGACCTGGGTCGGCGTGCTCACGCCACCGGTCGCGGGGGTGGTGATCGCCGAGTACTACGTGGTCCGGCGCTGGAAACCGGAACTGGAAGCCGGCCGCGCGTCCGGAGCACTGCCTTCGACCTGCCCGTCCTGGGTTCCCGCCGGGCTGATCTGCTGGGTGGCCGGGGCCGCGGTGGGCATCTGGCTGCCGTGGGGAATCCCGACGGTGAATGCCGTTTTCGGTGCTTTTCTGCTGTATATTCTGCTCGGCAGACGGACCGCGTCCGCGGTGCTTCCCCCGGCCATGACTTCTTTCGGCGGGTCGAAAACCCGTTCGTGACAAAGGAGTTCGACGTCGTACAGCTGGATGTCCACCACCTGCGGGTGATCCGGGCGATCGCGGACACGGGCAGCCTTTCCCGTGCCGCGATCGCTCTCGGTGTCACCCAGCCCGCGGTTTCCGCGCAACTCAAACGGCTGGAGAACATGCTGGGCTATCAGCTGTTCGAGCGGCGCGAAGGCCGTGTGACACCGACGCCGATGGGCGAACTGCTGTTACGCCGCACCGCCGCTTTGCTGCCACAGCTGGACAAACTGCTCGAAGACCTCGAGCAGCGCGTCTGCCCCAGCGGTCCGCCCGACGTCGTCCGGGTGGTGGCGGTGGCGAGCGCGCTGGTGGCGCGTCTGCCGTCGTTGGTGACCAGGCTGTGGCCGGAGATCTCCGAGGTGCAGGTCGTCCACGACGACCACCCCGAACGGCTGCTGCCTTTGCTGGCCCAGCGGCGTGCGGAAGTGGGGCTGGTCAAGGACTATCCGGGGTACGAGCTCGAAATCCCCGCGAACGTGGACACCGCGGTGGTGGCGACCGAGCCGACCTTCGTCCTGCTGCCGGAAGACCATCCGCTCGCGTGCGAGGAGACGATCGACCTGCGTGCGCTGCGGGACGAAGCCTGGGTGATGGTGTCCGACTCATCGGCGGCCACGTTCACCAGGTACTTCGTGGAGACCTGCGCCCGGCACGGGTTCAGCCCGTCGGTCGCCCATCAGGTGACTTCGCAGCAGGTGGCGTTGCTGGTGGTGCGGTCCGGCGCGATCGGGCTTTCGCAGCCGATCTGCGATCCGCGGAACCAAGGCCTGGTGACCCGGCCGCTGCGCGGGAACGTGTTGCCGCGCAGGCATGTGCTCGCCTGGAACAAGGAGACCTTCGTGGCGGGGCGGCGGGCGGAGCTGATCTCCGCGGTGGTCGAAGCGTACTGGGCCGAGGCGAAGACGGCGCCGGTCTATGCGGCGTACCTGGACAGGATCCGTGAGTGGTAAGGACGGTCCTGGGTACGGACTGCCGGCGCGTGGGCGGCGATCACGCGTGACGGCCTGTCGATCACACGAATTCGCCGCATCGGTACGGAGACTCAGGTGCCAGTGTCTTTGCCCGCACGAGTACATGAAGGCCCCCTTCCTTGCGCCAAGCGCAAGGAAGGGGGCCTTCATGTACTCGTGCACTCATGAGGTCCGTCAGTTCCCGGGGAAGAGGAGGTCGTCCGGCGGCCGCACCGTGCCGTCCAGCCACGCCCGGTTGAACTCGCCGAGATCGAGTTGTGTCATCGCGGAGACGTAGAGCTCGAAGTCGTGCCAGTTCTGGTTTCCCTGCGGGTTGATCATCGGGAATCCCGCCAAGATCTGGAAGAACGCGTCGTCGCCGATGAGACGCCGAAGCGCGTGCACCATCAGCACCGCTTTGGTGGTGGGCGCGAATTCGGCGCCCTTGCCGGGATCGGTGAGTTCGGGTGCCCAGAAGCCGGCGTCACCGCTCACCTTGGCCACCAGCTCGCGGTACCGCCGGTCGAGGTCGACCCCGTTCTCGCTTTCGTCCCACAGCCACACCGCGTACTGCGCGATGGCTTCGGGCATCAGCGCGTCGCGCCACATCTTGCCGCTCACGCCGGCCCCCCACCACTGGTACGCGGTGGCGTACACCAGGTCGGCGATGGTGGCCGCGCGGCCGTACACCGGCCGGGTCTGGGCGCCGTGCGTGTAGCCGAGGGAGCGGTCGAGGAACAGTCCGCCCGCCGCCGACTGCGGGTAGTCGCCGAACTTCCCGGTGAGGAATTCCAGCACCTCGGGCAGCTTGCCGCCGAGTTCACGCTTGCCCGTCGCGCACGGATGGTAGGCGTTGATCGCGGTGCGGCCGCCGGGAAGCGTGATCCTCTCGACCTCCCAGCGCCCGATGCCGAGCATCGCCGTACTCGGCGCGAGGGCGGTGTCCTCCGCCCAGGTGACGGTGTGCCGTCCCGCGCCCGCGGGGACGTCCGATACCAGGGAACCGTTGCCCAGCACGGAAAATTCGTCCAGAACGGTGACGGAGACGTGCAAGGCGGCCTTGTCGACTTCGGTGCCGTTGACGGGGAACCAGGTCATCGCCGAACGCGGCTGCCCGGTGGCCACGGCGGAATCGCCGTAGGCGGCCAGCCAGCCGACCCGGCCGCGTGCCGTGGCGATCGGCTCCGGGCGCCCGTCGTAACCGATCACGACGGTGAACCGCTTGCCCGCGGCCAGCGGGGTCCGCGGGGTGATCACGAGTTCGTGTTCGCCCGCCCGCCGGAACGCGGCGGCCACGCCGTCGACGGTGACCGACCGTACGGTGAGCCCGCGCAGGTCGAGGTCGAACCGGTTCAGGTCCTGGGTCGCCGTCGCGGTGATCGTCGCTCTGCCGCTCAACAGCATCGCGTACGGCGCGTAGTCCAACGCGAGGGAGTACTTGTCGACGTCGTAACCGCCGTTGCCGTCCTTCGGGTAGTAAGGATCGGGGCCGAGGACGGTGCCGTCGGGTGAGACGTGCACGTACCCGTCGCTGCCGGGTGCCGGCTGGGCCGCCGCCGAAGCCGGGCAGGCACCGATCATCGTGGTGGCGAGCAACGCGGTGCACAGTGGCTCC
>Ga0196958_10000728_pt1 | contig 10748 bp, 16 predicted proteins | sample S1v_10metaG_FD_148654 | JGI IMG/M metagenome (GOLD analysis project Ga0196958, IMG submission 148654) | Soil microbial communities from Anza Borrego desert, Southern California, United States - S1+v_10 | ecosystem: Environmental > Terrestrial > Soil > Desert | place: USA: California | collected...
ACCTGGCTCGTCCCAACCACGCGTGTCAAGGGGGCACCTCCACCACGACCGCCGCGTTGGGCTGGAACTGCCCCCTTGACGCGTGTGGTTGCCCTCGTGGAGGTCGGCGGGATGACACGTTGCCCCGGCCCACGCTGGTAGCCGAGCTGGCGGTGTCGTCCCGGTCATCCTGCTGGCCTGCCGCGCGGCGAGCGCATCTTTTGATCCTTTGCGGACGCCTTCGGGGGTCGCTGGCCGTTCCTCGCCGACGTCGGGACCGGCGCCCTTCCTCGCGTGGCACGCCCGCGGGCCGCCAGGCCCGCTTGGGCGTGCCGCACTACAGGGGCGTCGGTCCTTCGACGTCGGCCTGGCACCAACGGCCAGCGGCCCCCGGAGGGGGCCGCCTTGATGAAGAAAAGAAACTCTGAACACACGAGTACAGCGTGTCCCGGCTGACCCGATGTTCAGCGGCGCCGGTGGCTGTGGGCTGGTGGCTTCGGCGTGGCTTGAACCTGTGGTTCTTGCGGGGCAGCTCGTGTGACTACCTCGAAGAGGTCATCGAAGGTGAACGGCTTCAGGGCGGTGACTGCTCCTGCGATGAACGCTGAGCCTGGGCTTAAGTTGCCCTCCAGTACTCGCTTGAGGGTCGACCGGTTGACTTCCATGACCTTGGCCAAGGCGTAGACGCTGTGGAAGCCTGCCATTTCCGAGGCTCTCCGGAAGGTGCCGACCTTGAGCCTGATGGTGAGTGCCATCCTGACCTCGTCATGGTGTTGTGGCTGCCGGGTGTTGCACCAAGGCTCCTCACAGCGTCGTCGGGTCTTCGCCGGTGGAGTGGCGGGCGGCGGTAGCGTTGATGAGTTGGCCGTTGATGCCCTCGGTCAGGTTGACGAATTCGAGTGCGCATTGCGTGCTGTCGGTGGTGTACGTCGTGGACCCGTCGAAGAAGGCGGTCAGGACGTCATCAGGGCGCAGCTCGATGATCCAGGCCGCGACCGCCCCTTCCTCGTCCACCACCGCGTAGACAATGGGCGCGTCGTGGGCGAGCGTGTGGGCGAGCGTCTCCATAGAGAGTTCCTCCGTATGTGCCTCGGGTGGTGGGATCACACTCGCAGGCATAAGGAGAGCGATTCCATACCAATTACCGATGACCTATCGAAGGTGCCACTACTCGCAGACCAGCCGGTGATCCGTCTGATCATGCGCTGGCCACGACCAGGCGGTGGGCCTGCGCAGAGGAGAACCGGAGGCCGGCTCGTCTACGTGCGCGGTCCCATGGTGGGGAGTAGGGCGCCGGAGACGTCCAGGAAGTCGCGCACGGCCGGTGAGTCGCGGTGGTCACGGAGGCGGGTGCGCAGGTCGGCGACGGCTTCGACGGAGCGCGAGGACTTCACGGTCGCGGCGAGTTTGGCGGCGGCCATGCCGGCGGAGGCGGCGGCCTCCAGGTCGTGGTTGTCGATGGCCGAGCGGGACAGGGCGGCCTGGGCCATGGAGCCTCGGCGGGCGCGGTTCTGGCGTTCGGACTCGGCGATGGACAGACCCGCGAAGTGAGCGGCTTCCTCGGGGCGCTGAAGGTCGCGGAAGGCGTGGGCGTACTCGCCGTTGAGGTAGGCCGGGTCGATGAAGCGTGCCCACTCGGGCTCGTCGTCCTGGTCGACGGCGGCGAACGCGGCTTGGGACCGATGCACGCTGCGGGCTGCGGCCTTGGCATCACCCATCGCGGCCTCGGCGCGGGCCTGCAACGCCCACAGGTCGGCCAGGCAGGCATCCGAGTGACCTTGGGCGAGTCCGGCGCGGCCGGCCTTGGCCAGCTGTACGGCATGGTCGGGGTTGCCGGTGAGGGTGGCCTGGTCGGACAGGCCGGCCAGCACGTGGGCACCCAACTCGGGGCTGCCCGCGGCCTGGGCCAGGCGCAGGGACTGGATGAGGTAGCGCTGGGCCAGGGAGTGCTCACCGTTGTCGAAGGCCATCCAGCCCAACAGGTAGAGCTGTTCCGCGGCGGCCTCGAACAGTGCGCGGCCGGTCTCGGCGGAGGGATCGTTGCTGCGCAGCAGCGGAACGACCTGCGAAGTCAGGTACGCGGAGAGCTGCTCGCGGGCATGGCCACCGCCGCGCATGACGTCCAGCTCCTGGAACACGCCGAACGTGCGCCGGATCGCGGCCACCTGCTCACTGCTGACCTTGCCCCGGGCCGCGCCGGCCTCGTCCAGCGTGGCGAGCAGCCAGTCACGGCTGGGGGCGACGGACGCGGCGACGCTGAACAACGCGCCCGTCAGGAAGGTCCTGCGCTCCATGTCGTGCCTCCCAAGTTCGGCAACCACTTCCACCGTAGCCGGGAGCGAGGCCGCGTAGGAGAGCCCAAGGTCCGTCAGTGACTTTTCTTGCGCCCCTTGGGTTCTCGCGTCGGGGGTCCAGCCGGCTCCGGCGTTGAACCACCGAAGGTGGTGCGGCACGCGGAGAGCGTCGCACCACCGTTCGAGGCGTTCGAGGTCGGTGACCGAGCGGCGGGAGCGTTCGACCTCGCTCACGCGCCCCTGGGTGAGGTCCAACCAGGCGGCGAGCGTGGTTTGCGGCAGCGTGGGGCTCTGGGCCTGGCGGTAGGCGCGGAAGACCTGACCGATGTTGCGGGACTCGAACGCCTGACGGATCGCCGGCTGGTTCCAGAACTCGGCGGGCAGCACAGGAGCCCGAAGGGCCTGAGCTGCGGCGCAGCGCCCGCACTGGGCACCCCGGTTGTCGGTGGCCAGCCAGGTGTCACACGTCCGACAGCGACGCCTGCCCGTGTTCACCCGCTCCCCCTTCACGCTGCTTCTATTCCGGAGTGTAACCCGATGACTACTGAGCTGAGCTGCGGTTAGTGGTGCCACCGATAGCCGCAATGGTCATTGGTATGGGATCAGCCCCCCGCTCGGACGACTGTGGTTGTGGAAGCAGTGGCTGAGCACGGAGGTGGGTCGATGGGGTTCTACGTGCTGTTGCAACCCGAGGAGGACGCGGAGGCCACGTTGGTCGAGCACGCGCAGGGGCACCCGTCGCTGGTGCTGTTGTCGGCGGGCTCGCAGATCACCGTGCAGATCGCCGGACGTGAGGGCGGTGCTGAACTGGCGATCAACTTCGCGCGGGAGCTGGCTCGGGCCTCGGCGGCGTTCGCCGATCGGTGCCAGGCGTTGACGCAGCTCGCTCCGCTCGACTTCGACGCGTTGACCGCTGCGGTCGGCACGACGCCGGAAGAGGTCGAAGAGGTGACGGGGAAGCACTCCTTGAACGAGGACGCGTCGGCGGCCAACTCGCCCTGGTTCGCCGAGGCCGCAGCCGGCCGACCGGCGTCGCCGAGGAACTCCCCGTGATCGTCAAGCGGCTCACGACGGCCAAGGCACGACCGCAGCAACGAACGACCGAGTAGCGACCCTGGGGGCACGATGTCCGGCGAGAGCAAGTGGACGGATGACGACTGGCGGGACATGCGGGCCGTCACGGAGTTGCTGTTGGCGCGCATGGCGGACCTCAACGACCGGCTGACCCGGATCGAGGATCGTCTGAAGTGGCGCCGAAAAGTTCAGCCTCGACAGCGGAAACACGCTGGCTGAGGTCGTCCAGCACGCTGTTGATCCGCTCGAACATCTGCCGAAGCTCATGTGGTGAGGGACCGTCGTCCCCCGCATGGGCTTCCGGCTTTTTGACGATGATGGTCCCCTCGCCCTGCCGGGAGACCACCAAGCCTTCGCCGCGCAGCACGTCCAGCGCCTTCTGCAACGTCATGACGGCGCGGCCGTACTTGGCTTGCAGCTCGGCCAGCGACGGGAGCTTGTCCCCTACCTGGGCTTCCTCGGACGCGACGAAACGGCGCAGGTCATCGGCTATCTGCTGATACGCCGGTCGCGGGTCCGCCGCGTCGAGAGCCATGCGCAAACTGTAGCGACATTGCTAGCTGTACTGGTAGTCACCTGGTTGGCCTAGTGACTCTACTATGACTACTAGCTATGTTGGTACTAGTAGATGGGCGGCGGCGGGTCGTCCACGGTGCTTGGAGGTTCTTGGATGGCACTTCAGGACTTGCCGGTGATGTTGAACGGCTACCGACTGTTGATCACGGAGGCTCCGACGGCGAAGGTGCGCGAGGCCGAGGACGGCACGGTGACGCCGGTCGTGGACCGGGTGTCGGGTGAGGTGCAGTACGTGGTGACGTTGTTCGCCAAGCCGGTGCCGGTGGAGGGGCGCAAGGCGGGCAAGGGTGAGGAAATCCGCGTGAACCTGCCCGGTGACCCCGGCGAGGGGTTCGAGGAGGGCATGTACGTGGAGCTGGTCGACGTCGTGGTGAACACCTACGAGATCCCGGACCGGGTGGACCCGCGCAAGATCGCGTCGGCGGGCCTGTGGTTCAAGGCGGCCGGGTTGAAGCCGGTGGCGCGCCCGGTGCGCAACGCGGCCTGATCGCCGCACCTCTTCCGATCATTCCCTGAGCTTTCTCCAAGCCGTTTTCCTGGGCTGCTCGTTCTTTGTCAATTCCACAGTGGGTAGAGCCATGCCTGAATCCGGCGCGTCAGCTCGGCGCGCCGGGGGTTTCGGTGATCCCCAGGGCCTTTGTCGGCTTCTGGGGTTCGCCGTGGTCCCCGATGTCGGAGGTGGGTGGTGAGCGAGAAGGCGTTTCCTGTCCAGGTGACCAGTGACGATGATCCGCGGTTCACGTTCGGGTTGGTCGTGGAGGTCGCGGAAGTGTTGGCACGGCGTGGTTTCCCGGATGCGACGGTGGGCAGTGGCGCGGACTTCGTGGCTCTGCGGCAGGCGTTGTTCCGGTTCCTCTACAGCTCGGAGAGGTGGTGACGGCCGCAGATGGCTGGTAGCAGGAGTGCCGAGGAGCGGTACGCGAACCTGGTCAACTCGATCGACTTCGTGACCGAGCAGTTCGGCCCGCTGGACCGGCTGATTGCGAGGATGCGGGAGAACCCGGCTCCTCCGGGGTCGTGGCGGGTCACGCCGCCGGATGAGTTGCGGAAGCTGCTGGACGCGGTGCAGCGGAATCTGACGGTGTTGAAGGACCGGGCGGTTCGTTACGAGACGGAGTTGAAGACCCGGGAATGGAAGGTGTGATGTCGCAGGAGTTGATCACGGCTTTGGACTGCCTGGACAAGGCCATGCGGCAACTGCGAGAGGCCACGTTGGCGATTCCGTACCGGCGTGAGGGGTTCCGGGAGGACCACAACGCGTTCGTGCGGTCGGTGGCGGTGCTGCGGACCTCGTTGTCCTACTCCCGTTCGCAGTTGGAATCGGCTTCCGCTCGGCGGCGTCGGCGGGGCAGTCCTCGCAAGTAGCTCATGAGGCAACGGCCGATCACTGCGTTCCGGGTGGTCGGCCGTTGCCGTGTTGGAAGCAAGGAGGTGGGTGGATGGCTGGATCGCCTTCCAGGCGTTCGGTAGGGCGGGAGTTCCGCGCGGTGCGGTGGCTGGTTCGCCACCCCGGCGCGGTGGTCGGTCCGGGTGCGGTCGGGGCGTCGTTGACGGAGCTGGGCACGGCAGCCACCGGTGGGATCGTCGGTGGCCTGGCGCTGGGCACGGCGGCTTGGTACCGGGCGCACCCGGACTCGTTCGACGTGTGGGCGGCGCCGTTGTTGCGGGCGTGGCGGCGCAGGTGGGCCGGTGCCTACACCGGTCGACGCTGGGCCAACCTGATGGGCTCCTGCGACCTGACCAAGGTCCACCACAGGGCCGGGGAAGTCCTGGTGCCGCGGGTGCTGCGGGTGCGGTCGTGGTCGCCTTCGATCGACACGGTCCGAGTGCGCCTGGTGCCCGGTCAGGCGTTGCGGGCGTTCGCCGCTGTGCTGCCGGAGCTGGCTGCGACGCTCAAGGCCGAGCGGGTCGCGGTCGAGCAGGGCAAGCCGGGCGAAGTCGTGCTGGTCGTCCAACGCGACGAACCCTTTGACCGGGTCATCCCCGCCCCGGTGATGCCGGAGTCCTCCGACGCGGTGGACCTGCGGTCGCTGTGCCTGGGGGAGACGGAGTTGGGTGGTGAGTGGCGTGAGCCGCTGATCGGCACCCACCACCTGACCGCCGGCGCGACCGGTTCGGGCAAGAACTCGGTGGTCATGGCCAAGCTGCGGGCGGTCGCGCCGATGATCCGGGACGGCCTGGTGCGGCCGTGGGTGTGCGACCCGAAGCTGTTCGAGTTCGTCGCGCTGCGGCCGATCCTCGACGGCCGGTACGCGGACAGCCCGGAGGACTGCGCCGAGTTGATCGCCCGGTTCGTGTCCAACATGGAGCGTAAGCAAAAACGCTTGCAGCGCAAGGGGAGGCGGTCGGTTCCGGTGTCGCCGGAACATCCGGTGGACTGGCTGATCCTCGATGAGGTCGGCTTCCTGATGGCCTACAACTCCGAGTACGCGCACGAGATCGCCAACGCGTGCGCGGTCATCTCCTCGATGGGCCGCGCCACCAACGACGTGCTGGACGTCTACGTGCAGGAACCGTCCAAGGACGTGCTGCCCATCCGGGACCTGATCCCTCACCGGGTGTGCCTGCGGGTGACCTCCGAGCGGCACCCGGACATGGTCCTGGGCGACGGTGCCCGCGAACGAGGCGCGATCGCGGACGAGATCCCCGCGGAGGCGACCTCGGCCGGCATCGGCTTCCGGGTCGACAGCCGGTCCCGCACGCCGCGCCGGGTGCGCGCGGCCTACACCAGCGACCAGGACGTGAACGAGCTGGTCGCCTTCGTCAAAGCCGGCCCGGCCGACTCCGGCCTGCGCGCCGCCGCCTGACCCATCCCTTTTCCTTCACGTCTGGAGCTTTGCCATGCCCTCAAACGGCCCCCGGTCCCTGGACCGGATCATCCGCACCCTGCGGTCGCTCATGCGCTCCACCGGCCTGCCTCGGCCGGACCGGCTGCTCATCTCCACCCGGTCCGGCACCGTGCACGCCGACTTCACCACCGGCGCCGCTGCCGACCGGTTGGCCGCGCTGCTGCTGTGGGTCTCCCAGCTCGACGGCCTCACCCTGAGCTGGGAGTTGCACTCGGACCACCACCTGGTGGTCACCGCCAACGCCCGAACCGGGGCGGGCCTGACGTTCGACCTCAAAGCCTGGGCCGACGTGTCCGACTTCGACCCGCAGCCGGCCGGTGGCGACGTGGTGCTGGCCGGCTCCTTCCGCCTAGTGCCGCTGGTGGTCGAGCCGGTGACCTTCGAGGAGGTCGCGCGCCTGGTCCACCTCGGCCGCCAGGTGGCCGCTCACCGGACGAGGGCGGGCGTGGCGGCATGACCGAAGGCCCCGGCGAGACCCGGACGGTGCGCAGGCTGCGGGCGCGCCTGGCCGAGTCCCGCCAGCTCCACGGGCTGACCTCGGACCCGCTCCTGGTCGCCGTCCGGCTGGAACGCCTCCGCGTCTCGGTGACCCGGTGCATGTGGTTCTTCCTCACCCTCGGGCTGGGGTTCACCACCACCGGCGTGCACGCGTTCCTGGCTGGCCACCTGTCCCCGGTCGACGCGCTGTGGTGGGGCGCGTGGCTGGTCGAACCCGCCCTGGCGGGCATCCTCGTGACCCTGCTGCGCTGGGAAGCCGAGATCCTCTCCCACGACCTGGCCGTCGACGCTGCCCCGGTCCTGTGGCTCAAGCGGGTCCTGCTCGGCGCAACCCTGATCACCAACGTGTGGTCGTCACTGCGCCCACCAACCGGGCCGGTGGAGTACGGCGTGGTGTTCCTGCACGTCGTGGTGCCGCTGGTCGTCTTCCTCATCGCCGAGGTCATGCCGGTCATCCAGCACCGTTGCAACACCGCACGCGACCAGGTCATGACCGGCGCCCATCCCCAACCGACCGCCACAGCTCCCGCGGCTCCTCGTACGGCGCTGAAGCTCCCGCCGCACCTGCAAGCCGTACTCGGCACCAAAGCCGCCGAGGTGCGCGAACAGGGCCGCGCGATCACCCCGGCCGACGTGCAGGCGGCCGTGAACGTCCCGGACGCCTTCGCCGCTGTCCTCGCCGATCAGCTCAACGCCGCTGCCTGAACAACCCATCGCAAGGAGGGAAGCCCTTGGTCCTCACCCTGCACGACCGCATCGCCGATCGGGTCCGCCGGGCCGACTACCGGGACTGGCGCGACAAGGTCACCGCCATCGGCGGATGCGCCCAACCCATCCGCCTGTTCGGTGCCTGGCAACTCCACAACCTCGACAGCACGAAGGTCTTGGCGCACCTGGGCGGGGACGTCATGGTCCCCTGCGGCAACCGCCGCGCCTCGGTCTGCCCAACCTGCTCCGACCGCTACGCCGCCGACGCCTACCACCTCATGCGCGCAGGCTTGGCCGGCGGCAGCAAGGGCGTACCGGTCACGGTCGCGGACAAGCCGCGCGTGTTCGCCACCCTGACCGCCCCGTCCTTCGGCGCGGTCCACAACCGGCCCACCACACGCGGCGGCAAGGCCCGACCGTGCACCGGGTGCGGCCAGTTCCACCATCCCGATGACCCGCGCATCGGCGGCGCAGTCGACCCGGACGGCTACGACTACGTCGGCGCGGTGTTGTGGCAGGCGCACGCGGGCAAGCTGTGGCACCGCTTCACCATCGCCCTGCGCCGCGCCCTGGCCCACGCCGCCGGGCTGACCGTGCGGGACTTCCACCACCACGCACGCGTCTCCTACGCCAAGGTCGCCGAGTACCAGCGGCGCGGCCTGGTCCACTTCCACGCCGTCATCCGCCTCGACGGCCCGGACGGCTCCACGGACCCAGCCCCGACCTGGGCCACCACGGACCTGGTCGAACACGCGGTGCGGACCGCCGCCCGATCGGTCCTGGTCCAGTCCCACCGCCCGGACGGCACCGTGCTCGACCTCGTGTGGGGCGAACAGGTCGACGTGCGCCCCATCCGCGCCAGCTCCGCCGGCGAGCTGGAAGACCAGGCGGGCGCGGTCAGCGACGCCCGGTTGGCCGGCTACGTCGCCAAGTACGCCACCAAGGGCACCGGCGCCCGCGACACCCCCGACCGCCCCATCCGCTCGCAACTCGACCTCGACCACCTCCACGTCTCCGACCACCACCGACGCATGATCCAAACCGCCTGGGACCTCGGAGACCTGGGCTTCTACGCCGATCTCAACCTGCGCAAGTGGGCGCACATGCTCGGGTTCCGCGGCCACTTCCTGACCAAGTCCAAGCACTACAGCACCACCTTCAAGCGCATTCGGGAGGACCGGCGGGCATTCCGGGCGGCCGAAGTCCTCGAACGCCTCGGACTCGATGCCGAATCGGTCGTGGTCGTCAACGACTGGGCCTTCAGCGGCTCCGGTTACGCCAACGACGCCGAACGCGAACTGGCCTTGGCCATCACCGAGCGCACCCGCGAACAACGCCAGCGCAAATACACAGAGGAGGTAGCGGTATGAACAAGCTGTGGGGTATCAAGGAAGTGGCCGATTACCTCCAAGTTCCGGTTAATACTCTCTACCAGTGGCGCACTCGCAGCTACGGGCCGCCCGGTCGCCGTGTCGGTAAGTACGTGCGGTTTGTTCCTGACGAGGTCCGAGCCTGGGTGCAGTCGCTCACCACGGAGGTGGTTTGATGCCGCGCCCGCGGCTGCCGGTGGGTACACATGGCGAGATCAGGTGCTACAGGCTGCCCAATGGCAAGCACAGAGCGATCACGAACTACCGCGACTATGACGGCGTGCTCCGTCCTGTGGAGCGTGTTGGCACAAGTGAGACCAACGCGAAGAACAACCTACGAGCGGCGCTGCGTGATCGGGCTCGTGCTGTGGCCGGGGAGGAGGTCACCGACCGAACCAAGATTTCGGCTGTAGCTGCTATGTGGCTTCGCGAGTTGGACGAGTCGAGCAAGGCACTGAGGACCAAGCGCACCTACCGGGAAAGTTGGGAACGAGACCTGGTCGAAGCGGTCGGTGAGTTGACCGTCCGAGAGCTGACCGTTGCTACTGCCGAGCGCGTGCTGAGGGCCATCCGGGATCGGGCGGGCGTAGGTAGTGCCAAACACGCGAAGGTCGTGCTGACGGCCATTATGGGGATGGCCGTGCGCTATGACGCGGTCGACTCGAACCCACTCCGGGAGGTCGGTGCGCTCGGCGCAAGCAGGAAGTCCCGGAAAGCTCCGAAGAAGCTGACCGAGATCACTTGGGACGAGTACCTGCGGTTGCGCGGCTTCTTGGCAGCTTCGGTGGTGGGGGAGCGGTTCGACCTGGTCGACCTGGTGGACGTGCTCGCTGCGACCGGCGCCCGGATCGGCGAGCTGCTCGCGCTCGACTGGACCCGCGTCGACACGACCGCGCGGACGCTCAAGCTCGAAGGGACCGTGATCCGTGAAGCAGGCGTTGGGCTGTTCGTCCAGCGGCACACGAAGTTGTCGGCCGGGATGCGGACCATCAAGGTGCCCGGTTGGGCCGCTGAGGTGTTCGCCAAGCGCCGGCCGCAGACTCCTGCCGAGTGGGTCTTCCCCTCCTCGACGGGGTCGCTCCGCGATCCGGACAACACCCGTAAGGGTCTGCGGCGGGCGTTGAGCGGGTCGGAGTGGGAAGGGCTGCACCCGCACGCCGTCCGGCACCTGGTCGCGACCAGGTTGGACGAGGCGGGCCTGTCGGCGCGGGAGATCGCTGACTACCTCGGCCACGCTCAGGTGAGCATGACCCAGGACGTCTACATGAACCGCCGGACGGTGGGTCTGGCGGCGGCTGAGGCCCTGGAAGGTCTCGGACCGGCGAAGTGAATCATGTGGGTTTGGCGTGGGCCGATCTTGATCGGAGATCGGCCCCACCGCCACCACCTGCACTGCTGTG